>ULTJ01054480.1_pt1 | contig 52037 bp, 44 predicted proteins | sample 1957491 | NCBI WGS metagenome assembly ULTJ01 (sample SAMEA4835731, study PRJEB28245) | human gut metagenome | biome: gut microbiome; material: fecal sample | place: Denmark | collected 2008 | reverse complement strand
TCTGATTTTTTCGACGCGGATTAAGCGGATGAGGCGGTTTTTTTTACTTAGTTGCTACTCAATAAAGAATCAGCGTTATCAGCGTCATCTGCGTCTGAAAAATTAAAATCCGCATAATCCGCTAAATCAGCGTCGGAAAATTAAAAACTCTGTGAGACCCTTTGTCCTCTGTGGTGAAAAACTTAATTCCGATTTACAGCATTTAATTAAAATCTAAATAATATGACTTTAGTAGAACGTTTTTTAAAGTATGTAAGTTTTGATACTCAGTCTGATGAGCTGACAGGACTTACTCCCAGCACTCCCGGGCAAATGGTATTTGCCAAGTATCTCAAAGAAGAATTGGTATCTTTAGGTTTGGAAGACATTACGCTGGATGATAATGGCTATTTGTTCGCCACTCTTCCTGCCAATACGGATAAGCCTGTGCCTACTATCGGCTTCATCGCCCACATGGATACGAGCCCTGACATGAGTGGCAAGAATGTGTCGCCACGTATTGTCGAAAATTATGATGGTAAGGATATCGTGCTTTGTGCGGAAGAAAACGTAATCCTTTCTCCGTCACAATTCCCTGAGTTGCTCGACCATAAAGGCGAAGACCTCATCGTAACCAATGGGAAAACCTTGCTTGGCGCCGATGACAAAGCTGGTATCGCCGAAATTGTATCGGCCATTGTTTATCTGCAAGAACATCCTGAAATTAAGCACGGAAAGATTCGTATAGGTTTCAATCCCGATGAAGAAATCGGTGAAGGTGCCCATAAATTTGACGTAGAGAAATTCGGTTGCGAGTGGGCTTACACGATGGACGGTGGTGAAGTAGGTGAACTGGAATTTGAGAACTTCAATGCTGCCGCTGCCAAAGTTATCATCAAAGGACGTAATGTGCATCCGGGTTATGCCAAACATAAGATGATAAATTCTATCCGCGTTGCCAATCGTTTTATTGCCATGTTGCCCAGTCACGAAACGCCGGAACATACCGAGGGATATGAAGGCTTCTACCACTTGGTTGGCATCACGGGTGATGTGGAGCAAACTACGGTCTCTTATATCATTCGCGACCATGACCGTGCACATTTCGAGAGCCGTAAGAAAGAAATAGAACACCTCGTCAGTAAAATCAATGCAGAGTATGGTGATGGTACTGCTTTGCTCGAACTCCGCGACCAATACTACAATATGCGTGAGAAGATTGAACCGGTGATGCATATCATCGATATCGCTTTCAAGGCAATGGAAGCTGCCGGTGTGGAGCCTCATGTTAAAGCTATCCGTGGCGGTACGGACGGTGCACAGCTTTCCTTTAAGGGACTGCCTTGCCCCAACATCTTTGCCGGTGGACTGAATTTCCATGGACGGTATGAGTTTGTTCCCATCCAGAGTATGGAAAAGGCAATGAAAGTCATCGTTAAAATTGCTGAGCTCGTTACTGTTAAATCCTCCTTATAATTCATAAACTTAAAATATAATAACCATGAAAACCACTCCCTTTACAGAGAAACACATTTCACTCGGTGCCAAGATGCACGAATTTGCAGGATATAACATGCCTATCGAATATTCCGGCATTATTGATGAACATCTTACGGTTTGCCAGGGTGTCGGTGTCTTTGACGTCTCACACATGGGTGAATTTTGGGTGAAAGGCCCTCACGCACTGGATTTTCTTCAGAAAGTGACTTCTAATAATGTAGCGGCTCTTAGTCCGGGAAAGGTACAATATACCTGTTTCCCCAATGAGAACGGAGGTATTGTCGATGATTTGCTTGTGTATCATTACGAACCGGAGAAATATCTACTTGTAGTGAATGCCTCTAATATTGAAAAAGACTGGAACTGGTGTGTATCTCATAATACTGACGGTGCCGAATTGGAGAATGCTTCCGATCACATGGCCCAGCTTGCGGTGCAAGGTCCTAAGGCCATCCTCGTTTTGCAGAAGCTTACTTCCATTAATTTGTCAGAACTTCCATACTACACCTTCACGCATGGCGAATTTGCAGGTGAAAAAGATGTGATAATCTCCAATACGGGCTATACGGGTGCAGGCGGCTTCGAGCTTTACTTTTATCCTGAAGCAGCCATGAAGATATGGGATGCCGTGTTTGAAGCCGGAGCGGAATTTGGTATCAAACCTATCGGATTGGGGGCTCGCGATACACTTCGTCTGGAAATGGGTTTCTGCCTCTACGGTAATGACCTTGATGATACAACTTCACCCATTGAAGCCGGGCTCGGATGGATAACCAAGTTTGTGGATGGAAAGAATTTCACGAACCGGTTGATGCTTGAGAAGCAGAAAGCTGAGGGTACGGTGCGTAAGCTGGTTGGCTTTGAAATGATAGACCGTGGAATTCCTCGTCACGGCTATGAATTGTTCAGTGCTGACGGTGCGCCTATCGGGGTAGTTACTTCCGGTACAATGTCGCCTACACGCAAGATTGGTATCGGAATGGGATATGTGAAACCTGAGTACAGCAAGGTGGGTACGGAAATCTTTATTGATATGCGTGGACGCAAGTTGAAAGCTGTAGTAGTGAAACCGCCGTTTCGTAAACTTGCTTAAAGGATAAATTCATATTTAATGAAAGAAGCTGTCTTATGTTGAATGGAACATTATAAGACAGCTTCTTTTTTATATTCTGTTTATTTTTCTCAGTAGTTGGTTGGTGCCTTTAACGGATATAAGTCCACTCAATTATGGAGATTATAATTTACTTTATTGTTACTGCAAAAGTAATGAAGAGATTTTTTCCAAGCTTAATATTTTCTTTGTTGTCTAATAGGTATTTCCTTTAAAAAAACAAGGATTTATCTACTTTATTTCAATGGATGCGCAAATACAAAGAGGCATCCTCCCTGATAACTGTCATCCAGATATACTTGTGCTCTCAATCGGTCTGCAAGGACGCGGCATAATGATAATCCCAATCCTGTTCCAGGGATGAAACTATCCACTTTATAAAAGCGCTCAAAGATTTTCTCTTTTAATTCCTTGTCTACGCCGGGACCGGTGTCACGTACGTAGAAACGTATCTCTTTACGGCTTTTATCTACCTGGTAACTCAGTTCCACCTCACCACTTTGTGTGAACTTTAGCGCGTTGTGCAATAGGTTGACGAGTATCTGATGTATGGTGTCTTCATTTGAATTTAAACAGTAATCGTTATCACATAAGGTACAGTACAAATTAACGCCTTTTTGTGCGAATTCCAACATTTCGTGCGTCAGGTCGGAGCAGAATGTGTTCAGGGCGATATCCTCACGGGTCAGTCTGGATTCATCACTGTCTATATTGGCAATAGTGAGCATGTCACTGATGATTTTCAGCAGGTTATCACTGTTTTTCTTTATGGTGGTACTGATTTCTTTCACTTCTTCAGGTCCCATTGGTATCTCGGCAAGGCATTCGGAAAAGCCGACAATGGAATTTAGCGGTGTCCGCACCTCGTGGTTCATGTTTTGTATGAAAGCGTTTTTCATTTGCTGTGCTTTATGCGCCTTTTCATTCGCTTGAATCAATGCTTGTGCCTGTTGCTTCAATAAACGATTGCTTTTCAGCTTGTGCAAATAGAACTTGATACCGATAATGATGGTTATTATCAGGATGATAATCAGGATGCAAGCATAGTAGTACTGCATGTTACGAGTTTCCATACGTGCCTTTTGGGCATCGAGTTCCAATTTGTTCATATTATAACGCGTGGACATCTCGTTTAATTGTTTTTGGAAATCTTTTTTATTTATGGAGTCATTCAGGTTTACGTATTTACGCAAGGTAAGATATGCTTCTTCGTATCTGTGTGCTTGGTATAAACTCTTCGACATGCTGTTGTAGGTCGAAGAAAGGTTAACCATATTATGATTCTGAATATAATATTGCGCTGACGAATCCTGATATGCAATCTTTTCCGGGAGATTATTCCGTAAACCTGCATATTTGGCTTTGCTGTTGAATAGGAAGAAGCGGGGAGCATCGGGAACAATCTTATATAACGCTTCCATTTCATTCAGGTATTTTTTTAGAATGGCGGAATCTTCAGATTCATTGTATATTTCTGATGCCATGTCTTTTATCATCAGTATGCGGGAGGCATTGCCGGCTATATGGTCGCTTTTAATAAAAGCGTTTGCTAAAGAATCCAGATGTTGGAATGTTTCCAATGCCTCATCGTGCTTGTCAATATTAAGTAGGACGATGATATAGTTGGATATTTGCGATATGTATTCGTTCCAATATTCCATTTCTTTAAATAGCTGTATGGCCTGTTTGAGGTATGGTTGTGCCTTTGCATATTCATTTCTTACGGCATAACTCATTCCTATGCGATTGACGCTGTAAGCTATCCCTATTTTACTGTCTCTGTCTAAGGCATCTTTATACATCTTTTGATGTTCTATGGCTTCTTCTTCCAGGCTATTGGTAAATAGCATAGTTTCGCACAAGAGTTCCCAACTTCTGTAGAATTGATACTCATCATTAAGTTTGAGGCATAAGTCCTTGAAAAGAGGTGTGTATTTTTTCAGGCTATCTAGATTGTTTCTGTCGTATTCGAAGTTGATTTTACTTTTGTATAAGAAATAATAATCTGTCGTCTTGTCTCCTTTTTCAGCATCAATGCTTTGTTTTATCTTATTCCAGAGTGGGAGATATTTCTCAGGGTTGGCATAATGCGCATTAAGTTCTTTAAATAGGGGAGGAACGGAATCTTTGTTAAATGTTACGACCATTTCTGCCTTTATCTGTTGGATGAATAAAGCCAAAAATAAAATCATCAGATGACTAATGTTCTTCATAAAGTAGAACTTAATGGTTAGAATGACAAATATATATAATTCTAATGGAACAAGAGTGGTAAATGTAATAAAAAAGGGAACCTTGAAACCAAGATTCCCTTTTTTCAGTTGCTAAATACTGAATTATTTCTTGCGGTTACCGTAACGGCTCATGAACTTATCAACACGACCGGCTGTGTCAACCAACTTAGACTTACCGGTGTAGAAAGGGTGAGAAGTGCTAGAGATTTCCAGCTTTACCAACGGATAAGTTTCACCTTCGAATTCGATAGTCTCTTTCGTATTGCAAGTAGAACGAGACAAGAACACGTCACCATTTGACATATCTTTGAATACTACCGGACGGTAATTTTCAGGATGAATACCTTTTTTCATTTCAATATTTGTTTTATAATTTATATTCTGTTACTATTTTGGTAATAAATAGTGTAATGGTCTTTTTCAGGGTGCAAAGATAATGTATTTCTCCGAAATAGAAAAAAGTTTCATGAAAAAATAGGTTTATACTTTTTTATTTCTGATTTTTGCAACGTACTAATCTTGTTGATTTATGAAGAAACTACTAATCTTATTCTCTTTCTGCCTTTGCATTGCAACGCTGGGAGCGCAGAATTCTGAACGAAAATTATACAGTGTTGCATTCTATAATCTTGAAAATCTGTTTGATACTATCCATGATAATGGTAAGAACGATTATGAATTCCTGCCCGATGGAAGTTATAAGTGGACAGCCAAGAAGTATGAAGCTAAATTGCAAAATCTCTCTAAAGTATTGAGTGCTGTTTCGCGGGATTTAGTGCCCGAAGGGCCGGCTGTGATTGGCGTTGCAGAGGCTGAAAACCGTCGGGTCTTGACTGATTTGGTGAGCCAACCGGCAATCTCCAATTATAAATTCGTCCATTATGAAGGCCCTGACAGGCGTGGCATTGATTGCGCCTTGTTGTATGATCCGGCGCAGTTCACAGTGACAAACTCCAAACTGGTACTTTCTACCCCATATCAGGGTGATACCATCCATTTGACGCGTGGTTTCCTGATTGTAGACGGACAGTTGGCCGGTGAGCGAGTTTGCTTTATAGTCAATCATTGGCCTTCACGCGGAGCTAAATCACCGGTGCGTGTGCACGCTGCCGCACAAGTGAAAGCATTGAAAGATTCGTTGATGCGCAAAGATAAAAAACTGAAACTTATCGTGATGGGGGATATGAATGATGACCCTATGGACGAAAGTATGCAGGAGCTGGGTGCGCGTAATCATGCAAAGCAAGTAAAAAAGGGTGAATTTTATAATCCTTGGTGGGAAACATTGGAAGATAAAGGGGTAGGGACTTTGCTTTATCGGGGCAAATGGAATTTGTTCGACCAGATAGTCCTTTCGAAACCGTTATTGAAGGCGAAGAAAGGATTGCGCTACGATCATAATGAAGTGTTTATCCGTGATTACCTCATTCAGCAAGATGGAAAGTATAAAGGTTCTCCTTTGCGTACACACGGTGGACGGACGTGGCTGAACGGTTATAGCGACCACTTGCCGACAATCATTTATCTGAGAAAATAAACATATAATAATGTGTAAATGGAAACCGGAAAGCAAACTTGCTCTCCGGTTTTTTTGTTTCTGTAAATGGATGCGTAAAAGATGAAGCAAGGACAAACTGATGAAAAGAGTTTGTAATATGGAGATTACAATATTCTGTTAATTGCAGTCAATAGCTTTAAAATAGAATAGATTTGACAGATAAATATGGATATTTTATTCTTCTCCCGACCTTCTTTTTAAAGGATTATGCTTACTTTTGCGTAGAATTTTTATTCACTAACAATAAACTTTAAACAAAATGGTTAATTACAAAGATTTAGGCCTTGTAAACACAAGAGAAATGTTTGCTCGCGCTATCAAAGGTGGATATGCAATCCCTGCATTCAACTTCAACAACATGGAACAGATGCAGGCTATCATTAAGGCTGCCGTAGAGACTAAGTCTCCGGTTATTCTTCAGGTATCAAAGGGTGCTCGTCAGTATGCTAACGCTACTTTGTTGCGTTACATGGCTCAGGGTGCTGTGGAATACGCTAAGGAATTGGGTTGCAAACATCCTGAAATCGTTCTTCACCTTGACCATGGAGATACTTTCGAAACATGCAAGAGCTGTATCGACTCAGGTTTCTCTTCAGTAATGATTGACGGTTCACATCTTCCTTACGAAGAAAACGTTGCCCTGACTAAGAAGGTTGTAGACTACGCTCATCAATTCGATGTAACGGTAGAAGGCGAACTTGGCGTATTGGCTGGTGTAGAAGATGAAGTATCTGCTGAACACCACACATATACCAATCCTGAAGAAGTTATCGACTTCGCTACTCGTACAGGTTGCGACTCTTTGGCTATCTCAATCGGTACTTCTCACGGTGCATACAAGTTCAAACCCGAACAATGCCACGTAGACCCTGCTACCGGTCGTCTGGTTCCTCCTCCATTGGAATTTGCAGTATTGGATGCTGTGATGGAGAAACTTCCGGGATTCCCCATCGTACTTCACGGCTCTTCTTCAGTTCCTCAGGAAGAAGTTGATACTATCAACAAATTCGGTGGTAAGCTGGAAGCTGCTGTAGGTATTCCTGAAGAGCAATTGCGTAAGGCTGCCAAGTCTGCTGTTTGCAAGATTAACATCGACTCAGACTCTCGTTTGGCTATGACTGCCGCTATCCGCAAGACATTTGCCGAGAAGCCCGCAGAATTTGACCCGCGTAAGTATCTGGGCCCGGCTCGTGACAATATGGAAAAACTGTACAAGCACAAAATCGTTAATGTGCTTGGTTCAGACAATAAGTTGGCTGAATAAGTTGACGGATTGAATTAAATAAATCAGCCCCTGCAATTTAATTATTGCAGGGGCTGTTTTTTGTAAGTTGAAATACTATTAAAGTTCGATTACCAGCGATTCCCGTGGTTCCATTTTCAACTCTTCTCCAAAGGCGATTGTCCTGCCGCTTAGGATATCTTTCCCTTGTTTGGCATCCTTCAAAACTTCCTTGTAGAACTTCAATGGCACGGTAGTTGCGGCATCTGTTCCGTTGAGCATTACAAATACGGTTTTACCTTCATGTTGTCTGGCGTATGCATATACTCCGTTTTGCACCATAAATTGAGTCATACTACCTTTGGCAATAACATCATTGCCTTTGCGCCAATTCAAAATAGTCTTGTAGAAGTTATAACAGTCATTCTGTAGTTTGCTGCGTCCCGAAGCCGTAAAAGCTGTTTCTTTATCTTCAGCCCATCCACCGGGGAAATCTTTACGCACATAACCGTCACTTTTGCTCTTTACACCGTTCATCATGATTTCCGTACCATAATAAAGTTGCGGAATACGGCGGGTGGTGAGCAACAAGGTAGAAGCTTGTTTCAGCATCGGTAGATTATCACCGTCACCAAGGAAACGGTCGGTATCGTGGTTTTCGATGAAAGCCAATACGGAAGCCGGGTTAGGATAGAGGAAATCGTATACAAAACTGTTGTATACGCGGTCCAGTCCCTTGAACCAAGTCTCGGTCTGTTCGTTCTTTGCGGTATTGATTTTATCGAAGAAGCTGAAATCCATTACGGTTTTCAGATTACTGTTCTTCGGGGCGGATAACTTAGAGTCTTTTTGCCACCATGCCGTGTAGGCCGGTTCCACAACCCAAGTTTCGCCCACGGTGTTATAATTAGGATATTCTTCATTCAATTCCTTCATCCAATTGCTCATGGCGTCATAGTCGGCATACGGATAAGTATCCATGCGGATACCATCTATGTTGGCATATTCAATCCACCAGAAACTATTCTGGACAAGATAACGATATACATGCGGGTTCCTTTGATTAAGGTCGGGCATGGCGGTTACAAACCAACCATCATTCATCTGGTCGAAATCATACTTTGATGCATACGGGTCTACGTGCGGAGTCAGTTTGAAAGAAGTCTGCACGAAGTTTGCTTCATGATCGGGATTGTTAAACCAGTCTTTGCTTGGCATATCCTTTATCCAAACGTGATCCACGCCGCAATGGTTGAAAATCATATCCATCACGATTTTAATGTCACGGGCATGAGCTTTCTCAATCAGTTGTTTGTATTCTTCGTTCGTACCGAATCGCGGATCTACCTTATAATAATCGGTGGTGGCATAGCCGTGATAAGAACCTCCGCTCATATCGTTTTCCAATACCGGAGTGAACCAGAGGGCGGTGACGCCAAGGTCGGTGAAATAGTCAAGATGCTGTTCAATACCGGCTAAGTCTCCGCCGTGACGTGCATTGGGGTTGTTACGGTCTACTTTGCTATCCGCCATGCCTTCAATATGGTCGTTTTCAGGATTGCCATTGGCAAAGCGGTCGGGCATCAACAGGTAAAGCGCGTCGGATGCATCGAAGCCTTTATGTTCACATCCTTTCTTTGCACGGGCTTTCAACTCGTATGTTTTGACTAGTTTCTTTTTACCTTGCGTAAAGGTCAATGTCATGTTACCCGGCTTTACGTCTTTGTCCAGTTTCAGATAGACCAGCAGGTAATTATTGCTTTCCAACTTGACGGTGCTGCTCAGGGAGACACCGGGATAGTTGACGGATACTGAAGCGTCACCGATGCCTTCACCATATACCATTAGTTGAAGTTCGGGGTTTTGCATTCCGGCATACCAAAAGGGAGGGTCAATCTTGTTAATGTTCATGGCTGCATACGTGCTAAGGGAAAGTAGGAATGTTCCTAGAATAAAGAATAATTTTTTCATGATAGTAACTTTTCGGTTATTTATTTGGTGCTAATGTAAAACAAATAACGGAGAAAGCTGAACTTCCTCCGTTATAATCATTTATATACTTTATGCAAACGTTTTCATTATCCGTTCACAACCTTAGGATTGTCTTTCTTTTCGGGCACTTTGCCTTTGAAAAAGTCTTCTGTTTTTTTACGTTCCCTGATGCTTTTCAACCAAGCTTCTGCGGCATTATAATAATTGGTATCACCCAAAATAACATTCCCTTCTTCGTCTAATTTAGGTCCCTCTTCCTTGCCATCCTGAGAGCGTGTTCTTAAGAAGGCTTCCAGGCAACGTATGGCATTCGGGGTATCTTTCAATTTGTAATAGTAGACGAAAGCAAGGTCATACAGCAATTTATGGTTCTTGCGGTCGTACTTTTCATAGCGTTCTTTGATGGTTTGTATCTGCTCTTTAAACATAAGTGCCATTTTATAGCAATCTGCCATCCCTATATAAAAGCGTGTCATGGCGCTGTCCTTAGGAATAGAAAGGTCAATGGCATCTTGCAGGTAAGTCACTCCCTGTTCTTTCCATGATGTTTTGGCACAAGAGCGTCCCAGGTAATAGAGTAAATTAACGTTTTGAGGATCATATTTCCTGGCTATCTCCAGCATGTCATGTGCACCGTAGTAGTTCTCTGTTGCATAATAACTGACACCCAGATAATAACAGGTATGAAATGAACTGTCTCCTTGGCTTACCAGATATTCATAGCGCTGTATAGCGGTAGGATAGTCCTTCTTCAGACAGTAGGCAAGTGCATTTTGGCGGTTTACGGCAATATTTGTCGAGTCTATTTTCCGGTATTTTTCAGTTGCTTCAATAGCTTCATCATAATATTCCCCTCCTATAAAGAAACTGCCTAATTTGGCTGCCGATAGATAGTCATTCGGATATTTCTCTTGAATGATTGTGTAGCAACCTACTGCCGGAAGTAGTTCATTCATGCCCTCAAAACTCTGAGCCTGCAAGTGTAGCACGATGGCCGAACTGTCTTTCTCGGTAAACAGGCTGCTTTCTCCCAGTGCTTCCTGATATTTTTGCTGATTTAATAATAAGTTGATGTATTGGATGCGTACATATTTATTGTCCGGACTCAAGGTAAGCGCTTTCTGGTAATAGCTCAATGCCTGCTTGGGTTTAGCCAGGCTTTTACAACATTCGGCTGCTTCAATATACGCGCGCGGACTTAGGGAGTCTTGTACTACAATTTGGCGGAACACTTCGAGTGCGTCCTGATTATTTCCCAATCCTTTGAGGGCTCTTCCTTTCTGATAGAGCAAGGGAATGGTAGGCTCTTCTTGCTTGATAAGTGACAGGGCGGTTTCATAATCGTAGTTTGCCATCGCCTCTTGAATTTGGTTTGTGCTTTGTGCCGCCAGGAAAGAGTAGCAAGCACATAAACAGAGGGAGATAAAAAGTCTTCTCATACTATATTGACTTTAACAGGTTACTGAATACGAATGCAAGTTACTAAAAAGAAATTGTTTACGAAATTATCGTAATTTATTTTAGATAGATTAACGGACAAAAAAGAAACGCCCTCCCGTGGTGGAAGAGCGTTTCATATTGGAATTTTTTAATTCAGAATGAATTACATTAAGAATCCCAGCAAGATACCGGCTGCTACTGCCGAACCGATAACGCCTGCAACGTTCGGCCCCATGGCATGCATCAGCAGATAGTTCGTAGGGTCGTATTCCAAACCTACCACCTGGGAGATACGTGCAGAGTCGGGTACGGCAGACACGCCTGCGTTGCCAATCAATGGATTAATCTTATTTCCCTTCTTCAGGAAGATATTGAAAATCTTCACGAAGATTACACCGGAAGCTGTGGCAATGATGAATGAGAAGGCGCCCAGACCGAAAATCCATAAGGAGTCTGTAGTCAGGAATTCTGATGCTTGAGTGGAAGCACCTACTGTGAGACCTAACAGAATCGTGATTGTGTCAATCAGCGGACCACTGGCAGTGTTTGCCAAACGACGGGTCACACCACTTTCTTTCAATAAGTTACCGAAGAACAACATACCCAGCAAGGGCAGGCCGGACGGAACAAGGAAGCAAGTGAGCAGCAAACCGATGATAGGGAACATCACTTTTTCCGTATGAGAAACAGCGCGCGGCGGTTTCATACGGATAAGACGTTCGTTCTTATTGGTCAACAAACGCATGATGGGTGGCTGGATGACCGGTACCAACGCCATGTATGAGTAGGCTGATACCGCAATGGCACCCATCAGGTTAGGAGCCAGTTTTGAGGAAAGGAAGATGGCCGTCGGACCGTCGGCGCCACCGATGATGCCGATGGCACCAGCCTGCATCGGATCGAACCCGATGGCCAAAGCCGTCATGTAGGCACCGAAGATACCAAATTGTGCGGCTGCGCCGATTAGCATTAACTTCGGGTTCGATATCAAGGCGGAAAAATCCGTCATGGCGCCGATACCCAAGAAAATGAGCGGCGGATACCATCCCGAAGTCACTCCCTGATACAAGATATTGAGCACAGACCCTTCTTCATAAATACCTACCTTCAGTCCGGCATCCATATTGAAGGGGATATTACCGATGAGCATACCGAAACCGATAGGAATCAGCAGCATCGGTTCAAATTCCTTGGCAACTGCCAAGTATATGAAAAACAAACCTACCAAAAGCATTATCACGTGTCCGCCTGTTGCATTGGCAAAGCCCGTGTATGTCCAGAAGTCGGCAAGGTTGTTTCCTAAAAATGTGATAAATTCTCCCATATTATTCAATAATTACGAGGTCAGTACCTTCGAGAACCGAGTCTCCTTTGCTAACGTTGATAGCGGTGATTTTACCGTCTTTGTCGGCGTTGATATTGTTTTCCATTTTCATGGCTTCCAGGATGATGATAACCTGGCCTTTTTTCACCGTGTCGCCTACATTGACCTTGATGTCAAGGATGACACCCGGCAACGGAGACTTCACGCCGGATTTTCCGGTGGAAGCGGCAGCCGGTTTCACTACCGGAGTGGGAGGTGCTGCCGGAGCTGTAACTGCCGGGCGTACCACGGGCTTGACAACAACTTTCGGAGCTTTCTCCATTTCAACATTATAGGGAGTACCGTTCACTTCTACATGAGCGATATTGTCTTCAATATCTCCAATGGTAACCTTGTATACGTTACCGTTGATTTTATATTTATATTCTTTCATCGTTTTATCTTTTAAAAGGTGACTTTACTTTCTGTGAGGAGTTTCACGCAACGTATAAATCTTTGAACTCCATGGTGAATAGCTGCGCTTTACGCGAGTGATGGTCAGCACGGTGTCTTCCACGTCGTGCACATCGCTCTGCATTTCGTGCATAGCCATCGAAATGGCCGCGAATACTTCGCCCGGAGCTTCTCCCAATTGTTTCTCTTTAGCTTCTTGCTTATCGGTGATGCCTTTCACCCGCATGGCATTACGCTTGCTGAGGTTCACGGATACCTTACCCACGATTTTGAAAGAAATGTAAAGAAGAATCAATCCGCAGAATACTACACTCATAGCAGAGATAGCCATACCGATACCGACGCTGTCATGTTCTTCAAACTTTTCCATCTTGGCATTGCTGTTGATGGTTTGGTTGTTGGTGCTCGGAGTAACATATTTGTCAGCGCTTTTTCCTTTTACTTCCCATTCTTTTGCGGCGTCACTTACGCGGGCATACGATTGGTTGGTTTTCAGTGCACCGGCAGGTACTGTAACTTGGTCGAGTAGCTTTCTGCCGCTGTCATACAAACCAATCCAGTTGGCATTCAGGGAATCCAGCTTGAAATTGGTATGGAAAGTTCCGCGATTAGGTTCTCCATCGGCCCAGAACAATGCATGCTGACGGGGTTTTACCAAAGTCAGTACATCACCTTTAGGGATGAAATAGGTAATGGTATCACCCGGTTGGCTGCTAAACTTCAAATAGCAACCCGCCAGGTCGGCACTACCATACGATTTGTTGAATATCTCAATCCATGCGCTGTGTACACCGTAGTCATCCTGAAAGTTGCTTTCGTTATCGATTAGCACTTCATTCAGCAACAGTTTGGTATTCGTCTTCTTCTCACCACAAGAAGAACAGAACCCCAGCACCAGCATCAATGAAAGGAATATTCCGATTTTTGTTTTATTCATAAATTTAAGTTTTTGAATTAAAGAGGAATATTTCCGTGCTTCTTAGCCGGGTTAGTCAGTTTCTTGGTTTGCAGTTGCTGCAAGGCGCGGATGATACGGAAACGCGTATTACGCGGTTCGATGACATCGTCGATATAACCATACTTGGCTGCATTATAAGGGTTGGCGAACAGCTTAGTGTATTCAGCTTCTTTTTCTGCCAGGAACTGAGCCGGGTTTTCCTGCTCTTTGGCTTCGCGTGCATACAAGACTTCTACAGCGCCCGCGCCACCCATAACTGCGATTTCAGCGGTAGGCCATGCATAGTTCATGTCACCGCGAAGTTGCTTACAACTCATCACGATGTGTGAACCGCCGTAAGATTTGCGCAGGGTGATGGTAACTTTGGGCACGGTAGCTTCACCGTAAGCATACAGCAGCTTGGCACCATGCAGAATGACACCGTTATACTCCTGTCCGGTTCCCGGAAGGAAGCCCGGCACGTCTACCAATGAGACGATAGGGATATTGAAGGCGTCACAGAAGCGGACGAAACGTGCGCCCTTGCGTGATGCGTTGCTGTCCAATACGCCTGCCAGGTATTTAGGCTGGTTGGCGACGATACCTACGGACTGGCCGTTGAAACGCGCGAAACCGATAATGATGTTCTTGGAATAGTCTTTCTGGATTTCGAGGAACTCTCCGTTGTCCACGATAGCGCCGATTACTTCGTACATATCGTAAGGCTTATTCGGATTATCAGGAATGATATCGTTCAAGGAATCTTCCAGACGGTCAATCGGGTCTGTACAATCAATATAAGGAGCTTCTTCCAAATTGTTCTGCGGGATGTATCCCAATAACTTGCGGATAAGCGCCAAACCCTCTTCTTCCGTCTTGGCGGTGAAATGAGTAACACCTGACTTTGTGGAGTGAACGCTTGCACCACCCAAGTTTTCCTGGCTTACGTCTTCACCGGTCACAGTCTTTACAACTTTCGGACCTGTGAGGAACATATAAGAAGTACCTTCCATCATTAGCGTGAAGTCTGTCAGGGCAGGGGAGTAAACGGCGCCACCGGCACATGGACCGAAGATACCGGAGATTTGCGGAATAACGCCTGAAGCGAGAATATTGCGTTGGAAAATTTCGGCGTAACCGGCCAAAGCATTGATGCCTTCCTGGATACGTGCACCACCCGAGTCGTTGATACCGATACAGGGAGCACCCATTTTCATGGCTTGGTCCATAATCTTGCAAATCTTCAGAGACATGGTTTCCGACAAAGAACCGGCGGAAACGGTGAAGTCTTGAGCGAAGATGTAAACCAGGCGGCCTTCAATGGTACCGCATCCGGTAACAACACCATCACCGGGATAGTGCTTCTTCTCCATTCCGAAGTTTGTACATCTGTGTTCTACGAACATATCCATTTCTTCAAAACTACCTTCGTCGAGAAGCATGGCTATACGTTCGCGAGCTGTATATTTTCCTTTCTCGTGTTGCTTGGTAATCGCTTTCTCACCACCACCCAGGCGTGCTGCCGAACGACGGTCTATAAGCTCTTTAATTTTCTCAAGTTGATTACTCATGTTCTTTATTTATTATTTATACGAACTGTTCAGGCATAAACAAAATGTTATTTTCAGACAGAAGAACAAAAGAACAAAACAGAAAACATAAAACAGAAAACATAAGTTATATTTTACTCTAAATATACTCTCTTGTTCTTGTTTCTAAAAATAAATCTTCTGTCATCCTGATTCGCATGATTTATGATTTCAGAATAATAATATCAGATTTCTCCTTTTTCGCAGAGTTCCGTCAATACGCCCAGCGTTGATTTCGGATGCAAGAAAGCGATGTTCAGACCTTCGGCGCCTTTGCGGGGAGCCTTGTCAATCAGGCGTACGCCTTTTCCTTCAACTTCAACAAGCGCACCCGCTACTCCATCTTCCACTGCGAATGCCAAATGGTGCATGCCGCCGTTGCCATTGTTCTTTTCTATGAATTTGGCGATAGTACTTTCGGGGGAAGTCGGTTCCAACAACTCGATTTTTACGTCCCCCACTTTCAAGAAAGCGGTTCTTACTTTTTGATCCTCTACAGTTTCGATGTTGTAGCATTTCAAACCTAATACATTTTCGTAGTACGGCAGGGCTTCTTCGATGCTCTTTACGGCAATGCCCAAGTGTTCAATGTGTGAAATCTTCATAACTATATTTATTAATGTTGGTACTTTTTTTCATACTGGGGGTATAAAACAGCACAAAATAAGGTATTTCTAATTAAATAAAGAAATTTTTCGTCAATTAAATATTTTGTAATTTGCATATCTTCCATTATAAAGCGTTTACTTTCAATTTCATATTCAAATAACTCGTCAGCGAAATTACATAGACTTATTCTTTTAATTCCTCCGGCGGGTTAAATATAGGATAATTATGCATTAACTACGTAGCATGTCTGTTTCAGATGAGGAGAGGGGGTGTGCTTATCGGGTATATGATTATGTTTTCCGGGTGTCAATAGTTCTTTGGATAGTGGAAATATCCATATAGTAGCGTAAAAAGGCTGTTTAGTAAGATAAAAAGTACTTATATTCCAAATTTCTTAAAATGTTACAATGGTTTTAATGCGGCGCAGTGCCCGCTGTTATTGGGGTATAATGATTATTCCTTGTGTCTGTGCGTTCTTATTTTTGTCACTGTTTTCCGTTACATCATTTTTCTATTTAGAAAAAATGTAAACTTTCAAATGAAAAAAGTCTAAAAAAACTTTGTTAGACGACTTGGAGTTTTTATATTTGTGGGCAAACAATGATTAATAAGTTAAATAAGCCCAATTTTGGATATAAAATGTGTTAATGATGATTTGGGCTGTTTTGCATGGAAACGCTGCGCTAGATATATATGATGTGTAATTATAGATTGTGCTTAAATAGCCTTCTTTAGTAGCGTGTTTTGCATTTTTTGGTATTTGGATGAAGTAAGAAAAGCTTATATAACAACACTATTATTAACCTTTTAAATGGAAAATGGTATGAGAAAATGGACTTATCTCGTGGCTGCTCTGCTCATTGGCGGGTCTGCTGCAACATTCACCGGCTGTATTGACAATGAGGAACCGGCGGGTATTACTGAACTGCGTGGCGCGAAGGCGGAATTGCTGAAGGCGAAAGCGCAAGTAGAAGCAGCTGATGCTGCCTATCGATTGGCAGAAACGGCGTGGATGCAAGCAAAAGCTGATTATGAAGCTGAGCTAGCTAAACAAGAAGCTTTTAAGACTCAATGGCACGAAGCTTATACTGCATCGGAAAAGCAGAGGATTGAACAGGAAATGCAGAAATCTGCAGAACAATTCAAAGCTGATCTTTTGGCCAAACAGCAAGCTACAGCCATTGCGCAAGCAGAGTATGATAAGGCTATTATAGCAATTGAGGCTGCATTGGTGGGGTATAAAGAAAGTGTGTATACGGTTGAATTGGAAAAATTACTCGCAGACAAAGTTTCGGTAACATATCAGAAATGGGACCAAACGCTGAATGGTGGTGCCGGAGGTTGGAGTCCAACTACTGATAGTGCTACGGGGTTACCAGGCGTTGCTGCGAAAATAGCTAATGCGCAAAAATCTCTTGCTCAATTAATGCGTGAAAAAGCTAAAATAGAATTCTCGTATGATGTTTCTTCTAAAATATCAGCGGTAGAAGGTCAATTGGCTATGGAAAGAGGTGTTTTGGAAGGATATAAAAAGAATCTTGATAACTTGAAGACTATTGCCGGTACTCCCTACGAAGACTGGAATACCAAGTATCAAGAGCTTGAAGATGCAGCGAAAAAACTGGAGGCAGATAGAACGAATCTTGGTATAGAGGAAAAAGAGGCTCTGAAACCAATAGCTGAAAAGGAAAAAGCAAATACGGATGCGGCTGCTTTGACAAGTGAGCTTACATTTGTTATTCCGGATGCTATCCAAGACGATTTTTATAATAATATAGATGGTTCGCTTTCTGCGTATACTCCTAGTGGTGCTGCTGCGCCGTTTAATTTCCACAGTCAAGCATCTAAAGACGCTGAAGGTATTTATTCCTATCCGAATGGGGTTACGACTATGTTGAAAATGGCGGATAAAGCTACGCTCTTGGATGATATGCTAAATCTTATTGAACAAGACTATGTCATTGCGGATAATGAATTGGAGCAGGGTAAGATTAAATTGGAGCAGTTGAAAAATGTTAATGATGGAAATCAGGTGGTTTATGCGGAATATTTGAAGACTTGGAAAGATGCTTTGGATGCTTATACTAAATTATTTAATGATGGTAAGTATTATGCTCCAAACATTAATGACTATGCAGTGATAAAGGCGGAATATCAGGAATATTTGGCACTTCCGGAAAGTGATGCCACAGAGATTGCGGCAAAGGAAGCAGCGCAGAAACTGTTTGCCGCCAATCTGAAATCATACCTTACTAAGAGGATGGCTCTAGACGGATTTAAGATTACAAAGACGGCGGATGCAACTAAGGTTATCGATCCTACTGTTGCAGCGGATTGGACGCAATGGGATGCTCTTACCAGTGATGATGCTCGATTTGGTGGGGATGTTTATCACAGCGATATTGCCGATGGTGGCGCATATAAAGACTATAAAGACGCGGCGGAAAAATTGGGATATTTATATAATATAAATCCTAGGGATGGACGTTGTGTAGAATATACATACGCTGAATATTTGGAAAATGGTTCTGAAGGACCGGGTACTAATAGTTCTAGTGAAAGAACTCTTTGGGATAACGGTGATACGAAGACTGTATTTGAAAATTGTGAAGCCTACGAAGAACTTAAAAGCGCAATTGATAACAAACCGAGTTGGGACAAACTGTATGCTGACGTAAAAGCTTTGTCTGATGCTAATGCGAAAGTTCAAGATGATTTGAACCTGTTAATAGCGGCAGTTGCGGCAGAGAAAGCTGAAATTGAAGCTGAATATGCTGCAAAGGAATCTGCTATTGATGTAGAAAAAGCTGGTATTGAAGATATTCAATCTAAGATTAAAGATGTTATTAAGACAGCAGCAGGTTCTCAAAAGACAGCTTATGATGCAATACTACAAGATTTGAAATATCAGATTGCTGTTTTGGAAGGTGGTTCTGTAACTAATACTGGTGATGATTATAACTTTAATTCTAGTAGCTCTATACCAGGACAACAAGTAGTCGTTGCATCGTATGAAAAGTTATTGGCAGCATTGAAAGATGGTAGTTACAAACCGGCAGAAGAGGCTCTTATAGCACAAAAACAGGCTGCTATTGAATCTAAGCAGGTTGAAATTGATGTATGGACTGCATTATTCAAGTCTTTGTCTGCCAAGAAAGATCAGCTATTGGCGGCTTTGGCAGGTACTACTCCTGCTCAATAAGTAAAACTAACTAAAGAAGAATTATATGATAAAGAAACTATGCATATTACTTCTGACTGTATGTTTCGTTGCGCCGCTTGCGGCGCAACAATACAGCAGCGGTGATGCGTCGTTTGCTCCTAAGAAAGGTCAGTGGCAGATTTCTGCCGTGATTGGTAATAGTCAAATGTTCAATCAGAATATGGAATATCTCTTGCCTACATATTGGAATGAAAGTTATGGCTTTAACCAGCAGGCAGGTTTGGGGGGCTGGAACGGTTCCAATAAATCTGATGACCCCGGAATTTACCTCGGCTTAGGAAACTTGAATAGTAATAATCTCGTCAACTTAATCGGTATTCAGGGAAAGTACTTCTTGACAGACCATTGGGATATAAACGTGATGTTCAGTATGAATATCAACGCTACTCCCTCTAAAGATTATGTGGAAGGTGACTATTCCGTAAAAGAAATGCCAATTCAGTCCGCCAAATATATGGAAGGACGCATAAGCAATGCTTGGACGGCAGTCATAGGTTCGAATTACTATTTCAATACGAGAAACGAACGTATCAACCTCTATCTGGGAGGTGCTTTAGGATGGCAGATGGGACGCATCGAAACAACGACTCCCTATACCGGAGAGACAATCGAAGATCCGGATATGGATGATGAAAAAACCGGTGATGCCGATTTGGATGACGCCAACAATGTATCTGTCCAACTATACACCCCTAATTCGCGTGCAGGACAAATTTTCGGCCTTCGTGCAAGCGCCGTGGCCGGTATAGAATACAGTGTAGCCAAAGGTTTGGTTTTCGGCTTTGAAGTTCAGCCTGTATCCTATCGTTACGACCATATACAGATTTGTCCGAAAGGTTCGGTAGCTTATAAAGTGGGCCATCACAGCATCGGCCTCTTTGCTACCCCGAATTTGAAAATTGGATTCCGCTTTTAATATTCGAGAGAAGTCCAAATAATTACTTTGTAAAAAACACCCCGGACGCAGGAAACGGGGTGTTTTTTTATAGGTATAAATAATAATTTATTGTATCTTTAAGCTCATAGAAAAAGAAGTAAAACCTTTAAATCAAAATATTTATGCGATACTACAAATTATCCGCCATAGCGCTTATTGCGCTTATGCTGGCCGGTTGCAATGGTGACAGGAAAGAAAATTACATTATCGAAGGAAAAGTGACCAATCCGAAGCTTGATGGAAGAACCGTATACATGCAAGATGCGCTGACCGGACAAATACGTTATGACAGTGTAGTTGTGGAGCATGGGACATTCTGTTTTGAGGGCAAGCAAGATGAGCCTGTAGTCAGGGAACTGCTGGTGCAAGAAAATGATAGCGACATGTTTCCCGTTACTCTGCCTTTTGTGTTGGAGAATGGCAGGATAGAGGTCGATTTAGGCGAACGTGTCTACGTAGGTAATACCGCCTTGAATAAAGAGATGATGGATGTATTGATGGCTGTCGATAACTTCACCGAACAAGATTTGACAAGAAAGTCTGTTGAAGATATGAAAGCGGATTTTGCTAACCTGTTAATGTCAGAGATCGTGAAACATTCCGACAATGTCATTGGAAGATACCTGTACGACGCTTATCAAAACAAACTGACGGAAGAACAGAAAAACGAAGCGAAGAAGATACTGGCTTTGTAAATAGGTGGGTTTTGCCGGGGCAGGTACAACGAAAAGCGGATAAGTAAAATACTATCCGCTTTCGTTGTTTTTAAGAGAAAAGATGTATCTTTGTTGTGGCTTAAATACGAGACCTGCAATGAGTAAGTTTATAAATCCGTTTACCGATTACGGTTTTAAGAAAATATTCGGACAAGAGATATCTAAGGAACTTTTAATTGATTTTCTTAATGATTTGTTGGAAGGCGAACGGGTGATAACGGATTTGACTTTTCTCAATAACGAGCAACTTCCGGAATATATGGAAGATCGGGGAGTTATATACGATATATATTGTACTACCGATACGGGAGAAAAGATTATTGTGGAGATGCAGAATAAATCGCAGGTGCGTTTTAAGGAACGGGCGCTTTATTATCTTTCTCGTGCCATTATCAGACAAGGGCAGGTGGGGTATGAGTGGAAGTTTGATATAAAAGCTGTCTATGGTGTGTTTTTTATGAACTTTCTTTTGGCGGATGATGTTAAGCTGAGGACAGATGTAATTCTTGCAGACCGGGAAAATGGTGATATGTTTTGTGACAAGCTGCGCCAAATATTTATCGCTCTTCCCAAATTTAAAAAAGAAGAGAGTGAATGTGAGAATGATTTTGAACGTTGGATATATATACTTACAAATATGGAGACACTTAAACGATTGCCTTTCAAGGCTCGCAAGGCGGTCTTCGAAAGACTGGAAAAGATTGCCGATGTAGCTTCTCTTTCGAGGGAGGAACGGGAACTTTATGAGAATAGCGTGGATGACTATCGTACGCATTTATGCGTGGTGGATGCAGCAAAATTAGAAGGTCGTGAAGAGGGTCGTGCGGAAGAACGTCTTGCCAATGCTCGCGCTATGAAAGAAAAAGGAATTTCCAACTCATTGATTATGGATATTACAGGGCTTACTTTGGAAGAGTTGGATAAACTTTAAACTTTTGCGTTAATAGAAACACCTTGCATGTATGAGACAAGGTGTTTTTTCTATATTTGAATTTATGATAAGATAAATAGACTTTATAGATTGAAATCGAATTTATTTCTCGGATGTTTGTTGGACAGAATTTTTTTCTGTTTGCTCAGGTTGACATGTGTATAAATTTGCGTGGTGACTATGCTACTATGTCCCAAAAGGTTTTGAATATATTTAATATCAACATCTTCTTCCAATAGTAATGTTGCAAAGGTATGACGGAAGGTATGTGGGGTGATATGTTTTGATAAATTCAGCTCGTTTACACATCGCTTCACAAGCAGCCTGACCGACTGTGATGAAATCTCATGCCCAAGTCGATTTATAAAGAAGTGGGAACTAGGTTTGAATAATGCGCGGTAGTCTTTTAAAATGGATAATACTTCTTTAGAACAGATCTGAATGATTCTTTCTTTATTTCCTTTTCCATAGACTTTAATAGTGCCGTAAGTCAAATCAATATCCTTGTATTGTAATTGGCAGAGTTCAGATACCCGGATACCTGTAGCAAATAGAAGTTCGATTATGGCGATATTCCTGGTTTGTGATTTATATGTATAACTATCTAATTGTTTGTTTTTAATCCGCTCTTGATATAAAAATCTTAGTATCATTTTCACTTCGTTAAAACACATCACCGTGGGTAATATTTGGGGTTCTTTTAAACGAATTTTTAGTTTCCGGAGTGGATTTATAAAAGTTTCATTCTCAAACTCGTAGAATGAAAAAAAAGCTTTCATTGATGCGATTTTCCGTTTAATCGTTTTGTATTTATAGCTTGCTATATTTTGTAGATAGCTTTTTATCATATCTTTTGATACCATTTCAATTTGTTCTATCGAAAACTTTTCAATAAGATATTTCTCCAATTGACTTAAATCTATATGATAAGCCATCATTGTTTTTTTACTCAATCCTTTTTCATATTTACAATGAAATATGAAATCTCCCAAAGCTGCTTTCACCGTCTTTGATTCATTTCGCGATGTTACTTGTATCTCCATGTCTTTCTAATTTAAAATAATTGCGAAGTAACTTTATATGTTTGTATTTAGCTAGTTGTCAGGGTAAAAAGGTTGTGGCGAATAATCGATAACTTAATATTATGGATGATATTAAACGAGCTAAATATGCAGTAGATTTTATTTCTAAAAATACTTTTGATATAGCTGTCTACCTAGTTGTGAATCTAAAAACAGACCAATTCCTATCATATAATATATATGATGAACAAACTGAATTCTTTTCAGAAGAAGAATTAGGCGAACTGATAAATGCCTTAGAAGATTTAAATATATATCATGAAGTTTCATATGGAGAAAAGGATTTTGCAAGGAAGGTTATATCTGGACATATACAATCTCAAAAATTCAAATATAAGATTGTTTATAATACAACAGGAGGAACTAAAGGACGATCTAAATCTGCGATAGTACCCGCAATCTGTGAACTATACGGGTTGAATTATGCTTCTTCTGATATATTCTCATCATCGTTATTGGAACACAAGGCTGAGAGTTTCTCATTATTAAGTAGTCAATTTACTACCCCCAAATTTTGGATATATGATAATATTAATGGATGGCTTATTGATAAGCCAATAAAAGAATTGAAACTAATAGCTAAACCTGCATATGGATGTGCCAGTTTAGGAATAAACGAAAAAAATATTTCATACTTCACTGATAGTTTTGAGAAGATGATCATTCAATTATCACAGGAGTTGAAACAACCAATTATTGTTCAAGAATTCATACAAGGTTGGGAAGTTGAAGTCCCAATTTTTGATTTAGGATATCCAACAATTTTAGAACCTGTTGGAGTTCTGATTGACCAAAAAGAATATTTCAAAGACGAAATATTAACTTATGAACTAGTTTCCGAAGATAGGTATAGCTTCTATAATTATTCTCTAAAAGAACCAGATAAAGCCAAAGAACTAAAAAATATTGCCCGACGTTCTTTTATCTTATTGTCTCTTCGTGGAACGGTAAGAGTTGATTTTAGAATTACTAAAGATGGGAAATGCTACATTACTGACTATAATAACTCACCCCATCTTACCCAGTTCCATTCATGTGCAAAATCTGCCCAATTTGCAGGCTTAAGCTATACAGAAATGATACGCCTTTGCCTATACAAAGGCATATATCAATTCGATAATCATATTTCAGTCCAGATTTGTAAATCAGAGAATAAATAAACCTTTTTAAATTTTTTCCAAATCGAGCTTAGATATGAAGGCTGCATAATTTCAAACCTATGTTGTATTTCTGATAGATCCATATAATCTTCCTTAATAAAAATTGTATGCAATATTTTATAATGCATTTGGTAATACTTTGTAATATTAACCGATACAAAATTAATGTACTTTTCTGCATCGGATAATATTTGTAAAGCCTTTTCTCGTTCTTTATTCAAGTATAGTATAATTGAATAATTTAGTAAAAAATAATATAAATAATACCTGTCCGTTTCTTCGTTGTATTCTATTTTTTTCATTATATTTAATGCTTCCTTGTATCTTTTATCATAAGCTAAAAGACCTGCATAATTACACGATATTAAAATTAAATCTTCTTCCGAACAAGTATGTATAATTTGCGAATACTTATCAATTATTTCTCTTATATCAGTATCATTTTCTAAAAATAACGATATATATAAATTATTATAACAAACTTCTCTATGCGAAAAGCATATAAGAGGAAATTGGTCTATCATTTTAACTGCTTTATATGAAGACTCAAGTGCAATTCTATATTCGCCAATAATTAAAGCATTACCAGACAAATTAGACTCAGCAATATACAATTCTAATAGTGCATCATAGTGCTCATTATTAATTTCATTTTCCATTCTAGCAATAAGAGTAATTAATTTTTTATGCGATACTTCTGGAGGATCAATAATATCAGAATATAAGCATATTCTATTAATTAGCTTCTCTGATTCTTTATCGAAAAGTACTCTCTTAGATAATGTATTTATTAAACGCATTCTTGTTTTATGTGCCTCATTTTTTAAAAATACTTCAGCCTCTAATGCAAATTTCAAGAACATAAAACGACTCCAAATCTCCAGCTCACCTTTTTCCAAGTCCATAATAATCTCATTCAAAGAATCTAATGCCTTTTTTCTTGTTTCTATGAAATTACTTTTAAACATGATTAGGTGAATTAAATATTGCTTTTCCATTAAGAGATAAAATGGAAAAGAATCTGGAAGGCTATAAAGTTTGTTTAATGCTAAGGAATCATGTCCATTAAACAACAATTTATAACATTTCGACAAATTATCAACAAATTCAGAAATAGATTCTTTATGTAATGAAGAAAATCTTTCCTTAATTGTTGATATCTCAGAAAATAGCCCTTTTCTGATTTTCTGTATAGCATATAAGGCATAGAAAACATCTGCCTCATTATTGTTTTTTATTTTAGCTTGTAAGAATGCTCTTTTTGCATAATGAAATGGAGAAATTTCTTTTATGCAAATTGCATATTTTAAAAGAAAAGAGTTGGAAAATTCTTCTATGAAAAAATCAAAACATTTTTTTATTATTTCATGAGCAAAATATACATAATCGTCCTTGATAGTTAATAAATTCAAGGAAACAGAATCTTGTATTATTTCACTTAAATTGCTAGTATTATTATCCATTAAACAATATAGTTCAGTATTAGAAGTTTGTTGCCCTATAAGTGATAATAGACAAAACAACTTTTTAGCATCATCATATTTATCACCAAAAAACTTAAGTCTTGTTTCTATAATTCTGAATAGAAGAGACTTTCTATCTGTTAAATGAGATGAATATAAAATATCTCCTGATTCTATGTACTCTAGTATGCATCTTATTAAATAAAGGTGTCCTCCAGTTGATATATGTATAGCGTTAAGCATTTCATCAGAAATCTCTTTTTTATATCCCCAGTCTATTAATATCTGCCTAATTAAAGCTTTATCTGGAGTTTGCAATTTAATTATGTTTCCCTCATTATTTAAGATTTTTGATTTATAATTAGAAACAGAAGTATTCACCGAATAAATTGAATGAACAAATAAAGATAAATCATTTCTTATTTTACGGATAGTTTCATCCAAATATAATCTAGTTCTGATATCGAAGTATTGATAATCATCACATATTATTACAACATGCTTTTTAGAGTCAAGCAATGAGATAAGTTGTAAAGAGAAATCACGATGTACTTGAAACGCATTAGTATTTAATATATCTTTTTTTTCAATATACTGATTATAATCAACAACCTCTTTAAGTACAGATCTAGCAGGCTTCCCTACAATAGGTATTTCCTCAATAACGTCCAATATAACATTAGTACTTGCTCTTTTTAATCTATAGATTTTCTCTAAATATTCATCAAAAGGATAATAATCAATTTCTGTTTTGGCTGAATCTCCCTTTAAAAGAATGCAATTATAATTTTTATGAGTTAAAAGTGAATATAATCTTTCTAATAAATAGCTTTTACCTGTACCAGATTCACCATATAAATAAGTGTTTATCAAACCAGACGTTGTAATCACTTCTATAATTTTATCACAATATCTTTTTATATAATGAAGGGGTTGATCATCCATAATATTAAGTTATCGATTATTCGCACAAATATATTGTTTTGTTGCAATATTTAAAAGGAAAATGCTAAATATCTATTTATAAAGATCAGTAAATGTGATTATATCATTCCTGGAAATTGAATAGTAGTAGAAATAACAAGACTATTTTTATTATGGCTATGATTTAAAAACTTTAATATAGAATGCAAGTTCTAATAAATCCTATATATTTTCTGTTATGAATAAACTTCTTTTGTTGTATCTTTGTAAATGAATTTTCATTAGGACAAATATTATGTCACATTTAGCTCCTCTGATAGCCGATTTGGCTTTGATTTTGATTTGTGCCGGAATCATGACGCTGTTGTTTAAAAAGCTGAAGCAGCCATTGGTTCTGGGATATGTAGTAGCAGGTTTTCTTGCCAGTCCGCACATGGCTTATACGCCTTCGGTGATGGACACAGCGAATGTACAGACTTGGGCGGATATCGGGGTTATCTTCCTTCTGTTTGCACTGGGACTGGAATTCAGCTTTAAGAAGATAGTTAAGGTGGGAGGGGCGGCTATTATTGCGGCTTGTACAGTCATCTTTTGTATGATATTGCTGGGCATAGCGGTTGGGACGGCTTTCGGTTGGAAGCGCATGGACTGTATCTTTCTGGGCGGTATGATTGCTATGTCTTCAACTACTATTATTTATAAGGCATTCGACGACTTGGGCATGCGTAAGAAACAATTCACGGGGTTGGTTCTGAGTGTGCTGATTTTGGAAGATATACTTGCTATTGTTTTGATGGTGATGCTATCCACTATGGCGGTGAGCAATAACTTCGAGGGGGCGGAGATGCTGGGAAGTATTGCCAAATTATTGTTTTTTCTTATCCTTTGGTTTGTAGTGGGGATTTATCTGATTCCTGTTTTCCTGAAAAAATGCCGTAAGCTGATGAGCGAAGAAACGCTATTGATTGTTTCACTCGGGCTATGCTTCGGTATGGTCGTTTTGGCGGCGCATACCGGCTTTTCTGCTGCTTTTGGTGCTTTCATCATGGGGTCTATTCTTGCGGAGACGGTCGAGGCGGAGAGCATAGAACGTTTGGTTAAGCCGGTGAAGGATTTGTTTGGCGCAATCTTCTTTGTGTCAGTGGGGATGATGGTAGATCCGGCTATGATAGTGGAATATGCGGTTCCTATTGTTGTCATAACGCTGGCGGTCATTGTGGGACAGTCATTGTTTGGAACTTTAGGCGTACTATTGGCTGGGCAACCGCTGAAGACAGCCATGCAATGTGGTTTCAGTTTGACGCAAATCGGTGAATTTGCTTTTATTATCGCCTCTTTGGGAGTTTCACTGCATGTAACAAGTCATTTTTTATACCCTATTGTGGTAGCGGTATCTGTAATTACTACTTTCCTTACTCCGTATATGATTCGTTTTGCAGAGCCTGCATCGAACTTTGTCGATGTGCATTTGCCGCAGAAATGGCGTAAGTTCCTGATGCACTATGCATCGGGTTCACAGACAATGAATCATGAAAGTTTATGGAAGAAATTGATATTCGCATTGGTGCGTATTACAATGGTTTACTCCATTATAAGTGTCGCGATAATAGCGATTGCTTTTCGTTTTCTGGTTCCGCTATGTCATGACGCTTTACCCGGAGTATGGGGCTCATTATTGGCTGCGGTTATTATTATTTTGTTTATTTCCCCTTTCCTGCGTGCCATTATGATTAAAAAAAATCATTCGGTGGAGTTTGTTACGCTTTGGCGTGATAGCCGGGGAAATCGTGCTCCTTTAGTAGCTACGATTGTGCTGCGTATCTTGTTGGCGGTTTCATTTGTGATGTTTGTTATCGGAGGATTGTTTAAGGTGTCTGTGGGTTTGGTTTTGGGAGTAGCGGTATTGCTGGTTATTGTAATGATACTTTCCCGTCAACTGAAAAAACAATCTATAATGATAGAACGGACTTTTTTCCAGAATCTACGTTCCAGGGATTTACGTGCGGAGTATCTGGGAGAGAAAAAACCGGAGTATGCAGGACGTCTGCTTTCGCGGGATTTGCATTTGACTGATTATGAAATTCCCGGTGAATCTACTTGGGCTGGTAAAACATTGGCTGAGTTGAATTTTGGCAAAAAGTATGGTGTACATGTGGTATCCATTCTTCGGGGACATAAAAGGATTAATATTCCGGGAGCCTCGGTACGTCTTTTCCCTCAGGATAAGATTCAGGTTATTGCTACGGACGAGGATTTGAATGTGTTTGGTGATGAAATGAATAAGGTTTCGTCAATAGATACAGATGTGGTGGAGAAAAGTGCGATGATACTACGCCAATTCCGGATAGATGAAGACTCTCCTTTTATGGGTAAAACACTGAAGGAGGTTGGTATTCGTGAAAAGTATCATTGCTTGATAGCCGGTGTGGAGAGGGGAGAGGAAACTTTGCATGCACCGGACCCGCATGAGCCCTTTGCTGAAGGTGATGTAGTATGGGTGGTTGGCGAAAATGATGATGTTTATCAATTAGTCGGCAAAAATGATGAAATAGTCGACATGTAATACAATGGAAAGGACTACATTTGTCTCGTAAACATAAACATTAAAAAAGAATATCATGAAAAGTGATCCTAAAGAATGTCTGTATTGTCAGAATAATGAAACATTGCACAATCTGATGATTGAGATCGCGCAATTGAGTGTATCGCGTGTTTTTCTTTTCAAGGAACAAACGTACCTTGGACGTTGCTTGGTAGCTTATAAAGACCATGTTAATGATTTGAATGAGCTGAGTGACGAAGAACGTAATGCTTTTATGGCTGATGTGGCTCGCGTGACTCGTGCTATGCAGAAAGCATTTAATCCAGAGAAAATCAATTATGGTGCTTACTCAGATAAGCTTTCTCATCTTCATTTCCATTTAGCTCCCAAGTACGTAGATGGTCCTGATTATGGTGGCGTTTTCCAAATGAATCCGGGAAAAGTGTACCTGACGGATAAGGAGTACGAGGAACTGATAGAAGAGATAAAGAAAAATCTTTGATTAGGTATTAAGTAGTAGGTATAAAGTATAAGGTGTTAACCATGTGGAATCATAGCGCAGCAATTAATGCCTTATACTTTGTACCTTATACTTTTATATTTAGTGTTATAATTTTCCCAGTATCTTATCCATTACCCAATTTGTCAGCGTAGCGCTTTCTCCATCGCAACTGCAAGTGGACTTTCCAAGTAGATGATCTACAACGGCTTGGATAAGGGGTTGCTGAACATATATCGGATTTTCTACTGGAATTTCTTCCCTTCCTTTTTCTGTATGTAGCGCAATGGGGTCGTAGGTAAATACAGAAAAGCAAATCATACCTTTATCACCTATAATTTCTATACGGTCTTCGCGGGCTGATTCGTGGGCTACAAAACACCAAGAACCACTACCAACCAATCCGCTATCAAATTGAAAACATGCACTTAGTGTGTCTTCTGCGGGATAAAGTCCTCCACGGTTGCTTTTATACCCATTGGCTTCAAGTATGCAGCCGAACATATCTTGCAAAATATCAATTTGGTGAGGGGCGAGGTCGTAAAAATAACCACCTCCGGCAATGTCGGGCTGTACACGCCAAGGTAAATTTTCTTTGTTATAATCCAAGTCTCGTGGAGGTTGGGCAAAACGGATCTGTATGTTGATGACATTTCCTACTGCACCTTCTTCTACCAGCGATTTCACTTTCTGGAAATACGGGAGATAACGGCGATAGTAGGCTACGAAACACGGAACTCCGGTCTCTTGCGAAATGCGGTTTATACGGCAACATTCTTCATAAGTAACAGCCATTGGCTTTTCAATATATACCGGCTTTCCCGCTTTCATCGCCATAATGGCGTATGTGGCATGGGAGGAAGGGGGAGTTGCAATGTATATGGCATTTACGTCTTCATCATCAATCAGTTCCTGCGCATCGTTATACCATTTCGCTATACCTCTTTCTTTGGCGTAGGCCTTAGCTTTGGAACCGTCACGGCTCATTACTGCCACTACCTCAGAATGAGCGATTTTCTGAAAAGCAGGTCCGCTTTTATATTTGGTTACTTCTCCGCAACCGATGAATCCCCATTTTATTATTTTCTCACTCATAATTTGATACTATTTGAATATTATTCTTCAAAGTCGAAATCGAAATCAAAGTCATCCATGAATTCGGGAGCAGTGAATTCTTCCAGAGTGCGTCGATCCTTTTTAGTGGGACGTCCAGTCCCTTTTGCCCGGTTTACGAAACCGCTGACATGGCTCATTTCCAATAATTCGTATTGATCGGGAGCAGTTACATTTTCCATCATTTCAGAAACAAGCTTTGCGCCCACACGTTTTTCAATAGGTTGTAGCACTTTGAAAGAGTAGGTGATAGGTGGTTTGCGCACTTGTATCACGTCACCGGGTTTTACCATGCGCGCGGCTTTTGCCAATGCGCCGTTGATACTGACACGTCCCTTTTTGCAAGCTTCGGCGGCTATCGTACGAGTTTTAAATATGCGTACTGCCCACATCCATTTATCTATTCTTGCTTCACTCATTTCTTATTAAACTGATTCATTGTGATATCGATACCTGCCAGACAAAAACTTTTTATGATTTCTCCGGCAGTTTCCAGACGTTCATCCATTGTTTCCCAATCTTCATCGGTGAAGTGTCCCAGTACATAATCAATCTGTCCACCTCTAGGAAATTCATTACCGATGCCAAAGCGCAAGCGTGCATAGCTTTGCGTCCCTAAAGTAGCAGCGATATGCTTCAGCCCGTTGTGGCCGGCATCGCTTCCCTTACCTTTCAAGCGTAGTGTACCGAAAGGTAATGCCAGGTCATCTACTACTATCAATACATTCTCCAATGGAATGTTTTCTTTTTGCATCCAGTAGCGTACGGCATTACCACTAAGGTTCATAAAAGTAGAAGGCTTCAATAATAATAGTTGTCTGCCTTTAATGGACATGGTAGTGGTGAATCCATAGCGTCCATCATTGAAGGTGACTCCTGCTGCTTTTGCCAATGCGTCTACTACCATGAAACCTATATTATGGCGAGTTTCATGATATTCAGGGCCTATATTACCTAATCCTACAATTAAATATTTCATTATATAATGATTTGTGATTTAATAGAGAACGCGGATTATCGCAATAGCTCGCGGATATAAAATCTGCGTCACTTGCGTTAATCCGCGTTCCGAAATATCTAGTCTTCTTACTAAGGAAGCGCTGATTAGTTTGCTGCGGCAGCAGCGGCACCTCTTGCTGCACGAGTCAGCTTAACAGCGCATACAACAGCTTCTTTAGCGTTTAGCAATTCCAAACCTTCATAGCTCAATTCACCAACTTTTACAGTCTTACCTAAGCCCAAGTGTGCAACATTGATAGTCAGTTTTTCGGGGATGATATTGTATTGAGCTTTTACTTTCAATTTACGCATCTGCAGAGTCAGCTTACCACCGGCTTTCACACCTTCAGCCAGACCTTCCAATTGTACCGGAACTTCCATTACGATAGGTTTAGTTTCGTCAATTTGATAGAAGTCAACGTGCAGGATAGTATCTTTTACCGGGTGGAATTGGATATCTTTCATGATAGCGTTTACTTTTTTGCCATCGATAACCAAATCTATTACATAGATGTGAGGAGTATAAACCAGGTTACGCAAACCGTCTGCCGGTACAGTGAAATGTACGTTTTCACCTGCTCCATAGAGTACGCAAGGTACACCGTTGTTTTTACGAATGGCTTTCAAAGCCTTAGCTTGTTCCGAAGAACGTTCTGCAATAGTTCTTGCAGTTCCTTTAATTTCAATTGATTTCATTTCTTAAAAAATTGTGTTACTCTAAATTAAGTAAGTTCTTTGCTTAATTCACCATCACACGATGTGATAAAATCACACGATGTTGCAAAAAAGCGGTGCAAAAGTACAGCTTCTTTTTGAATAATCAAAAGGTTGGCTCTTAAAAATCAATATCAATTTTGATTTCGTCTGCCAGTGGAGACTCTTTTTCTTCTTCGTTTACTGCTTCTGCCGGTTCGTTACTGTTTTTTTCTTCGTTATCATTATGCCGGACATAGCAACCTTGTTGTTCTTGGATAAAGCCGATAGCTTGTTGCAGGCCATTCATGAACTTATCAAAATCTTCTTTATATAAAAAGATTTTGTGTTTCTCAAAACTTACTAAGGAGTCGTCTCCTTCTCCCATTACTACCTTTTTACTTTCAGTAATGGCAAGGAACATTTCATCCTTCCTGTTTTTCTTTACGTCTAAATAGTAGATGCGCTTGCCTGCTTTAATGGATTGGGAGAATACAATCTCTTTGTCGTTCATATCCACTCCTGTTTTCTTTTTTAAGTCTTCCATATAATATAGGTCTCAATTTGATGTTAACTTGTAGCTCGTCACTTATAGCTTTGCTTATCGGGTTCAAAATTGACGATTTTTTTTAAACTGTCAAAAGAAAAAGCCCGGATAATGATTATCTACATTAAAAAATGTGATTTATTTATGTAAACTCATTAAAAATGCATACTTTTGCAACCCGTTAAAACACCAGTATTTACTTTATAATTATGATTAACAGAGTTCTTATTCGTCTTAAGATTATACAAATTGTATATGCTTATTATCAGAACGGTAGTAAAAATTTAGACTCAGCGGAGAAAGAGTTATTCTTTAGCCTGTCTAAGGCTTACGATCTTTACAACTACTTGCTTATGCTGATGATAGCCTTGACGAACTACGCACAAAAGCGCATCGATGCTGCAAAAGCTAAATTAGCCCCTACGGCTGAGGAGTTGTATCCTAACATGAAATTTGTGGAGAACAAGTTTATTTCCCAATTGGAAGTGAACAAGCAATTGATGGACTTCATCACGAACCAAAAACGTACTTGGGCCAATGATGAGGATTTCGTTAAGGGGTTGTATGAAGAAATTGTTGCTTCTGATATATATAAAGAATACATGGTATCTTCGGACAAGTCGTACGAAGCCGACCGTGAGTTATGGAGAAAGATATATAAAACCTATATCTTTGGTAACGAAGCGTTGGATGTATTGCTTGAAGACCAAAGCCTTTATTGGAATGACGATAAGGACATTGTTGATACGTTCGTATTGAAAACCATTAAACGTTTTGAAGAGAAGAATGGTGCTAATCAGGAACTGTTGCCTGAATTCAAAGACGATGAAGATCAGGAATTCGCTCGTCGTTTGTTCCGTCGTGCTATTTTGAATAGCGATTATTACCGTCATCTTATCAGTGAAAATACCCGTAACTGGGATTTGGATCGTGTCGCTTTCATGGACGTGATAATAATGCAATGCGCATTAGCGGAAATTTTAAGTTTCCCGAACATTCCGGTCAGTGTTTCGTTAAATGAATATGTAGACATCGCTAAAGTATACAGTACGGCAAAGAGTGGTAGTTTTGTAAATGGTACTTTGGATGGAATAGTTAAGGAATTGAAAAAAGAAGGCAAGTTGACGAAAAACTGATACCTTTGTTGAATAATAAAAACTAAAACTGAACATTTATGAATTTAATGACTGTATTCTTCCTGCAAGCTCCCGGAGCGGCTCCTGGTATGGGCGCAGGTGGTGGTAGCATGATGTGGATAATGTTAATAGCAATGTTTGTTATCATGTATTTCTTTATGATTCGTCCACAGAATAAAAAGCAGAAAGAAATTGCAAATTTCCGCAAATCTCTTCAGGTGAATCAAAAAGTAATTACTGCCGGTGGCATCCATGGCATTATCAAGGAAATCAATGATAATGATGTGGTACTTGAAATTGCTTCTAACGTTAAGATTCATATCGATAAGAATTCTATTTTTGCCGCAGCTGCTGATGCAAACAGTAGCCAGGCTGCTAAATAAGAATGACTGCCTATGTTTGAACGTAGGAACATAAAACGTGTTTATTTGAATATAACTCGGAATATGAAGAACTTTCTGCTCAGTGAAAAGAGCAGAGAGTTTTTTGTTTTTTTGTTTTTCTTCATTGTTGCCGGTGGATTCTGGTTATTGCAAACTTTGAACAATGACTATGAGGCTGAATTTTCGATTCCGGTTCGTCTTAAAGGAGTTCCAAATAATACGGTTATCACTTCAGAACCGGCTTCTGAATTGCGTATAAAAGTAAAGGATAAAGGAACGGTGTTACTCAACTATATGTTGGGAAAAAGTTTTTATCCGGTAACTCTCGATTTCTCTGATTATAACGGTAGTGACAATCATGTGCGTATATATGCATCGGAGTTTGAAAAGAAAGTCCTGGGTCAATTGAATGTTTCTACTCGTCTGATTTCGATGAAGCCCGATACATTGGAATATATTTATTCCACGGGTGCCTCCAAATTGATACCGGTGAAATTGCGAGGGACTGTAAGTGCCGGTCGCCAGTATTATTTGTCTGATACAATCTTTAATCCGGATTCTGTATTGGTATATGCTCCTGCCGGAGTGTTAGATACGATTACTGCTGCTTATACATGCCAAGTGAAACTGGAAAATATTTCAGATACTTTGAAACGGCAGATTCCTTTGCTTACGCAGAAAGGGGTGAAGTTTGTTCCTGCCTCTATTGAGATGGTACTTCCTGTGGATATTTATACTGAAAAGACGGTGGAAGTGTCTTTGCATGGTATAAATTTCCCAGCAGATAAAGTGCTTCGTGCTTTTCCTTCCAAAGTCCAGATTACTTTTCAGGTTGGACTTAGTCGTTTCCGGAAGATTACGGCAAGTGATTTTCATCTCAATGTTTCTTATGAAGAGCTTTTGCATCTTGGCTCGGATAAATATACTGTAAAATTGAAAAATGTACCTGAAGGTGTAAGTCAGGTGCGTTTTAATCCTGAACAAGTAGATTTTCTCATAGAACAAGTTGCTTCTGATTATGTCAATTAAGATAGGTCTTACCGGCGGTATTGGCAGTGGGAAAAGTGTAGTATCCCGCTTGTTGGAGGTGATGGGTATTCCTGTCTATATATCTGATATCGAAACCAAACGCTTGATGGCAACAGATATTTGTATACGGCAAGCGTTGATGGCTTTGTTGGGAGAAGAGGTGTATAGAGGCGGGGAATTGAACAAACCTCTACTTGCATCTTATTTGTTTGGTGGCCCGGAACATGCCAAACGGGTAAATTCTATTATTCATCCTTTGGTAAAAAGAGACTTCCGGCAATGGGTGCAACTAAAAAATGCATTTCCGATAGTGGGCATAGAATCTGCTATTTTGATTGAGGCCGGTTTTTCGGGTGAGGTAGATGTGGTTGTCATGGTTTATGCTCCTGAAGAGATACGTTTGCAACGGGCGATGGAACGTGATTCTTCTACGCGTGAATTGATAGAGAAACGTATCCGTAGCCAGATGAGTGATGAGAAAAAACGTATGCAAGCTGATTTTGTGATAGTGAACGATGGTGAAACGCCGTTAATTCCGCAGGTTTTGGAACTAATCACTTCGCTGTCTCAAAATAATTCCTATCTTTGCCCACCGAAAAAATAACTACTAATTACAAAAACAGAATATACTATGTTGAAGACTATTTTGTCTATTTCCGGTAAACCGGGATTGTATAAACTTATTTCTCAGGGAAAGAATATGCTGATTGTTGAATCACTTGTAGACAAAAAACGTTTCCCTGCCTATGGTAATGAGAAAATTATTTCTTTAGGTGATATTGCCATGTATACAGATACCGAAGATGTTCCTTTGAAAGATGTATTGCTCTCCATGAAGCAAAAAGAAAACGGTGCTGCTGTGACTATGGATTTGAAAAAAGCTACTCCGGATGATTTTCGTGCTTATTTAGCAGAAGTATTACCTGCTTTTGATCGTGATCGTGTGCATGTTTCTGATATCAAGAAATTAATTTCTTGGTATAATCTGTTGGTTGCAAGTGGAATGACAGATTTTGAGGATGCGCAGGAGGAAAAAGCTGAAGAAGAAAAAGCTGAATAATTTTTTATCAAATAGAAAAAGAAAGGTGTACCGGAATCGTTCCGATACACCTTTTCTTTTATCTATACTTAGTTAACATCCTTTGCTGTATGAAGTTAACTTATTACAATATACTTAGTTAACTTCGTACATGCTACTTAGTTAACTTCTTTTAGATGCTATGTTAACTTCCTCTGAGAGACAGGTCAGTTTTTGAATAACAACCCGTTGCCTGCATCATTGGCATCTACTATGATTGGTTTGCTGCGATCCACTTCTTGAGCCAATAATTTCTTGGATAAGTCATTCAACAAGTAATGCTGTATGGCCCGTTTCACCGGACGAGCGCCGAACTCAGGGTCAAATCCCGCGTCAGCAAGGAAGTCTACAGCAGAATCAGTCAATACTAATTCTACGCCATTACCTGATAACATTTTTTGTACGCTCTTTATTTGGAGGGCTACAATTTGTTTGATTTCCGTTTCCGTTAATGGCAAGAACATAATAGTCTCATCAATACGGTTTAGAAATTCAGGTCGGATGGTCTTTTTCAGCATATTCATTACTTCCTTCTTGGTTTCTTCCACAATCTCTTCCTTATTGGAACTATTCAATTTCTCCATTTGGCTTTGAATGTATCCGCTGCCCATGTTGGAAGTCATGATGATAATGGTGTTTTTAAAGTTTACCGTACGTCCCTTATTGTCGGTCAAACGTCCATCATCCAATACCTGCAATAGGATATTGAATACATCCGGATGCGCTTTTTCGATTTCATCGAACAGGACAACAGAATAGGGTTTACGGCGTACGGCTTCAGTCAACTGACCGCCTTCATCATAACCAACGTATCCCGGAGGAGCTCCTACTAAGCGCGAGACGCTATGTTTCTCCTGATATTCGCTCATGTCGATACGTGTCATCATTGTTTCGTCGTCGAACAAGAACTCTGCTAAAGCTTTGGCAAGTTCTGTCTTACCTACACCGGTAGTACCCAGAAACAAGAACGAACCGATTGGACGTTTCGGGTCTTGCAGGCCTGCACGGCTACGACGTACGGCATCAGCAACTGCTTCGATGGCTTCATCTTGACCGATAACCCGTTCATGCAATTCTTGTTCCAGGTTAAGCAGTTTTTCCTTTTCGCTTTGCAACATTTTGCTGACAGGTATGCCGGTCCAACGGGATACTACATCGGCAATGTCCTCTGCATCAACCTCTTCCTTAATCATGGCCTTGTCACCCTGCATTTCATGGAGTTTCTGTTGCGTTTCCTCAATCTCTTGATTCAATGCTTGCAGTTTGCCATAACGAATTTCAGCTACTTTCCCATAATCACCTTCTCGTTCGGCTTTCTCAGCTTCAAACTTCAAGTTTTCTATCTCAATTTTGTTCTGCTGAATCTTATTGACTAAAGTCTTTTCGCTTTGCCATTTGGCCTTGTGCGAATTTTCTTGTTCTTTTAGTTCAGCAAGTTCTTTACCGATTTGTTCCAATTTCGGCTTGTCATTTTCGCGCTTAATGGCTTCACGCTCAATCTCCAACTGCTTAATCTTGCGGGATATTTCGTCCAATTCTTCCGGTACGGAGTCAACTTCCATACGTAGCTTGGCAGCGGCTTCATCCATTAAGTCAATGGCCTTATCCGGTAAAAAACGGTCGGTAATGTAACGGTTGCTCAACTCTACGGCAGCAATAATGGCGTCATCTTTAATCCGTACATGGTGGTGGTTTTCATAACGTTCTTTCAAACCACGTAGGATGGAAATGGTGCTTAGCGTGTCCGGCTCATTCACCATCACGATTTGGAAACGACGTTCCAACGCTTTATCCTTTTCAAAATATTTTTGATATTCATCGAGGGTAGTGGCACCGATACTTCTCAATTCGCCACGAGCCAAAGCTGGTTTAAGGATATTGGCGGCATCCATGGCTCCTTCGCCTTTACCTGCACCCACAAGTGTGTGGATTTCATCGATGAAGAGGATGATATCTCCTTCTGATTTCTTTACTTCATTGACTACGGCTTTCAAACGTTCCTCGAATTCACCTTTGTATTTGGCACCTGCTACCAATGCACCCATATCCAATGAGTAGACTTGTTTATTCTTCAGGTTATCAGGTACGTCACCACGTAGAATACGGTGTGCCAATCCCTCTACGATAGCAGTCTTGCCAGTACCTGGTTCACCTATTAAAATAGGATTGTTTTTGGTGCGCCGACTCAATATCTGCAATACGCGGCGGATTTCTTCATCACGCCCGATGACAGGATCGAGTTTACCGTTGCGGGCGGCTTCATTCAGGTTGATAGCATATTTTTCCAAAGATTGGTAGGTATCTTCGCTGGATTGTGAAGTAACTTTTTCGCCTTTTCGTAGCTCGTTAATTGCTCCACGTAACTCCTTTTCCGTCATTCCGGCATCTTTCAGAATGGTAGAAGCGGTACTTTTTACGTTCAGCAATGCTAATATAATAGGTTCCAATGAAACGAATTCATCGCCCATATCCTTTGAGTATTGGGTAGCCTTTTGAAAGACCTCGTTAGTTTCACGGCTCAGATAAGGTTCTCCTCCGGCAACTTTTGGTAGTGAATCTATTTGCTTGTCGAGGACAAGAGCTATCTGCTGACCGTTCATGCCCAGCTTCTGAAAGATGAAGTTGGTGACGTTCTCGCCTACCTTCATTACACTTTGAAGCAGGTGTACGGGTTCGATAGCTTGTTGCCCCCGGCCTTGTACCAGGTTCACAGCTTCTTGTACAGCCTCCTGTGCTTTAATGGTAAAATTGTTAAAGTTCATATTTTGTTCTCCTTTCTATTTTTACTTTTTCAATAACACTTTAATGGGCGCAAAAGATTTGCCAACGGCAGAATTGTGCCAAAATTTCAGTTAATAGAAGAAAATGAATGTCAAAATGGCTGATTTAAGCCAAATCGCTTTTATCTGAAAAACTTTTTGTATCTTTACTCCCTCAATAAAGTGTATGATTATGGAAGATAACCAGATAAGACTTTCAGAGACAGTGATAGTGATAGACGTCGCTTATCTGAATTTTGTAATAAATGATTTAAGAAAATATTTTGAGCACAAACTGGGGCGTTCGTTGCAGAAGATTGATTTAGCTCTTTTCTCGATGTATTTGGCAATGGATGCCGGTGTAGGGGAGGGCGAAAACGAAGTACAAATTCTATTGGTATATGATGAAGAGTCAAATAAACTACAACATTGTATACCCTGTGATTTGAAGCAGGAGTTGGATGGAGTCGCTTTTAAAGGGTCATTGGGCGAATTTAGCTTTATGGCTGTACCTTCTGAGGGCTTTGTGTCTCGTGGTGAACTATTTCTTGATTTGTTACAAATTGTCCTGAATTCATCTGATGTGAAAAAATTGGTTGTGGCATCTTTCAATGAAGAGTATGGTGCAGATGTTGAGAATGTTTTGAAAGGGTATGTTGATAAAATGACCGATGGTGATGGTTTAGAAAAAGACATTATTCAGTTTCGAATGGAAGAACCCTTTTCTCTGGTAGGATATCGATGGGAGATGTTAGGATATCCGTTGATGACAGTTTTGGGTATTAAGAGTGGGGATTTGTAGTCTTGATTAATCATTTCTAATCTATTGTTTCCGTGAGTGATTTTCGTTTGAAAGTGTTTCAATCTGTAGCGAAGAATTTGAGTTTTACCAAAGCTTCGCAAGATTTGTTTATCAGCCAGCCTGCTATAACCAAACATATACAAGAGTTGGAGTCTACTTACCAGACTCGTTTATTCGATCGTCAGGGGAGTAAAATTTGTCTAACAGAATCCGGTAAATTGTTATTGGAGCATTGTGAGAGGATTTTGGATGATTATAAGAGATTGGAGTATGAAATGCATCTGTTGCATAACGAATATAAGGGAGGGTTGAGACTGGGCGCTAGTACTACTATTGCACAATATGTATTACCACCCTTATTAGCCAGTTTCATAAAAAAATTTCCTCATATCAGTCTGTCGTTGACAAATGGCAACACAAGGGATATAGAAGCGGCTCTTCAGGAACACAGCATTGATTTGGGTTTGGTGGAAGGCGTTTTTCGGTTGCCCAATTTGAAGTATACTACATTTCTGGAAGATGAATTGGTAGCCGTGACTCGTATGGGAAGTAAACTTCCTGTGGATGATGAGATTACTCCGGAGGATTTGTTGAACTTGCCTTTGGTACTTCGCGAAAGAGGTTCAGGTACATTGGATGTTTTTGAGCGTGCTCTGCTTCAGCATAATATTAAGTTATCTTCTTTGCAAGTATTGATATATCTGGGGAGTACTGAAAGCATCAAATTATTCCTGGAACATACTGATTGTCTCGGTATTGTTTCCATTCGTTCCATTACTCGTGAACTCTATTCCGGACAACTGCGCGTAGTTGAGATAAAAGGAATGCCGATGCTTCGTGATTTCAGTTTTGCACAGCCACAGGGTCAGGATAGTGGACTGGCGCAAGTGTTTATGCAGTTTGCCATGCATCATAATAGTAAATTGTGACATAGTATTATTACTTTCTGTTATAACGCATAATAAGATTTAAATAGGATGACGTAATGGAAAAGCGTACCTTTGCGGCCATTAAAAATTGTTATTGTAAACACTAAATTAAAATCTATGTTCAGTCGCGGAAACAGAGGCAATACTATGCATGGTATTTTACTGATTGCCTTATTCTCTTTTTCAGCTTTTTACATTGCTGAGATTCCTTTTGTGAAAAGTCTTTCTTTCAGTCCTCTAATAGTGGGTATTATCTTGGGTATGCTCTATGCCAACAGTTTGCGAAATCATTTGCCGGAGACCTGGGTGCCCGGTATTAAGTTTTGTACGAAACAGGTTTTACGTGCGGGTATCGTTTTGTACGGTTTCCGTCTGACTTTGACCCAAGTTGCAGAAGTCGGTTTACCGGCTGTTGTGATTGATACGATAGTCGTTGCAGGAACTATTTTTATTGGCATTGGACTGGGTAAATTATTGAAGCTTGATAAAGATACGGCTTTGATGACTTCTACTGGTAGTGCAATTTGTGGTGCAGCTGCTGTATTAGGTGCAGAACCTGTAGTAAAGTGTGAAGGGCATAAAACGGCCATTGCAGTATCTACAGTTGTGATTTTCGGGACAATCTCCATGTTTCTTTATCCTATCATGTATCGTTCTGGTATGTTGAGCGGATTAAGTGATATGGGGGTAGCGATTTATACGGGAAGTACGTTGCATGAGGTGGCCCACGTGGCAGGCGCTGGAAATGCAATGGATCCAACCGATGCGTTAGGTATTGCCGGACCCGCAACAATTACGAAAATGATCCGTGTTATGATGCTGGCGCCGGTATTGGTTATTATGAGTTTTGCTTTGGCCGGGCGTAAGAAGTATGATGCTGACGGAAAGCTTGTTAAGAGTAAGATTACTATACCTTGGTTTGCTTTCGGTTTCATTGGTATAATCTGCCTGAATTCATTTTTGCAGTACTTGTGTGGTGCAGAAACCGTGAAAGATATCCCTCTCAATGGCACAATTGAATATATTGATACATTCATGCTGACAATGGCTATGACAGCTTTGGGTACTGATACAAGTATAGATAAGTTCAAGCAGGCCGGAGCGAAACCGTTTGTATTGGCTTTCTTGCTCTACATTTGGTTAGTAGTGGGTGGTTATCTCCTTGCTAAATATCTAGTACCTGCTTTAGCTTAATCTCTGAATTTATTCTAAAATAACTTCTGAAGGAAGAACCGGAAATTGCTTTTTCAATGTTTGCATTTCTTCATTGGTTGCATATACAAATACACATCTTGCTAAAGCCGGGATGTGTATTTCTTTTTTACGTCCAGCCCATTGGCGGTGGATAGAAGTAAATGGGAGGTATGTAATTACCCCTAATTCCTCTAATATAACTTTCGTTTTCAATTCGGAATGCGGTTTGGTTAATACGATATACCACAAGCGTGGTTTATTCAGATTCTCTTTTATATATTGAGTAGTCATAGTTAGTTTATTTGCGTGATACCTTTTTCCGTTTGAATTTTTGGTAATCACAGTATGTCCATATTGCGATTCCCAATATGCAAACCGGGATTGCAATGAGTATGTAGGTTACCAATGTCATAGTGTTGAGCCTTTTTCTGATTATCGGGACAAAAGTATTATAAAATTATTTATTTGACAAATAAAAGGTGAATATATAATAAATAAAATGATTGAATGATTAATTATTATATGAGGTATATATTTCTCTTTATTTCTTGTACTGATGTAACAAAACCCTTTTATTTGCGTCTATCAAATATAAACATTATAAAAAGATTAGAAAGGCCCATGGACGCTGAGAGTTTTAAAAAAAAGTTTCTGCCCTATCATCGTAAACTGTATTTCGTAGCTTATAAGCTATTGGAGAATACAGCCGATGCCGAAGATTTGGTGCAGGAAGCCTATTTGAAACTGTGGGATAAACGGGAAGGATTGGCTGTCATTAGTAATCCTGAAGCATTTAGCGTTACCTTGGTGAAAAATATGTGTTTTGATTTGCTTCGTTCAGGTAAGTATGTGTTAAATAGGCAGATGGTCGAACTGAATACCGTAAATGATGCTCAATCTGCAGATAATCTGGAATTTAGGGATGAAGTACAGGAAATAAAACGGATTATTGCACAGTTGCCCGAACAACAGCAACGTATTGTTACTCTTCGTGACGTGAAGGGATGTTCTTATGAAGAGATAGAACATGTTACCGGATTGAATGCTGTTAATATCCGTGTATTGCTATCTCGTGCGAGAAAAAAAATACGTGAAGAATTTAACAAATGGAGTAACTATGAAAGTCGAGGAAATTGAAAGGCTGCTAGCCGGATTTTATGAAGGGAATACTACCGAAAGGCAAGAAGAAACATTGAGGAATTATTTTAGCACAGAGGAAGTTCCCTCCTATCTGCAAAAAGAGAAAGAGTTTTTTCTCAGCTTTTTTTGTCAAGAAACCAGTATGGTGGATATACCGACCAATCTGGAAGATAAACTGAGCCTATTGATTGATGAAAAAGCCGTAGAAGAACGGCGCTTTTTCCTTCGTAACAAATCAAGACGAAACTGGCGATGGATTGGAGGAATTGCTGCCACTGTTTTTCTGTTGGTAGGCATTAGCTATACAATTGGTAATTGGGGACATGATATGTGCTCACCTACACCGCAAGATACATTCTCTGACCCTCAGTTAGCTTATCAAGTACTTCAAACTACTTTATTGGAGGTCTCTACAAACTTGAATAACGGCATAGAACAGGTTAATGAGACGCAGGAAGATGTGATAAAAATCAATAAGGAAGTAATCAAAGAATTTAAAAGATAGAAAATAGAAAACAGTATGAAAACAATGAAAATGATTTTGGCAGTTCTGTTGTTGATGTTACCTTTAATGTGCCAGGCACAAAAAGGTTTGTTTGATAAATATAATGATATGAAAGGAGTATCATCAGTATATATTTCTAAGGCGATGATAGACATGAATCCAACCCTTTTTACAAAAGATATATATATAGGTAAGGTGTCCGGGCAATTGAATGGAGTACAAATACTTTCTACTATGGATGGTAATATAAAGAAAGATTTGAGAAAAGATCTTCGTTCATTGGTGCAAGCTTCAAAATACGAATTGTTGATGAAACAGAAAAGTAGGGTTTCCAGTTCTGAATTTTATATCAATCGAAAAGGAGATAAGGTGAAAGAGTTGATTATGATTATCGATGGTGCAGCTACTTTAAAGTATGTATACTTGGAAGGTGAAATGACTTTAAAGGATATTCAGAACATCATGCTCTATCAAAATACCGGATTGAATGAGAATGTGAATGTATATCAAATTCCCGGAATAGAACTGGCTGATGCCAGAGTTTGGAAGCGTTTTGAAGAGAGTATGAAGAAACTTGATAAGCGGTTGGAAAACTTGGAATAAAAGATATGAGGAAGAAAAAGATAAACGGTGAATAATTATAATAACTATTCACCGTTTGTCTTTTATATAGATAAATGTGGTTATTTATCTTTTTTCAGTTCAGCAAAGATAAGCCCTTCCAGTTCTTCTGCCAATTCCGGGTTATCAGCAATAACTTGTTTGGTTGCATCACGGCCTTGTGCCAATTTGGTGTCATTATAGCTGAACCAAGAACCGCTTTTCTTAATGATTCCCATGTCAACACCCAAATCTACTATTTCACCTGTACGTGAAATGCCTTCACCAAACATGATATCAAATTCTGCTCTACGGAAAGGAGGTGCTACTTTATTTTTGACTACTTTTACTTTGGTCTGTTTGCCCAGCACTTCTTCACCGTTTTTGATAGCCTGACTTCCACGGATATCAAGTCGTACGGATGCATAGAATTTCAAAGCATTACCACCGGTAGTTGTTTCCGGATTGCCAAACATTACACCAATTTTTTCGCGCAATTGGTTGATGAAGATACAAGTAGTACGAGTCTTGCTGACAGCCGATGTTAGTTTACGCAAAGCTTGTGACATAAGACGAGCTTGCAATCCAACCTTGTTTTCACCCATATCACCTTCAATTTCGGCTTTTGGAGTCAAAGCGGCTACAGAGTCTACCACGATAATGTCAATAGCGGATGAACGAATTAATTGTTCGGCTATTTCCAATGCCTGTTCTCCATTGTCCGGTTGTGAAATAAACAAATTATCAACATCAACACCCAATTTAGTTGCATAGAAACGGTCAAAAGCATGTTCCGCATCGATAAATGCAGCGATACCACCGGCTTTTTGCGCTTCCGCAATGGCGTGGATTGCTAAAGTTGTTTTACCGGAAGATTCGGGACCATAAATTTCAATGATTCGTCCGCGAGGATAACCACCTACACCCAACGCTACATTCAGTCCGATAGAACCGGTGGGGATTACTTCGATGTCTTCTATCTTTTCATCGCCCATTTTCATGATAGAACCTTTGCCGAAGCTCTTTTCTATCTTATCCATAGCAGCCTGTAAAGCTTTCAATTTTTCGCTTGATGCTGCTTTATTTTCGTTATCAAAATTCAATTCGTCTTTTTTTGCCATTTTTATATTTACGATTTAACGATTTACATATCACAGAATTTGTGCGGCGTGTTCCTTAGTCTTTATTTCTTTGGGACCGATGATACGTTCTATCACACCTTCTTCATTGATAATGAAAGTTGTGCGGAAAGTACCCATATATTTTCGTCCATACATGCTTTTTTCTCCCCACACACCGAATTGTTCGACAAGTTTCTTGTCTGTATCGGCGATCAGAGTAAAAGGCAAACTATTCTTTTCAATAAACTTCTGGTGTGACTTTTCGTCGTCTACGCTTACACCTATTACCTCGTATCCGGCTTTTCGCAGTTCGGAGTAATTATCACGTAAGTTACATGCCTCTGCCGTACAACCGGAAGTCATATCTTTAGGATAGAAGTACAATACGATTTTCTTTCCTTTATAGTTGCTCAAGCGAATTTCTTCACCTTTTTCGTTAATGCCCAATATCTCAGGGGCTTTATCTCCTACATTTATCATAATTCTAAATCTCCATCAATTACTTCGTGCCATGGTAAACCTTGTTTGTTTAATTGTTCCATAAATGGATCCGGATTGAATTCTTCTACATTCCAAACGCCCGGCTTTTTCCAAATACCTTTGAGGAACATCATTGCGCCAATCATAGCAGGTACACCGGTAGTGTAACTCACTCCCTGCATGCCGGTTTCTTTATAGGCTTCCTGATGGCTACAATTATTGTATACATAATATGTACGTTCTTTTCCATCTTTCAATCCGCGTATGCGGCAACCGATGGAAGTTTCGCCTTCATAATTTTCTCCTAAATCTTGAGGATTGGGAAGAACGGCTTTCAAGAACTGCAATGGAACAATCTTCATTCCGTTATAATCTACTTCATCTATACGGGCCATGCCAATGTTTTGGATAACACGAAGATGGGTCAGATATTCTTGCCCGAAAGTCATCCAAAAACGTGCTCGCTTAATAGTGGGGAAATTCTTCACCAAGGATTCTAACTCTTCATGATAGAGTAGATAAGAGTCGCGTGGGCCGATATTCGGGTAGTTCAAATCTTTATGAATTTCCAATGGCTCTGTAGTCACCCATTTACCGTTTTCATAGTAACGCCCGTTTTGAGTTATCTCGCGGATGTTGATTTCCGGATTGAAGTTGGTGGCAAATGCCTTGTGATGATTACCAGCATTGCAGTCTACGATATCCAAGTATTGAATTTCATCGAAATAATGTTTGGCTGCGTAGGCGGTATAAATGCCACTTACTCCAGGGTCGAATCCGCAACCTAGAATTGCGGTTAGCCCGGCATCTTCAAAACGCTTTTTGTAAGCCCATTGCCAACTATACTCAAAATGAGCCACATCTTTAGGTTCGTAATTGGCTGTATCCAAATAATTAACACCACTCTTCAGGCAAGCCTCCATGATAGTAAGGTCTTGATAGGGAAGAGCTACATTTATGACGATTTCAGGTTTGAAGCTATTGAAGAGTGCCACCAGTTCATCCACATTGTCTGCATCTACCTGGGCGGTTTTGATGTTAGGGTTACCAATCGCTTTTACAACGGCGTCACATTTGGATTTGGTACGGCTTGCAATCATGATTTCAGTAAACACATCTGGATTTTGAGCCACTTTGTGCGCAACGACGGTACCTACACCGCCTGCACCGATAATAAGAACTTTACCCATTTCTTCTATTTACATTATTATATTCTAAGATTTCTCATTTTTTTTGGTGAGCAAATATAGGAAATATAATTGGATTTCTGCTTTAACTTACTATAAATCCTTGGAATGAAGCATTATTTATATCTATAGCAACTGTTATGTAAACAACTAATGAGGCTGATAATGTGCAAGTGATATTTGACGATTTAACAAAATACTATCCCGTTTTTTATTGGTGTTATATTGGTATATTGACGCAAAAGCTAACAAAAAGACATATTTGGAAAATATTATGTAAAATATACTACTTTTCCTTTTATTTATCTACGATATATTTATATATTTGCACGAAAATTAGAGTATTTATAGGATAAAAACACCTAAACACTACTATTTATTTACGATTTATAATTTTAGAAGAAATGACTATACGTTTTGTAATTACATTGAACACTCAAAAAACTACATTAAATATTTGGCGTAATATAAAGAACCAACCAAGCTAATTTATTTTTTAATTTCTATTTATCCTACAGATAGTTGGACATATCTGCCTTGGGTCAATTTTGGATGTATATTTCCGGAATTGAGCTAAGGTTACTACGTTTTTATTGCGTTAGTGTATAAATATGCATTTTGTTTATAACAATCAAGACAAAGTAATTATATTAATTTTAATTTAAGTATCAAAAGATGAGAAAATCAATTCTCTTGTTTGTGCTTTTCAGTCTACTGAATATTCCTTTATTGCTTTTTGCGCAAGGGGGGTATACGGTAACCGGACATATAATTTCGGCAGAAGATAATTTGCCGGTAATTGGTGTGTCTGTATTAGAGAAAGGTACAGCAAATGGTGTGGTTACCGATATAGATGGTAACTACAGTATCACAGTGACTAAATCTCCAGCCACTTTGCAGTTTTCTTATATCGGTATGAAGACGGTTGAAAAGCAGGTAAACGCTGCTACCCGTATTAATCTGGTGATGGAAAGCGATGCACAACAAGTGGATGAAGTAGTAGTGGTGGCTTACGGTGTGCGTAAGAAAGGAACAGTAACAGGTTCTATGTCGGTGGTGAAAGCCGATCAAATGGAAAATGTGCCTGCTCCCAGTTTTGACCAAGCATTGCAAGGTAAAACTCCGGGCTTGCAAGTTATTTCAAGCAGTGGTGAACCCAGTGCTTCAGCTGACTTCCAAATTCGTGGTGTGAACTCAATCAATGCAGGTACAACACCATTATTTATTTTGGATGGTATCGCTATTACGGCTGATGTTTTTTCTGCTATCAATCCGAATGATATTGAAAATATCTCGGTATTGAAGGATGCATCTTCTACATCTATATATGGTGCACGCGCAGCAAACGGTGTGGTAGTGATTACAACCAAACGAGGACGTACCGGTGAAAAAGGAAATATCATTGCCCGTGCTCAATACGGTATTTCAAAGTTGGCATTCGGCAAATGGGATTTGATGAATACTACCGAGCGTCTTAATTACGAAGAAGAAATAGGTATTCGTATTCCCGGCACTTATGACCGTGACTTGTTGGAACGTACCAATATCAATTGGCGTGATGTAGTATACAATGATGCGGCTCCTTTTACTAGTGTTGATTTGCAGGCTAGTGGCGCTACTCAAGGTGGATTCAATTATTTTGTATCCGGTAATGTTCATTCACAGGAAGGTATTGCTTTAGGATCAGATTATATGCGTTATACTTTGCGTGCCAATTTGGAAGCGAAAGTGAACAAATGGTTTAAAGTGGGAACTAACGCATCTTTCGCATACGAAGATATCAATGAAGCCGTAGACGGTGATTATAATACGGTAACCCCGATATCAGCTTCTCGTTTCATGTTGCCTTATTGGAGTCCTTATGCTCCCGATGGCAGTGTTGCAAGTGTGAGTAATAGTACTTGGTTGGGTACCAATGTGAACCCCTTGGAATATCAGAATAATAATCCTTCTGACAAGAGCCGTTGGAAAGTTATAGCTTCTGCTTTTGGCGAACTTCGTCCGATTCCGGGATTGACTATTAAAACATTGGGGGGTATTGACTTCTTGGATCAACGTACCAATGTATTCTCCAATCCCTCATATCTTCCTAACTACGGTGAAGGTGCTGTAGGACGCGGATTCTCTCGTTATACAAATCTGACTTGGACTAATACGGCTACTTACCTTTTTGATATCAAGGAAGACCACCATTTTAATGTGATGGTTGGTCAGGAATGGGTACACAATCAGTCTGATGGTTTCTCCGTGACGACTCATGGACAAAGCAACGATAATTTGTTGACGTTTACCACCGCTACGCGTGCGGATATCCCTTCCGACACAATGAATGAGGCATGTTATCTCTCTTTCTTTGGGCGTGCTGATTATAACTTCCAGAACAGATATTATGCAGACTTTTCTGTACGCCGTGATGCATCTTCCCGTTTTGGTAAGAATTCACGTTGGGCTAACTTCTGGTCAGTAGGTTTGATGTGGAATGCCAAAGGAGAAAAATTCCTGGAAGATATAGAATGGTTGACTAATGCGCAACTTTCTGCAAGTATCGGTACGTCGGGTAACTCTTCTATTCCTGCTTACGACCACTTGGCGTTAGTATCAGGCGGGCCGATTTACGGTCTTGACGGAGAAGAAATGTCAGGTATTGCTCCTTATTCAAAAGGTAACGAGGAGTTGACTTGGGAAAAGTTGATGACTACCAATATTTCATTGAAGTTGGGATTCTTCGACCGTGTAAACGTGGTAGCGGAATTCTATAATAAGAAAACAACAGATATGTTGATGGAAGTACCTATCTCTGCCGTTGGCGGTTATTCCTATCGTTGGAGTAATATGGGTGCCATGGTGAATCGCGGTATGGATCTTTCTGTAGATGTAGATGTGATTCGTTACAAAGGCTTCCGCTGTAATGTTTCTGCTAACGCTTCATATAATAAGAATAAAATTACAAGTCTGTATGATGGACGTGACGAATACGATATGGGTTCTACAGGACTCTATCTGAAAGTAGGTCATTCGTATGGAGAATTTTATTTGAATCGTTTTGCAGGAGTAAATCCAGCTAACGGTGATGCTCTTTGGTATGATAAGAAAGGTGATATAACCAATGAATTCAGTGAAGAAGATAAAGTCTTGACAGGTAAAAGCTGTAATGCTCCTTGGCAAGGTGGTTTTGGAACAACCCTTTCTTGGAAAGGTGTTACGGTTTCTGCGCAATTTAGCTGGGTGGGCGATCGCTATATGATGAACAACGACCGTTTCTTCAGTGAGAACGGAGCTGCTTATTCAAACTACAACATGTCCAATAAACTGTTGTACGATCGCTGGAAAAATCCGGGTGATGTAGTATCTGTACCTCGCATCGACGTTCCGATGCAGTTCGATGACCGCTTGTTGGAGAATGCTTCTTTTCTTCGTCTGAAGAATTTGAGCGTATCATACGATTTGCCCAAGAGCTTGTTGCAGGCAACTAAAGTGATAGAACATGTAAGAGTGTTCGGACAAGCCCAGAACCTGTTTACTTGGACTAAATTCCAGGGAATGGATCCGGAATCTACCGCAAACTATTATCAGGCTGCTTATCCGATGTCACGCCAGTTCTCTGTTGGTCTGGAAGTTGGATTCTAAGATTTTTCATATACATTAATTATATAGAACATGAAACAAATAAAAATATTATTCTTGTTGATGTCGTTAGTGTTCGCTACTACTTCTTGTGACTTGGACCTTGCTCCTGACAGCTCGGTTCCTGAGGATGAAGCATTGCGTACAATAAGCGATTGTGATGCATGGGTAGTTGGTATTTATAGTGCATTCAAGAATAGTGCGCTTTATAGTGGCAACTTAACCTTGCTTCCGGATATTCAGGCTGATATGGCTTATGCAGCTTTGAAAACAAATACCGGCTTTTATACAAACTTCTATCAGTGGAATATAAAATCTACTACAGATGAGGTTGCAGCTGTATACAATGGACTCTATACAATTGTTGCCCGTTGTAATTTCTTCCTTGATTATAAGGGACAAGTGGAAGCTAATCTTACTGAGAAAGATAAAGATAACTTCAAAAAGCGTTTGGGTGAAGTCTATTTTGCACGTTCCATGGCCTATGCTGAATTGATTCGTATGTTCTGTGAACCTATGACCTCTGCCAATGCTAATACGGAAGATATGGGTATAAGTTTGCCTTCCACTTATAAAGAATCAGTACAGATGGTGAAGCGTTCCACTCTTCTCGAATCTTACGAACAGGTGATTAATGACCTGAAACTGGCAGAGGAGAATTTGCCCGATTCACGTACGGCTGCTGACACTCCTTACTTTAGTAAAGGTGCCGTGTATGCTTTGCGCGCCCGTATCTACATGTTTATGGGTATGGGAGACTTGAAGCGTGATGCTAATAATGAATATCTGAAAAAGTCAGTAGAAGCGGCTACTAAAGTTATTAAGTTGGGTGTATACGAACTTTCTGATGCTGTAAATAGCATCTATAAGATTGGTTCTAATGTTTATTCTGATTATCAGTTGATGTGGAACTTTGATGCAAGCGATGAAATCATCTGGAAAATAGCTATGAGTCCAGATAGTTATGGGGGTGCGTTGGGTAAGTATTTATTAGGTTATAATAATTCAACCTACAGTCCTCAGTATCATTTCTCGGAGGCTATTCTGGGGTTGTATGATGATGGTGATTACCGCGCTTCCGTATTCTGTAGTCAGATTGAGGATGTAAATGGTGATAAGGTTTTTGCAATTACCAAATATCCGGGTAATACGGATCTCGATGGTGGTGAGACTCGAAAATTTGTGAATATGCCTAAACCGTTGCGTTTATCTGAAGTGTATTTAGTTCGTGCCGAAGCATATTATTGGTTGAACGATGATGAAAAAGCGCAGAAAGACCTTTCTTCTGTAAAA
>ULTJ01013837.1_pt1 | contig 52216 bp, 52 predicted proteins | sample 1957491 | NCBI WGS metagenome assembly ULTJ01 (sample SAMEA4835731, study PRJEB28245) | human gut metagenome | biome: gut microbiome; material: fecal sample | place: Denmark | collected 2008 | reverse complement strand
GCATCTTTTAGTTGATCTATTGTTTTCTTTAAATTTTTAGCCTGCTCGGCAAGTGTTTGAGTAGAATAAAAATAAGACCCTTCTTGCCAACGAAACGTACTTTCTTTATATGAATATCCTAAATTTTTTAATAGTTTTACAAAATCGTCATCATCCGATTCATATAATCCTCTTGGAGATTCTTCATAATAGAACTTACTCTGTAAATTATGCCTTTCTTCCTGTTGCGATTCAAGCAATGATTGGTAAGTTTGCTTTTTCGTTTCTTCGATTATAGCGTTTTGAGCCTGTATACGAACAGAACCATCAGAACTGGTTAATTTCTCAACCAAATCAGAAAGATTCTCGGAATTAGTTGAGTTTAAAATAACCTTGCGAAGTTTATCGTTATCATAAAGGAAATCTCGAATTTCTTCTGCGTAGGTAACAAAATCCTCGCGGTTTTCGTCCGTCATCGAAGATTTTACGAGGCCATTATTCGTGTCTAATTTCTCGCTTAAAGAATTTAAAGAGCTTAATTGTTCTTTGGCATCAGCGACACGCTGCTTCATCGCAAGCTCGTCTGCATGAGCCCATTTAGATATAAGCCCAGCTAATCCTTCGCCAGCAATCGAACCAACAGAAGAGATGAGGGGCGCTATCATTGGACCTACGACGGGAATAAGGGCACTTGCAGCCCCAGCAACAGCACCAGCGGTTGTAAGTCCCGTTCTTAACGCTTTGTCACCACCAGTTTCTTCAACGGTTTGCCCGTAACCAGAAACTTGTTTTGTCGTCATTAACTGAGTAGCTAAGGTAGCAGCACCAGAAACAACAGCAGTTTGGGCGAATGCGGTCTTTCTTTTCTTCCAAGACTCTTCTAGGGCTTCTTTCGCTTCTTTTTGCTTATTTGTTGCTGCAAGTTGTAAGTATTTTTTATATTCATTGTCAGACATTAAGTTAGGATTAAACCCAGAATTAATCGCTATAGCGTCTGCCAAATCATAAACTTCTCCTACATCAACATTTCCCTTTGCTGCTCTTTTCATTTTTCCATATTCGGAAAAACCAGTTCTAATACGGCTAAACAATCCTCCGTTTTTAGTCAGTCCGCTTTTATCTTTTTGGACCTCTCCTTGAATAACACCAACCTTTTTGTCAATACTTTCGAGTATATTATTGGTCTTCGTTCCTCTGCCTATAAACGGGATATTAGCAACCAAGCCTTTCCAGCCGCCAGTTTCGCCTTTGTTGGTAAAGAAGTCGAAAATTTTTGCTGAACTCGCAGCTGCGATAATAGTTACTAGATACTTGAGTTTGTCAGCATTCTCTACCAAAAGCGCGGCCGTATTCGTGAAGAATTTCATTGCCGTGCTTGTTCCAAGCGATTGAGTAAATCCTTCCCACGCGTTTTGAAGCCGCTTCGTCGCCGCCTCCATGGAGTCCATGTAAGCGGAGTATTTCTCGTCGGCGGTTCCTGCGGCGTTAGCCGATTCGCCTATCAATTCCTTTACACGATCGTAATTTTCGATAATTGATGCAAAGATCTCCTTTTGTCTAGTACCTGCCATAGCGGTACTGATGGCATTACGGGAAACGTCATCGAGTGTATCCCACTTTTCTGCGACGTCATCGAGAACATCCATAAACGAGCGCATTTCGCCAGACGCGTTCCTTATACGAATTCCAATCTTAGAAAGAACGGCTTCCGTATCATTCAACGTTCCCTCGGTTTCTTCTCCGCTTCCGCCAAATTTCGAGGCTTTAACATTTGAGAATCTTGCCAAAAGGCTCCTGACAGCCGTACCGATAACATCGCCGCTTTGTTGCGTCGTTTCAATACCGACACTGAGAATACCCAAAATTTCGTCTTGAGATACTTTTGCGAGACGCGCCGAGTTTGCGACTTTACTTAAAGCTTGGGCAAGTTCTTGCGCACTCGTAGCACTCTTCATGTCGAGTTTCGTTAACTTATCAACGACGGAAATTGCTTCGTTCGCGGACAACTTCATACCTTTTAAGCTCGATGTTAAGAGTTTAACGCTTTCGCTTGCGGGTATCATACCAAGTTTACTTAATTTTGTTGAAGCATCCAGAAGTTCTTCTATCTCCTCGGTGCTTTCATAACCTTGTCTGTAATTGTGTTAATAACAAATCGTTACTTTGTTATAAATAAAATACTATACTAAAAGAGCTCAGTGTGCATCTGAGCTCTTTTCTTTAAGTTTGTTTTGATATTTTTGTTCTTGTTCATCCCAATCGGGTAATTTAATTTCTTTAAAACTACACTTATTATAAACCAAAAAATTAATAGCATTAAAAAGTTCTTCATTTGTTGGGATGTCTCGCGCTGCCTTAATTCTAAGAACTTTATAGCCTTCTGATATAACGGCATAATTCCTTCTACGGTCTTCATTTTCTTTATCTCTATGCCAATACCAACCATCATATTCTACATCTATTGAGACATCATTAATTCGAATTTCAATATCCAGAAAAACGTTTTTTAATAACTTATTTAGAATTACATTGGCATCCCCATATTCCTGTTTTAATGCTTTAAAAATACTTTTCTGCTGTTTTGAGGTGCATACCTTCTCTGTCCCTTGTAATGTTTCAAAAACCTTCTGCTTAATTTCTAGGGATTGCATTGCGTTCTCAACCCCGAATTTTTCAAGATTGGATTGTTTCAATCTTTCTCTAACTCTCTTGTTTTGCATTGGATTTTTACAACCATACTTTTCAAGATTGGTTTGTTCAATTTTATCCCTTAAACCAGGAATGTCGCAAACTCTATCAACCACATATTGTTTTTGTAAAGTTTCTTTTCGTTTATCGCAAATGGTTTTCTTTTCTTCTTCTGTTGGCGGATTCTCTTTTAGTTTTTCATGAACTTTCTTCCCTCCAACCGAAGCAACAGATGATGTCCCGTATTTTTCCAAACAAATTTCTGAAATTTTATCTTGAACAGATTTGAGTTTTAATGTAGTTGTTACGCCATACTTCTTTAAATTCCGTTCTTTTTGTTTTTGAATAAATAATTCTTTTGGCTTATGGATTCCACGTCTGCTTAAAACCGTATACACTAAACTCCTTGCAACGCCAAATAAATCAGCAATCTCGTCGGCGGCTAAATTTTGTTCAATATACAACATTTTTAGTTCTTCATCGGTAACGCCGTCTAAAACACCTTTCTTTGGTTCGGGTTGAAAATGATACCCAGCAGGTTTCTTAATCCCAGTATTGCTCGCAAATTGATGGATTTTACCTGCTTTTACTCCAAACATAGAGGCAATATCTTTTGCTTTTAGATTTTGCTTTACATACAACTCTTCAAATTCTTCTTTTGAAGGCGGCCACTTTTTGATCTCTTCCATAAATATTACCTCCTTTTATTTATATTGTAACACATTTTTAATACCGTGTCAAGTATTTTGCACATTTATATAGTATTTTATTTCTCTGAGTTTCCTCAAAAGTTCAGAATATATCTTTCGCATAGATTCCTCTATGTAGAGCTCCCCATTATCCACACTCGTGGAACATATTCGTTGAACCTTCCTCTGTTCGAGGCTTGGCTGCTGATTTCCCAATCCATATATTTTCAACTATCACACTTACGCATATTTCATCGTTATGTTGTAGCTATATGGCTCTAAGGGGGTCCCAGCAATTAAAGGAGTTTATAGTGACCCAGACAATCTTCAAGCCACTCGTTGGCTGCACTCGCCAACTCACTTAAAGTTGTACCCGTTTTTTGTGCTATTTGTTGTAATCCGCGCATGAATTCCTGCGCTTCTTCCATCGATTTCCCGCTAACGATTCTGATATTCGTCATCGCCGCGTCCAATTCTTTCGTATACTGAATTACCTTCTGTATATCCTGCGGGATCTTGTTCAAAACCTTCGCAGCAATTCCGAAATCTGCAATACGCATGGTCGCACGGCGAATATCGTTCGCCATCATATCCCAGATCGAAGTTGCGCCTTTTACGCTCACAAGATTCTTTTGCGCGTTTGATTGTTTCTTTAGCTCTGCCGTTGCATCGATTGACGCTTTTGTCGCTGATTGTTCTGTTGTAACTCTTTGTTTTAGCGCGTCGTTATTACGATTAAGATCCCCAAGTTCTTCATTAAGTGCGTCAATTGTTCCATAAATAGCGTCTTTATGTTTACCACCACTTAAGGTCGCCTGCCTTTGAAGCTTATCGATCTGAGATTCAAGACTTATAACTCTGTTAATATACTGTTGATATTCCCTTATATCTTGTTTCTGCCGTTTTTCAGTATCCGCCTGTGCTTTTTCTTCGTCGCTCTTGCCTTTTCTACCGCCAGATTTCGGTGATTTACCACCACTTCCATCACCAACACCGACCTCAGATGAAATTTCCATTTTACTAGATTGATTTTCCATCCATTGTTGAAAAGCATCCCAGTTAATACTATTGAAAGCTGCAAGAGTGTTGCTACCGCCGCCTCCACTAAAAACAGGCGATAACATATTCTTTATATCCGTAGTATCTTTATGAACACCTTTGGTTTCTTCAAGAATCGCGCCAACACCTTGTTGCGGTTGGTATTTAGCCCCAAACGTATCTGTGAGAATCTCATCAATAGCAGTACGCCCAGCTTTGCTTAACCCGCCAGAACTCTTTTTATAAGACGGAACTTTAGTTAGTATACCTATCAACTCTGCTTGAGCCGCCTGCATATCACCATTTTTCCATCTTTCAATCCATGCTTGCAGACCACCTGGACCATAATCGGCAAAAACTTTATCGTTTAAGTATTTATAAGTTTTACCGATTGTTTTTCCTTCAAAGTCAGTCGTTATAGAAGTTGGTTTAGTCTTAGACAGATCGGCTGCTTCTGAACTTGTAGCCTGCACTTTTAAAATATCGCCTGCCGAATTGTAGTAATATTGATAATTGGCACCACCATTATTAATTCCCGCACCAACGGATTGCCAATTAACCGTATACTGTTTCCGTTTTAAATCGGCTTCTTGTTTAGTGGTTGCAAGAAGATCTTCGTTCGCTTGATTTAATTCATCTATTTTTTGTGTCGTTTCATCAATTGTGTTTCCGATCGACATCCCTTTCTGTTTACCATCGGTTATGCCTTTAAACATTTCGGGAGATAATCCCATCGAATCCTCATTTCTTTCAGCAGCTTCCTGAGCTTTGATATATTCAGGTTTAGCCGTTTCAGCGTATAAAAATTTAAGACGATTTTCAAGTTCAGTGTCGACTAATTTTGTAAACTCCTGCTCTTTTTGAATACGAATGTCGTTTTGTTTTTTTAGCTCCTCTTTGCGTTTAGCATCTTGTTCGTCAAGATAAATGTCATATTGCGTCGCAAGACTCTCCATTCCAGTATCGTCAAATAACCCGAATAAACTTTCTCGTGCCTTACCGCCGATTCCGTGTTTACCAGACGTCGGGAGATAGAGGCTTTCGACAGGTGCTTCATTAATCGCTCTTAATTGTTTGTCTAACAAAGATACTTCTTTGACAAAACCTTTTTCATCAACGCCTTCTAAAACCTGTTCCAGTTCAATTCCTGCCTGATCTGCAACTTTTTGAACTTTGTCTAAATAATCAGAAAATATTCTAATTTTTTCAGAAGAAACGCCAAGCACATCGGTCATTTCAGCTAATTTCTGTTTGTAAAAATCGATCTTAGAAATATCATCGTCGATTTGACTCTCTGACAACTTATCTATCGCCTCTGCCGATAAAGTTCTACCGTAAACATCTCTATTTCTTTGTTTGTCAAATTCTGGTATCTGGGATTCTTGTGCAACCCCAAAAGTCGACCCCGTGAGCAATCCATACAAAGTGCCAGGCGCAACATACCCACCAGGAGCTCCAACATAACCAATCTTACGAGCGAATTCTTTGGAAAAGGCATCCTTACTCTTTTGATCAGCTATTTCCGCAAATGTATCAAATGTATTGAGAAGATTCCCTTCTTCTGCGATAAACACATCGAGCTGCTTTCTGATCCATTGTACCTGTTCTTCTAATGGCAAACCTTGGGCTTGTGAAGTAAAGCTTTCATACAACCCCTTACTACGCATATATCTATCATAAACTTCAGGAGATTTGCGAGCAAGATATGTTCTTGCAAGTTCTTCTCCTGTATAGGGTTGAGTATCAGCAGGTAAATTTTTATTTATATCCTCCGCAACTTTACCAAATATATTAGTGGTTCTTTGATAAAAATCAACAAGTCGAGTCATTCTGTCTGCAAGAGTTTTTATACCTTTGTCATCAAATAATGGCTTGTCGGTATATCCTAATTTCATTCTTTCTACGCCAGACTCAATCCACGCTTGTTGTTTTTTCTCCTCTAACTCCCAAACATCAGGGGCATACATATCATACTTACTTGGTTTTGGTTTTTCATCCTCGCTTAAACCACTTAAATAACCAGTGGTAGTTTTATCTAATTCTCTATCAAAAATATCAGATATTTTGCTTGAGATTTCTGGTATTGCTTCTTTAATCGCTTTGACGAAAGCTTCACTATAATATTTATCTTCGCCAAAAAACAATCTACTAGCAAGTTCATCAGCATCGGTTTGTGTTTTTGTACCTTCCTTAATCGCATTTATAAGAGCCTCTTTAGTTATTTCGTCAGAAGCAAATTTACTACTCAATGTACTTAAAGACATACTACCATAAGTCTTAAAATCTTTTTGAACGGGCTGATATATATTGCGAAAAGCTTCTTTTAGAAGTTTAGCATTTTCGGTATTATACCACGGTTTACCATCGGTCTGCCCAAACAAACTGCCAAGAAATTGTTGTCTTTGTTGTGGTTGTAAACTATCAAGTAAAGATTTAACTTCTTCGATGGTTTGCCCAACCCATTGTCCAACAGGCTTTCCGTTATAATACATTGCTTCGCGCACTTCGTTTTTGTATGTAAACGGGCCTTTTTCAGCAACGCCTTGAACCGAACCAGGGATTTTAACATCGGTAAAGGATTTGCGCCCCTCAAGAACGTCAATTAAATCCGAAATAAGTTTTACGCCTTCTTGATAAGAACCAACTTTTATGTCATAAACGCCAGGAAGTGTATTTGCATATTTCATTCTACCTGCATTTATCGGTAAATGAGCAACCTTACTGGTAATAGGCAAATTTACGCCTTCTTGCGCTCTAATTAAGGTTGCATTTATAACACTTTGTATTAAATTGTGCATCGCGCTAAATGAAGCGGTAGTTTTGTAATCACCTATTTTACCTTCTTTTGCTTTTGTCCAGTCAGTAGAACCAGATACAACATATAGTTTTCCATCTTTTTTAAAAGCCATAGAACGAGCGGTTTCGGTCTCGCCGCCAACCATTCCAGCAGATATTTTCATCTTTTGGAAATCTTGAGCGTTTTTAATCGCTCTTCTAAAATTTTTCATCGTATCAGTAGATGTTTTACCAACCAATGATTTTAATTTTTCACTTGTTTGCGGGTCAACCTGCATTTGCTGCATAATTTGATTCGCCGCTTTAACCGCATCGCTTAGATCCACAATCCCTTTGTCAGTTAGTTCTAGTATCTTGTGTAATTCATCACCAATCGGCGCTTTCCTTTCACTATAATATTGAAATTTATTCAAGTCTTTAAGTTTGCCTTCAATTTGTTTTTTTAGTTCGCCCGTTGCATTTTTAAGTTGGGATTCTAGTGCTTTCCTTTCGCTTTCAAAATCTTTATAACCTGTTTCACGTAAATGTGCAAGTTGGGTGGCACTTATCATTACAGCATTATTTTCTTTAAGATATTTTCTCAACTCTTCGTTGACCGCTTCGTATATATGTTTACCGCCAGTTTCGTTAAGTATAGATTGAAAACTCGTAAATTTTCCAGCCTCGATATCTTTTATAATATGTTGAACATTTACTTCTAATTTTTTATTAGCCATAGTAAATTATTTACCTCCATCTATTTTATCTTTAACAAATTTTATAAAATCGTTTTTAACAAACTTCTCTATGTCTTCAGAAGCAACTTCAAGATACCAATCTTCTTCATGAACTCCATTTATAGGGTCATGCCAATACTCTTTCCAATTGTGCACTTCTTTCCCGTATGTATCTCCATACATACCATTATTGGAATATTGATAAATAGGCTCACCACTTTTGGTTTTGTAATTTAATAAATCTTCATCTACAGAAATATTAAAACTCCATCCGTCGGTATCTACTATCTTTACCGCTTTCAAAAATAGAGGTAAATCTATTACTTGTATTCTATCAGAGTTTATTTTATAAACCTCTGTTATTTTCTCTTTAAAAATTCTTAGAGCGTTTTCTTTTAGATAATTCATGCACGGAATCCGCACTTTCTCTAATTTCCGCTCTAAGTCTGTTTTTATATCTTTTTTTAACGCCTGTATAAGCGTCTGTTTCATATCCATATTCCGTGCCTCCTTGTTTTTTATTTCCCAAATTCCAAAAAATATAGATAAAAAGAGACCTCGCGCGTAGCGAAGTCTCCAATTTTACCTTTTATTAATTTATTAAACCTTCCTAATTTTTATACCGCTGATAAAACGGGCATTACATTCTTTCTTGCGCCAATCTTGATAATCTCTCTTTGGTTTTTCTTATCGCTTCGCATAATATTTTTTCCGATTCTGAGTAAAATTTCGGCGTATTTATTTTTTTAACACCCCAATCGGCAATCGGATTTTCTTGAAAATATTTCGTTCTTCTGATTCCAGAACTAGCGCAAAACAACGAGACGTCCCCTATATGTTGAACTAACGCTGGAACCGTCTGAATCATTCTTATTCCGTTATCTTCGCAAAACGCGCGTAACGTCCAATTATCTCGATTCTCAACTGGCTTTTCTTTTGCGTACTCGATAAAAGGATCGATGTATTTTACTGGCATCATTATCGCGCATCCAGACAAAATGCTCAAATCATAAAATGGCGAATCGTTCAAATCGAAATCGATATTTAACGTATCAAACGGGAAAAACCCGACAACTTCGTTCGGATGGGAAAGTGAAACCCTATCGCATATTTCCATAAAACCATTACAAACCTGAACGTCATCTTGTAATAACACTCTATGCGTAATTCCGTTCGTGTAAGATTCTCCCCATGCGCTTATCGCTGTCGATAACGGTGAGTTGTCGCCTTTGTCATATACTATATCACAATCCGAAAGAGACAAGATATTCTTTAATCGATCGACATTATCTTGCCTTTCCCGCATGGACATTATTTTATAATCTATCATTCAGATAATTCGAGTACTACTCGAACAACCGAAGGTGCATCAGCTGGCGTATTTCTATCAGGAGTCAAAGAAGACATAGCATATAGATATATCCACTGCAACATATTGTCACACCACGTGTAGTCTTCGCAGTAAACTATGTCACCAGTGCGTACCACCGACCCAGTATTATAAAATACTCTTATAGTATCTCCTTTTTTGAATCTATCAGCAATAGTTTTCCCCTCCTGATAAGAAGAAACTTTTACTTTTATATTATAATTCTCATCGCTACTATTATACTTGAAAAGTTCTCCTTCCAGTATAAGGACGTTATTATTTTGCGTTATTATTCGTTGGTATCTTATACACATTATCAGCGATTTTTAAACTCGTTAATTCAGGAGTGTCTTGCGTAGTTGCAGCATTTGCTTCTATGTTGACAGAGATTTCTTTATTGGAAATTTTAAGTTGAGGTCCTAATGTGATATCGCCTTTCACTCCACCGATAGAAGTAACGCCGTCGTTGGTAATGCCATAATATTCCCCATTTAAAACAAAATTTTCTAATTCAGTAACACTCTGCCCTGCCGCATTTTGGTTAACAGAAACATTATCAGTTCGATAAGTTTCACCATCTACGCTAATAGTACTAAGTGTTGGATAATGTATATCCCAATTTTTAGCATTAACTTCTACCTTAGAACCAGGATTTGCTCCGCCAGCATACCAATTCCCGTCTTCAGACAACACATAAGTTTTCTTCGTCTTGTCTGGGTACGTGATAACAATCGTGGAACTAGAAAGTGGAGCGCCATAATTAATACCATTGTTTGAAATAAAACTTTTGCCGCCAGATACTTCTTCGATATCTTTCTCGGAATCAGCGAAGAAATTCAGAATATACCCGATTCCAGCGACTTGTTTTGCATAATTTAAATATAACATTTATTTTCCTCCTATACGAAATATAGATTTTGTTTTCCTCTTTTTCTCACTTATAAATCGTAAAACGGAAATCACTTGTAAACAGTATATCAGAAACACCGTGATCGGGTGTTTTAGATTAAATGCCGTGTAACTTGATTTGTTATAACGTTATTCCTTATGAAACGCTTTCTATTTTAAATAAATATATTGATTTACTCTGAGCCTGACTTATTGACAACGTTATTTTTCCATCTGTACTCAAATTTGCATTTACATCATAAACCCCATATAGCAAAACCTGCTTCCAATTAGCAGCATTTGGACTATAATATGCTTTTAAAATACTAGAATTATCGGACGATAAAGAACCGACTCTAAAATAAAATATAAGATCGTTAGATCGTGTGTGAGCTGGAAGCCCATTTATAGTTACGCCGCTAGTTGTTATTGGTGTTCCATTATTATTGTTATATATCATTTTATATTGTTTTATATATGATTTAAATTGAGCGCCATTATATTCATATTCAGCCACAATTGGTCGAGTAAAAGAATAATTAGACGCATTGCCAATATCAAATTTTATGTTATTTACTTTGTCAGCATTATTGGCATTGTTAGCTGTTCCAGCCGTTTTTGCCGTATCCGCGTTTATCAAATAACTTCCACTCGCGGCGTCATAAGAAACAATCGTCTTGTCCATAAACTGTAATGAGTTCGAAGTAACATTACTACCAGCGCCTATCTGAACAGCGTTGCTACTTTTAGAAGTAGCTCCGTTACCGATAGCTATCGAAGTTTGAAAGTCAGCGGTGTTATTATACCCGATTGAAATTCCTAAACTGTTAACGCTGCCATCGGCAGATGGAGCTTCTGTGCCAATCTTTATTTTTGTTATTACATTAGAACCAGCAGAGTTTGGAAGTTTGAGATCAATCGATTTTTTTTCCCAAAACCAATTGCTCAAAACAATCCCTATTTCTTCACCTTTTGTGTAGCACAAACCATTATTTTCTCCGCCAACTTCGCCACCGTCCCCCGTATATACTTTATAATTCATTCCGCCGAGCGCATTTTTGTCTTCCATTCTATAACGCATTTTGTTAAACTCTAGCCCATTTGGAATCATATTTGTTGTATTTATTGCCATATTACACCTCTTTTTTACTATTGAAAAAATCGCTTAATTCTTCCGACGTGTCTCTGTCATCATATATAGAAACGAGGTCAGCAGAACTCCACGATTGAATTTTTTGAACTACGTCAGACGGGTAACCCTGTCTTTTTAGATAAGTCGTAAACGAGTGTCGAAGGCTGTGGCAATATAATGAATTTATACCTATAATTTCGCCTATTTTAACCGCCCAATGCGAAAAGTTTTGCGCTTTCGCAGGTTGGTAATCCTCGTAACCGCCTTTTATAACAAACAAGTTGTCTATTTTTACGTTAAGTCTTTCTCTTTCTTTGATCCATAAATCGAAGTATTTATCAAAAGTCTCCTTAAAAACATATCTCGGAACTTGCTTTCCAATCGCACCGTGTCCCTTCGTTCTGATTTTCGGAGTCATATAAGCCAAACCGTTAAACACAATTGTTTTGTCTGTTGTGAAATAAGAAACTTTCATCTGTGCCGCTTCCGACTTTCTCATACCAGACGAGAAAAGAAGCGCTAAAAAACACGCGTATTGGTATTCACCGAGAGAGACTAATCGTTCTATTCCATCTATTATATCGTCTTTGTTTATAATAGTCTTTTCACGAACTGGTTCGAGATGAATTGGCTCCAAAACTTTTATAAGATTCCTAAACGTTGGATAGTCTTCGTCCAATATCCGTTCAATGTAATTACTAAACGAACTCAACGCAGCACGAAGAGAGGCAAGCCGACACGGGCTCCATCCGATTTCCCTTCCCCAACCAAAAAAATTGATAAAATCTTTCTTTTTTATATCGACAAAAAATTTATCGTCGTTTTCACGATAATTCCAACAGAAAAAGATTTTTAATTGCGATTCATATTGTCTGGTTGTTTGTGCGCTTTTATCGTTGGCTACACAATAACGCATGAAATCTTTTAATAATTTTTGATTTTTTATGTTAACGACCTGCCATTCCTTCGACAGGTCTTCGTTATATACCGTTGTTCTTGCCATAATGGCAGACCTCCTTATTCACATTTTTTGGTTGCCGCAATATATCTCATCACGGCAACCATTATAACGAATTTAGCTTATTTCTCAAACGAATCTTTGATCTCTTTTAAAGCCTCTTCAATTATCTCTTTCAGGTTTTCTTTTCCAAGAATAGAAAGTATCATTTTGTATACAAAAGGCGCTTTTTTATTAAAATAATCTTCGACCATTTTCATTTTTTCTTCGCCTTTCTTCGTTCCGATGATTTCCTGTTCTGCGAGAGAAATAAGACCTTTAAGATAAGTTTTAAGCGTTTTAATTTTTTCTTCTTTGCTCATTTTACAGAATTTTATAATCCATGTAATTATAAAAGTAAGTAAACAAACAGCGATTATACCGATTATTGAATATAAAATAATTGTATCCGTATTCATATTTTCCTCCTAATACTCTTTTACAACACTAATTACCACAAATATTCATACGCAAACGTCACGCTCGGGCTGTCAACATTTACGATCGCGACTGCGTTGGAACCTTTTATCAAAATTCCAGACGCACGGCTCGAAGTAATCGAACCGATAAAACACGGGCTGTATTTTATATCGCCCGTCGTCTCGTCACAAACAATCGTTCCAGCCGCAAACCCATCGGTACTAAACCCTTGAATCGTTACAGATTTCCCACTCATTCCAGGGAAATTCGTACTGTCTGTGGTCATAATCGTGACTTTCGTAAACAAAACTTTCGCCTCGTCCACTGTCAGTGTGTCATTTACGTGCGGTAACGTATTTCTCCATTTCGGCTTTTCGATCGTGTCATCATCTGTTAATAAATATTCTTTATTTGGGTCTTTTTCTGCGAGGGCATCAAATTGTGCTTTAGTACAAACAACACGTCCTGCAAATTTAGAAATAGTACTCATTATTCTATCTCCTTGTTAGATAAGTTTATTTCTTTAGGCTCTTCGTCTATTTTTGGAATATCTTTATCTGTTTCTTCATATTTAAACGGTGCATTTTCTACATCGATTGCTATATCATATTCCTCATTCGTTCCGATTTTATGGATAATTTTATTATTGTCAGAATATGTTTTGTAAAGTTTTACTTTATCTTTTCTAGTTCCGTAATATTCTTTTACTATCATGCCGCTGCCTCCTGAATTTTATCTGCATATTTGCTCCAATTTGTAGCTGCTTTATACGTAGCACCTGTTCCTGCTGGGACTGTAATAGTTCCTGAGAAACCGAATGGAAATGTCAAAGATTCGATGGTCGGCGGAGTTGTCGATAACATAGTTACGCTCGTTAAACTACTGCAATTATAGAACGCCCTATTACCTATACTTGTCACGCTGTTGGGAATTGTTATGCTTGTAAGGCTACCGCAATCGCTGAACGCACCGTTACCGATAGAGGTAACGCTGTTGGGAATTGTCACGCTTGTTAAACTACTGCAATAACTGAACACAGACTCGCCGATAGAAGTTACGCCATTACCAATAGTTACGCTCGTTAAACCGCTGCAACCACTGAACGCATAATATCCTATCCTTTTCACGCTGTCGGATATCGTTATGCTTGTAAGTCCTCTGTATCTCCTGAACGCATAAGGAGATATTTTAGTTGCGGTTGTCAAATTTACTTCTGTTACTAACTCGTCATTTATATATAAGTTGTGAGCATTGTACATAGGATTTGATGAATCATTACTAAAACTTATTTCTACCCATTGGTCTATCGTGCCAAGATAAGTTACGCTTGTTAAACCGCTGCACTCATATAACGCATAATTACCGATAGAAGTCACGCTGTCGGGTATCGTTATGCTTGTAAGTTTGCTGCAATGATAGAACGCATAATCTCGTATACTTGTAATACCTTTCAAATCTTCAGCGGTTATCTCAGTGATTGTCCCATCTACAAGTTGTGCAATTTTATTATCTTTATAAACCACCGTCGGTGTTACTTTTTGATTCCCTAAATATAAACTCATACTTATAACCTCTCTATTGTTGTCGCCTGTAGTATCTCTGCATAAGTTAATAAATCTGTTCCATTTGTTAAAGCTACTGCTTGAATCTCTTCGTTAGGAGTTTTTGTAATTGTTTTATTATCAACTCCTACACTACCAAGGTTATCTACACTTTGACCTGCATCTACAAGTTTATGATTCTCACTATCCCACTTTACAAGGTTGTTATTAGTAAACTTACTACTGTCATCTCTTATTGCAACAGGTTGACCTTCGTTTTCATTAAATGTAAATACACCATTTGTATCAGATTCGCCTAAACCGAGTTTTACACTATCCGAGGTCGGGTCATAAACTATGCCATAAACATCGGTAGCATCTTTCTTAATACCAATACCACCATTCGTTGCCAATGTCGCTCCTGTTGCATTTGAATAAATCATTGCATTTTCGACATTGAGATTCTCGGTATTGTTTATGTGTTGTGTTCCGTTGACGGTTAAATCACCTGTGATGACTATATTACCGCCAATTGTACCACCTACTTTATCAAGTTTTTTTGCAAGACCTTCTTCTAATTGTTCAGTGGTTACGCCACCTTTTTTAAGCGCGGAGGCCGCTAAACCACGCGCAATATTATCAACTGCCATTAGCTTATACCCCCCTTAGTCATTTTGCAGAAAACTTTCGTGCCTTCACCTGCGCCAGTTGCGATAAATTTAAACTTCACAACATCATCAATCGGAAAATTGTAAATTCCGTCAGCCGTAATTTCATCAATTAAATCAAACGCGGTCGTAAAACCTGTAAGCGTATAAAAGTCTTCTGCTAAAAGATCAGTCGCGCCAACAACTTTAAGTGTACCATTTAATCCTGTAACCTGGATGCTAAGTGTTTGTGCCGACATATTTGTCGTCTCTTTGCTTTCACCCGTTACAGGCGCATCTTTATACGCGTAAAAATTATTTACTACTACCATAATCCTCAATCCAACTCCTTATTAAATATTTAATTGGGTGTTAAATCCCATTATTTTCAAATTTAACCCCTCGAATCCGAGGGGTGATTTCGACTTATTCTGCGCCAGTCACAGCTTCGTATGTGCCAGTTACACCAGCAATCGTTATGCCTTTCTTAATGTTTTCAGGAAGCAATTCCGCGGGCTTCGTAATCGTAACTTTCGATATGTTTTTTCCAGCGGTCGTGGTTATCACTTGATCACCATCGGCAAGCGCCAACGTGACCGTCTTCTCCTCTGTCGGAGTTGCAGGAACGTTCGTAGTTATAGTAACCTTAGAGAGAACTTTACCCTCATCAGGCGTAACCGTTTGAGAACCATTTTCGGTAATTGTTATTGGTTTTTCTTGCTCGGGTTTTTGCGGTTCAAGCGTCCCAACCACGCCGCCTACATTCACATCTTTTTTTATATTAGCTGCGACTAACATTGCGGGCTTTGTGATCGTTACTTTAGATAAAACCTTCCCTGTGTCAGGTGTCACGCTCTGATCTCCAGCAGCCATTGCAAGAGCGGCAGTCTTTTCTTGCTCTTCTTTGCCAGGAACATTTACCGTCGCGCTCGCTTTCCCCGATACGTCGTGAGTGCCGTTAGTCGTGATTTCTACCGCGCCAGTTGGAATTACGTAGTTATCAGGTATTTTCGCGACCGTTACTTTGGACAAACCATAAAATCCTTCTTCGGGAACAACGAGCTGCTGTGCCTTCGTCGGGGTTGCCGATTTTTCCTGAAGTGCGGGTTGAACGTTGACCACAACTTGGCTATACCCGTCAAGGTTGGCATCTTTCGCAAGATAAGTTTTGTTTTCGGTAGCTTCGAGCGTACCAACAACAGGCGCAACGTCTCCGCCAGCGATATACGCGCCGTTCTGCAACACGTAATTCACCTTCGTACCTTCCTCAACTATCGTAACAACAGATGTTTCAAGCGGTATACCATAATTCGTGCCGTTACGGGTTATATATGGTTTATTCGTGGGGACGTCCTTAAGATCCTCGGCGGAATCAGCGAAAAAGTTAAGTATATATCTATCTCCCACCTGTTTAGCATAATCTAAGTAATACATAATAAACCTCCTTGTAATATTTAGATTTTTATGTTATTATTCCTCTTTTTATCCTTTTCTCTTTTTTACCATTTTCGTTTAATAAAATTTTCCTTTTATTATATAATTTATAAAAAAGAACCCGCGAACGTATCGCATAACACATTCAACGGGTTCTAATTTATTTATTTTTTATTCAGTTGTTTAGAATCATCTGCTTCTTGATAATGTTTACATTTTATTGCATCACCGATACATTTATAACATCTATCAGTAGTACACCAATACTGAAAAGGACATCTCCCAACGTTATCAATTACGCATCTAACAGGATTCATATCCTTCACAGTCGCAAATTTACAACTCATTATTTATTTATGATAGTTGTAATAGTAGCATACTGAGGTTCGCCATCGCAGCTACAACCAGACGCAAGAGCCTGACCGTTAAGCGAAACGGAAGCAGCAGAACTCGGGTTCATCGTAAGATCAACCGTACCATCAAGTTGGAATCTCGGAATTTCGATGGTTATTTTACCAGCATATTTACCTTTGGATTTTTGGCAGCCATTACCAGCAAAGAGCTTGCCATAAAGGAATAAACTAAATTCCTTAGGAGCGTAAGCAGCGGTAACTATAAGCTGTTCGCAATCAGTCACTTCAGTGGGGTAAGTGACACAAACCGCGCCCACCGCGGGTTTAGCTTCGCCAACAAGTTGGAACGTATAAGCATCTCCATCTCCTTTTGTAGCGGTATAAGTAAACATTTCATCGTTGCAGTCCTTAACCCAAACTATAAGAGTATTATCAGCCGCTGCGCAGAAACCAGCCGCCTTATCAAACATAGGAGCGATAGTATCTCCAGTAGGAATGGTAACCGTAAGAGCACCTTCACTTGCTACCGTTCCAGCAACAGATTTGAGATCTTTACCAGCACCCTTCTTAACTTCTTCGCCAATTTGAGCAGCAAGATAATCGAGCGACCACATAGCCTCAGTAAGATTTACACCGAAGTTAGTATCATGAAATATTTTACCAAGCAACTGGTTTCCCCAGCCACCACGGACTTCTTCGGCGGTAACAGATATATTAAGTGTACTATCAGTCATTGTATTCGCGCTGAAATAATGCTGAAGTTTGCCATTTTTACCACGAACAAAGGCTTCGGCTTTCATAACATCGCCAAGAATATAATTAGCCATATTAATTTTCTCCTTTTTAATTTATATAAATTTATATATATTAAAATCAAGCAATATAAAAACGCAGCGGATTAACCACATTTTTAAAGCCATAATTTTTGTAAATTATTACGCAGAATCAATTGTTTCTTGTATATCATCAAGACTTACCGCCTCTCCGCCATACAAATCATCAGATTCTTTCTTATAAATCCAGTGTTCAACTGGTTCTTTCATACTCACCATACCAGTCATTAGACCGATACGCATGCATTCATAATTCATCGCATCGTCAATCGCAGATAACAAAATTAAGAATTTTCTCATCGTTAATTTGTAAATGTCTTCGATTTTATAACACGATTTCGCCGAAACGCAAACAATCTTTCTTTCAAGCGTCGCGGTTCCAGCATTATTTTTCTTCGCTAAAAGCCTTTGTTTCTCCGCTTGGTCAGCTCTCATATCAGGGTCAACCCAAGTATCGTCTTTAAAGTCAGGTAAATTTTGGTACATTACGATTTGTCTTAAGCGGTCAAAGTCTTCCGATGTTATCGTAATTCCGTTAATCAAAATTTCGTATTTTTTAGTTTCGGGGTTCATTCGATATTTTATGTTTATATCGAAATCTTCCTCCTCACCTTCTTCGCCTTTATAACACTCGCAATGAAACGGATGTTCTTTATCGAGCGCTTTTATTAAAAATTCTTGATAATCGTAAACTTTTCCACACTTTGCACAACGAATACCATATTTTACGTGAAAAACCAATTCACAAATACGTATAAAATACTGCGAAATTCGAGCCTGTTCTTCCTTCGTCTTTTTCTCTTCTGCGGCTTTTTCTAACGCACCTTTCGGCGGTCCATCTTCGTCTTGTTGTTCGGCTTTTCCGCTCATCTTCAGTAAAAGATATTCGAGATTGGTTTTCTCCTCGTTCCCTTCCACGTCGTCTTTATTAAGAGTTAAGCACTCCGACGCAGCTAAAAATTCATCGTGATACCGAACGTTAATCGGGTATAGTATCAAACCGTCTTTAAATGGAATAGGCTCATCGAATTGAAAATACGTCGCATTAAGCCGATTAAGCTCATCAACAAGGCTTTGCGGTAAATTCGGGTTATAAATTTTCACTCAAATCACCCACCTTACCAGCCGCAATCAGGGTTGACCGTTTCTTGCGCCATAACCGTCGAAAATGTAACCGAATAACCGAAATAAGAGCGGTTGTTCCAGACATAACTCTTTACCCCGCAATACGGACTCGTCAGTTGGTTACACTGCAACGTACCGACGCCATCAATGTATAAGCCATTTAAAATAGCCAAAACACACTTTAAAATAGTGGTCGCGCGGCTCTTCGTCGGGATTAATATGTTCCCATCTTCGTCAGTTTCGGTCGGGTTCGTCAGCGGGTTTTCTTCGTCATCCGCGTCGCCGTAAACGTTGTTGATTTTGTTATGAACTATGATTTCAAGCGTTACATCGACTTTCGAGCGGACTTGATCAAACGGCTCAATTCGGCTTACGTAAACGTCGAGCCTCGAAGCCTGCTTTGTCCAACCGTCATCGATAAACGGAAGTAAAAATACATTATAATTACCTGCGTCACCATTGTCACGATAAACCATTTTATACTTCTCTTTGTTGTTGAGTTCATCGTTCATAAGGCAATCAGGGGTGTTATATTTCAGTAACTTCCACAAATACTTACCGTATTTCGAGTCGCTGTTTACCAACGCGTATATAATTCGCCACTCCAACCCGTCAAGGTCGTTATAACGGTTATACCCGTTGTCGTCAAAATACATAGGAAGCCCCATGTGCGTTTCCTCCTTTTCTCACTTTACTCAAGCCCACGGAGGCTCAAAACGAACGATTGTTTCATCTCTTTACCTGTCGGACTGTTTTCTGCCGATATATAAGCCATAACGACGAGTTCTTTGCGAGCGTAAACTTTCAACCTGCGAAGCGTAAACGTGCCTTTATCGTCGTCGTCAACGACTTCGACATATTTCTCATAGTCAGCCATATCGACAACGTAGAAGTCTTCTCCGTCTTTCGTGATAAGGAACGCATAACCCGCGTAAGTATTCGGGTCATAAACCGCAAACGGAACAAGTGTGCCGAGTGTTATGCTGATATTGACGGGTGCTTCTACCAACGCGTCACCATGGAACAAACCGACTTTGAATGTAATCGGTTCGCTGTATAATTCGGTCGGCATCGGAGCGGGTTCGTAGAATCTGAATGTATATCCCTCGCTAACGTCAGGCGGAGTAACTGTAATTTGGTCTTCCGCTTTATTGTACGCGAGATAAACGTGCTCTTTCCCGTAAACCTCTTTATCGAAAATATCTTGCTCGCTCTTTTGGTCAACGGTCGCGTATAACACGATTAACCCATTATCCCTCGCTTTATAAGTGCTTCGGCTGTTGTAATTTTCAATGTTCGTTACTTTATAAACCGTGTCGTAGCCGACGATAAAACGTTGGTTCACGTAATAACCACGCGTGTAATCATTCGCCTGAACAATCATCACAATACTGTCTTTTTGTGTCAAAATCGTCTCATTGAAATGAAAGCCAGTTCCAGACAAATCGGTTCCTGCGATAACCTCTTCGATGTGAACGTCGTTGTAGCCGTCTGCGTTCTTGAAAACCGAGGCAATCGTGCCATTGCAACGAGTTATTACAACCGAGCTCGTAGGATCTGTCACGTTTATATTCGTTGCGAGCCAGCAGAACTTATCTATATCATCTTCTTCGAGATCGAAGTTGAACGAGAAGCGGTATTTCGTTCCGAGAACTTTGTTATGTTGAATATCACGGAATATGAGCCTCTTATAATCGTCTGCGAGTTTTTCGCCTTTGTCATTTTTGAGCGTCTGAATAACAACCTCAATCGGGGTGTATTTATCCGTGCCCCAATCTTCGATCCCTTGCTCTTCGACGTCAACCCTGTTAGGACGATATTTCCAATCGGCGTCTATTTTGTCCTGTAATGTGTGTAAGTAATAGTTATATTTTGAATAATTCTTCGGCGTTTGGGAGATTGTTTTATAAGGTTCTCCGTTATTAGCGCCGACGTTGTTTTCGAGGTCGTAAACGTAAGAAGTCGGGGTAAACGCGCTATTTATTATTTTGCTCATTTCGCCGCCTCCTTCTCGCGAGCGTCAATTAAATCAATGAGATAATTGATTTTACGCTTTATCTCGAAAATTTGTTTTTTTATTGCTTTAAATTCGACTTTGTTGAAATCACGATAAACCACATTGAGTTTTACGATTATTTCAACCAGTTCGTTGTCGAATAATTGGTTAGCCGAGTTTAACTCGACGAGTTGTCCGTATATGAAATCACGCGGATCAATTCCCGTTTCTTCTCTCTCCTCAACAAGATGCAAAACCTTTATCATCTTGCCGATAAGTTTTTCGAGGAATTTCTTTTTCGCGGCGTCGGAAATTATTATGCGGTTTTCAAACGTATTAGTATCCATACGAACTCACGCTCCTGTTCCGCAAATCCCAATCAAGTTTGTTCTGCAACGAATAAATCTCGAACTGCAAATCCTTTACCCAATCGGTTTTCGTCTTCAACGAGTTTGCGGGAGAATGAAGTTTAAAATCGGTGTCGTTGAGCAAATTACGGATATCAAGCAAGAAATTTTGCTCTTTCTCTGCCCACGCGATTACTGTCGTTCTTGCGAGTATTTCCGTTACACGTTTTGTCATCGAACTACCGATTGCTTTCCCTGCGGCGACAAAATCCGCCGTAAATGCGCCTGCTTTATACCACTCGATTTCATATTGTTCGCCATCGTTCACGGGGTTCGCGAACTCGACGGTTTTAGCGGCCGCGTCATAAGTCGCTTCCGTTTGGTGTTTAACTAACACGCCTTTTTTGTTCGGCGTGTCTATGTAAAATACAATCTCCGCGTCTTCGGGTATGTCCATCGTGACATCGTAAGTCTGTTTCCCAGCTTCGCACTTTCCGACCTCTGTCTCGCCAGTCGGTTCGTCGTACTGTGCAAGCGCATCAGATACTTTTATCGGGTTGGAAAAGTAACTTAAACCGTTGATGAGGAAATTATACATTATTTTCTGAAATTCAATTGTGTTTGTTAAATAAGCTCTGTTGATATCGGGGTCATCAATAAGATTAACCGTCCGCTCGTAAATATCTGAGAACTGAATCATTGGTGTTCCCCTCCATTATTTTTTTATTTTAAAAGCCCCAAATCTTGTAATGAAATGGGGCTTTTATTTATTTGGTTAAATCAGTATCTAACGATGTTGGGTCTTGTCGCGGTCTGCGTGGTCGAAGGTTTTCTGTCAAGCTCGACCAAAAGGTTTTCGAGCTTACCGCCCGTTATATCGTTAAATGTCTTAACGCGTCTAATATCTCTAAATCTCGGATCGCCGTCATAAGCACATCTAAGCCAGTAACTTACGAGGTTTTCTTGACAATATTCGGGCAGTCTTCCATAAACTTCTTCAATCTTCGTCATTGGAATATCTCCGAGTGTTTTGATAAACGTTTTATCTATCGGACATTCACTTACGGTTGTTACGCCATATTTTTTTGCTTCTTCTTCATAACCCTTTGCGACACAAAGCAAACCTTTTGCAAACCACCCTCTATGTTTTGAAAGCAGTTCTTCGAACTGCTGTGTGGTAAGTTCTCTTTCTTCACCAAATTCGGTCATACCAATATACAGATTGGAAAGATGAATATTGGTTCCGAGCGAAGGATCCATCTGTGCAAGATGTACGATTTTGATTTTACCTTCTGGTTTAGCTACGTTTGTCGCAGAAGCCGTCATCTGGTTTGAAGCCATCGTCTGCATAAGTTGCGCCATAAGGGCGATTGCGTCGTCAATTTTGGAAGTTTTTTGTTCCGCTTTTTTTGTGGTAACTTCCTCAATAACATCTTCTTTTTTTGTCGTTGTTGTTGCCATAATTTTCTCCTTTTACTACTTTTATCATACAAAAACGCCGCTTGCGCGACGTTGTTTGTCTCAACTAATTTCTTGCGGTTTTGTCCATAAATATTTTTTAGAACCAGCGCCCCAAATTTGGGCGATAGCTGCTTCTTTGAATTCTTTGTTTTTACTTGGACTTCTATTCACAACTATATTGCCTTTTAGATACCATTTCATATCTGGGCCAGTATATCCTATAAATTTCATACCCAATAACTCATAGCCTTTGCCATTAAATTTATTAAAATCGCAATAACTAAAAATACTGTTCGGATTCTGCGTTTTTATAAAATATTTAAACAGCTTTGAATTGCCACCAATTACTTGGGTATTAATTTTAGAACATTCACGAATTATCTCCCATTCATATTTATCATTGTGAGAAAAACTCATTATTTGAACTAATTCATCATTAAAATAAAGCCCATAAATAACTCTTGCTTGCCTATAACCTTGTGTATGATTTTGATTGCAGAAGTCAAAATATTCTTTTGTTCCAACCTCTTTTATTTTACAATTTCTTGCATATATTTTTTTATCAAAAAGTCCAAGTGCTCCACGCATTAAAGATAATATTATTGGCTGTTTTTGAGGATTACACCATTCGTATTCGTATATGTGGACAAATCTTACATTCTTTTCTTGCGCTTCCAATGATTTATTCATGTGGTATTTTTTATCTTTATTAATCGAACAATGAGGCCAGTTACCATTAAATTCAAAACCAACCGCTTCATTCGGACAATAAAAATCTATTTCTTGTTTACTGCTTAAAATTTGTCTTGTTTTATAATGCCTAACATTCCAATCAGTCAGAATACGATTGACTTCCGTCTCAAAGTGCGATTGTGATCTATTCACTAAATCTTCTAAATTATATTCGTGAATCCTGTTTGTAATAGTTGTAATTGAACATCCTATACTTTCCGCAATATCATACGTCGTCGATAACTTATTATCTAAAACATATTTTTTGAATTTATCTTTATCGTTAAGTAAATTCCTAATATCTTCCGATAAGACAACTTCTCCGTAATTACAAACACCAAATCTTTCTCGCATGGTGTTTTCTCTTTTTTGTTTAAACTCGGGGACTAAAGACGGATTCCTGACTCCAAACCGATCAAATAAAGTATCTTCCGCCTTTTTACGAATTTCTGGATTTTGAATTGATGTTTTATATCCATATCTTTCTATATTAGTGGCAAATGCTTTTTCTTTTATATCTTCTGAACACAAAGGGTTATTCACACCAAATCTATCCATACAGGTATTTTTGCGTTTTTCAATCGTCTCCGACTTTTCCTCTTCGGTTCTATTTTTATAAGTAGCTTTTTGTTTTTCTATCGATTCTGGGTTTTGCAAAGCATATTCATATCCAGTTTTACGCTTATGCCCACGTTTAATGTTTTCAAAAATCTCATCTTTACTTTTTTCGATTTTATACTTTTTCAAAAACGTTTTAATACGAGAATAAGATACTCCAAAATGCTCTGCACATTCTTCGCGAGTATGTTTTTCTGTAATATAATAATTTTCCAGCTCGTCTTTATCAACGGCTTTTAATTCTTCTTTGCAAATTTCAATCCCGTTTTCTTTTGCAAGTCTCTTTATGGTGCTTACTGAAGTATTAAAAAATTTCGCCGCATTGGTTACAAGCGTTTTTTTATTAACCAAAACATCATAAAGCTCTTCGTATGGTATATCTTTAATTTTACCACTATCTATTTGTTTGGAACGAAGTTCTTGCGCGATTTCAATATTTTTCATTGGGTTTGTTGAACCAAAATTTTTTAAGCATGTCGATTCTCTTGCTCTAACGACATCTTCTTTTGATTTTTTTATTCCATATTTTTTAAAATAATCGCCCAAAGTTCTCTCGTTAGTATGCAATATTTCAGCTACTTCTCTTTTTGATTTGTTTTGAGTTATATATAATTCATATAACTCTTCTTTCGAAAAATTTCTCATTTTTGATCTCCTATAAAAATATATAAAAAGCGGTAATCCCAATGATAGGAGACAAAGGAAAACGATGGCCGTCGCTGTCCCGCAATTTACACGTTTATTATAACAAATCGCCCAACGTTTGTCAAGCGTTTTGTAATGGAAATTACGTTTTTGTGAGAAACGTAATTAAAAAACTCAAATATTTTTATAAAAGAATATTTAAACTTATTAAATCCCGAATTAGCCGAGGTTGATAACACCGTGTTTGGAGCCAAGAACCGCTTTAATTCCGAGACGAACCTTAACGGAGAAAGTATAAGTTCTGTCAGAAGTATATTCAGGAAGGTCGGTAAGGGTGATTTCATTACCTTCCATAACAACTTTCAGAGGTTTATACGCACCAGCCGCGATAAGGAAAATCTTATCGTCAGGAATCATAAGGTTAGCAGCACCGTTCAGAGAAGCGGGATCTATAGCTTGATCGATGGCAATTACGTTAGTTCCAAGATACCTATCAAGGAAGCCGTTCTTCGTAATTTCAACGCCAAGACCATACTGAAGACCTACAGTGCTGGGAAGAAGCTGACCAAGAGCAACCGAAGTACCAAGCGCATAAACAGCGGCACCGTTGTTGGCAGCAGAAACTCTCTGAGCAAGCGTGCCATAAGCCTTCTGATCAACACCGTTAGCAGTATAACCAACGCCAAGACCATCAGTAGCAGCCGTAAGCGAAGCAATAGCTTTAGCAAGAACGTAGTTTTCGAACGAACGAGCTATTTTAGCAGCCCAAACACCGATATCAAACTTTTTCGAAGCAAGAAGATACCAGTCGATCGAAACAGCGATTTCAACGGGTTGCGGGTTAACCACAACTTCGTTGTTGTAAATGGGCTGTAAAGCACCACGATGGATACCTTCAGCGAGTTCATTTACCTGATAAAGTTCGTTGGAATCAACGATGAAACGAGCGGTATCGCCCCAACCAACGTGATGAAGTTCCATAAACGTATCGGCAAATCTCGAGCTCATCGTCATCGGAAGAGTCGCATTGATAACCTGCGCGATAACCGCGTCGAAGTTTTCTCTGAAATCTCTGCTTCCGTTAACAGAAGGATTCTTAACAAGGTCAAGACCTTCAGCTTCGAATCTATCTTCATAACGAGTGCCGCTTACGCAATATTTAACGAGGTTTTCGCAAACATCGTTCTGCATGTCTTCGTATTCTTTACGATTCTGAACACCTTCAATGTGTTGACGAGCGGAATCAACAATGCCGTCTACAACATCATTAAAAAGGGCGATATCCGATTTTTTATAATTAAACATTTTTAACATAATCTTTTTCCTCCCTTAAAAATTAAAGCACACGGCAGTAATACATTTTGCCAGCAACCGTCTGACCAAGAACGAAATCTTTAACAGCTTCAATCTTAACGTTGAACTGACCTTCAGTTTTGTTTTCAGCAGGAACGAGCTTAGTGTTTTCAGCTTCGATAGTTGCAAATTTACCAACCGTAGGAGCAGACTTAAAGCCAGCGTCAGAAAGGAAGAATCTGTCATATTTCTTAAGTATTCTTACTCTAACAGGCTGACCAGCTTCAGCAACGAGACCATCGGTTCTAATACCAACTCTCCAAGCTTCGCCTCTCACATCACCCTTCGAAACGTCCGCGATATCAACAACCGCGACTTCATCTGTAGCAGCAGCAGGAGCTTTGATTTCGAATACGTTATAATCTTTGCCAGAATATGCCGTACTCTTCATAAGATCGCCTACAACTACGAAAGCGCCATCCTCAACTTCAGCGAGCTGAGAATCCGACGTAAATTTACCAGTGATATCATAAGCAGTTACGTCTTCAGATACCATTTTAATTTTAGCAAAAGTAGCCATAATATTTCTCCTTAATTATTTCTTATTTTTTAATATTATCTTTAAGTCGCTCACGTAAAGTCATTTCTTTGCGACCAGATTTTTGTTTTGATTCTTCCACAATATTTACACTAAACATTTCTGTTTTTTCGCTGAAAAGTGTCGCCTTAGTTTTCTGGAAAGACAAGTACGCGATGTCTCTATCTATAGCGTCGATATCTTCATATTCTCTTCTTTCGCACTTTTCGCTAATCGGCTTGATTTCTTCTTCCGTAAACTTCATTTTAGCGCATACATTGGAAATATAATCTTTTTGCTCGTTGACCTTCATAACGGCGAATTTTTCAACCATTTCGTCACGAGCTTTCTTAACCTCTTCGTAATCCTGCATTTTCGCGATACATTCATCCATTTCGAGTTTAAGTTTTCCTGCGGTTGCTTCGTAATTCGCGCACTTCTCTTCGAGTTCTGCGCATTTCTTCTCATACTCCGCGCACCTCTTTTCGTATTCGCCGCATTTGTTTTCGTATTCACAACATTTAGCTTCGAGTTCCGAATATTTGCCCTCTGCTTCAGCGCATTTGCTTTCCGCTTCATGACATTTCATTTTTAATTCATCGCAAGCCGCATTGAATTCTTCTTCGGTGTAAACCTTTTCGACAACCACAACGGGTTCTTCCGCAGGTTCTTCCTTCGGTTCCTCAATGACTACTTCTTCCTCGTGTTTTTCGAGCGAGCAATCGCCGCAATCATCGTGATCATCACAATCATCGTCGCAATCACCATCGCACGGTTCTTCACACGGAACGTCGTCTTCGTAAAGGTCACAGAATTCGTCGCATTCGCAATCGAACTTCGCTTCGAAGTCGAGGTCTAAATGATCATAAATAGCCTTTAACTTCTTTAAGACTTCTTCTTCGCCGTTCTTTTCGGCGTAAGCCTTCGCTGAGCCTAATGCCCCTCTGTTATATACCAGTTCGTCGCCTTTAATCTCCATTACTGGATACTTAAGCTTCGTAACTTCCCCTTCTTCCCAGCCTTCTCTCAAGTCGAGGAACACGTCGTCTGCGATTTCCTTAAAGTTACTCGCTTCGACAACGCGCTTTCTGAGCTCCGTTTTATCAACGTCGCCCCAACTGGTATCGGACATGGCTTCTTTGGATTTGTTGACTTTAAGAGCTTTTTCAAAATCTTCTATAGCCAAATTTCCGTCCTCCTTATTTCTCTCGTCGTCCTCTAACTGAGAGTACGCTTGAATAATTGTTTGTTTTTGTCCACTGAATCTCGCCGCGTCAAAAACTTCGAGAATCGATAATCCCGCGCCTTCAATACCTTCTTTGACTTGTATACCATTACGGCTTCCGAGAATTGTTATTCCCTTTAAGTCAAATTCTTTGATATATTCAACTCCGTCAACCATTTCGCTATCTAAAACCGCTATCTCGACCGAAACCTTTTTCTTACGGTCTTTGAGTAGTTTTTTGACTTGTTTATAGTTATATTGAGTATATATCATTGCGGTACAGCAAATCCAGTGTAAACCGTCTCTCTCTACGATTTCTTTCCTATCCGTCTGGCGAATAAAACCTAAAATCTGTTCTCCATTAGAGTTGTCCCAGTAATCTACTTGTTCTTCTGGATCGTAAGCAACTCTGCCGTTATGAGACTCAAAATCACCCTGTTTATTGAAAAAACCGAGTATCGGTTTATCGTTAAAAGACTCGAGACCTTTTTGCATCGACTCGAGCGTAAAATGACTTTTGTTACGGTTAGGATTTGCATCAGAAATCGCAAAGATTTCTATTTCGAGGAAGTTTTTGTCGTTTAAGATGTCTCTAATTCTGATTTGGTTAGAATCAAGTTCAAAACACTTAAGCATTATTTCTTCCCTCCTTGATTAAGCGGAGCTTCTGGATTTACCTCCAGTGCCGCGCTTATTTTTTCGACCTTATTCTTTATAAGATTTTTTGTTTTTTCTTCATCATCACATTTATCAACGGTATATTCTACTACAATAAAACCAAGGATATTTTTTCTACTATCCTTAATCACACCACAATATGCCGCCTTTGCCCCTCTTGCATAAAAGGTTTGATACGTTATCGCATCGGCATCTTTTATGTCCTCTATATTGCTAATATCGTAACAACCCTGTTCTGATAGTTTTTGAGTAAGTGTGAAAAACATTGTTCGAGGAACATTTTGAAAAGAATTCATTACTGAAACTGTTTTTCCGTCAACTACTTCATAAAGCATCGACATTTTCTGAAAACTTCTTCCAGTTACGCTATACCCGCCATTATGGTATATAAAACAACTTACACGATTTGCGCCAGATTTTTCACGTAAACAATTTAATAAATTCATTACTAAAGCGTTACAACGCCTATTTTCTTCCTCTTCTGGTCCTGGGTGAATGTGTTTGGTATTCTCCCCAACCTCTTGAATCATCTTTAAAAATTCGGTAGCCCGCTCCGCGGATTTCTGGCTTATTTCTTGCTGCTTTTCACTTATATCTTTAATGTATCTGGCGAACCCGATAACAATAAATACAAGTGCAGCTATCAGTACAGGGGTACTTCCATATTTTATAATTGCATCAACAATTTCTTTCATATGTTCAAAGGCCCCTTTTATTATATATAAGTTAATTAGTTTTATAATGTATGTGGAATAAGCGTAGTTAATTCTGCAAAATGCACATCAAACTGCGACGGCTCATCTTTATACTGCTCACTCTTCGTGCGCCAGATGTCCGACTGTTTCACATAGGGCAAAAGTTTAAGTAAAAAATCTTCCATCGCAATTCTAACTTCATAATCATTGTTAAGGTCTGCGATGTCGATGGTTTTACGTACCTCTTGTCTATACTCCTCCATCATTCTGTCGTTATCGACAAATAAATCATAAAGGCTGAGATATTCCGATTTATATTCGTTTACCGCCTTTCTGACAGGTCTTGCGTTTAACTGTATCATAAGATCACTTATGACGTCCGCAAGCTGAGGGAATTTGTGGGCAAACGCATGATGATAAAGATTTGCTATGTTCGGATAGCGCGTGTAATCGATATTATACGCAAAGTTATCCGCTTGAGCATTGCAATCGAAACTCTTTTTGATAAGATTGTTCAATTGCTCGTAACAAGCTTCTGAAATCTTCATTTTTCTGCCTCCTCACAGTTTTTTTTAAAAAGTTTAAGTTCACCATTTTCATCTTCGACAAACTTGAACTCTTTTCCACAAATCATGCAAACGGCGTGACGGACATTTGGGTGTGTCATAAATACCCGACCAAGTAAGTGCAAGGTCGTGTTTTTCGACTTAATTCTATGATTACATTTGTCTTCCATTGAATTATTCCTCCCCGTCTAATTCCATCTTTTCTTCACATTCCGAGCATAAGAAATGACCGTCTTCAACGTCTTCGCTCCCGCACAACGGGCAAATATGTTGAGCAACATAATCTTCCTTTAATTCGGTGATATTGGCGCCAGTCTCCCTGCTTTGTGCCGTTGAGTCATTTTCTATATCGGTATCGTCCAATGCTGTACGTCCAACGCCATTAGAATCCTGTGTCGAGCCGCTACGAGCCTGTGCGTTTTGTGTACTCTGCGCCCAACCTAATGTTTTGAATTTATCATACAACTTGTTCTCATCGATATAGCTCGATACCCCGCGTACCTGCCTGAGAGACATATCATAAGCAGAAGCCAATCTCGGAAGGATGAACGTTGCGCCCGAAGACACAAGTTCTTTCATATTCTTGACTTGACTGTCAAAAGTATAAATTCCGCCCCAAAGTTTGAGCTTCCATTTATATTTACAACCGCACCATTTTTCAAGTACGATGTTTGTGGCTGTTTCGATTTGTCTTGTGACATAATCGTATTGAGACTCGGCAAGCATTTGCGCGCCTTTAATCATCGCTACCGATGGTTTATCGGTTGCAACAATCAAACCGCCTTCTCCTGCCGAGGAAATAAAGTTTTGAACCGCCTTCGTTTTAATATCGCTGCTATTCGGTATATTCGGCAACGACTGTAATTTCATATCTTTGAACGGTCCAAAGAAAGCGTTGATATTTCCAGAAACCATTGAATTGAAAAGATTCTGGAATGCTTCGAGCGTCGTCGGTCTAATCTTCGTCTGATCTTGACCTGGCTGCGCTCCATCTATAAATTCTGCCTGACCTGTAAGAACAGCCGTCAACGGGCTGCTCGCTATCAAGCCTGCAAGTGTTGAATAATCGCTTAATTCTTGAAGGTCTGAGAAAAGACCTATCGTATCGGGGACTGACCACGCGTTAGAACCATCGCTCATAAAAGTAAAGCAAAGGTCTTGCGGCAACTGCACCCAATACAAATAAACCGTCGAAGCCGCTTGTTTGACAGTTTCTATTGTTCCTTTGCGTTCCTGCCCTTCTTCGTCGTATGTGAATTGAGCAAGCTTATTAACGTCTACCGCGTAGCTGCCTTTTTTGTCGCGATACACGATTCCTCCATCAATAATATCCGCCCAAATCTTTCGTATGAATTCGGGGTATTGCAACGGCGAAAATGCGGGGTTCATAAATACCATAAGGTTGAAACTCGCAATGTAACCGTGCTCGCCAATTCCTGTGAGTTTGGTATAAGCGGCAGGAAGTTTTTGGAACGTCACGTATTTGACGCGCTTTTTCCCATCGTCCTCATATATACATTGTCTGAATATATAAGACGGTTTTCCCTCTCTCTTGACTTCCATTCCAATTCTTTTAAACAAAGCTTGCAGGTCGAGTTTATCTTTCCACTCTTCCACAAAAGCTTCTTCCTCGCGGAATTTCTTACTCGTGTATTCGCTCGCGTCTTCTAGCGTTTCGGGTAAAAAGTAACTCTTGTACATCGGGACATCACACGCTTCACGCAATATCTTGTAATAAAGGTACTGCCGAGCGGAAAGCCCCGCCGAGACCGATTTAAGCTCTTCTTCATGAGATCCTGGGTCTTTCAACGCTTGCGCGATTTCTTCTGGCGTCTCCGTTACTGGGGACGCGTTTATCATCTTCAATCGCGAGTTCTGCAAAAACGGGTTGTAAAGGTTTATGTTGTTACTTCCCCATTCCCCGTTATAAGTGCCAAGAACACTTCCATACAACGAGAATAAACTCTCCGCCACTTGATTAATGGTTACTCTTCCGTTCGTTCCCGCCGCGCTCTTCTGTTCCATCATAAGCGTTTCACTCGCGTTATCGGTTAAAATCTTCTTGTCTTCGTCTACTGTAATTTTGCGCGGTCTTCCGCGTTTTTTAGTTGTTTGATCCGCCATCGGACTGCGCCTCCTTGTTTTGTTGATTTACGTATTTTGTGTATAACTGCTTATACTCTTCCATCGCCTTCTGGATATTCTCCTGTGCCTTTTTTAATTCGGCTTGATGTTGTTCCTCGAAACGAAGACGTTCTTGTTCGTTGAATTTCTCTAAAAGCCAAGTTTGCACGTAATTTGTCGGCGTGCGAGTCGGCGGAGAAGCTAATTCTTTGAAGAAATAATTTTGTATTTTTTGTCTACTCATAATCATAGAAAAATCAGGTTTTATGTCGTGTTGAGAAAATAAATACAAAATTTCATCCCCAAAACAAACTTCTATATTATTTTTTGTAAATTCTTCAATTAGCATATTCAAATTAATTGAAGAAAAATCTAACGTAAGTTTATATATCATCTTTTATTTCCTTTTACCACTTTTTACCCGCGAACGGGTTTGATTTACCCGCGAACGGGTTTTGAGTTTTTTTGCCGTCGCCTTCTCTAATACGGCTCATTATATAATCGGCAAATTCACTCGTGTTGTTATTTTCAGACGCGCGGTTTTCGGCTTGGCGCATATTTGCTAAATAAGAAGCGAAAAGAGCAAGACAATAAACTCTATCGTCGTGATCTTTACCGCTTGGCATTGCGTACTTTACCTCGCCCGTCGTCAATTTCGTTTGTTGCATTCTTACCGCTTCGTCTTTCAAAAGGTCAAATTCGAGTAGCGCGCGTGTTTCCTCTAACGACAACTTATATACCGAACCATCTTCGTTTTCAATTTCTCCACGCGAGGGAAGCGATGGCGGAAACTCGATGTAATCTTGCGTAATCATCGAAGTTAATGCGCCGAACATCTCGGTTCTGTATTTACGCGGGTCTACCGCCTGTAAACAATCTACCGCTTCGGGGAACTTATCTCTGTGCATGTTTTGATACGACGTACCGACATCATCAACATCTGGGTTGAATTTGCTATCATAAACACCAACATGCCTAATACCGTTTTCATCTGTATAAGACGCCATTAAGTAATCTGGTATGCTTTTACCGCCTGCACCCGAACCTGAGTCCATTCGAAGCGTTACGTTTGTGTATTCGTGGTTCTCTGCGTTGTTGTAATCGCGCAAAAACTTACGAACCCAAGTGATTTGGTCTGGCATACGCAATGGTTGGCGATCACCGCCGTTTTGTTTCGCTGGCTCAATAAGGTTGAAACAATTCACTAACCTACCCTTTAACCCGACTTTTTCATCTCTGAATATTTCCCCGACCAAAACAATACTGTTATCGTGTTGAACGGCGGGGTCCCAACAAATAACGTATTTTTTTGTTTTGTCGGTACTCGCGGTTTCGGGTAAATATTTTTTCTCGTTACGAATTATTACGGAACGTTGAAGAAGCGAATCAGGTGATTCCATATCGGTCCACAAATTCATAAATTCCGTATTGTATTTTCGAATATCGGTATCTCTTATCATTTCCATTTCAGCCTTATTCGCTATCGCTGGAACTGGTTTGCCGTTTATATAAGGGTGAAGTGTCATCTCGCAATTTATATCTGCGGCATAATATCCTGGATAACCAATAATCGAGTTTATTATACATTGTCTATAAGCTCTGTAACACTCGGTGTTAACACTTCCTGCCGAAGAACACATTATAATCTGGTTGTTGAAAGTTTTTGGGTGGACTTTTGAATTAAAACCTTTCCCTGTTTTGAAGTTCGGGTCTTGGTTGATGAAAGGCAAACACGCTTGGTACATGACATCAGAAACGTATGCCGCCTCATCAAATATAACTACATTCGCACGGCGACCACGAGCAGTATCAGGGTTCGCTGCGAGTGTTTGAATTGTGCTACCATTAAAAAGCGTAAGCGAATAGTTACCTTGTTTCTTTATAAAACCATCGGTGTTCGCGTTGCTTTTAACCAACTCGTTATAAAACATACAGGGGTCTGTTTGAACCGACTGTTCTTCACCACGGCATAATTTACAAATTTTGTTAAAGGTCGCTTGCGCTTGATCAGCCGAGTTTGAAACGATATAAATCGTGCAATTCGGCAAAAGGAGCGCTCGAAGCATTGCATATATCGCTACCAAGAATGATTTACCGCTGTTACGAGCGGCACACCAAACCGCACGGTTTGAAGTCCATGTTCCGAAGATGAGGTTTTTTTGGAAGTCGATAAGCTGTATCCCGAAAATTTCTTCGATAAATTTCGTCGGGTTTTCTCTGCCCCACTGAATCAAATCGACATATTTGTCCATCGACTCTTTTTTACGAATTGTAAGATCGGTTTCTGTTTTTCGGCTATATAAACTTATCATTTATTTTTACCTCGCTTCTTCATCTCTTTTATTTCATCGTCATCGTAATGAATTTCTGCGAGAACCATATCCTGTATTTCTCTGCGCCCTAAACCCTTCCCTTCGAGTTTCTTTGCGAGTTCTTTCAAAAGTTCTTCTTTGGTTATCTGTTCGTAAATAAGCCGATTTTCTTCTTTGAGTTTTCTGTTTTCATCCGTCAATTCTTTGATTAACTTTTTCTGTTTCGTTACGATATCCTTATAATCGCCCGCGTTCAACGCGATTTGCTTAAAAAACGATTCAGCGCTTATATCGCTTGCCAACTGCATACTTTTGCTTGTTTCAACGTCGTAAATGTTTATTTTCTCGTCATCGCGATCGACTTCCTCGCTTTCACGCATTATATAAGAAAGCGTTCCAACGCCCTTACTTTTTGCTAACGAATAACGCTCAGCAAACCCGTAATCTTTTACCGTCTTAGTTATGATGTCCGTTTCCTTGCCCAACATATCAGTCAAAGTCTTCAACTTCTTATCGTTTTCAATCATCGTGTCGGCGTCTTTTGTCAATTCCTGAATTGCTTCGGTAATCTTATCCGCACGAAGATAACTTCGCACGAGCGTCAAACAACCCCTCTGTTTCGGGAGGTCGGTTGCCAAGTCGGGCGTGATCATAACCGTAACGTCACGGTACATCTTCTTGCGGTCTGCCATATTTTCTTTTTCAAAAGGGTCGTGCCCGAAAACCGATAAAACCTCACGCCGATTGGCGAGATCTTCTTCGGTGAATTCTATATCCTCGTCATTTGCGCTCGAAGTCGGAGCAAACAACGTGTCAATCATCTTTTCTCTCTTTTCTGCCATCTTTTTCTCCTTTAATCAAAAAGACGGCATTGAGCCGCCTTAAAAATAATTATATTTAATTAACATATTCCCAATGGTATCCACCAGCTGTCAAACTATTTCTTTTGCATGCCCTACAAAGTTGGTCATGCCCAATATTAAATATTTTAGCAGTAGCACGTATACCTTCAAATATTTTATTCAATTCAATACAACGTATTAATCTTATATTTTTATTTTTTTTATTTGTTGGAATAATAAACGTTTTAAAATCTTTCTTATAACACCAATAATACCCATAAGCAGATTTACTTTCTCCTCTACAACACCGCGAAATTATACTAGGGTCTGTATCTACCTCATGTGCCGCCTGTGTCATCGTTTTATATGTTTTAATTAAAACGCCCTCTTTATTTATTTGACAAACCTGCTTGTCTCCACTGTCACAAATCTTATTACCGTTCTTATCTACATAATTTATTCTGCCACTTTTTGGTTTCCAATCTTTGGACCATTCATCCACAAAACACCAGTAACTGTTTCCCGTTACAATAAATTGTGAATATGGCTTTTCTCTACTGCAACAAGCATAAACACATCTTGCATCTGTTTCTCTTTGAGCATTTAGAGCAGAAGGGAATTCCTTAATAACTTTTAAAGTCTCAATATCTATTTGATAAACAGGACGACCTTTATCAGCTCTATCATCTCCGCCTCTTGTCATATTATAACCATTTCCGCCAGAAACACCCGCGTAAGAATTATAGTATTCAATCCAATACATTTCGCGTTCATTCGCCTCTTCTTCGGATAAAATACCATCTTCAATTATTTCGTGCTCAAAATTATCCCAACCGTATTTTTCAATGGCTTTCGCGAAAATAGTTCCGTTATACCCTTTTCCATTATTCCAACGTTCATTCGGATTTTTGCGACAAGTTTGTCCTATATAACATTTCCCATTAACTTTATTAGTGTGTTTGTAAATTTTCCAAGTTTCCATATATTTATCCTCTCGAAATAAAAATATTACAAAAACTGGTAATCTAATTATCGAGAGTAATCAGAAACGGTTTCGAACCCGCTGTCCCAGATTTTGTGCTTTTATTATAACATAATTTTATACGATTGTCAAACATTTTAATATGATTAATTTAAAATTATATTATGTTTATCAGTATACCCGTATTTTTTATCGAATTCAAATATTACCATTCCTGCTTTGCTCCCGACTTGTAATTTATCGGCATAAGGATCGCTTCCACAAACGCTCGGCGCAACAAGTACTTCCATATTGTAATGTTCTCCTTCTCCACCAGGATATTCTTTCAATGAGTGTGTATGTCCAAGAATTACATAATCGTAAAATTTATGGTGTGTATTCGATAGGTCTTTAATTGCGTTCTGAATATTATTTATCTGATGTCCATGAAGCATTATGAAATTAAAATCAAATATTTTAAATTCGGTATAATCAGCTTCTTCATTAGCGTAAACCGTTACCCTGTCATTCAGTGCTAAAACATCGGTTAAATATCCGTAAAGAATCTTCCCCATATCTTCTCCAGCAAGTTCAGAAGCTTTTGTTCCTAAATATCTATTTTGGTTATGATTGGAATAAACAACCATTTTATAATCAACATAACAATACTTGGAAAGTTCGTTTAAAAAATTTGCAATAAGACGTTCCGCAAATACAAACGCATCTACAACACATTTTTCATTCAAGCGCAGATCGCTAATCCTCAACATTCCTTGTATTTCATCACCGAGACTCAAAACTGTTAATTTTCTAACATTGTTTTTAGAAACATAATCATGACAATAAGCGAGTGCTTTTTCAAATCTATTTTGGGCTTCCTGCATTGAATAGTTATTGTTTATCGAAGTGAATTTTGCTCCAATATGCAAATCAGCAAAACACAGAACGTGTTCTTTATCATTATCAACATAAGAGTTTATTTTGTTTTCATTTAAAAATTGTGGCGGAGGTAATTGTGAAATTTGTTCTCCGACAAGCTTATAGAAACGCTCAAAACGCGCATCTTGTCTCATTAATCTTGAATAAGCAATCTTATCGCAAGAATTTGCATATCTTTCACGAATTTCTACTTCTTCGGGAGAAAACTCAACAACTTCTTTTTCGACCTCTTCTTTGCCCTTTTTATATGCGGAGTATAACTTCCTATATCTACTCTCTGTATAATTAAGATCAAGCTCTTTATTTATAATACGAGCAACTTCATCCCAAAAAAGTTGTTTGTCTTCTTTTAATCCGCATATACGAAGAATATAGTCGTCTTCTGTTTCGTCATCCAAACGCTTATATTCAATGTCTTCGAAATCTATCATTTTATTTTCTCCTTTAATAAAAACTATACTTTTACATTTTCATAATTATAGAAAAATCAGGTTTTATGTCGTGTTTTATTTTTTAAATAATTTATGTATTGTTTCTTATACCTTTCTTTTTTCTTACAATCAGAACATAATTTTGTTTTTGCAGAATAAGCATTATAAGTAAAGGCACATCCACAATTTTCACATGTTTTAATATTTTTTAATAAATAAAATAAATCACAAACACATCGCGGATTATTTATTGAAAATACTTCTCCAAAATTTGCACAAAATAAAATTTTTAAAGATAAAAAATTATCTCTATTATTTATATAAAATGGTTTATAAATATTTATACAATTTGATAATGCTTTTATATTCCATTCTTGTTCTTTTTTTGCATCGGTACAACTATAACAAAATCTCTTAATTTTATCGTTATAGACGCACCATTCTTTTCCATACCACTTATAAACACACAACATCGCAAGAACGTACTGTTTTATCCACATGCTCACTTCCATATTGTTGATAAAATCAATCTCGCTCTGATAAATATCTATCCTATTTCCTTTCTCGATTTTATACTTCGTCGAATCCGCGAATAACTTCCCAAAATATTTGTCCCTCTGATCTTTGTCGTCCCCGATTTTTTGGAGAAGCAATGAGTCAGTTTCAATCCATAAACTGAATATTTCGTCTTTGCTATATCCTCTCTCTCTTAAATACGCGAAAAGCATTATCTGCTCGAATGTTTGGTGGACTTTGGTTGTGTAACCTCCGCCCGCCAAAATCTTTTCGCTGTTTTCCGCCCAATCAAATATGTAGTCGTTCATCCATTCTCTCCGTATAAATAGCTATCGTAAAAGTCGGTAATCGAGTTATCTTCAAATCTCAACTTTGCCACCACATTGGCAAAATCATAACTCCTGAAATTCACCTTAAAACATACAATCGGGTTCTTACTTCCGATAACGCGTAAATCAATCGCACCGATCTCGCAACACCGTTTTATAACCTCTGATTTTTTGGGTTTCGTGAGTTTCATCCCCCAAAAATTGAAAAGCAGGTCGCGATTATATTTTATCCATCCCGTCGGATGGTTGTCGTATTTCGATATCGCCAAAAGCAAAAAGAGAATTTTTCTGTCGGCCTCGTTTTTAACACTTTGTAAATAACGAACTTCCGACTCATAAATTTCGAACTCTTCCTGCTTCTCTTTTTTCGAGGGTGGGTTTATCGCGACCAAAAGCCGAACGATTTCTTCGATTTTTACGCCTTTTATCTCGAACTTGATTTCGTACTTTTCGATCGTTTCAAGTATTTGCGAAACATCGACGCCCTTTTGCGTAAAATAAACCGTTAGCTGTTTCAGCTCGTCGAGAGAGGCTATCTCTTTTGTCTCTAATAACCGATTTATCGTCGTATCATTCAACATTCGTATAAACCTCCCCTTCAGCTTTATTCATAACCTCTTTGAGCACGAACTTCTCTCCGAGATATTCTTCTCCGTTTTCCGAACGAACTGGCGCGTAACTTTTTCCTTGTTCAACGCCTTCAAGAACGATTGAATCCATTATGTCCCAAACGAAACTCCAATTGAAATTCGTGTATTCCTTCGCAAGCTGACCGACGTAAAAAAGCATTTCCTTGGGCTTTAACCCGAACCCGAAAATTTCTTCCTGAATTTCCTGCTTCGCCGTATCGAGAACGAGATTGTAAATACTCTTTATGTCGTCTTCGTCTTTGTTTTCAAAAACATCATCGAGCGCAATTATTGTCTTTTTATTGTTATATTTGCGATAAGCATTGCGGAATTTCGTAAGAATTGATGAATTAACCTTAAAACCTTCGTTTTGATAAAGATTAAGCATGTTCACATTAGATTTACCAAATTTTATGTCAAAATCAACATTTTCAAATTCTTTACATAAAATATTCATCGTACAATTTGAAACAATTAGAGGGCAATTCTTTTGGTATTGTCTAATGAGTGTCATTTCTTTTTCCGTTTTGTTTGGTTTTACAAAGAGTTTTTTCAATTTCAGTCCGAACATATCTTTTGATATAATGTTATAGCCATTTTCAAATTGTTTAAACTCTTTATTACATTCAGGATAAAGATAACGAAAGAAATAAGGTTTCTTTTTAATTACCATGGAATTATGTTTATATTTTTCCGCCTTTATTTCATCGGTATCATCTTTATTTACATGAATATATTTTCTCCACTCGACTGGAAGTTTTTGCTGCTTTATTCCGAGTTTCGCTCTGTCGATTTCCTGCCCGACGTATTCGCGAAGAAGCTTTATTCGCGTGTACAACTCTTGGCGTTGCGGCTCCTGTTCTGGTTTATTGAAAATCCCGATCATCGCGTAAATAATCGTCGCGGTGTTTGAAAGGCTGCCGACCGCCGTACCAAATCCCATAAGATCTTTTTTTACGAAGTTTTTCTGGGAAATCTCTTCCTTGCGAGCAATTCCTTTTTCATAAGTTATTATGTTTTCATTTCTGTGAGCACCTTTCAAGAAATATTCGTTATCTGTTGAAAGAGCTATGTCACCCAGTTAGTACCCTCGGTTTCCCGATATTTTTAAGGGGCTTAGACTATATCATCTATGAATGGCACTTCGATTTAAGGGGTTTTCTCCCACCGTCTCGCAACGGCCCTACTCCTATTGCTTAAAGCCAAGGGATAGTCGTTTGAGTTTATCTTAAAATTCTAAATATTTTTTGTATTTTCTTTCTAAATATACACGAGCGTCTTTGTATATCCAGTCTAAAAATTCTCTTCGTTCATCTCTTTTGCCACGAACATATAGTGTTATATTGTCTTTGTTTTCTGGTCTGCGATAATGATAATTACAATTAAACCCATTAGATATTAATATATCTCCAATGTCTTGTAATATCTTGGTCCCACCACATATATCTATACAACCACAATCAACACTAATGCTGCCATTTCCATCAAAATATCCTCTAATAAAATCTTTATAATATTTTTCTGGTATTTTATCATATGGGAATGGAGTTTTTTCTCGATGCGGCGTCACACCAAGTCTATAAACCTTCTCTATAAATTTAATAGGTTTTATCGCAATTCTGAATACTTGACTTTCTTTACTACGATAACTTTTCCCAAGCTTTGCTGTATAAAAAGTAATATTCCCACTATAGTTCCAATCGGCCTTCATTTTTTCTAATAATTCCCTATCTTCTTCTTGAAGGTCTATTTTTAAAACTTGGTGTTTTATACTACAATATCCGTCTGCCCATAAAAAACCAAGATAATAGGCTTTGTCGGGTGTATCTATAGAGCAAAAATAATCTTCATTAATAGAATTTTTATAACAATTAGCACATTTACCACCGAGTTTAGCTTGAACAGTTGTTTTTATTACGGATTTTCCACAATTCAAACAAGTGCATTCCCATTTACTTTCACCAAGATACTTATTTACTTTTACATTATTAAACATTTGACCGCTTAAATCTTCAAATACTCCCATGTTCTCACCTCCTTTCTTATTTTTTTTACGCTCTATTTTAGAATTTTAAAATCTTACCACAGGATTACCATCGTCTTTACGTTAAGGTTTTCCCTGTTAGCCGAAACACTAACAATCATTTCCTATTGCTCCTATCGTTGTTCCGACACCCAACTCTGTTGGTTCACCATTTTTTACTTCGACAATTGTTTATCGAAATCAGAATCCGAGTGCTTGAATGTTGCAACATCGTATATGCTGTACACCAAACCACTCTTTATATATTGATACCACTTTTCTGTGGTTTCACTTTTATATAACTTCGACGGGTTATGCTCACTTGTATCGATCATCGGCGAACGACAGCAGTCAACATAACCCTCAATTCGTCGTTCATTCCAAAAATTCGACCAAACGTGTTCGGCTGGAATTTCTCCTTTAACTGGCAACCCCAACGCCGACTGACATTGCGCGATCGGGTCGGAAATCATAAACTGGTAATTTCCTCTCACCCAAATCTTACCAATCTTCGCGCGGTTTATACACTCGACGATATTTTTGTAAATCTTCCGCTGAACGTGCGCGTCTTTCAGCATTTCGTTGTTTTTCACGATCGCCTTCATAAACGTCGATTGTGCCGAAGAATACATTCTCTCGTAAGTTACGTCTTCGCTTTTGCCTCCGAACATAAAAAGAAGACTGTATAAATCATCGCCAGAACAAATGTTTTTTATCCAATCGATAGTTGGTTGAATCAACCCGTGGATATCTTCCTTCGAAAGGGTAAGCGCTTGAATGTATTGGTAATTCGCGAGAACATATTCGTCATCGTGTTTCTTGTTGTAACGGGCGACGCCCCAACGGAGCTTGTATTTGTTGAAATAATGCAAATACTCCTGCCAACTCGAATATTCCTTATATTCTTTGAACTGCGACTCGCTTAATAAAACATCAATTTCATTTAACGGGTATTCAACGCCCCATCTATCTTTGATTTTGTCTATACCTTGTTCCGCAGCGTAAGCCTTAAAATCGAACGGAACAAGGTTCCCTTTTACAAACGAGCTTCTTACAACGAACGACGAAGGTACATAATCAAGCTGCATATCTTCCGCCCACAACTTGCTGAATTCGGGGTCTACCAAACCTTGCCCATCTGCGCTATTGAGCGTTAAATCCATCACACGTTTTTCGATGTAATGTTTCGTTCGAGGCTTTCCTTCATCATCCAATTCTTCCTTTCGGCAAATGAAATCGACATTTTGATTTGGAAGCGTTGTCTCGAAGTCTTTTATCACGCAAACTCGCGGCGTTCTGACCCACAAAACAGACGAAAATGAAAGCGCAAAATACGCGCTGAGTTTTGGAAGAACCGCTTCTTTGAGTTTATCAGCAAGCCCGCACATAAACACTTCATAAAGATAATGGTAAAGCTTTTCGTTTACGTAAATCGCATTGTTACGGCGCAAATTTCCAGCACCCGCGCAAAGTCTCGTATATCTAACTCCGTTTACTTCAAAACCTTTTGTGCCGATTTTTAGATATTCGGATTTCTTCTCGCAAACCACAATAATTATGTCTTTCACGAAAAGAATATCCTGAATTTGTTGATTTACGATATGTCCTTCAAGTATTTTCCCTTCTCTTTTACAAATACGAAGAGTTATTCGAAGGTTTTGCACCGCATCAAAAATCTCTTTATGACTTCTTGTATCTCCGTAATAATCCCGAATTTTATAAAATACCATGTTATCGCCGACGCTTACAAGATTTCCGTCTTGAATTGCTCGTTTTCTATTGTAATTATCAACTTTCAAGTTGTTTCCAATGATAAAACTCGATGGCAATTTATAAACCTGATACAGGTTTTGCAAAACTGGCATTATTATCTCCTTTTAGCCAATATTTTTAATAAATGTCCGTGTTGTCTCCAACAGCTTTTCCAAATCCCCATCATTAATTAATTCATATTCCATTGGATAATCTTTAAGGGCAACTTCACTTGGGTGATTTTTTTGTTCATCAGTTAAACCATTATCAAAATTTGGACGAATTACACGAGCAGTAATGCAATCAAAATTATCACACATTTTGTCTATTTCATTTGGAAAGCGAACGTCTGGAATAATTATATAATCATACAATGTTCTTATACCTTTTAACAACGCAATAATCATATCTACCCACGTGTCTTTATAATTCTTTCTAACAACGTCGGTTCCGAGCCATTGTAACAACTCACGACCCTTCTGATCCTTCTGCCCTGACCATCCGAAATAATTTTTTGCAAAAAGTTTAAGATTATCCGCGTAATGAATTATTAAAACTTTCTTTTTTTGCTTTTCGAACAATTCCTTCATCATAAAAGCAGTGCTGTCTTTTCCAAAACGGGCAGAACCAGAAATCAAAATTACCCGCATTTTAACACCCCTTACAAATAAATTCTGGATTTTTATTAAAAAATTCTAAAATCTGGCAAATTTCTTTCCAAGTTTGAGCAATGTATAAATTATCAATATTTGGCTTCGGTTTATTCCAAGTAAAGTTGTTGTTATTTTGAAAGAGTATCTTTACGGCAGCATTTGTATTCTCAATACTACTCATATTATCATCGATTTGAATACCGAGGTGCATATCTATACATTTTTTGCATAAATTCGAGTCGTCTTTAATCAAAATACCAACAAAATTATATCCACTGCCATATCCAAGCGAATTTAATTTATTTGCTTTCTTTTTTAGATTTAATTCTGTGCCACAAGTAACAACCGTTACATCGAAATTGGAATCAATAAAATCCTTCGCGCCCAAAAATTCACTGTTGTAATCAACAGAGCCCCAAAAATCATCCGATTCAAAAAGTTTAATAACATCTTCGTCGGTTAATGTTTTGTCGATTGAGCGATAATGAAAATCTTTTAAATCTCTGATCGTTTTATTCGTTCCGTTCTTTTTGTTCAACAAATCGATAATACATTCAGAAGAATTCATAATTGTATCATCACAATCCAAAAATAATCTCACAACATGATAACCTCCTTATATAAAATAACAATTTAATTTCATGTAAATATAATAACACAAAATATATTAATTGTCAATCTAATTTATACTATATTTATAAAATATTTCTCTTATATATACACATTAAACATTCTCCCATCCACCCACCCCAAAATTATATCCAAAAACTTTATTAAAACACAATAAAACGCAGAACACAAACCTTCCTTTGCGAGAAAATTGGTTCTGCGTTTTGGATATAATGCTCCCATGCAATAATGGGACAACATTATATCCTTTTCACAAACTTCCCCTGCTTGAGTTTCCGTTCTGCTATAACACACATATAAACAATGATTTCACATCGTCATACCTCTCGTTACATGCGAATCCATAACGTCTTTATCGAGGTAAGCGCTCTCTTCTTCGCCTTCCTATACCCACCGTCTTTTTTATTGAGGTTTTGTTTGGTGTCCACGATCCTCTTACGCAAAATATATCGGTGTGTGGCGATAACATCTGCGGCAACCCTATTGTTAAAGCGGTGGCGCGTCCGCTAATAAACTATTCAGTTTCTTGGAAATTATAACACACTTTTTTTGCATTGTCAATCTTTTTTGAAGATAAAAGATAAAAAAAATAAAATTTATCTTACAAAAAGGCTTGACAAAATAAATACGATGTGATATAATGATTTCAGACAATTAAAATTGTCGAAGGAGAAAATAGATGGTAGAAAAAAAAGTTGCTGAAAGCGATACTGATTTCTCTGAAATTTTTCAAGATTTGAAAAATAATGTAGACACATTGATGACGGACTTTATTGCGCGTCAAAATGAAGACAGTGTTTTTCCAAATCCTGGCGTTTATACCTATTATAAGAATTATAATAATAGAGTTATTTGGTTAAGCGATGAAATTTATAGAGAAAGCACGGTCCCGATTATCAAGAATATTCTGATATGGAATAGAGAAGATGAAGCTAACGGTGTTAAACCAGAAGAAAGAAAATCTATTAAACTTATGATTAATTCATATGGCGGAGATATAGATGCAATGTTCCCGTTAGTAGATGTAATTAAAGCGTCTAAAACTCCTGTATATACTTATAATATGGGCGTTGCAATGTCTTGTGGTTTTTATATTTTAATCGCTGGTCATAAAAGATATTCTCTCGAACACTCACAGTCTTTGTGCCATCAAGGTTCTGGCGCATTTCAAGGCGAAGCTGAAACAATCAAATCCCATACGGCTCAATATAATAAAACTCTTAACACTATTTTTGATCACGTTGTTTCTTGCACAAAAATATCAAAAGAACTTTTGAATAAGAAAAAGAAAACCGAATGGTTTATAAATGGTGCAGAGCAGGTTGAACTCGGAGTCGTTGATAAGATAATTACGGATGACATAACTGATTTATTGTGAGGGCTTATGGGTACTAAAAAAACTACTACTAATACTGAACAAAAACGAATTGAAACCCCCAAAGATATAACCCAATGCACTTTCTGGAAAAGACTGCCTTATCAGTTGGAAGAAGAGCAGTGGGACTATATAAAAGCCATTTGGGATAAGAAAAACCTTATGGTAATGGTCGATGCTTGCGCAGGAAGTTCTAAAACAACCCTCGCGGTCGGAATGGCGCTTCTGATGTATGAGCTCGGAATTTACAAAAAGATTTATTACATCGTTTCGCCATGCCAAGAACAGGAATTAGGTTACAGACCAGGGCAAACTGGTGAAAAATTGATGGACTACAGCGGTCCGTTATATGATGCGCTTATGGTATGGGGATATGACCCAAACAAAACCGTAATTTCCGATATGAATATGGAAGCAATGAAAAACGGGACGGCTTTTGTTTATTTAACTTCCGATGTATTTTTGAGGGGTTGTAACCTCTCCGAGGCTTTCGTTATAATCGATGAAGCGCAGAATAGTAAGCAGCTTAAAAAGATAATTTCCCGTTGTCATGACAATTGTAAAGTTGTTTGCGCAGGGCATTGCGGTCAAACGGATCTTCGATTCCCGCAAGATTCTCAATTCCCAAAATATCTCACGGCTGCGAGAAGAGTTGATTTTATCAAGATTATTGAATTGACGAAGAATTACCGTGGTAAATTGAGTCAGTTCGCGGACGAGGTATACTGATGGATTTTAAAGTCGAAATATTAAAACACCCGACCGACGAAGATTGGCTTTTGTGCAAAAAATGCACATTGGTCACGGTTGGAAAAGACAGCAATAAGCTCCCGACGGCTGAATGGAAACACAAAATACTCGCAGCGGAACACAGCCCGATAAGAACATTGCAATTTGTGTTTAGGATTACGAATATTCCATATTGGGTAAGCGTTCATTTATGTCGGCACGTACATGCGACGCCGTTTGTTAAAACGCAAAGGAATGACCGCCAATCGAATTACGACCGTGGGGAAGCGCCGCAAAATCAGCCCGTTGATATGGCGTGGGCAATGAATGCCCAAGAATTGATGATAATCGCCCGTAAGCGTTTATGCACGCAGGCTTCGCCCGAAACGAGACAAATTGTGACGGAAATATGCAGGCAGGTGGAAGAAGCGAACCCTGAATTTAAATGGTTACTCGTCCCAAATTGTGTTTATCGTGGATATACTTGCACAGAGTTTTATCCGTGCGGGTTAGCTGAAAAATTAAAAGCAAAAAACGAAAAAGAAATAAAAGAAAAGGAAATAGATAAAAATGATTAAACTCGGATACGTTGCCCCGAAGAGGGGCGGGAAAACTCAATTCCTAATCGCAATGATTCAGGAGGAATTTTCACAGGGGCATAGATGTTATTACCTTGGTGGGCAGAAACATTACGAAGAAGTAACTGAAAAACTTGTAAAACAAGGTTGTAAAGCGAAGCTCGAACTCATCACCAAAGACCTGATGCCGACCGAAGACGATTGCGCGGTATTTACCGACAACCTTACGTGGGAAATGACGAGCATTTTCCCGTATGCACTTCGCGCGATGGTAAAGTTACACGGCAATTGGTATTACACAATTCCCAAAGAAGAAATAGTTATGCTCGGTGGAGAACCTGACGAGCAGGAGGGTTAAAATGAAACTTCAAGAAATATTAAACGTTTGCGACGCGTTCATCAAAAATCCCGAAGACGAAATGACCGTTAAAGCTTATAACGACATGCTTCAAAGCCTCGTAATCCGTGCTTATTTACCGATGCAGGATAAGGTCGTCGCGCTCGTTCGTATGATTATAGACAGCGATAAAGACATCGACGTTCCCGAAACATTTTTCACGGCAGGACTCGAAATCGCGTGTTGCTTTGATGGACTTCTTTCGTATGCAAATATCGAACCAGAAGTGAATATAGATATAAAGAATTACGAGAATTACGATCTGATTTATCAGTCTGGGCTTGCCGATTACATCCTCAAATTTTGCGGAAAAGATTACGAACGCCTTGTTCGTATGATGGAACGCACACTTTCGTATCAAAACCTTATGGAACTGGTTCAGAGCATAAGAGAAGTTGACGTTGGAAGTCTGAGCGAAGTTACGGAGAAAATCCGTGGAATGAAAGACGAGATTGATCCCGAGGTGATTAAAAACATCGCCGATATTGCTCGTATGAACGACCCTGCGTTGAACAATCTCAAAGACACGATTGACAACGAAGCGGTTGACAAAGCGTTTGAAAAAAAAGACGGAAGAAAAGCCAAACTAACGTAAAATAATAAAAGATATTTCCCACCTCCATTCTAAAGTATAAGGGGCGGAGAAATATGTGAAATGACAATGGTTGTAGCAAATATTTACTTCAATATCATTTAATTTTTATCTTTAAAGAATTATATTAAAAATTAAGGTTAACCGCTTGACAGATTATCTTCTTTATGCTGTACTATACGCATAAAATAAACAAAAAGGAGGTTTATATGAAATTAAATAAGGCGTTTAAATTTAGATTACTGCCAAATCAAACTCAAATAGACCTCCTCGCAAAAACATTTGGTTGTTGTAGATTTATTTATAATAAAATGCTTGAAGATAAAATCAAATATTATCAAGAAACTAAAAAACATTTATCTGTAACGCCAGCGAAATACAAACAAGAGTTCGAATGGTTAAAAGAAGTTGATTCTTACTCATTATGTAACGAACAGATAAATCTACAGACCGCCTTTAATAATTTCTTTCGAATCCCAAAAGTTGGGTTCCCAAAATTTAAAAGCAAAAAGAGTGATAAAAGCAGTTATACAACAAGCAATGTTAGTAATATAATTAGAGCTAACGATAAGCACCAAATTCACCTATGTAAACTTGGTTGGGTTAAATTTGTAGAACATCGAAAAATTCCAACGGATTATAAAATTAAATCAGCAACAATTACCAAAACTCCATCGGGGAAATATTATATTTCGATTTTAACCGAATATGAATACGAAATCTCCAAAAGAGTTTTAGATAAAAACAAATCTCTTGGATTAGATTATAGTTCTCATGACTTTTATGTCGATAACCAAGGCAGAAGCCCAGAGAATTTACATCATTATTACAGAGATTTGCAGGGTAAACTTGCATTTCATCAAAGAAAGCTTTCACATATGGTTAAAGGTAGTAATAATTATGCCAGACAGAAAATAGTTATTGCTCGAATACACGAAAGAATTTCCAACCAACGGAAAGATTTTATAGAAAAAGAATCAACAAAACTTGCAAACTCATATGATGTTATCTGTTTAGAAGATATTGATTTGTCAAACATCGCTCAATCGTTAAAACTCGGCAAAAGCACGTTAGATAATGCTTTTGGAATGTTTAGAACTCGATTAGAACAAAAGATGATGCTACAAGGGAAATTGATTATTAAAATAGATAAATGGTTCCCTTCTAGCAAACTTTGCAGATTTTGCGGTTGTATTAATAAAGACTTAAAATTATCTGACAGAGTTTGGAAATGTGAGTGTGGCGAAACTCTTAACCGAGATGAAAATGCTGCAATAAATATTTTAAACGAAGGATTAAGACGGATAGTTTAATACGAATAGAACCGCAGGAACTGCGGGGATAGCTTGTTGATACTGATAACAATAGTTATCTTGAGCAGGAAACTCTGACGTATTGACATCGGAGTAGTTCACCCCCGAATAACCCCTCGAAATTGAGGGGGAGGGGTTATATTTTCTAAATTAGGGTTATCACCGTCTAATTATGGCGAATTCGCCGTATTTGTGAGGGGTGTAATTTATGCAACAACCATTTGCACAATTGTGACAACGCGGTGACACAAAAAAGTTTAACAAAACGCTTGACAAACGGGTTGCGGTGTGGTATAATAGAAGCAAAGATGGAGGTAAATATGATAGACATCAGCAAAGCAGAGAAATATTTCAAAAATAACGGATATGACGATATAATCGAAGAATCAAAACCTTTTTGCGCTTATTATACGAGTATGAACGTTTGGGGCAACGAGATTGCTTGGCTCGACGTTTCTAATCCCGAAAAAGTCACTCAAAAAAAGGTATAAGTTAAAAACTTATAAAGTCGACGTCGAAATCGGCAAAAATGAAACTGATATAAACGCGATTAAAGAAAAAATTATCGATAGCCTTTACGCGAAAAACCTCGAAATGTTTGGCGGAATTACTGATAGGGAAAAATTGCTAAATCTGACTTGTAACCAGCTTTGTGAATGGCGTTGGCTCGAAGATGACGGAGGAAAAATATTTTCCGAAACACACAAAAATGGAGATGTAGTTTATACAGCACATCTCGTTAAATACGCGGTTGTTTTAGACGCAAACGGGAACCCGATTGACCCTGATATTAAGGAGATTTAAAGATGACGTATTTCGTTTTCGCAGACCCGCATGGTAATTACGAGGCGCTTATAACCGCGATTACCGAAATGGGTTATGATGCGGCGAACCCGCAACACCAACTCATCGGATGCGGGGATTATTTTGGCAGGGCGTCACAGAGCAATTCTGATTGCGTAAATATTTGGCGATATCTTACTTCTCCTCATCACACGAATAAACCGATTTGTATTCGAGGAAATCACGAGAGTATTCTTATCGATGCAATTGAGCGCAGGCAGTTGACCGAAACCGATATATATAACGGCGAACACAACACATTCGCTTCGTTTTTGGGGCGTTACCCGAATCAGGTAAAGCACGATTGTTACCTTCAATTTGACGCGGCAAAAGTTATTATTGACTTCGGGTTTTATGATTGGCTCAAATCGCTTCCGTGGTATTTCGAGACAGAGCATTACATTTTTACTCACGGGTTTGTTCCGCTTCAATGGTTTGGTAAAAAGTGGAAACTGAGCGACCTCTGCGATTGGGAATGGAACACAGCTTCGTGGGTAAGGACGCCCGATTATATCTGGACACTTGACAGCACTCACACAAAGGTAAATAAAACCGTTGTGTTTGGGCACTGGCGAGCGAAAGAGCTGAACGAGAAGTTCGCTGGGAAGTGGGAAACAGTAGATGGTGATATTTACGTTGATAAAGAGCGTAGGTTGATCGGGCTAGACACAACGACAGTATTGAGTCATAAAGTCGGGTGTATCGTGATAGAAGATTAAAAAAACAAAACTCCGTTTCGGCGGGGCTTTTTGTTTGTCTAAAATCGCGAAATTCGTTTTTAATCGGAGAAATGGAGATTGCCGAATTTGAAATCACAGGATAAAAACGGGCGAGACGGTTTTGTATCATTGGAGTGATATAGTAACATTCGTTTTAGGCATTTAACATTCGGATGTTAGATTGATAAAATCGATGTTAAATCGAAATCACGAACAAGATTGCGTGAACCGATCCGAAACCGACTTCTCGCGTGGATTAGAACAAAAGACGTGTTTGAGTTTATGTTTATCATTTCAGACGTAAACCCGTATTGGGTCAAAAGTATTAAACATTGGGTCTTTATCGGGTCATTTTAAACCCGTCGAATTCGAGCAGTTTAAAAACCGATTCTGCATAGAAACTGTTGAAAAATACGCAGTTTTAGTGCAAAGTCGGTTTTTTGATTTTTTTAAATTTTTGAAAACGCTAAAAAGTTAAAATCGATTTTAGCCGCCCGAATGTAATTTACGGTTTTTGCAAAAACTCTTCGACCGTTTCGACTACCGTGTGTTCATCTTTGAGTTTCAGGCATGCGCGGCGGAGTAAAAGGTGAAGCCCGAACTCCTCGTCGTAAGTGTCGTCTGGGTGGCAGCGCACGGTCGCGAGTTTGACGCCGTGGTAATAAGCCGAAAGTTCGTTTTTCTCGCGGCGTACTTCGAAGTCGAGTTTGTAATCGTGCATTTGCGTGCGAGTGATCTGTTTGCCGTGAAGTGCGTCAGACATTGAGAATTTATCGGAGTTGGCGGGGTTAAGACATGATGGATCAACAAATCCGTATTCCCTGTCGGCGTTGAAATTTCTCGGAGTTATATCCACAGTTTGCGTACCGTAATTAAGCCCAGTTATTATAAATTCCTTTGTAAATGTCAGATAAGAGATTATTCCGCTGGCACAAGGGTTGCGGGTTTTTATTTCATTTGTTTTCGGTGTGACGATATCGCCAATTAGACATTCTTTGAATTTCATATTTTATCTCCTTTTCCGTAATCATTTTTAATTTTCTCGCTTAATTCCGCGACCACCTTGTCGTGCATTTCATTTGCCCGAAATTCGCTGTCTTCGGCGCAATCGTGTATTGCCCATGCGCTGTCGAAGTCGATTGGGTTAGACGTATCCGCGTCCCAATAAATTCCGTTTTGCTTGGCTTTGAACGCCATCGTTTCGTAATAACGGTTGCGACCGATTTTTACCCAATCATCTGAATCGTCGAGTGGACGCTGACGCCCGACTGTCGAGACGACCCATTTCAAGTCGGCATATTCGATTAGGGTGTTGCGACGGAATGTGCATGATTCGGCGCAGATGTAATGAGCGGGCCAGCCGCGTTCGGTTATTTTGAGTCTGAAATATTCGTCGATTTCTTCTTCGGACTTCATTTTGAGAACGTTCGGGTCGTATACAACGTCAAAAGGGTTTATCTTTTTATTCCCAGAAATGGGCATAATCTGGGACAAACCACGTGATACCAGATCAAAGCATTTTGGGTCGAGATCATAAAATCTACCCGACATAAATGTCTTATGTTTTGTGTCCACGTTTGTAATCTCGCCTTCCCAATTGCTCGATAACGTAGTGAAGATATAATTGTCATTTGAAAGTTGATTGGCTTTAACTAAATCGCCAATACGAATTTCTTCGAATTTCATAGGTACCTCCTTGTTTGAGTATAGTATAGCATAAGAGAAGGGGTTTGTCAAGCGATTTGAGTGGGATTTTTGATTTTTTATTTTTTTGGGGAAAGGGCGAGAGGGGAAAGGGTTTTAGGGTGGCAAATGTAAATTGGGGATTTGGTGGGTCTGCAAGTTACCAGCAAGTTACCAGCAAGTTAGAGGGGGGTGGCTCGATGGGGGGGATAAAAGTGGAATTTGGAGGTTTTATAGGCGGGTTTGGAAAAATATTTTTTACAAAAGGCGGGATAAAGAGAGAGAAAGAGGGTTTTTGGGGATGGGAGGAAGGGAAGAAGGAGAGAATTTATATTTTTTTAAAAATTTTCAAAGGGGTGGAGAAGAGT
>ULTJ01021839.1_pt1 | contig 55536 bp, 46 predicted proteins | sample 1957491 | NCBI WGS metagenome assembly ULTJ01 (sample SAMEA4835731, study PRJEB28245) | human gut metagenome | biome: gut microbiome; material: fecal sample | place: Denmark | collected 2008 | reverse complement strand
TAAGCTTGATAATGGACATATAACAGATTACCAGAAGGGTAATACATATTGCTTTAATTATTATGGAATATCTTACTGGACAAAGGAAGACAGTGCAAGATTAAGAGAAGACTTTGCACAGGTATATAATGAAGAGCCGGAGGGTAATGATTATTTCTGGGAGTTCATTCCACTTGTGCTTCGCAAGGAAAGATATGCGGTAGAGGTAAGACCTTGTGAGAAATCAGATATTATGGAGATAGATAATTTTTATGAGCTGGTACAGTTAGATTCTTCTTATAAGGATTATCCGGGACAGGAACAGTAAATGCAGATATAAAGGGAAGGTGAATGTCTATGATATGTTATAAGGGAAAGGTTCTTACAGTTGACAGCAATGATACAGTAGCCGGTTATCTCGTTGAGGATAAAGGAAGAATTGTGTATGTTGGTAATGAACTGCCAGAACAGTATAAGAATGTGCAGACAGTTGAGCTTGGGAAGAAGGTGCTGGTTCCGGCATTCGTAGATACACATCAGCATATGGCATCATTTTCTACATTTCACGCAGGACTTAATGTTATGGATGCAGAGTCCAATGAAGAGATTGCACAGATGGTTAAAGAATTCGTACAGTCAAGCGGTAATAAAAAGACACTTATAGCATTCGGTGCGTCACCATATTCAGTTAAAGAAGGAAGACTTATAAGCAGGGAAGAATTAGATAAGGTTTGCCCTGATAAGGAAATTATGGTTGTTAAATATGATGGACATGCGTGCATAATTAACAGCAAGCTTCTTGATAAGCTGAAGGGGAAAGTAAGTAAGTTAAGAGGTTATCACGAAGATACCGGCGAGATGAATCAGGAGGCATTCTTTGAATGCTCTAATTACATTACCAATTCACTTTCTATTATTGAACTGTTTAAGAATATGCAGAGTGCCATTGATTTTCAGGCGTCTCATGGAATTGGCTGTATTCATACTGTAAGTGGTGTGGGTTTTACAGGCAATTTTGATATTACATTTGAAAAAATATTTGCAAAATCCTTAACTAATGGATTTCAGGTAAGAGTATTCCCACAGTCAATGAATGTTGATGTCGCATTAAAGAGAAAACTGCCAAGAATAGGCGGGTGTTTTGAATGTGCGCTTGATGGATGTTTCGGTTCACACGATGCAGCTATGAATGAACCGTATATTGATTCTTTAGGCGGTGACGGAGTACTTTATTATGATGATGAAAAGGTTATTGATTTCTGCAAGAAGGCTAACAGAGCCGGACTGCAGATAGAGATGCATGCGATTGGGGATAAAGCGTTTGACCAGGCATGCAGGGCACTTAAGGCGGCACTTGACGATTATCCAAGAAAAGACCACAGACATGGAATTATACATGACTGTCTTCCAACTGAAGAGGGAATTAAGATATGCAGGGACTATAATATACAGATGCCTGTACAGAGTGCTTTCATTAACTGGAAACAGGAACCTGATGAGTATCTTGAAAGCATTATGGGTAAAGAAAGAACAGAAAGACTTAATCCGCTCAGAACATTTAATGAGAACGGAATAGTTGTTTCGTGCGGTTCTGATGCTCCATGTACATCACCGGATCCTATTGTATGGATTGATAAAGCTGTTAATAATATGAATCAGTCTCAGGCAGTATCGGTTCAGGAAGCACTAAGGATGTGTACATATAATGGATATTATGTAACATTTGACGAGAAGGAAAGAGGAAGCCTTGAGGCAGGAAAGATTGCCGATATGGCGGTTCTTTCAGATGATTTGTATTCAGTTGACAAGAAGGACATAAAGAACATTAAGGTAGAGGGACTTATACTTTTGGGAAAGAAGTATGAATCATGCAGAGAAAATGTAATCAAAGCAGTGATTCGAGGAATGTTCTCAGGAAACATGGCATAAGGAGATATGTATAATGAGAAAAGAAGAGTTTTATGTATTGAACAGTTTGTATAATGGAAGCATTGGAAGAGCGGGCTGCACTTATGATGTTGAGGAGACAAAAGCTCTTAATGACACAGATATTTATAATAAACTTGTAAAAACAGGGTATATTGAAAAAGAGTCTGGTAGTATTACAAAGACTGGATTAGAGGCGCTTGAACCATACAGGGTTAATAATGCCGTTATTCTTGCAGCTGGCGCATCTACACGATTTATTCCTTTATCACTTGAACAGCCAAAGGGTCTTTTTGAAGTTAAGGGTGAACGTCTTATTGAGAGACAGATAAAGCAGCTTCAGGATGCTGGTATTAAGAATATTACAGTTGTACTTGGCTATAAGAAGGAGATGTTTTACTATCTTGAGGACAAGTATGGTGTAAAGTTTATTATTAATGATTCATTTAATATAAAGAATAATATTGAGAGTCTTTATCTTGCAAGAAAAGAACTTAAAAATACTTATATATGCGTAAGTGACAGTTATTATATAGAGAATCCGTTTAATCAGTTTGAATATCATACATTTTATTCAGGTTATTATGGAAAGGAAACAACGGATGAAGTATATGCAAGAGCTGACGGATTTGGAAAGATAACAAGAATTGCTAAGGATAATAAGATTGATGGCTATGTTCTTATGGGACATTCATTCTGGAAAAAAGAATTCTCAGAAGCATTTATTAATCAGGTTGAGGCTGTCCGGGAATCTGGAATATATAATAACTGCTATTGGGAGATTCTTGTAAAGGATAAGCTGGATGAGCTGCCTGATATATTCTTTAAAGAGTATCTTCCAGGTAATATATTCGAGTTTGACTATTTCGATGAGCTTAGAAAGTTTGATTCACAGTATCTTGGACATACACATAGTGAGATTATAAGGAATATCAAGCTTGTATTCAGATGTGATGAGGAAGATATAATTGATTTCAGAAATGTAAGCGAAGGAATGACCAACACATCATTTATATTCAAGATTGACGGAGTTGATTATATATACAGGCATCCGGGCGATGGAACAGAAAGCATAATCAATAGAAGAAATGAAAAAAAATCACTTATTAAAGCTAAAGAAGCTGGTGTAGATCCTACATACATATATGCAGATGTTAATGAGGGCTGGAAGATATCGGTATTCATTCCGGAATTCAGAGAGCCTGATTATAATTCTTTTGAGGACTCTAAGAAGATATTGGCAGTTTTAAGAAAGCTGCATAAGGCAGATATAACAGCTGATTATGGAATGAAGCCATGGGAAGATGCACTTGATATGGAGAAGCTTCTTGAGAAGAAGGATCCTGTGTGTTTCGTCCAGTATGAGGACCTTAAGAATCGTATCGGACAGTTATATAAGATGACTCTTGGAGATGGAGTTGAAAAATGTTTCTGCCATGGCGATACATATAAGCCAAACTGGATGATAAGACCGGATGGAAGTGTCATACTTATTGACTGGGAGTATTCTGGATATTCTGACCCGGGAATTGATGTTGGATATTATGTGGTTGATGCCATGTATGATTTTGATAAGGCTGAGGAATTCATAAAGGAATATCTTCAGGAAGAATATAATGAGACAACAAGATTTCATTATATGGCATATGTTGCTATTATTGCGTACTACTGGTTTGTATGGGCTATGTACAGGGAATCATGTGGTGCAGATATGGGAGAGGCATTGGAGAACTGGCGTGATATGGCAGTTAAATATGCTGAATACCTTATGAAATAAATAATATTAAAAGGACACTGTGTTATGTAAAGGACAGTGTCCTTTTTATGTGCAAAAGATGTAAAAATTATATTGAGTATGTAAAAAAAGTATATTGAATATGTAAAAACACCTTTCAATAATTAATAATAAGTGATATGATTAATTATTGTGTTGGATGACTCTGACACAATCAATAAAATCTTCAAAAGAGGAGTCATTTATGGAAATATTATCGACAGCCTTAGGTTATGTAATGAATTTTTGTTACAAATTACTGCATGATTATGGATTGGCAATTATATTATTCACTCTGATAAGTAAGATTGTTCTCTTACCTGTATCAATCTGGGTACAGAAGAATTCAATTAAAATGGTTAAGATGCAGCCTGATATTAACAGGATTCTTATTAAGCATTATGGGGATAAGGATGAGATAGCAGAGGAACAGTCTAAGCTTTATAAAAAAGAAAAATATAATCCACTGGCATCACTTATACCTCTTATTATACAGATAATACTTCTGCTTGGAGTTGTTGCAGTTATCAAGGATGGAATTAATGAAGGTGTTGCGAACATGAAGTTCTGTGGTTATGACCTTACATGGATTACCACAAAACAGTGGGGATTATCAATAATAACACCAATTATAGCAGGTGTATCAGCATGGCTTTTATGTGTTGCACAGAATGCAAGTAATGTATTACAGGCAGAACAGAGTAAGCTTAATAAGTATGGTATGATGATATTTTCAGTAGGTCTGTCATTATATTTAGGATGCTTTGTATATGCAGGAGTAGCTCTTTACTGGACTGCCAGCAACATATTTGCAATTCTTCAGTTATATCTTCTTAACTGGGCTATTAATCCTAAGAATTATGTTGATTATGAGGCTCTTGAGGAAACTAAGAAAGAACTTGCAGAGATTGAAGCTCTTGGTACGAAAAAGGGTAAAAGAAACAAAGAAGATATTAAGAGAGAAAAAGCTGATTATAAAAAGTTTTTCTCTGTCGTTAATAAACATCTTGTCTTCTATTCAGAGGGCTCAGGTTTCTATAAGTATTTTAAAGGGATAATTGAATACATACTTAATAATACGAATATTACAATTCATTATGTAACAAGTGATCCTGATGATCAGATATTCAGAATTGCAGAAAAAGAAAGTAAGATTAAACCTTATTATATAGGGGAAAAGAAACTTATAACACTTATGATGAAGATGGATGCAGACGTTGTTGTTATGACTATGCCTGATATTGAGAATTATCACATTAAAAGAAGTTATATCAGAAAAGATATTAATTATGTTTATGTTCCTCATGGCATGGACAGCCTTAATATGACAATGCGAACTGGTTCGATGGATCATTATGATTCTGTATTATGTACAGGAAAAATTCAGAAAGAAGAAATAGAAAAAACAGAAGAAGTGTATAATCTTCCTAAGAAGGAGCTTGTTGAGTGGGGATATTCATTGCTTGATGAGATGCGTGAGGATTATGCAAAGATGCCAAAGAAGGAAAATGATATTAAGTCAATACTTATTGCTCCATCATGGCAGAAAGATAATATTGTAGACAGTTGTCTTGAGGACATACTTGATAATCTTAAGGGACATGGTTATAAGATTACAGTCCGACCACACCCACAGCATGTAAGACATATGCCTGAGAAGATGGAAGGACTTAAAGAAAGATATAAGAATGATACAGATATAGAGATTCAGACCGATTTTTCATCAAACAGTACTGTTTTTGAGGCAGATCTTATGATTACAGACTGGTCAGGTATAGCATATGAATATGCTTATACTACATGTAAACCGGTTCTTTTCATTGATACACCAATGAAGATAATGAATCCTGAATACAAAAAGATTGGAATTGAGCCACTTAATATATGGATGAGATATGAAATCGGGCGTGTACTTAAGCTTGATGAAATTGATAAGACAGCTGATACAGCAGCAAAGATGCTGGCAGCTTCTGATACATATAAGGACAGCATAGACCGATTTGTTAAAGAATATGTGTATAATCTTGGCAGTAGTGCATCAGTTGGAGCTAAATATATTATTCAGGAAATTCAAAAAGCAATTAAAAGACATAAGGAACAAGAGTAGAGTCGGATTATAGGAGGGGATTATGCAGGCAATTATTTTAGCAGCAGGAATGGGAAAGCGTTTAAAAGAACTTACCCAGAATAATACCAAATGTATGGTAAAGGTTAATGGAGTATCGCTTATAGACAGGCTTTTGCATCAGCTTGAGAAACAACATCTCTCAAGAATAGTGATTGTTGTGGGCTATGAAGGACAGAAGCTGATTGATTATATAGCGACATTGGGAATTAAGACACCAATTTCATATGTTGACAATGCGGTATATGATAAGACAAACAATATTTATTCACTTGCACTGGCAAAGAATTATCTTATGGAAGAAGATACTCTGCTTTTTGAATCAGATGTAATTATTGAGGATTCTGCAATTGATGAACTTGTAAAAGATCCGAGAGATACACTTGCCATGGTAGATAAATATGAGAGCTGGATGGATGGTACATGTGTAAAGCTTGACGAATATGATAATATTGTTGCATTTGTTCCAGGAAAGAGCTTTGATTTTAAGGAAAAAGAGGAATACTATAAAACTGTAAATATCTACAAATTCAGCAAACATTTTTCACAGGATATATATGTTCCTTTCCTTGAGGCATATTGTAGTGCATTGGGAGAAAATGAATATTATGAACAGGTTCTTAGAGTTATAACGATGCTGGACACACCTGGAATTAAAGGTATGAGATTATCAGGTCAGAAATGGTATGAAATAGATGACGAACAGGATCTTGATATAGCAACGACACTTTTTGCTCCAGATGATGAGACAAGAATTAACCTTATGCATAAAAGATATGGAGGATTCTGGAGATATCCGGGATTGTTGGATTTCTGTTATCTTGTTAATCCTTATTATCCGCCTAAAAAGCTTAAGGATGAACTGCGTGCAAGCTTTGATACACTTTTGACAGAATATCCTTCAGGTATGGGAGTTAATTCTTTACTTGCAGCTAAGAATTTTGGTGTTCATAAAGACAACATAATAGTTGGAAATGGAGCAGCAGAACTTATTAAGTCACTTATGGAGAGCTTTTCTGGAAAGACAGGCGTTATCAGACCTACATTTGAAGAATATCCTAATAGATATGCTGTTGAAGACGAAGTAGTATTTACACCGTCAAATGATAATTATACATATTCAGTTGAAGAACTGATAGAGTTCTATACATGCAACAAAGTAGATAATATTATTATTATTAATCCTGATAATCCATCTGGTAATTATCTGAAAAAAGAAGAAATTATAAGATTAATAAAATGGACAGACGGTCAGGGAATAAAGCTGGTGGTTGATGAGTCGTTTGCTGATTTCTCAGATGAACCGGATAATTCTCTTATAGAACAGAAATTTATCGAAACATATAGAAGATTATATGTTATGAAAAGTATATCTAAATCATACGGTGTACCGGGACTGAGGCTTGGAATCCTTGTTTCCTCAGATACAGAAGCGATTGCAGCAATGAAAAAAGATGTTGCAATATGGAATATTAATTCATTTGGAGAGTATTATCTTCAGGTTGCAGAAAAGTATAAGAAAGATTATGCAGCTGCAATGGACAAATTCCGCGTAGAAAGAAAAAGGTTCTATAATGAACTGGAGCATATATCTGGTATAAGGGTCATCCCATCACAGGCTAATTATTTTATGATTGAGATAACTAATGGAATGACAGCAAAAGAACTTATGATAAAACTGTTTAAGAATCATTATCTGCTTATAAAGGATCTTACATCAAAATTACATGATGGAAAACAGTATATAAGAATTGCAATCAGAAATGATGTAGATAACAACAAGATGATTGAAGCATTAAAAAAAGAACTTAATTAAAAAGGAGATAAGAAGTATGTTGACATTATTAAATTTAAATGTAGCAGGTTACATTGACCCATCTGTTATGACTTATGCCATTCAGGCTATTGCCGGAGTGATAATTGCTGTTGGTGCATTTCTTGGTATTTATTTAAGAAAGGCAAAGAAAAAGCTTAATAACAAGCTTGGAATTGATGAAAACAGAAACAAGGAAGTTGAGACAGATGATATCGTTATCAACGAATCAAAATAATAAATTCATTTTCAGGACGCCGTTTTTATACGGCGTCTTTTTCTTGATTTGTTATTGATAAAAGTATAAAATAATATAGCGTTATATCAATAAAAACAGTGAGGTAATTATGAGTAACAATACAGATAATAATATGCAGGAAATTAAGCCGGATATATTTGATAAGATTATGCATCTGCCGGGTCTGAGGGTGTTTGAACCATTGTATAAGAAGTATAAGGAAGTACTTCTGTATCTTTTCTTTGGAGTACTTACAACAGTGGTGAGTATAGGTTCATATGCATTCTTTAATGTTGCAATGGGAATTAATGAGCTTATTGCAAATGTTATATCATGGGTACTTGCAGTACTTTTTGCATTCTTTACTAACAGGATATGGGTGTTTGCAGCACCAACTAAGACTGTGGAAGAATTTATGAAACAGTTAGTTTCATTTGCAGGTGGAAGAGTATTAACTCTTGTAATTGAAGAGATAATTCTTCTTGTATTCATTACAATGCTGCATTTCAACAGTATGTTAATAAAGTTTATTGCGCAGGTAGTTGTAATTATACTTAATTATGTTATAAGCAAGCTTCTTGTATTCAGAAAAGATAAGAGTAAGAAGTAAAAGGAGAAAGTAATGGAAAAGAATGTATTAGAGTTTCTTGAAAACTCACAGAGAATGTATGGGGAAAAGACAGCGTGTGCGGACATGAATAATGAACTTACATACACACAGCTTATGAATCAGGCAAAGTTCATAGGAAGCTGTCTCTCACTTAAGATTAAGCCTACACAGGGAGTTCCTGTGTATATGGATAAGACATGTAATACATTATCTTTATTTATGGGAATTGTGTATGCAGGCGGATATTACTGTATGCTTGATACAACTCATCCGGTTGAGAGAATTAATCTTATATTAGATACGATTCAGGCAGATATTCTGGTTGTAGATAATAAGTCAGCCAAGAAAGCAGAAAAGCTCGGATTTCAGGGCGAGATTATTAATCTTGACGAATTACTTGAAGAATACGATGGACAGGCTGTGGATTCAGAGGCTCAGGAAAGACTGGGAAAGATAAGAGAACAGGCACTTGATACAGATCCTCTGTATTCAATCTTTACATCAGGTTCAACAGGAGTTCCTAAGGGAGTTATTGTCAATCACCGTTCAACAATAGATTTTATTGATTGCTTTACGGAAACATTTGGAATTACTAATGAGGATGTTATAGGTAATCAGGCACCTTTTGACTTTGATGTATCAGTTAAGGATATATATTCAAGTTTAAAGACAGGCGCAACCTTACAGCTCATTCCTAAGATGTGCTTCTCATTTCCAACCAAGCTGCTTGATTTCCTTGATGACAGAAAGGTTACAACTATTATATGGGCTGTATCAGCGTTATGTATTGTAACAACTCTTAATGGATTCGAGTATAAGAGACCATCTTCACTTAACAAGATTATGTTCAGCGGAGAGGTTATGCCTATAAAGCATCTTAATGCATGGAGAGTGCAGTATCCGGATGCAATGTTTGTTAATCTTTACGGACCAACAGAGATAACATGTAATTGTACATATTATGTTATTGACAGAGAGTTTGGTCTTGACGAGAAGCTTCCGATGGGAAAGCCATTTGCCAATGAAAGAGTATTCCTGTTAGATGACGAGGATAAGCTTGTTGATGCAGGCAGACCAGGAGAGTTAGGAGAAATATGTGTATCTGGAACAGCTGTAACCATGGGGTATCTGCGTAATCCTGAAAAGACAGCAGCAGCATTTGTACAGAATCCTCTTAATGACAGATATCTGGAAACTATATACCGCACAGGTGATCTTGGTTACTATAGTGAAGACGGTGAACTTTTCTTCTCATCTAGAAAAGACTTCCAGATTAAGCATATGGGACACAGAATCGAGCTTGGCGAAATTGAGACATACATGAATGCTATAGAGGGACTCCTTAGAAGCTGCTGTATATTTGATACAGATGAGAATAAGATTCTCGGATTCTTTGAGATAGAAGGGGCAAGTGAGCTTGACAGAAAGGGCGTAACACATGCCCTCAAAGATAAAGTGCCACAGTGGATGATTCCAAATGTGCTTGTTAAGGTGGAAACAATGCCTCTTACTAAGAATGGTAAGATTGACAGAAAAGAACTTATGAAGATATATAAAGAACAGGAGGCATAGAATGTTAGGAGTTAATGAATTAAAAGAGATTGCCATAAAATGTGGAACACCATCGTATATATTTGACACAGATGAGCTATGTGCAAGGATTGATGCCATGCAGCAGATTCTAGGATGTGGAGTTACAGTGTGTTATGCAATGAAGGCCAATCCGTTTCTTATAAGCGTGCTTGACAAGAAGCTTGATAAATTCGAGGTATGTTCTCCAGGTGAATTTGCGATATGCGAAAAAGAGGGCATAAACAGGGAGAAGATAGTCCTTTCGGGTGTTAATAAGGAAAAGAAAGATATCCTCTACACGATGAAGACAGGTGCTGTTGGAATCTACACAGTGGAATCGCTTAACCAGCTTGAACTTATCAATTCATGTGCAGTTGAGTGTGGTATTAAGGTTAAGGTTCTTATAAGAGTTACCAGCGGCAATCAGTTCGGTATTAATGAGCGTCAGGTGTATGAGATTGCTGACAGAAAGGATGAACTTAAGGGAATTATCATAGAGGGAATCCAGTGCTATTCGGGAACACAGAAGAAAAAACTAAGCCAGATAGAAGCTGAGGTAGTATGGTTACAGGCAATAGCACATACATGTGAGGCTGAACATGGTGTTAAGCTTAAAGAGATTGAGTATGGTCCTGGTCTGTCAGTTGATTACTTTGTTACAGACAAATGTGATGCCATGAATACTGATTTTGACGAGCTTAAAGAGTTTGCTGTGATGATTAAAGAAATGTCCGAAAAATTCAATGTTACTCTTGAGATGGGACGATATATTGCAGCTACCTGTGGAATACTTATAAGCAGAATTGCTGATATGAAGATGAATGATACAACAAGATATGCAATTATTGACAGTGGAATTAATCATATTAATTATTATGGACAGGCAATGGCTATGAAGAAACCAAGATGTGAATTCATTCCAATGGAGTACACAGAAGGGTTTGCTGATGGCGCAGATCATGAGGTGGAAGTGTACTCACAGGGAGTGCAGCCATATAACATATGCGGTTCATTATGTACAGTAGGGGATGTAATTGTTAAGAATCTTGAATTAAAAGATGCTAAGATTGGCGATATGATAGCATTTTATAATATTGGAGCTTATTCGGTTACGGAGGGAATATATCTGTTCCTGAGCCGTCGGATGCCAGCAATTGTGATGTATTCCAATAAGAATGGTTACAGAGTTATAAGAAAATCTGTAGAAACATTTTTAATCAACAGCAGTGATACACAATAATTTTACAATTTTGTAACAAAATATGATTGACTATATGTGAATGAGAAGATAGAATGTTTTTTGTTCACAGATGTGTGATCAAAAGATTTTAATATTTTGCGAGGTTTATTATGGATCAGTTATTAGACATTTTGAATGAAATTAACAGCGATGTAGATTATGAAATTTGTGATACTCTTATCGATGATGGTATATTCAGCTCATTTGATATTGTATCACTTGTTGGTGAGTTAAACGATGCGTTTGACATTGATATCACACCAGTTGATATAGTACCTGAGAACTTTAATTCAGCAGAAGCTATGTGGGAGATGATTCAGCGTCTGCAGGATTAATCCGGAAAGCGGGGTAAAATAATATGTCACTAGTTTCTACCGGATTTCTGGTATTTTTATTAGTGGGAGTAATTGTATATTATCTTATACCTAAGAAGGCACAGTGGGCATGGCTTTTGATATTAAGCTATGCCTACTATTTATGTTCGGGATATAAGACTGTTGTATTCATATTACTTACAACAATCGTTACTTTCACATCAGGAATCCTTTTAGAGAGAACAGAGGATAATCTTGCCAAAAGTCTTAAAGCAGAAGGACTGGCAAGAGAAGATAAAAAGGCTTTAAAAGAAAAGGCAAAGACATATAAGAAAAGAGTTGTAGTACTTGCTCTTCTTCTGGTATTTGGTGTGCTTGCAGTTGTTAAGTACCATAATTTTGCGATTGAGAACGTCAATGGCATAATTAAGGCTTTTGGTGGCAATGGCAGGATATCAACATTTACACTGCTTCTTCCACTTGGAATATCTTTCTATTCATTCCAGTCGATATCATATGTTATTGATGTATATAGAGGAAAAGTAAAGGCATGTAATAACATTTTTAAGTATGCTTTGTTTGTTTCGTATTTTCCGCAGATAACACAGGGACCTATCGGAAGATATGACAGACTTGCACCACAGTTTTTGGCAGAGCACAAGTATGATCTTGCAGTTATCCAGCATGGATTGCAGCGTATGGCCTGGGGACTTTTCAAAAAGTTTATTATAGCTGACCGTGCAGGAGTCGTGTCTGATTTGGTGTTTAATAATCCCGGTCAGTATCATGGAATATATGTAATAATAGGTGTTCTTGCGTATTGCGCACAGCTATACGGAGATTTTGCCGGTGGAATAGATATGGTTATGGGTGCTTCCGAGATGTTTGGAATCCACCTGGATGATAATTTCAGGCAGCCATTTTTCTCTCATTCTATTGGAGAGTTCTGGCGCAGATGGCACATAACACTTGGTACATGGATGAAGGATTATGTGTTCTATCCATTCAGCTTAAGTAAAGCCATGAATAAGCTGGGTAAGTTCTTTAAGAAACACAGCAAAACAAGATTTGGTAAATATATGGCGAAGGCATTGCCTATATGTCTGGCAGATTTACTCATATTCTTTATAGTAGGTGTATGGCATGGAGCAGCATGGAAGTATATCGTATATGGTATGTACAATGGTATAATCATGAGCTTTAGCAGTATTATGGCACCTGTTTATGAAAAAATGTTTAAAATAACACATATTAACAAGAATGCACGCTGGTACAGAGGATGGCAGATAATAAGAACATTTATACTTGTTAATATAAGCTGGTATTTTGATAATGCAGCTACTCTTACAGATGCATTCAGACTTATGGGAAATACATTTAAACATGCATCATTCAGCATGGACGCCGTTGTAAAAATGTCTGGAAGTCAGCTGGATTTAATTATATTACTTGCAGGCTGCTTTGTATGGCTTATTGTAAGCATACTTAAAGAGAAAGGCATTGTAATCAGAGAAGCTCTTGACACAAAGCCTCTGCTTATCAGATGGGCTGTATACATAGCTCTTGTTATGTCGGTTGCAATGCTTGGCTATATTTCTAATACATCGGGTGGATTTATGTACGCCCAGTTCTAATCAGAGGTGCAGGATACCATGAAGAAGAAAGCATTTAAAGAGATATTAAAATATGTGAGGGTGATAGTATTCTTTGCGGTTATAACTATACTTGTTGAAGCAGTTAATTATGTAATGGTTCAGCCGGGGTATGCAAGATATATAATCCATACAGTTGACAATCCGGATGATGGCTCTGATTATGATTGTATTGTAGTGGGAGCTTCACATGGAAGGGCTTCAATTGACCCGCATTATTTTCTGGAAATGGAATATGCAGTTAATCCAATTAATATGTGTATTCAGGGTGCCACGGTTATTGATAATTATTATATGATCAGAGAAGCGTGCAATAATAATGATGTAAAGAAGATAATTCTTGAACTTGATTATCAGTATTGGAATAAGAACCTGAAACGCGATTCGGATTTTGGAGATCTTCTTGTATATGGGCAGCTTCCGTTTACGAGTCTTAAAATGGAATATATAGTAAACCAGCTTGTGGATAAAGACTTCAGGACAATATATTTCAGAAGATACGCATTTGCAAAGAATTGGAAAACGGCTAAGAAATATATGGCTATAAAGAAGACTGATGAATATAAGAATTTTCAGATTGAGGGTGTTGCTGGAATTGATACAGAAGGACCATATCAGGGACTGGGATTTTTCTATCGTACCAAGGTAATTAATAAGAAGGGAAAAATTAATCCATCACCATGGACATATGATGACCTTAATCCTAAGGTGCAGAAATATTTTCAGAAGATAGTTAAGTATTGTAAGGATAATGGAATTGAGCTTATATGTGTTACTACACCAATTCCACCATCGTCGGTTGTTTCGGGTGCTGCAAATGAGGCTAATACATATTTTAAGCAGATATGTGATCAGAATAATGTAAGATATATAGATGGGAATCTTATTAAGAATGAGATTCTTAATGTAAGTGACGATGATTTCTCTGACTGGGAAGGTCATATGAACGGAGAGCTTGCTGAGCAGTTCTCAGAGGTACTCACGGATATACTTAAAAAGGATGATTGTTCAGAATATTTTTATAGCAGTTATGATGAGTGCATAGATGCAATTAAAGCGAGGGGTAATGAGTAATAAAATATTAAAATATGTCAGGACTGTGGTGTTTATTGCCATGGTGGTCGGACTTGTCAAATGTATGGATTATGCGATGATGCCATCAGGCTACATAAGATACATTATACATGAGACTGATAATGCGGATACTGATGATGGATATGACAATATAATAATTGGAGCTTCACATGCAAGATCTGCTATAAATCCAGTAAAGCTCGATGAAGCCGGGGCATCTGACAATGCATTTAATCTTGCAATACCAGGCGAGACGGTAACAGATTCATATTATCTTTTAATGGAGAGTGACCGCCATAATAATGTAAAAAGAGTTATATATGACCTTGATTATCAGTACTGGTGCAATTATGCAGAGAGAGAGTTTGAAGACTGTTTCATATATACATGGCTTCCTTTCAGTAATGTAAAGCTTAAGTATATAGCTGATAATCTACTGACTAAGGATTTTCGCACTGTATATTCGAAGAGATGGGCTTATGAGACATCTCCATCATCTATTATGAATAATCTTAAGGTTAAGAGTAGTGCGGCATACCGCAATTACAGCATGGATGCAGTTGAGATACATGATGCGGGAGGACCATATGTTGCCAAAGGATTTTTCTATAGAGACATGAAGCTGGACAGTCTCGTGCCATCAGATATTGTAGCATGGGACGAGAATGGAATCAGTGAAAAAGTTCTGGATTCATTTGAAAAGACTGCCCAATATTGTAAGAAGAATAATATTGAACTTGTATGTGTTACATCACCAATCACACCTTCAACGGTAGTTAATGGTTATTCGGAGAAGGCAGGTGAATATTTTACGCGGCTTTGTGAAGAATATGGTGTTGAATATTATGATTTCAATCTGTTAACAATGGATACACTTCCAAGAACAGATGATGATTTCTTTGATGAAGAAGGTCATATGCTGGGAGAGCTTGCAGACAGATATTCAGATATATTGGCATCAGTTCTTCTTGACAAATGCGACAAAAGTACCGCCTTTTATGGTACTTATGCACAGTTAGAGCAGGCAGTTTATGAAAATTATGTGACAAAACAGTGAAACTGACAAAATATGCTTGCTATAAAGATAACAATGTGCTAAACTTCATTCACTGCATATGTTGAATCTGCAGGTAGTAAAGAGTCGTGATGTACTACATATTTGTTATTGCATTTGGGACACTTAGGCTGCGCCAGAGGAAGTCATATGTATTAATAATACGCCTGCTATGCAGGCACTTTACGCCGGTGTGGCGGAACTGGCAGACGCACAGGACTTAAAATCCTGCGGGACTTATACTCCCATACGGGTTCGATTCCCGTTGCCGGCATATTAATAAAGAGCTGTACATAACTATGGTTATGTATGGCTCTTTTTTCTTGCTATATAGAAGTACAAGTCGTACAATTAAGGAAGATTATTACGATGGGGGACAATCAATGATTAATAATAGAAAACGCATTATTATAATTTCTGTTCTTAGTGCAGCAGCAGTTGTGGCGGCTGTCATGTGTGTTGTTATGACACGCAGAATAAGAGGAGGTAATCCTACAGGAGAGGCTTTATCACAGAATGTTAATCCGATAGAGTCTTCTTCACAGACAGAAGAACCAACTGTGTATGTAGATAATACGGTCGACATAATTGACGTTAATTCGAAGACAAGACCATTTGCAGTGTCTGTTAATAATACACCAGTAGCTGTACAGGTGCAGACTGGACTTAATAAGGCATATATTGTATATGAGCTTCCAACAGAGAGTTATACATGCAGACTTCTTGCCTTGTTCAAGGTAGAGGATTCAGATGTTACAGATGAAGCACCACAGGAGATTGTTGGGTCAGGCAATGTAAGTCAGACAGATACGGTTATTGGAACAATAAGAAGTGCAAGACATAATTTCCTTGATTTCTGTTTTGAATCAGATGCGATATTTGTACATTTTGGCGGAAGCACTTACGCTGAGAGTGATGAGGCAAAGACTGGAATTAACTGGATTAACGGCTTCTACAACAGTGCATATTACTGGAGACGCAATCCGGAAGGACTTGCAACAGAGCACACAGCATATACATCGCTTTACAGGTTAAAGAGTGCAGTACAGGAAAAAAGCTTTAATGCTGAGGCTGAGAATGCATCGGATATAGTGCTGCTTAATTATGATGTATCAGATGTTGACCTTTCAAAAAGAGAAGATGCAATCAGTGCATCTTCTGTGTATGTGCCTTACAGCAGTTATCAGTACACAACATTTACATATGATGCTGCGTCAGGCAATTACTTAAGATTCGCGAGTGGCGAGCCAAGTCTTGACCACGAAACAGGCGAGCAGTTTAATACTAAGAATATTATTGTGCAGAAGATTACACACAGCATGATGGATGATAATTACTGCTGGAATCTTCATACTGTTGGCAGAGGGGAAGGCTATTACATAACTAATGGCTATGCTGTTCCAATCCAGTGGAGTAAGCCAGACCGCTATTCCAAGACAGTGTATACTTATGCAGATGGAACTGAGATTAATGTGAGTGACGGAAGAACATACATTGAAGTGTCTGATGTAACAATGACTGTTGAAGTGGAATAGTACAACAGGTGGAAGCATATACTTCTATTATTTGATAATAATGGAGGTACGCACAATGAATAAGACAATGAAAAAACTTAATATAACCATAATAATAGGGATTCTGGCAGTATGGGTGTCAGGATCCTTATTTCATTTTGTGTATGACTGGACGGGAAAGAACACATTTATAGGGCTGTTCTTTCCAATCAATGAATCAACATGGGAGCATATGAAGCTCATATTTCTGCCGATGAACCTGTATGGAATGTACACATGGTATGCCTTGAAAGACAGATTTGCAGCAAGTGGCTTTGCAATTCTTCTGGGTGCAAATGTGGCAACATGGGCAATGCCATTTCTGTACTACACATATATGGGCGTACTGGGTTTTTCTAAAATGTGGCTTGATATTGCCTGCTTTTTCGTGGCTGTGCTTATCGGATTTGCTTTAGAGTATCATGTATTAAAGAAGTCAGGAAACGAAAGCTTTGTGCTTGGAACATGGATAATGGCTGTTATTGATTTCGTTATGGCAGCAGCATTTGTTTCCTGCTCATATGGTGCGCCTGCTCTTGGAATATTTGCAAAACCTTAAAAATAACAGTTGACAATATCTAATTATAATAGTATGCTACAACTGTACTAATTAACATAGTGCAGTTACTACGCAAGCTTGTAACCAGTTTAAATAATACACAGAAAGGAATGGAACATGTTCACAATAGATGTCATGTCGCGAGTGCCAGTCTATGAACAGCTTATTAAGCAGGTGGAAGACCAGGTGCTTAAAGGGATTATGAAGGAAGGCGATAAGATGCCGTCGGTACGGTCGTTATCGATGGAGCTGTCTACTAATCCGAATACAATCCAGAAAGCATACATGGAGCTGGACAGAAGAGGAATTCTGGTGAGTGTACCAGGAAAGGGCTCTTTTATATCGACAGAAGCGTTAAAGATTGTAGGTAACCAGTCTAAGGAAAAGCTTTCGGATCTTAAGGAGATTGTAAGAAAGCTTGCATACGCAGGGGTGAGTAAGAGTGAGATAACAGATATGATTGAGGAGGTTTATAAGAAAATATGATAGAGGTAAAAGGTGTTACTAAATCATTTGATGACTTTACAGCACTTGACAATGTTACCTGTAATATAGCGGAGGGCTGTATATATGGTATGGTTGGTTCTAACGGTGCAGGAAAGTCTACACTGTTAAGAGTTCTGTCAGGAATATATAAGGCAGATAAGGGAGAAGCAATAATCGATGGAATTAATGTATATGAGAATACATACATGAAGAATAAGCTGGTGTTCGTTGCAGATGAATTATTCTTTCTTGCAGGCGCGAACATGAAGAGCATGGCTAAGTTCTATAGTTCAATATATGATAATTTTGATATGGACAGATTCACAGAGCTTACGAAAACATTTGGACTTGATCCGTCTAAGAGTATATCAAACTTTTCAAAAGGAATGAAGAGACAGGCAGCTATAATACTTGCACTTTCAACTAGAGCCAAGTATATGTTCTTTGATGAAACATTTGATGGACTTGATCCTGTTATGCGTAATCTTGTCAAGAAGTTAATATGTGGTGATGTTGCAGAAAATAACGCTACTGTTATAGTCACATCACATTCATTAAGAGAATTGGAAGACTTATGTGATCATTTGTCACTTCTTCATAAAGGCGGGCTGGTGCTTGACAGCGATGTATTTGAACTAAAGACGAGTCAGTTCAAGGTACAGGTAGCTTTTAAGGATGATTTTGATGAGAGTAAGTTTGAGGGCATTAGAATTACAAGATACCGTCAGGAGGGGTCAGTTGCCAACATGATAGTAAGTGGCGACAGGGAACAGACCATGGACATTATAAATGCCATGAATCCGGTAGTATTTGATGTCCTCCCGCTTACGCTTGAAGAAGTATTTACTTATGAGATGGAAGCGCTCGGTTATACATTTGATGTGAAGGGGGATAAGACGCATGAATAATAAGAAAGTATTCAGCTTTCATATGTTTTTACAGACATTGAAGCAGACAAGACTTGCGGGCTTTATAATGATGGCGGTAATTACACTTATATCAGTTGTACCGATTATTTCATCATTAAGCTATATTAAAGAATATAAACAGGTTAATAATGTAGGTGGAATTTCAGGGAATTATTTTCTGGTATTAGTATTCATAATTGTTGTACCTGTTATATCATTGATAGTATGGAGTTTTCTTAATAAGAGAAGCAGCAGTGATTTTTACCATTCAATTCCATATACAAGATTGTGCATATATCTTAGCAAGACAGCAGCAATACTTACATGGATTGCCGGAATACTTGTTGTGTCATATGTATCACAGGCAGTTTTATTCATGGCTAACAGGCAGTATTTTAATGTTGATTATGCAACAATGTTCCGTATGTATCTTTCAACATTTATATGCAGCCTTTTATGCATGGCAATTATAAATGTATCAATATCTATTACAGGAAACATATTAAGCAACATATGTGTTACAGGACTTATAATGTTTCTTCCAAGATTTATTGCGTTAATGGTTACAGAACTGACTGTGTTTCATGGAGAAGCTTACATGATAAGTAACAGTGGTGTGGGGTTACTTGATTCTTCCAACAATATGATTGTTGGCTGGGTATTTTCTGTATTTGATATATACAATGGTCCATCAGGAATAGCAGATATGGTTCTCAGCCTTACAAGTAACTTATATACACTCGTGCTTGCACTTATATATATAGCGCTTGGCGCACTTCTCTTTGTAAAGAGAAAAAGTGAGACAGCAGGAAAAGCAGCTAATGGAAAGGTGTTGCCAATGATTATCAGAACACTTATCGGCTTTTCAATTGCGTTTATAGGTGTAATGATAGCATATACAAGTATAGACAATGATGAGACAATAGCAGTTGTTGTGCTGTTTATTGTAAGTGCATTGGTTGTGTTTGTTTATGAATGTATAGTAAGTAAGAAGATGAATGTTATAAAGCAGTGTATTCCATCAATTCTTCTTGGATATGTTCTTGCAGTGGTAATTGGAACAGGAGCTAATTCATTTGGCAAATATGAGGCATCATACGAACCGGATGCTTCAAAACTTGCGTATGTATCAATCCAGCCAATGGATATGTACTATGCTTCAGATAACGGATATTTCAGTTCTATATCATCGAAGGTTCAGTTTACAGATGAAGAGATTCTCAAATATGTATCAGAGAAATTTGATGTATATAAAGATAAATGTATATCAAATGGTGTTCATAATTATATTTATAATGGCAGAGGCTCAGTGACTAATTATAAGGTTGGTTTCAGACAGAATGGTGTTACACATTACAGAAGGATTCAGCTTACAGACAGTGATGCCAATAAACTTTCAAGTCTGTTAAAGAAGGATGAGAAATTTGTTAAGGCATATATGGACCTTCCGGATAGTGACAAGATTTCTGTTAATTATATCACAGGTAATATGGAGGATTCTGACTGCAAGGATATATATGAAACAATTACAAGTGAAATTAAACAGATTGGTTTTGAGAAATGGTATCAGACAGTTACTTCAGATGTTGATACATTCTTGATGTCAGTACGCTTTTCGAAAAAAGGCGTTACTTATGATATGGTTCTTCCAATCAGTAAGAATATGCCACAATCTTATAATAAGTATATTGGTATACGGAATGAATATGCCATTAGGAATAATGAAAAAGAGCTTGGAACAATGAGTGATATTTTAAAGCAGTATTTAAATGACAGTTCCAGAACATGGGATAAATATACTAGTGGATATGAAACTCTTTCAGCAGTTCTTGTATATAATGATACCAGAACATATATTAATCTGGATTCATATGTAAGAAAAGATGAAGAAAGAGCACAAAAAGTATTAAACGGACTTGTAGAGTCACTTGACAAGAAGAATTTTAATAAAAATATAAATGCAGATAATCCTTGTATTGTATTAAATTATGAAAAGTATAATCCTGACAATGGTGAATCTGTCCTGGCAGATGCTATTATTCAGTTAGATGGTTATACAAGGACAGAAGATTATATATCTGATATTGATTATTAATTACTTTTTGTGTTGAAATAATGTGATATAATAAGTATAATTAATGGGATGGTGTGTGGACATCATCCCATTATTTAAGATAGAAAAGGAACAGGATTATGTACGATTATTTAATAGTTGGAGCAGGACTTTTTGGCTCAGTGTTTGCACACGAGGCTGCCAGAGCAGGAAAGAGCGTTCTCGTAATAGATAAGAGAAATAATATTGCCGGTAATGTGTATACAGAGAAGATGGAAGGTATTAATGTGCATGTATATGGTGCACACATTTTTCATACCAATAATAAGAAGGTGTGGGAGTATCTTTCACAGTTTACTACATTCAACAGATTCACTAATTCACCTGTTGCTAATTATAAGGGCGAGTTGTATTCACTGCCATTTAATATGTATACCTTCAATAAGATGTGGGGCGTTGTGACACCACAGGAGGCAGCAGAAAGAATCGAGCAGCAGAGAAAGGAAGCAGGAATCACAGAGCCTAAGAACCTTGAGGAGCAGGCTATAAGTCTTGTCGGAACCGATATATATGAGAAGCTTATTAAGGGATATACACAGAAGCAGTGGGGCAGACCATGCAATGAGCTTCCATCATTCATTATCAAGAGACTTCCTGTAAGACTTACATTTGATAATAATTATTTTAACGCACTTTATCAGGGAATTCCTGAGGGTGGATATACTAAGATGGTTGCTAATATGCTTGATGACAGCAGTCTTTCCGGAAGCATTGAAGTAAGACTAGGAGTTGATTATCTTGCTTCTTCTGATGCTAAGAAAGAATTAGATAGTCAGGCTGAAAAGGTTGTATACACAGGTGCAATTGATGCATACTTTGATTATAAGCTTGGAAATCTTGAATATCGTTCAGTAAGGTTTGAAACAGAGACTCTGGATATTCCTAATTTCCAGGGTAATGCAGCGGTCAATTACACTGATGCAAAGACTCCATGGACAAGAATTATTGAACACAAATGGTTTGAGTTCGGTAAGGATGAGAATGGCAATGATCTTCCTAAGACTGTTATCAGCCGTGAATACAGCTCTGAGTGGAAGCCGGGTGATGAGCCATACTATCCTGTAAATGATGAGAAGAACGGCGCTCTCTATGCACAGTATAAGGAACTTGCTGACGCTGAAAGCAAGGTTATATTCGGCGGGCGTCTTGGTGAGTACAAATATTATGATATGGATGCTGTTGTGGCAGCAGCACTTGACTGTGCTGCAAATAATATATAATTGCAGGTGGTGGGGTGACTTGTAATAAAGTCACCCCTGAAAATTGTCACTTGCCTTGCGGTCACATAACTGACTGTATATATCAGGACCAAGTCCTGTCTGTAATTCTGTATATGCTTTTTTTAACTGTTCGTCAGTCATATGCTCACGTCTTCTTTCGATTGCATTAATACTGTCGACAATCACTTTGTCCTGATTATCGTGAGTTTCCCAATTATACATGGTTTGTCCTTTTACGATAGATTTATTGTTGTTGTCTGTTGGAAGATTTTCTGAGTTATTCATAAATTCACCTCATTATAATATATAAGATATTTTTTATATAAGATATTATCTGCATTAATTCCCTGTCTATACTTGAAAAACATGGCATAGCATTGTAATATTAAAGGGTGTGTAAACATCAGAGGGAGAGTATAAATGTTAAATCTAAATGGTATGCTGTCTATTGTTATGCCGGCTTACAATGAGGAAAAACTTATATATCACAGTATCATGGAAACCTTGAGAATTGTTGAAAAGTTTGTCCCTGAATTGGAGATTATTGCGGTTAATGATGGCAGTAAGGATAATACCAAAGCTGAGATAGAAAGGGCTATCAAGCAGGATAGCCGTGTGCGTATGGTAAGTTCTGAAAAGAACAGAGGCAAGGGTAATGCAATAATTGCCGGAGTGTCGCAGGTTGAAGGAAAGTATGTCGCATTTGTTGATGCAGACCTTGAACTTAATCCATCACAGTTAGAAGGTTATCTTAAGAAAATGCTTGATGATAATAAAGATGTTGTTATAGGCTGTAAGTTCCTTAAGGATTCCAAGCTTGATTATCCGTTTAAGAGGAAAGTGATAAGCATGGGCTATTATATAATGCTTCTAGTCTTGTTTCATCTTAATGTTAAGGATACGCAGACCGGGCTCAAGGTATTCAGGGTTGAGGCAATCAAACCGGTTGCACATCTTATAAGAACATCAGGGTTTGCTTATGATATAGAACTTTTAGTGGCGATTCACAGAAGGGGTTTTTCGATAGCACAGATGCCTGTGGAGGTTGTATATGTCAGGGATTCTGGTGTAAAGCGTATAGGAATGAAAGATATATGGCAGGCATTCTGCGATACATGGGCAATATTCGGGAGAGTTTATTTCAGACACTATTATGATTAATCAGGAGTTGCATAAGAGATGAAGGTTTTATTCAGGTGGATTAAAGAGAAAATTAGTGGTATATGGACCAAAGCAGTAGTTCCACATGCCAGAATATGCATGATTTCCGGAGCAGTTGTGGCTGTGGCAGGAGCTTCTGCAATAACAGCCGTTGAGTATATTAATTATAATAACAAGACACAGATTCAGGCCAAGGAAACAGAAGCCGAGATGCAGGAAGAGACACAGACACATAACAACGTGGAACAGACAAAGCCTGTTGTTATGGAGACAGAGACAGAAACACAGGAAGAGATACCTGCTGAGACAGAAAGTACAACACAGGAGGAGATATCTGAACTTGTAATGGCTGCTGTGACAGATGAGAATACAAGCAGCAGGGAGATATATGAGATAATCGATAAGGCTGCAAGTGACAGTGACATCGTTATTCCGGTTAAGGATGTTGAGAATATTGATGTTGTTGAGGATAATTCTTCAGAGCCATCAAAGGATGAAACAGAGGTTGAAGAACCGCCAGCCGATAACACGCCCAAATCAGATGAAATCTATGAGGTAAGTCAGCTTGTAGAAGGAATTGATGTATCAAAATGGCAGGGAGATATAGACTGGACGGCTGTTGCATCTGATGGAATCACATTTGCAATGATAAAATGTGGCGGTGGAGATGATGAAGACGGTGTATATGAAGACAGATATTTCAGACGCAATATTGAGGGTGCACTTGCCAATGGCATTCAGGTGGGGGTGTATTTCTTTTCGGGAGCCACTAATTCGAAAGAAGCATATGATGAGGCAAGTTATTGTATTAACCTTATTAAAGATTATAAGATAACATATCCGGTTGCATTTGACTGGGAACTTGGTTATGGAGATTATAATGAGGTTACGGAAGCCTGTGAAACATTCTGCAATGTTGTAAAAAGCTATGGATATACACCAATGGTATATTCTAGCAGAAACGGATGGTATAACAGTTTTGACGGAGAAAGGCTTGCCAGCAAGTATAAAGTGTGGATGGCGGCATATTTCGGTAAATTCTATTATGATTCTGTAAGATGGAAATATGGTGATGATCTTCCGAATTTCAGATATAATTTTGACATGTGGCAGTATAGTTCAAGATGTTATGTTAGTGGTATAGATGGATTTGTTGATGTTAATATAGCATTTTTCGGATATGCCAACTATCATGTTGATACGAAGGATGCTGTGATTACAGTAACTAATACTGATATAAAGAGGACCTATAATCCGGATGCAGGTGAGCTTACAGAGGAACTTAATCTGCTGGATGGTGTTAAAGGAACTAATTCTATCGGATACGATACGGAAGTGGAATATTCTATATATGATGATGAGGGCAATGAATATAGTGAGGCAGATGCTATATCAAGAGCAGGAGCATATACGGTTGAATACAGGTTCAAAGATCCGAAATCAGGCTGGATAAAGAATACAGCGAGACTGGAAATTATTGTTATGTCAGTTGAAAAGGAATCAACACAGCAGGAAACAAAGGAAGAGGTTTAGTAAGAAGCAGATATGGACGATACAGAGATTAATACAACAGATACGAATGAGACTGAGACAGAAGGCAAAGAGATAGAAGAAAAAGAAGAGTATGAGGTGCTTGAGGTAGATAAAGTAACTGAGGGTTATAAGGAAAAGATGGCAGCCTTCTTCAAAGTCAGGAAGCATGTTATTATGACTGCAGTTCTGACATCAGTAGCTTTAATAGTGGCAATTGTTGCAATTGCAGTAGGAGTTAATATCAATAAAACACCTAAGAAGCATCAGCCGGAAATAGTTGAAGCAGCAGAGACTGAGACAGAAACGTGGCCAGAGACTAAGACACAGGAAGAAACAACCGAAGAGACAGAGACAGAAGAAGAATCAACAGAGGAAGAGACTTATCAGGTGATAGAGAATATCATGACTAAGGTTGTTAAGGATAGCACTGTTACGCAAAAAGAAGATCCAATTAAGAACAGGAATAATGAATCTTCAGGCGAAGTTATAAAGCCAGTTTCCTATGTTGATAATGCTGTTTCTGGAAGCGTAAGCGTTTCATCTGTTAAGAAATCTGGCGATGATATTGTGTATACTGTGAAGAGCAGGAAAGCAAAGGATTTCACAGAAAAACAGATTGCAGGATGTGTTAAAGGTTCTGTTCTTGTACAGGAGAATGAGCAGGAAAACAAATACGCAGGCTATATATATGAGACTGGAATGGTAGAAGTTACTGGTGGAAGCGAAAAGGTTGTCACAACATTTCTAATGGAGAATAATTCTAAGAATGATGAGACAAAGGAAACATCTGAAAATATAAGGACTTTATCCAATATAGAAGAAACTTCACAATCGGAATCAGAAAGTTCAACCGAAAGTAAGAAGGTTTCGTATATAGTTATGGAAGTTGAAGCACAGATAGAATATATATATGCTGACGGATGGCAGAATATCAAAGGGAAAAATTATTACTTTGAAGACTCTAATGCTGTAACAGGATGGAAGAATATCGACGGAGTACAGTACTATTTCAATGCGGATGGTTCACTTGGTTCATCACTTGTAATAGATGTTTCAAGATATAATGGCAGCATTGACTGGAATAGTGTTAAGGCTTCAGGCATTAATTATGCGATGATAAGAGTTGGCTACAGGGGATATGAGACAGCTAATCTTGTCCTGGACAACAGATTTCATGAGAACATGAGCCAGGCAATCGCAGCAGGAGTTAAAGTGGGTGCATATATTGTTACCCAGGCGGTGAATACTACTGAGGCAGTTGAAGAGGCCAGCTTTATTGTATCAGCCTGCAGTGGATATAACATATCACTTCCGCTTGCTATTGATGTTGAAAGCGCAGGTAATGGAAGTGGACGAGGAGATAAGATATCATCATCACAGAGAACAGCAGTTGTTAATGCATTTGCACAGACTGTGAATAATTGCGGATATTCAGCGGTTGTATATGCGAATAAAGACTGGATGAATAACCGTATGTATGCTGGTAATATAAGCTGCAGCGTATGGCTTGCACAGTACAGAAGCCAGTGTACTTATACAGGTCCTTTTTCAATGTGGCAGTTTACTGATAAAGCAAGAGTTAATGGTATATCAGGATATGTTGATATGAGTGTATGGAAACATTAAGTGACTATATAAAACAACTGAAAAACGTGACATTTCTTTAACAGAGTGGTATAATCAATCGGAATGTATATTCACGAGGAGATAAAATATGAGTAAGAGTCAAGAACAGATGAAGGAATTGATTGAAGCCATAAGGTCTGGTCAGAGTGATAAAGAGACTTTATGTAAAGCAATTCAGAAAGATGTTAACAATCTTATATATCCTGTGTTTGGGGAGGATTACAAGAGAATTTCGCCTAGGGCAATAATTGATATATGCATGAATCTTGACAGCATTAATGTCGATAAGAATATTATGCGGCAGATTGCAACAAGAGTATCGGTGTATATGTTCGGTCTTATAGATGATTCTACTATAAGAATAGATGATAATTGTGTATATGAGTACAATCGTATTAAGGAAGATGAAGAATTATTTGGCATTATCAGGGATAATTCCAAGATGTTCAAGGATTTCAAGGCATACGATTCAGTTTCAGACAATATTAAGTCTTTATCAAGAGTACAGACTATAATGATGGAACTTTATGGATATGAGATGCATTCCATAGATGAAATCCAGTCATTGCTTAACACTGACAGAGATACAATTTCTAAGATTATTGGAATGATGAAGAATAATATGTTAGGTATAACTTCGGAGGATGAGGACGTACTTGAATATGAAGCTTTTGATGAGAGAAATGCTGAGGCTGAAGCTGAGACAGATGAAGGTGATGAAATTGCAGCCATAGCACCGGAGGATATCATAATTCCAGAGAACATTACAGATGCTGAATCTGATGAAGAGCCTCAACCTGTGAGTACGGAAGAACGTCCAGTTGAAGAGGCATCTGACATTGGTGTCGAAGAATCGGACGATGAAGAAGAGGGCGTTACATTAGAGTATGAAGAAGATGATTATAATGATGCCCCTATGTACTATGAAAGAGATGGAAGAAAACGTAACATTATAGACAGACTTGTCGATATGACAGGAAGAATATTGCCAGATACTTCAAGAGAAGCAAGACGTAATATAATATATTCTATTATGATTATGGTTCCGGTTGTTATTGTTATTATTATTTCAATAATTGCAATGTCAGGAGGCGCAAATAAGTCACATAATAAAGTGTCATCTACTGAATATACAACCAAGGCACCATCTGAGACTGTTGTGAATAAGGAAAGTTCAGGCGTTGCGGAATCAAGTACAGAGGTGACAACTGAAAGTACAAGCATACAGCAGGAGACGACAAAGGCTGCTACACAGAGAGCAACGGAAGCCTCTACCAGAAGAACAGAGGCAGAAACACAGCAGGAGTCAGAAGAAGAGTCTGGTACACCACCAGAGACTAGCACACCATCAGAGACTAATGCACCGGAGACTACTACTCCACCAGAAGATACAGAATCAACATCTGAAAGTGTTGCAGAAAAAACAACTGAGGCTACACAGGCATCAGCAGAGAATGTTTCAGCAGATAACTAAAAAACATACTATCTATAACAGATATTTTAAGGAAGGATTGCTATGAAATGTGTAATATTAGCTGGAGGTAGTGGTGACAGTTTATGGCCATTATCCAGAAGGCAGTTTCCAAAGCAGTTTATGAAAATAAAAGAGGGCCGGTCATTGTTACAGGAAACTGTAGTAAGAAACATGCCGTTCTGTGAGGAATTCATAATAGTTACCAATGAGAGCTATAAGAATATTGTTAATGGACAGATGAAGGCATTTCAGAGTCTTAAGTACAGAGTTATTCTTGAGGGCACACCGAAAGGAACAGGAGCAGCTGTACTGTTAGGGACTATGTTTGCCAATCCATCAGAATTGGTTCTGGTTGTTAATTCGGACAACCTGATTGAAGGCGAAGGATACAAAGAAGCAGTTATTGCTGCTAAAGAATATGCAAAAAAAGGCTATCTTGCGGTACTTGGAATTAAACCAGAATCGCAGTCATCAACTTACGGATACATATTCCGTGATAAAGAGAATGTAAAGAAATTCATTGCAAGAATTGATTTTGATGAGAATGAGACAGAGGGTCTGCTAGGTTATGGTTATGATGAAGGATATCTCTGGAACAGCGGAATACTTGTATTCACAGCGGGAGATATGACTAATGCAGCAAGAAAATTGTCGCATGAGCTTTATACAACATGTAAGACTGCTAAGAGAAAAGTACCTGCAATCAGAAGGTCAGTTCGTTTTTCTGAGAGTATAATGCAGCCTATGCCTCATGGAAGCATTGAAACGCTTCTCCTTGAAAAATGTGATTCAATAAAAGTAGTAGAAGCAAAGTTTGAGTGGCTTGATGTAGGTAATGCCAGTGATCTGGCTGAATTTGGCAATAATATTAAGTCAGAATGTGTTATTAAATACGACTGTGATAATGTCAATATTATCAATAATGCACCGAGAAGACTGGTAGTGGCTAATGATTTAAGAGACTTAGTTGTTGTTAACACAGATGATGCAACATATGTTTCATCTAAGAAATCTGCCGATAATATTAAGCAGATTATGAAAGATAACATGGAGACATATGAAGCATTTTTCGATTATAACAGAACTACTTATAAAGAGTGGGGAATGCAGGAGATACTTAATTATTCCCAAGGGTATAAAGTAAGAAAACTTACGATATTTCCTGGAATGTCAATGGCTCTTCACCAGCATGAGAAAAGAACAGAACACTGGTCGATAGTCGAAGGTGTTGCAACAATTACAGTTGGTAATGAGACAGCGGATTATAATAAATACGAAAGTGTATTCATACCAGTTGGAGCAAAGCATAAGATAGCTAATAAGACGGATAAGAATGTTGTTGTTATCGAGGTTGGTATAGGAGACAATATTTCCGATAATGACCTTGTAAAGATATATAATCAGGATAATCAGCAGGTATCTAATTATGTAAGACTTGATAAGAGTCCTATTATAAAGCTCGAGCCTGCATTTAAGGATAATCTGTGGGGCGGAACCAAGATACGTGATGTATATGGCAAGAAATGCGATTATGATGTTATAGGTGAAAGCTGGGAGCTTTCAGCGCATCCTGACGGACAGAGCCGTATAGCAGAAGGAAGATACAAGGGAATGCTCTTTAATGAGTATCTTAATATTATAGGAAAAGATGCACTTGGCTGGAAATGTCAGGCACAGGACAGATTCCCTATTCTCATTAAGTTCATTGATGCAAAACAGGCACTTTCTATACAGATTCATCCGGACGATGAATATGCACTTGAGAATGAGAATGAGTATGGAAAGAACGAGATGTGGTATGTAGTGGACAGTGAGCCCGGTTCATACCTCTACTGTGGTCTTTCAAGGGATGCTTCAAAGGAAGAGATTCTGGAAAGAATCAATAATAATACAATAACTGATATACTTAACAAGATTGAGGTTAAAGCCGGTGATGTTGTTATGGTTAAAGCAGGAACAATTCATGCGATTGGTGCTGGAGTATTTATATGCGAGATACAGCAGAATTCTAACTGTACATATCGTATGTATGATTATGACAGAAGGGATAAGTTCGGTAACCCAAGAGAGCTTCATGTCAAGAAGGCACTTGATGTTGTAGATAATCATAAGTATGTCAAAGATAATAAGACAGAGATAGTTCTGGCAAGGAATGAACATTTTACAGAACAAAGACTTGTACAGTGTAAATATTTTGAAGTATTCAAGTATGAAGTTACAGATGAAGTTAAGATAGCTGTAGATGAAGCATCATTTGTATCAGTACTGTTTATCAGTGGAAAAGGAACTATCGAAACAGATGATTATGAGAAGGTAATGCCATTCAAGGCAGGAGAAAGTTTCTTTATAAGTGCAGGTCAGAGAGGCATAATTGTTAAGGGTCAGGCGACAATGATTGTTACCAGAGTATAAAAAATGTTTGCGCTTGACGGATTTTGATGTATAATGACCAGAGAATTCTTTATTAAAAGGAGATAAAAACATGTTATCAGTAGTAATACCAACATTTAATGAAAGCAAGAATATCAGAAATCTGGTTGCACAGGTTGATGTTGCTTTGAAAGGTGTTGATTATGAAATTGTCTTTGTTGATGATAGTAAGGACAATACACCTGATGTAATTATGGAAGTTGCTAAAGAATATCCACAGGTAAGAATGGAACATAGAAAGAACGGAACAGGATTAGCAACAGCTGTTCTTGATGGATTTAAGCTTGCAAAGGGCGAGTATATGGCATGTATGGATGCAGATTTACAGCACCCACCAATTGTTCTTAAATATATGTATAAGGCTATGGAAAGCGGTGCAGATTTCTGTATACCTAGCCGTCTTATTCCAGGTGGTGATGATGGCGGACTTAACTGGTATAGAAAGTTCGTATCTGGAACAGCCAGAAAGATAGGACAGGTAATGTTACCATGTCTTAGAAAGATATCTGACCCAACAAGCGGACTATTTATGTTCAGAAGAGAAGTTATTGAGAATGCCGACCTGCAGCCAATCGGATGGAAGATTATGGTTGAAGTTCTTGCTATGGGAACATACAGCAAGGTAGTTGAGATTCCTTATAAGTTCCAGCAGAGAACTGAAGGTGAGTCAAAGCTTTCTGGAAAGGTTACATTAGAGTACTTAAAGCAGCTCAAGAATCTTAGAAAGAGATACAACAAGAGCAATAAGTATGAAGTTGAAGTATGGTCAACTGAGAGAATGATGGCATAATAATTGTGCGTATGTTTGGAAGAGGATAATATTATGGGTAAGTATTTTGGAACTGATGGGTTCAGAGGAGAGGCTAATGTGACTCTTACTGTTGACCATGCATTTAAAGTAGGAAGATTCTTAGGATGGTATTATGGCAAGAATCATGAGGACGGTAAAGCTAAGATTGTTATTGGTAAGGATACAAGAAGAAGCAGTTATATGTTTGAGTATTCTTTGGTAGCAGGTCTTACAGCATCAGGAGCAGATGCATACCTGCTTCATGTAACAACTACACCAAGTGTTTCTTATGTAGCAAGAACAGAAGATTTTGACTGCGGAATTATGATTTCTGCAAGTCACAATCCTTTCTATGACAATGGAATTAAGCTTATTAATGCAGCTGGTGAGAAGATGAAGGAGGATGTTATCTCTGAAATCGAGAAGTACCTTGATGGTGAGATGGGAGAGATTCCATACGCAACAAGAGAAAAGATTGGATGCACAGTAGATTATACAGCAGGTCGTAACAGATATATGGGATATCTAATGAGTCTGGCAATCTATTCATTCAAGGGAATCAGAGTAGGTCTTGATGCTTCTAATGGTAGTGCATGGACACTTGCCAAGGCTGTATTTGATGCACTAGGAGCCAAGACATATGTTATAAATGCAGCTCCAGACGGAACTAATATTAATGAGAACTGCGGTTCTACACATATTGAAGGTCTTCAGGATTTAGTAAGAAGAGAGCATCTTGATGTCGGATTCGCATTTGACGGTGATGCAGACAGATGTCTCTGTGTAGATGAAAATGGTAATGTTATAACAGGTGACCATATTCTTTACATCTATGGATGCTACATGAAGGATAGAGATAAGCTTGCAGGTAACAAGGTTGTAACAACTGTTATGTCTAACTTCGGACTTTATAAAGCATTTGATGCAGTTGGAATTGAGTACGAGAAGACTAAAGTTGGTGATAAGTATGTATATGAATGTATGTCAGAGAACGGCTACCGCATAGGTGGTGAGCAGTCAGGACATATCATATTCTCTAAATATGCAACAACAGGTGATGGAATTATCACAGCTCTTAAGATGATGGAAGTTATGCTTGCCAAGAAGAAGACATTATCAGAACTTGCAGCACCACTTGCTATCTATCCACAGGTTCTTAAGAACATCAGGGTTACAGATAAGACACAGGCACAGGATGATGCAGATGTTAAAGCTGCAGTTGAGGCAGTTGCCAATGCACTTGGTACAGACGGACGAATCCTTGTACGCGAAAGCGGAACAGAGCCGGTTGTGCGTGTAATGGTTGAGGCTGGAAGCACAGAAGAGTGCGAGAAGTATGTCGACCAGGTTATAGATGTTATAAAGAGCAAGGGATACGCAGTATAAGGTTTGTGTCCATTTGTAAAGTGAACACGCACGCTCCAAGTGTCCGCCTATGGCATACGCTTTCAGGAATCCTGCGCTTAGTAGGAGTAAATGTCGCTATATACAGAGTTTATTACAGTGCGCGAAAGCAAACGCTCTTCGTTTGAACGAGCTTTCGCGCACTGAACTTATGTATATAGCGACATTAACTCCTACACAGCTCGTCATATTCAAGCGTAAGCCATAGGCGGACACATACAGGCGGCGTGTACAGATGTCGAATGAACATAAACAATAAGAAAAGCCTGAAGCAGTATCTGCTAAATTAGCAATTCAGATGTGTTTCAGCAGTACCGCCAATGACATGTCATGCCACAGAGGGATAGTGACACTATATACACAAATGAAAAGTTTATATGAATATTTTTTTTACCTCCACATAAGATTAATTAGGTCTTATTGTGGGGGTGTTTTTTATGTGTAGAAAAGTATGGGGAAAAGTTGTGACTGTCATGCTTGCATTGTTGATAATTATGCCTGTGTGCGCCATGACGGGGTGCTCTGGCAGCAAAGAACCGGATAATAAGACCAGTGTTGATTATACAGTGGTTGAAAATGCGGATTTGCCGGAGGAACTTAAGAAGCTTATTGAAAGCAAAAAAGATAAAGTGATGAGGCTTACATATACGACTAAGGATTATACATATGTTGTGGCCGGTTATGGAACAAGGGAAACCAGCGGATATTCAATTAAGGTTAATAATGTCTACACAGGCGATAATGCGTTGTACATTGACCTTAACCTGATAGGACCTGCTGCTGGCGAAGCTGTTAATGAGGTGGAGACGTATCCGGTAATAGTGCTTAAGATGGAGCGGCGGGAAGAAAGCGTCGTATTTAAAATGTAGAATGTATGGGAGGTCAGTCTGTGAGACTCAGAACAGAAAATATTCATGAATACAGGTTAAAATGTAATACCGTGGCACAGATTACACTGGACGATGATTTTAATGTGCCTGATACAAAGGATGATATTGAACTTATTGTGAAGGAATGGGGGAATGTCCAGACAGACAGCGTTAAAGTTAATAAGGATAAAGCAACAGTGGATGGAGAATTAAGATTTGCACTGTTGTATATCGGTGCAACGTCCAGTGCAGAACGTATGCATCCTGTGAAGATGGATGGAAGAATGAATTTCAGCGAAAATGTTAATCTTTCGAGTGACTGCACTGGCGATTATATAACATGCCAGGCGTCAATAGAGGACCTTAGCATTAAGGCAATTAATTCAAGAAAGATAAGTGTTAAAGCCATTGTGACGCTTAAGCTTATATGTGAGAATCTGCAGGATATCCAGATGATAACAGGTGTGGAAGAGACTGAAAATACAGATATACAGCAGCTAGGAAAGGAACTCGAGTTCGTGCAGCTTGCTGTTAACCAGCGTGACAATTTCCGAATAAGGGAAAATGTATCACTTCCTGCAGGTAAATCTGAGATACAGGAAATAATCTGGGATGATGTTGATGTGAGAAATTTGAATACAAGACTCGCAGATGACGGTCTTTTACTGACTGGGGAGTTAGACATATTTGTAATGTATATCGGAAACGGTGATACAGGCAATGTTCAGTGGTATGAGACAACAGCTTCATTTGAGGGACGACTGGATATAAGCGGATGTAATGCAGATATGATACCATATGTTAATTTCCAGATTATCGGAAAGACAATAGAAGAAAGACCCGACCTTGATGGCGAAAACCGTGATATTGCAGTTGAAGTGGTGCTTGATATGGACGTCAAGGCATACGAGGAGCGGAAGAAAGATGTGATAGCGGATATATATTCACCGTCATATGATATGGAGATAGAGACTTCTGATACACAGCTTCGGTGTCTTGTTGTGCGTAACAATGTGTCATGCCGCGTATCAGGTAATCTGCAGCTTGAAAACTATGCAGACCTTATGCAGATATGTAATTGTACAGCGACAGTGCAGCTTGATGATGTTACATATTCGGCAGGAGAGCTTGTAGTGGAGGGAGTTGTAAGTGCAAATGTGTTTTACATAACGTCAAGCGACAGCCAGCCACTTGGAAGTGTGCATACGATAATTCCATTTGCAGGTACAGTTAAGATTGCCCAGATAAGTGCTGATGAACTTGAATATAATATAAAACCTTCAATACAGCAGCTTTCGGCGACAATAAACAGTGCGGGTGTAATAGAGGTAAAAGCGTCAGTTTCATTGGATGTAATTGTTTTTAAGAATTTTGAATATTGTGGAATCAAGAGTGCATATATTTCAGAAGAAAAATGTGATCTTTCCCAGATGCCGTCAATGACCGGATATATTGCAGATGGTACTAAGACATTATGGGACGTTGCTAAAATGTATCACACAACAGCAGATTCAATAAAGGCAAGTAATCCTGAGTGTGCTGATGGATTGTCAGAGTCGGCAGTTATACCGAGAAAGACAAAACTTCTGTTAGTTAAGGCATAGGGAAAATAAAGCCAGAAGCTTATGAAAGCTTGAGAGAAAGAAGATTTCGAATGAATGAAAGTCTGGAATGTAAATAATCAAGGGGTACATGTGGAAAACACATGTACCCCTTAACTTGTTAAATAATAATTATCAGAATTAGCTTTCTGTCTTTTCAATCTTGATTGTAGATTTTTTCCATATTCCTGTCCAGTACAGTGCAAAAAGTATGGCAGCGGATGTTCCATTACTGATTACGACAGCATACCATACAGATTCAACACCCATATTAAGCACATTGGCACATACCCAGAGTGTGAGCAGACGGAATATCCATATTCTTGAAGCATCTACAATCATTGTAATCATGGTGTGACCGCTTCCCTGAAAAAGTCCCTGTGTAACATTATAGAATGCATTGCTCCAGCACCAGAAAGCCATGAGTGAGAGAAAATCTGTTGCAAGCGGGATAACTCTTTCATCTGTTGAGAAAAATGTTACCATAGCCTGTGAAATAAATCTTCTTGATAGAATCAAGCCGAAGAATAACAGGAACAGTGCTCCCATGCGAAGAGCATAATGGTAAGCTTTGTCTGCTCTTTCCTGTTGTCCGGCACCTATATTCTGACCAACGATAGTTGATATGGCTGAGCCGATACCATTTGCAGGCATTGTAATGATACTGTTAATTTTGTTGCCGATACCATAAGCACTTGTTGCAATGAATCCGTAAGTATTAACATTTTTAGTCATAAGAAGGAAACCAAGCTGCATAGTGCTTCCACCGATTGCTGTAGGAAGTCCGATTTTTACAATCGAACCCATCTTATTACCTTCAAATTTAAATCCCCTGAAATTAATTCTTATAAGCTGTCCTGGTCTTGTAAGTACAATAAGTGCAATAACTGCACATGGAATCTTGGCAATCAGAGTTGCAAGGGCAGCTCCACCGATACCCCATTTGAAAACCATAAGAAATAACGGGTCTAATATAAGATTAATAACAACTCCAAACATATTAAGAAGCATTGGTTTTACTGTGTCGCCCTGTGACTGTTTTACAGATGTGAACAGGTTAATTGTGAACAGGAACGGCAGGTCAAGAACAACAATTCTTATGTATGTAAGTCCATATGTGTAGATGCTGCCTTCTGCACCGAGCCACTTCACAAGTCCCGGAGAGACAAGCCAGCATATAAGTGCGCATAATACTGAAAATGCAAGTGAAGTGAGACAGATGTGGTTTGCCATAGAGTTGGCCTGTTTATCTTCTCTTGCACCAAGATACTGTGATATAAGAATTGCACCGGCTGTTGTAATTCCGTTACCGAAATTAATCAGAATATTCTGGAATGGAGACACGAGCGTAATTGCAGACTGGTTCTCAGTTCCTATCTTTCCAAGCCAGAAAGTATCTGTAAGATTGTACATTGACTGTATAAAACTGTTAATCATAACAGGAATTGCCAGCATGAGAATTGCATGGAAAAGATTACCATTAAGAATAATATCTCTCTTGTCTTCACTTATTGGTTTCGCCATAATAGACCTCCTTTCATAATATAGATTTATTAAAATACTTTGCTTTACAGAAAAAATTTCAAAATACTGATTTTTGGTTGACATTTCAAAATCCTTTATACATAATATAAGCATAAAAAACAGTGATTTCTACAATTAAACCAATGAAAAATTAAAATAATACAGAAATGTTATTATAATAGTCGTAAAAAGCTGGAATGAGAGGGTGGAATATATGTTTCAGGATATGTCGAAGGATTTTGATATTAAGAGAATAAAAAGAAGTAATACCAGTTGTTCTACAGGAGTAGGGGCACATGTGCATCCGTTTAATGAGATATTCTATCTTTCGAGCGGAGAGTGTACAAGTTTTATTGACCACAACATTTATAAGTTCGGAAAGGGTGATCTTGTTATTGTTCCAAGTGGCTGTCTTCACAGGACAACTTATAATGGAAAAGGAATGCACGAAAGAATTGTTATAAGCTTCAGAAATGAAGCAACTGAATGGATTCAGAACCAGACTGGTAAAGAGCTTATGGAAAACTGTATGAAGCCGGGAGTTGTTAATATTCCTGAAAAAAGAAGAGACTATGTTGTTGCCCTGCTTGATAAACTGTTATTTGAAAATGATTCTCCTGATGAACTGTCGCCGGCATTTATAAAGGTGGGGCTTATAGAACTGCTGCTTTTTATTATCCGCTGTAAGAATTATGAGGAAAATGTTATTAAAGAAATTGATGTAGATAATCGAATAATTCAGGAAGTTGCCACTTATATATATGAACACTATGCAGATAATCTGTCCCTTGAAAATGTTGCAGAAAAATTTAACTTAAGCAGGTCATATCTTTCTAAGAAATTTAAGACAGCTACTGGATTTGGATTTAAAGAATATATTATTAATGTCAGAATTCAGAATGCCTGCAGACTTCTGCTTGAGACAAACAGGTCTATTACTGACATTGCATTTGAATGTGGATTTAATGACAGTAATTATTTTGGTGATGCATTCAGGAAGGCAAAGGGAATTTCGCCCCATAAGTATCGTAAGAATGAAACATTTTAGAATTGTAATTATAAGATTGTACTTGATTTTGTACAATTTCTTTAATATAATAGTTTTGAAAAATGGATTTTGTATACAAGGTTAGGTGATATATGGAAAGTATCAGATTAAAGGCAAGAGCTAAGATTAATCTTGGACTTGATGTTATTGGAAGACGTGAGAATGGTTATCACGATGTAAGAATGGTAATGCAGACGGTTGGTTTGTATGACCGAATTATAATGACAAGGATTCCGGAGAAAGAGATAAGAATTAAGACTAATATAGGATTTCTTCCTGTTAATGAGAACAATCTTGTTTATAAAGCAATTATGCTTATGAAGAGTAAGTATAAGCTTGATGGAGGAATAGAGGTAGATCTTAATAAATTCATTCCTGTTGCTGCTGGAATGGCTGGAGGTTCAAGTGACGCAGCAAGTGCACTTTTCGGAATGAACAGACTTTATGAGCTTAATCTTCCTATGGGGGAACTTATGAATATAGGTGTTGAGATAGGAGCAGATGTCCCTTATTGTATTATGAGAGGCACAGCGTTAGCTGAGGGAATTGGTGAGAAGCTTACAAGGCTTCCGGATATGCCATTCTGTCATATTCTTATAGCAAAGCCACCGGTTAATGTATCGACAAAGCTTGTCTATGAGAATCTTGACAGTACACAAATCAAGTCACATCCTGATATAGATGGAATAATTGAGGCTATTAAGTTAAAGGATGTTGCACTTGTTGCTTCAAGAATGGGTAATGTATTAGAGTCGGTTACAGTGCCATTGTATCCGGTTATTGACAGTATTAAGAGGGATATGATAGAACATGGAGCCATTAATGCAATGATGAGCGGAAGTGGTCCGACAGTATTTGGAATATTCCCTGATGAACAGTCGATGATAGCGTGCCAGCAGTTCTTAAGACAGAAGGGCGAAGCAAGGCAGGTGTATACAACGGAAACATTTACTCCATAATATATATGAAAACAATACACATTCAGAGTAATAGAGAAAGGCAAGGTTTTATATGAAAGGTGAACTTAAGATGGATGTTAATGACTATCTCCCATTAAGAGATGTGGTTTTTAATACTTTAAGACAGGCGATTCTTCGTGGTGAGATGGAGCCGGGTGAAAGGCTTATGGAAATTCAACTCGCAGAGAAGCTTGGGGTAAGCAGAACTCCTATCAGAGAGGCAATCAGAAAGCTTGAACTTGAAGGCCTTGTTATTATGATTCCAAGAAAGGGTGCTGAGGTTGCCCATATAACAGAGAAGGACATGAGAGATGTTCTTGAGGTAAGAGCAGCACTTGAGGAGCTTGCAGCAACACTTGCATGCCGCAATGTTACTCCGGAGCGAATTGAAGAGCTTAAGATGGCTAATAAGAGATTTGAAGCAACAATTATATCTAAGGATGTGGTTGCAATTGTAGATGCTGATGTGAATTTCCATGATATTATATATGCAATGACAGATAATCAGAGACTTATTCAGATTATTAACAATCTAAGAGAGCAGATGTACAGATACAGGCTGGAATATGTTAAGGATGCAAGAGCACATTCTATTCTTATAAGCGAACATAATGACATCATTGATAAGCTTTCTAAGAAAGATGAAGAAAATACTAAGATTGTCATAAGACAGCATATTACTAATCAGGAAAAGGGTATTATCAGACTTCTTAACAAATAATCTTTAGATTACATGGAGGCTGGCTGTATATGCCAGCCTTTGTTAGTTTGTAAATTTCTGTTTATTATGCAAATATATGGATATAATCCCAGATATGAAAATATATCAGGGGGTAAATATCATATGAACATAAAAAAGAAACTTGGAATTCTGCTTATTGCTATAGTAGCTGTTAGTGGACTGATTGGTTATTACAGGGTGTCTTATGCAGGTAATTTAGAGACAGTGACAGAAGGAATATCAGAGAGTATAATCAGATTCCATGTAAGGGCCAACAGTGATTCACAGGAAGACCAGGAGGTTAAGCTTAAGGTTAAGGAAGCTGTAGTTGATTACATAAGACCGGTTCTTTCAGAGTCAGATTCTCTTTCAGAGTCAAGAGCTATATTAGAGTCAGAAAGTGATAACATAAGAAATGTTGCAATTAAGACTTTAAGAGATAATGGATTTATGGAAGATGTAAGCGTGTATTTTGAGAAAAGTTATTTTCCGGTTAAATCATATGGTGATGTTACATTTCCAGCAGGATACTATGAGGCATTCAGAGTTGACATAGGAGAGGCAGAAGGAAAGAACTGGTGGTGCGTACTGTATCCACCATTATGTTTTGTAGATGCAGTGTATGGCGTAGTTCCAGAGGATTCTAAGGAAAAGCTTGCAGGAGTTCTTACAGATGAAGAATATAAGACAGTAACTGACAGGGGCTGTAAAGTCAGATTTAAATATTTAACATTTATAAATGAACTGCTTGGGTTATAAGCAGTCAGTGGAGGAAGGACGATTGAATAATAAGGATAAGGTCTTTATTAAGATAAAAGGTTTATATACCGGAACGATGGAAGAAGGATTTCAGAGTGACGGGGAAAATATAGATGAAATTGAGACTCAGGACGATGAAATTGAAGTTATTAATGTTGGAACGTATTCAGTTGTTAACGGCAAAGAATATATACGGTATGAGGAAGTATATGATGATTCACAGGAACGGTCAAGCAGCATAATAAAGATTGATGGTGACAGCGTAGAGGTGACAAAGAAGGGCGTTGTATCTACTAAGATGAGGTTTACAATGGGTAGTAAAAATATGACTTATTACCAGACACCTTATGGAAATATGAGCCTGGGGATTATCACAAAAAGTCTTGAAATTGAACGAACTGAGGATACAATAAGTATATATCTTGTGTATGGAATGGAAGTAAATTGTGAACATCTTTCAGATTGTGATATGCAGATAACAATAACAACCAGAGAACTTAGAATTGATGAATAGTACATTTTTCTTTGAAAAAGGAGTAGTTATGAAGAAACAGTTTGATGAGAGAAATCTTACAATGGTAATGGATTTTTATGAACTTACAATGGCTAATGGTTATTTTAAGGATGAGGACAAGGAAAGAAAGGTTGCATTTGATGTGTTCTACAGAAAGAACCCTGATAATGCCGGATATGCTATATTTGCAGGACTTGAACAGATTATTGAATATATTGAGAATCTGCATTTTGACGAAGATGATATTGAATACTTAAGAGGTCAGGGGCTTTTTGGGGAAGAATTCCTTACATACCTTGCCAACTTTAAGTTCAGAGGAGATATTTATTCATTCCCGGAAGGAACTATTATGTATCCTAATGAACCTGTAATCACTGTTGTTGCACCGTTACTTGATGCACAGCTTGTTGAGACTGCAATTCTTCTTCAGGTTAACCACCAGTCACTTATTGCAACCAAGACAAGAAGAATCGTGCGTTCAGCTAAGGGACGTGCTGTATCAGATTTCGGTGCAAGACGTGCACATAACATGGATGCAGCAGTATATGGTGCAAGGGCAGCTTATATAGGTGGTGCAGTTGGAACAGCTACTGTTCTTGCCGGTCAGATGTTTAATATTCCAATCAGTGGAACAATGGCACACAGCTGGGTAATGTTTTATCGTGATGAATTTGAAGCATTTAAGCATTATGCGGAGAATTACCCGGATGCAACTGTGCTTCTCGTAGATACTTATGATGTTGTTAAATCGGGTATTCCTAATGCAATCAGGTGTGCCAAGGAAGTACTTGAGCCAATGGGCAAGCGTCTTAAGGGCATCCGTCTTGACAGTGGTGACCTTGCATATCTATCTAAGAAGGTAAGAAAAATGCTTGATGATGCTGGCCTTACGGACTGCAAGATAGTTGTTTCCAACAGTCTTGATGAATGGACTATTATGTCAATCTTAGAGCAGGGTGGCTGCATTGACAGCTTTGGTGTAGGTGAGAGACTTATAACAGCAAAGTCTGATCCTGTATTTGGAGCTGTATACAAGATTGCAGCGGTAGAAGAAAATGGAGTATTCCAGCCAAGAATTAAGATTTCTGAAAATGTCGAGAAGATAACAAACCCGGGACTTAAGAAGGTTTATAGAATATATGACGAGAATAAGAAGGCAATAGCTGACCTTATAGCAGGTGCTGATGAGGTTGTTGACCTTTCACAGCCTTACCGCTATGTAGATCCTGTAAAGCCTTGGAAGAACAGATATTTTGAAAACTGCACAGCAGTAGAGTTACAGCAGCTTGTTGTAAAGAACGGCAAGCGTGTAATGGACAGAGTATCTATTGATGAGATTAAGAAGTATGTTCAGGATCAGCTCACTGACAATATATGGGAAGAGGAGCAGAGATTTGAGAATCCACATAACCATTATCTTGATATGAGCCCGGCATATTATGATATGAAGATGTCACTTCTTCATAAGTTGACTGACTAGAGGAAAGTGGCAGACGGACGGAGCAGGGTGTGTATATGCTGCATCGTAAGACACGCTTCCGCTCGTGGAAAGGCGTAGCAGTACTAGGCGCACTGCCTCACTTCGTGAGGTGCGTTTGTCAAGTGCCGACGCCTTTCCAACGGTCTTACGCTACAGCATATGCACACCCTGTCCCCTTACGCTGTCACTTCCCCTGTCCGCCTTTGGCGGAGGTGGGGCTGGCGAGAGAGATTTCCGCAGAGAGCGATGGTGCCAAAGGCACCAAGCAAGAGTTTGTGGGGAGGTGGGCGGATTGTGTGGGTATATGTCATTTTCAGACCGTTGGAAGTGCGTCGGCACTTAGTGAACGCACCTCACGAAGTGAGGCAGTGAACTTAGTGTCCGCTACGCACTTTCACGAGCGGGAGCGTGTCTGGAAATGACATATACCCACACACTCCGCCCCACAGACCAACACAAAACACTTGCAATTACTGATTGTTTTGATATAATTAACTAGTATATGAAAAGTTAACGAAGGAGTAATAAATATGCCAGTTTGGAGTATTGTTTTATTGATAGTTATTGTTGTGCTTATAGCGGCACTTGTAGCACTTACTATTGTAGGTAGAAAGCTTCAGAAGAAGCAGGAGGCTAATAATGCCCAGTTAGAGGCCGCAAAGCAGGTTATGTCAATGCTTGTCATTGATAAGAAGATGATGAAGATGAAAGATGCAGGACTTCCAAAGATGGTCTTAGACCAGACACCTAAGGCATTCAGAGGTCGTAAGATGCCAATAGTTAAGGCAAAGATTGGACCAAGAGTTATGTCACTTATGTGTGATCCTAAGGTATTTGACCAGATTCCAATTAAGGCAGAAGTCAAGGCAGAAGTAAGTGGTATCTATATTGTAGGTATCAAGTCTGTAAGAGGTGGAAAGATTGTAGTTCCTGAAAAGAAAAAGAAGGGATTTTTTAAGAAGAATAAGTAAGAACGAGAGACTACATTAGCGGCTATGCTGGTGTGGTCTTTTTTTGCCATGAAGGTCGGCGTGGATGTGTATATATGCCGCTTTTGGACGCGTTTTCACTCGGACGAATGCGTAGCGGGTACTAAGCGCACTTCCTCACGATGTGAGGTGCGTTTGCCAAGTACCGACGCATTCTTACGGTCCAAAACCGGCATATATGCACATCCACGCCCATCTTCCCGGTAGAAAAACGCTTATTACCGGCTTTGCCGGCAATGACGTTGTCAGTGTTTAGTGTAGTTTTGCAATGAAAATTGAGAAATACGGACGAAATGACTGATTTTATATGATTTAGTGGGTTTATTGTGGTTGGATATATCAGTGGATTAGGGGTGAAAGCCTACTAATATATCTGATTGTGTTCAAATTAGTAGGTCGTTTTGTGAAATTGATGGCTGATTAAGATAAAATTTGAGCCTGCGTGCCTGGAAAATACCTACTAAATTTAATTTATCTAGCAAGTTAGTAGGTCATTAAAGTTGATATAATAAAAAATAGTGATTTATTGACATACGAAACAGATTGAATAAGGGGAGTTAGTAGGCTTTTGCAAATAAGTAAGCAAAAAGACAGCCACCAGCAAGGTTTCCCAACGGGAAACCAAAGCGCAAAGTGAATTGAGTGAAGTGTAAGGTCATGATGGAGGTATATTGTAGTTTCAGACCGTTGGAAAGGCGTCGGCACTTGGCAAACGCACCTCACGAAGTGAGGCAGTGCGCCTAGTACCGCTACGTCTTTTCACGAGCGGGAGCGTGTCTGAAAGGACAATATACCTCCATCATGACCGCCCACTTTAAACTAACTTACACAAGCGCCTTGTTTTCCTCGTACATCTTCTCAATAAGATCCTGCACATCCTTGGCAAGAGTTTTTTTCTGCTCGCGGTCCATGCTGGCGACATCGATTGGCTTGCCAAATTCAAGGACAGTGTGAGTCTTTTTAAAGAATGGAAGGTGGTCTTCTAATGCAGCAGCTGTGTTGTTCTGTACCATAGGAATAATGCTGCAGCCTGATTTTTCAGCAAGCTTAAAGCTTCCTGCATGGAAAGGGAGAACACCATCAATGCTTTTATTTCTTGTTCCTTCAGGGAATATAACAATTGAAGTTCCAGCTTTCAAGTAATCAATACCAGTAAGGATAGTCTTTAAACCTTCTTTCATATTCTTTCTGTCAAGGAAGAGGCAGTAAAGATATTTCATCCATATATTAAGAAGAGGGACTTTTTCAATCTCCTTCTTGGCAACAAAGCCAGTTCTGGGTTTCATGTATGTGTAAGAAATAATTGTGTCGAAGAAACCATGGTGATTGCCTACAAAAAGTACAGCTTCTCCGTCTTTAGGGAGGTTTTCAAGTCCTTTTACGGTTGTTGTAACACCAGACAGAAAAAGAACAACCTTAAAAACACCCTGCACAAAGCGGAGACTTCCGCGATCCTTAGCATCCTGATTGAACTTGCCAATAAGCCAGAATACAGGAAGCATTATAAGGCTGGCAAAGATTATTATTATTGCAAATATAACTATTAATATGAGTCTTATCATTGTATGTTCTCCATTTCATTTTAGATATTAAGTTAAGCCTAGTAGCGCGAGATATCTCAGCTCTTTACATAGGCCTTCGCTCCACTAGAATAGTGAATTTCACCTTCATTAGTCACAAATACAGCTTCAATTCCATCAAGGCTTTCAATAAGTTTCATACCGTCTTCAAGCCCAAGGCAGAAGCAGGTAGTGCTTAAGCAGTCTCCGGTAAGTGAATCATTTGATAGAATAGTAACATCGGACAGGTCATTGTCATAAGAATAGCCTGTAGCCGGGTTAAGTATATGATGGTAAAATGTGCCGTCATCAGCATAGAAATAACGCTCATAGTTGCCGGATGATACAACAGAGGAATCATCAACAGAAAGAGCAACAAGCACTTCATTATTGGCTGCAAATGGCTTCCTTATACCGATTCCGAAGTTATCTGTGTTAGTTTTTTTACCGATACATAAAACATTGCCACCGAGATTGATTATAGCACGTTTTACACCATTTTCTTCAAGAAAATCTTTGATTTTGTCGGCAATATAGCCTTTAGCAACAGCTCCGAGGTCAAGGATGACATCATCAGGCTTGCTGATTGAATAAGTACCATCACCGTTATCGGACACACTGACCCTGGTGTAATCGACATGTGTCAAAGCTTCAGCAATACGTCCGCTGTCAGGAACTTTCGGTGATTCCGCAGTGAAGTCCCACAGTCTGGAAACGCTTCCTATTGTTATGTCAAATGCTCCATTACTCAAAGCAGCATATTCAAGTCCGGCATTTACTAATTCATACATTTCCTTAGATATGCTTGTTGTCTGGTTAGAATTAACCTTTGATAACTCGCTGTCTTCCTTAGTCCTTGAAAAAATGTTTTCGTAGTAGTCACACAGATTAAGAGCCTCCGTAAGAGTATTCTTAGAAACACTTGTGTATGAGTCAATCTGCACAAATGTGTTTAACTTAAAGCCGTTCACAGACTCCGGGGTAGTCAGTGTAACTGCAGGTTTTTCGCAGGCGGTAAGCACAAAGCCCAGAGCCAGAATAACAGTAAACACATATGAAAAGCATTTTATTTTATTAAATTTCTTCATAGAATAATCACCGGAATAAACCGGCATCCTCCAAAAATTATTAACACATTGAGATTATAACAGTTTAACGCTGTATAAAAAAGTGAAATTAGTGTGAAATTACTTTTATTTTTTTGATAAATGTGCTATAAATATAAGGCTTGCTGTTAGGCAGGAATGTTTATGTATGTAGAAATGAGGAAGTATATGAAAAAGAAGTTATTTAGTGTGTTACTTGTAGGTGCACTTGCAGCATCATTAGTAGCATGTGGTAAAACAGACAAGAAAGAAGCTAAAGCTTCTACAGTTAACACAGAGATAAATGCAGAAGAGTATGCAGGAACAATTACTTCTAATGCAGGAGTATATAAGACATTTGTTAATCTTTCAGACTGGAAGGGAATGTCTGTTGATCTTAAAGAGTCAGATTATGTTGTTCTTGATTCGGATGTTGAGGACTATATCAAGAGCATGCTTGAATCAAAGGCTACAACTAATGTTATAACAGAGGGAACAACTAAGTCAGGAGATGTTATTAAGCTTGATTACAGTGGTAAGCTTGACGGAACAGCATTTTCAGGTGGAACTGCTACAGATGTTACTTACACAATAGGTTCAGGAAAGTTCGTTGATGATCTTGATAAGGGCCTTGTTGGACTTACAGTAGGTAAGGAGACTGATATTACATGTGTATTCCCAGAGGGTTATTACAATTCAGATCTTGCAGGAAAGACAACAGTATTCACAGTAACTGTTAAAGAAATTGACGAATCAGTTGTTCCAGAACTTACAGATGAGTGGGTTGCAGCTAATGCTGCTTCATTAGGAATTGAGGATAGTTCAGTTACAACAGTTGAGCAGTTAAGAACATATGTAAGGTCTTACCTTGAGACACAGGCTTCATCAAGCCGTTCAAGTGCTATATTTGAAGCTGCTTATACACAGATGTCTGATGGACTTGACGTTTCAGATTATCCAAGCGAAGAACTTACAGATTTATTAAATACTCTTAACAGTAACGTAGATGCAGAATATCAGTCATATAGCTCATCATACTCTTCTAAGGAGGCGTATCTTAAGAGTGCATATAACTTTGATTCACTTGATGCATTTAACGAGTATGCAGATAATTATGCAAAGCAGTATCTTTTACAGAAGATGATTGTAACTATGATAGCTGCTGATAACAATATCACTGTTACTGCAGATGATATTAATTCAACAGGTGAGGAGCTTGCTTCATACTATGGTTATGATGACTATAATGATATCATTGATACTTATGGAAAGACTATGAATGCAGAGATTGGATATCAGGTTCTTTATCAGAAGATAGTTGATTTTGTGTGTGAGAATGTTACAGTTAACGATACAACAGATACAGCAGAGTAATTCGTGATTAAGTTAATATTTAATGTTTGACAGGACTAAGGTTGCACAGCTATTAATGGGTGTGCAGCCTTATTTATTCTTATTATTTCCGCATTAAAACGGGATTTACATATATGAGCAGGCAGGTTCTGCACTATTAAAAATATGAGAAATGTGGTAAAACCACTTAAGGGGAAAACAATGAATCAATTCGTACCAAAGCTTTTCGACGTGATGAAGGGCTATTCAAAGAAGCAGTTCGTTAATGATGTTATTGCAGGTATTATCGTTGCAATCATAGCGTTACCGTTATCTATCGCACTTGCGCTTGCATCAGGAGTAGGTCCTGAGCAGGGTATCTACACAGCTATATTTGCTGGTTTTGTTATTTCATTCCTTGGCGGAAGCAGGGTTCAGATTGCCGGACCAACAGCCGCATTTGCAACTATTGTTGCAGGAATTGTGGCACAGAACGGAATGGATGGCCTTATTGTTGCAACAATTATGGCTGGTATCATTCTTATTATCATGGGATTTCTTAAATTTGGTAATCTTATCAGATTTATTCCTTATACAATTACAACTGGATTTACATTTGGTATAGCAGTTACTATTCTTGTAGGACAGATTAAGGATTTCTTAGGTCTTGATACTTCTGCGTATACAGGACCAACTATTGAGACACTTGATAAGTTAAATGCAGTGTTTAAATGTATTAACACATTTAACTGGCAGGCTCTTGTTGTAGGTGGTGTTTCACTTGCAATTCTTATAATATGGCCTAGATTCAAGAAGTTAGAGAAGATTCCAGCATCTTTAATTGCTGTTATAGTTTCTGTAATTATGGTTAAACTTGGAATGCAGGCTAAGACTATCGGAGATTTATATACAATTTCAAGCAAGCTGCCGGGTATCAGCATACCACATGTTAATATAACAATGGTTAAGAATCTTTTGCCAGATGCATTTACAATTGCGGTACTTGCAGGTATTGAGTCACTTTTATCATGCGTTGTTTCTGATGGGATGATTGGAAGCAGACATAAGCCTAATATGGAACTCGTTGCGCAGGGTGCAGGTAACCTTGTATCTGCTTTATTCGGTGGAATTCCAGCAACAGGTGCTATTGCGAGAACAGCAGCTAATGTTAAGAATGGTGGACGTACACCAATCGCTGGTATGGTTCATTCTGTAACACTTCTTCTTATCCTTGTTGTGCTTATGCCATATGCAGCATGGATTCCAATGCCGGCAATTGCAGCGATTCTTTTCATGGTAGCTTATAACATGAGTGGCTGGAGAGAAATGATTTCTCTTTGTAAGACTTCACCTAAGAGCGATATTCTTGTGCTTCTTACAACAGCAGTACTTACTATTGTATTTGACCTTGTTGTTGCTATTGAAGTTGGTGTTGTGCTTACAGCACTTCTTTTCCTTAAGAGAATGGCTGATGTTACAGAGGTTAAGAGCTGGAAATATATTGGTGATAATATAGATGAGAATAATGATCCTGACAGCATTAATCTTAAGCATGTTCCTAAGGATACACTTGTATATGAGATTAACGGACCTATGTTCTTTGCAGCTGCAGACAAATTCCTTGATATCCAGACAGTATCAGGTTCTAAGGCAGTTATTGTAAGAATGAGAGGCGTTCCATCAATGGATGTTACTGCCCTCAGATCTTTAAGAAATATTCATGCGGTATGTAAAAGACATGGTGCTGTTATGATTCTTTCACATGTAAATGAACAGCCTATGTCAGTTATGGAGCATGCTGGCTTTGCGGATGAGATTGGAAGAGATAATTTCTGTGCCAATATTGATGCAGCTCTTGAGCATGCTAAAAATATTGTAGAAGGGTAATGCTAAATGAAGGAAGATACACTTTCCTATATAAGAGATAATAAAGAAATTACATTTGAACAGAAGATAAGACTTGTAATTATGCTGAGTCTGCCTACGATTCTGGCACAGGTGTCATCAATTATAATGCAATATATTGATGCGTCTATGGTCGGAAGACTGGGGGCAGGCTGTTCGGCTTCAATAGGTCTTGTATCGACAACGACATGGCTGCTTGGAAGCCTTGCTTCTGCACCATCACTTGGATTTTCAATTCAGGTGGCACAGCTTGTCGGGGCAAAGAAGTTTAACAGGGCAAGAAGAGTGTTCTTACAGTCATTTGGAATTGTTCTTCTTATATCAATTATTATTGGTGCTGCCGGAGCCATGATAAGCTGGGGACTTCCAGCATGGCTCGGTGGAGAAGAGTCGATACAGAAGGATGCGACAATGTATTTTCTTATAACATCATTGTCTATGCCGGCACTTGGTTTTAACCGTCTTGGTACGAGAATGCTGCAGAGCTGTGGTAATACGAGAACACCGGGAATTCTTAATTCCATGAATTGTTTACTTGATGTTGTATTCAATTTTATATTCATATTCAGTTGGCATGGTTTTGGCTTTGGTCTTGGAGTTATGGGTGCAGCACTTGGAACAACGGCGGCAGAGATTGTCACCACAATTATTATGTTTTATGTATTGATGTTCAGAACACCGATGCTTTCTAAGGGTTACGGAACAGATTCTGATGAGAAGGCAGGTCTTGCTACAATAAAGAAGTCATTTGTTTTATCTCTTCCTGTTACATTTGAAAATGTAGTTATGTTCGGGGCTATGATTACGATAACAAGAATTGTTGCACCATTAGGAGTTGTGGCTGTGGCTGCCAATTCATTTGCAATAACTGCAGAAAGCCTGTGCTATATGCCAGCTTACGGAATTGAGGAAGCGGCAACGGCACTTGTTGGACAGAGTATAGGTGCAGGCAGAGGAAAGCTTGCATTGTCTTTTGGAAGAATTTCAGTTGCTTTCGGAATGGGAATAATGGCGTTCACCGGACTTCTGATGTTTATATTTGCACCGTTTATGATTGGAATTCTTACACCTGACCCGGCAGTAAGAGAGTTAGGAGTAAGGATACTAAGAATCGAAGCATTTGCAGAACCACTGTATGGAGCATCAATTGTTGTAACCGGAGTGCTTCGTGGAGCAGGAGATACTCTTGTTTCAAGCCTTATGAATTTCTTCAGTCTCTGGGCTGTTCGGGTTGTTCTTTCATTCCTTCTTGTTGGAAGTTACGGACTTGTTGGTGTGTGGATAGCGATGGCGGCAGAGCTTTGCTTCAGGGGTGCCATATTCCTTGTACGCATGGAGCGGAAGAAGTGGCTGAAGAAGCTGTGACTTTGCGTGGAATTCCTAAAAGCCTACTAATACAGCATATATAAACGTGATATATGAATTAATAAGTAAGCTGAATTAATCAAAAAGCCTGCTTTCAAACAAAAGCAGGCTTTAAAAATTCATCAGATATTACATACAAAAATCCTATTAACCAAGATATTTAGCGAGTGCATCTACCTTGTCAAGCTTCTCCCAAGGGAGATTAAGGTCTGTACGTCCAAAGTGACCATAAGCAGCTGTCTGCTTGTAGATAGGTCTTCTTAAGTCAAGCATCTTAATGATTCCGTTAGGTCTTAAATCAAAGTTCTCACGGATGATTTCAACGATTTTTTCTTCATCAAGCTTTCCTGTGCCAAATGTATCAACCATGATAGATGTTGGTCTTGCAACACCGATTGCATATGAAAGCTGAATCTCACATCTGTCAGCAAGTCCCGCAGCAACAATATTTTTAGCAACATATCTTGCAGCATATGCAGCAGAACGGTCAACCTTAGTGCAGTCCTTACCAGAGAAAGCACCACCACCATGTCTAGCAGCACCACCATAAGTATCAACGATAATCTTACGTCCTGTAAGACCTGAATCTCCGTTAGGTCCACCAATTACAAAACGTCCAGTTGGATTGATGTATATCTTAGTGTCAGCGTCAATCATAGCTGGATCAACGATTGCGTCAATAACATATTTCTTAATATCATCATGAATCTGTTCCTGAGATACTTCAGGAGCATGCTGTGATGAAACAACGATAGCATCAAGTCTTATTGGCTTTTTGTTTTCATCATATTCAACTGTTACCTGTGTCTTTCCGTCTGGTCTTAAGTATGAAAGAGTTCCATCTTTACGAACCTTTGTAAGCTGTTTAGAAAGCTTCTGTGCAAGTGCAGAAGAGTAAGGCATGAATTCAGGAGTTTCGTTAGTTGCGTAACCAAACATCATACCCTGATCGCCGGCACCACCTTCTGAATCATCAATCTCGCCATCTTTAGCTTCAAGAGCCTTATCAACACCCATAGCAATATCAGCTGACTGCTTGTCTAATGCAACCATAACAGCACAGGTGTTACCATCAAATCCCTTATCAGAGCTGTCATAACCAATATCTGTAACTGTCTTTCTTACGATAGAAGGAATATCTATGTTAGCCTTAGTTGTAACCTCGCCCATTACCATAATAAAACCTGTGTTAGTAAGAGTTTCGCATGCTACTCTTGAGTATGGATCCTGCTCGTAGAGAGCGTCAAGTACTGCATCTGAAATCTGGTCGCAGATTTTGTCAGGATGTCCTTCTGTTACTGATTCTGAAGTAAATAATCTTTTTTCCATGTTATCTCCTTTTGATTTTATCGTGAATATGTCTATCCCATGATTTTTCATCGTTATTCGAGTTAGATTCTCATCGCTACTCGCGCTCGCAGCTCAGATGCCAGAACTACATTGCTATCGCTACTCGCACAAAAAAAGGTCCCCGACAAGGGGACCCGATAGACTGTATCGAAATCCTCTTATTGTTCGACTAATATCGCTCAGGTTGGCACCTTCCTCAATACAAAAGGGGTTGCCGGGCTTCATAGATCCTATGTATCTCCACCACTCTTAATAAGGGATATAAAATATTCAATTAATATTACCGCATAAGATAGTACACAATATAATGACATTCGTCAAGAGTAAATTAAGATTTTTATATAAATTTTATAGTAGCTGTTTTATCTGGTACATGCGTGCAGGTATTTCTCTTTAGTTGCCATTCCACCGCGAATATGACGCTCCTGTTTATTGACATCAAGTATTTTGCGGGCTTCTTTGGCAAGCTCAGGATTGATTTCCATAAGTCTGGTGGTAACATCTTTATGTATAGTTGTCGTTAATTAGAACTGCTTCTTCTAATCCCAAATCACCAAGAATTCGCAGGTAAATGTCCACATTTCCATCCTTGTCCACCACGATTTTCTGGATAATCTTTTTTAACTGTGTATTCGTCATCTGATGTACGTCGGTAATGTCCTCTATTTCTTTAAATGTGTTATTTAATACCGCTTCCAGTTGTTCACCCTTCGTTATATGATAGGAAATCAGTTTCAGCTCATTTTCCAGACGCTCGATCTCTTTCCGCATTCCGCCGATTTTATCGTTCAGTTCTTCGCGGCTGATCAGATCATCCGTATACATGTCCATATATTTTTCACGGGTTTTCTGTAGTCTGGATAGTTCGCTATTCAGTTCCTTTTCATACTCCAGGTTTTCATCCTTTGCCTTGTAAATGCGCTGGAACTCATTTACCACGTACCGGATAACTTTCTTTTTCTGCTTCAGAACTTCTGTAAAATATTCCTGAAGAACCTCAATCAGTTCTTCTTCATCCACTGTAACCCCATTGGGACAGCTTTCTGCTCCCCTGCCGTTATGACCGGAGCACACCCAGCGAATATAGGTATTTTTATATTTGCGGACAGTTCTGCGGAATGACCAACCACACTCTTTACACTTAATCAAAGTAGAAAACAGATGCCTGTTGCTCTGTCGCTCATGGGAAATATGAAACGTGTCATGTCTGGAATGAAGAATTTCCTGCACCCGTTCAAAGGTTTCGTCCTCAATAATACGCAGCTCCGGGCGTTCTACTACCATCCACTCTGTTTCGTCCTTTTCTTTCCGCTGGCCGGTCAGAAAATCAGCGACCTCCTGCTTCCCATTGATGATCTTCCCGGTATACAGCTCATTGGTCAGGATTCTTGTGGTAGCATTCTGACTCCACTTACAATTCCGCTTCGTTTTCAGCCCTTTTTCATTGAGCATATTGGCAATTTTAGCTGTTCCGTAGCCTTCTTCCGTATACCAGTGATAAATCTGACGGACAATATCCGCCTCTTTTTCATTGATGGTTAAATTAAAGTAGTCTCCAATGGTCTTATCGTATCCATAGACAATGTTTGGCACACGTCCTTTTTCTGCATTCATTTTCTTGCCGAATTTTACACGCTTAGATGTGTTTGCGCTCTCTTCCTGGGCCAGGGCGCCGAATAGCGTCAGCACAAATTCGCTGTTACCCATGCTGGTCATATTCGCCGTAAGAAACTGCGTTTCAATGCCCAGCGCTTTCAGCTTGCGGACATTTTGCAATAAATCCACGGTATTTCTGGCAAAACGGGAAATATCTTTTACGACTACCATATCAAACAGTCCATGCTCCGCATCCGCCATCATACGCAGGAATTCTTTCCGGTTTTTAATCTTTGTACCAGAGATTCCTTCGTCTGCATAAAGGCGGATCAGTGTGTCACCGGTGCGCTTTGTGTATTCGTAAAAGAAATCTTTCTGCGCTTCCAGACTGTTAAGCTGGTCGGCTTTATCTGTGGAAACACGGCAGTAAGCTGCTATATTCATATTTCAAGCCTTTCTGTTACATTTGAATCGTTCTGTTACAACTTTATTATATCACGCAGAAGACCTGTGTAAACAGAAATTTTCAACTATTCTTTTCCTGGCTCCATACTTTCTCCTGAATTACTCTCTCCACCTTTGCAGCATTGACTTCCAATAATACTTTCAACAAATAAGCAGTGGTCGCCTCTGCTGTGTTGGGATTATGAAATTTGTAATTCAACTTCCGCTTCTTCATTCCCGGCTCCCACTCCCCTCATTTCCATTTCTTTATCCATTCCTATGACAGAATTTCTTAGAATAGTCCTGTGAAATATCCGGCGGTTGAGACATATTCTTACGGGGATAGTATATTCTATTGAGTTCAGGAATTTTATACCGTAGCAGTGACAAATCAGCGTGATATCCACGCAGCTTTACTGCGAGATGGTATTTTTATGCTTATCATCATTATCCAACGTAACCCCAGGGGGTCTACGGCCAGATACGCATTTGTGACGTCACCGTCCAAATACCCTCTGGTTAGGGGAAAATCCCCTAAAACCCCTGATATAACAAAATGGTGCCGTTTTTCGACACCATTTCTCGCTTTAGACACCACTTTTTAATGTCACTTTTTCGTTTTGACACTACTTTTTGGCACCAAATCAGTTTTCTCTGCTACCCCAATGGCTGCCTGCCGCATACTGCCCCAGGAGTCTCACAACCTCTGCGCGCGTCTCATCCAGTAATTCCTTTCGCAGCTCTTCTTTCAATTCTTTTTTCATCGTCTCCTGTTCTTCCATTGTCACATACCTTTTTTCTTCTGAAGCTTTCTGTTCCATCAACACATCCGCTCCGCTATCATTGATATAATGCTTCAAAGCTTCCACGATAAATTGATTCTGCGACTTATAGATATGCCTGTCCAGATTTTTCAATACCTGATAAATATCTGCCTGTTCCGGATCTTCCAGATTCAACCGAAGCGGTGTTCTCACTATAAAGTTCATATTTCCCCCTTATCTGTGCATTGCGTTTATTGATATATGTTGTCCTCTTTATCATAAATGTTCTTCCGTAATTTGTCCTCGGCCCGAGAGGGTGAATTTGAACTAAATTTTTATATTCCCACTGTCTTGATTTTTTTCGCTATAAGGCCTATTGTTAAAGTGATAAATCGGAATTTGTCGGGAAGTTGCAGAGAGCGTAAAATCGGAATATTGCTGCTATCAATATTTGAAAAATTGTGCTGATTTAACAGAAGTTTTTATAGGAGACACGAATGTGATAACAGAAATAATTTTTTCGGATTATTATAGAACATTTTTATTGTGTATATTATCTATTGGGGTTGTTTTTTTTATGCGAAATGCAAGTATAAGAAAAAAAGTACTTGCATTAGCAGGATACGAATTTATTGTATTTTTACTTTTTCTTTGGATATTTATTGTATGCATAATTTTTACTGAATTTGATTATGAATCAATAATAGCTATTGTGCAATGGGAATTAAAGTGGATACTTTATTTTACAATAAGTATAATATTGCAGTTTGCAATGTACTATTTTTTCTGGAAAAAAAGTAAAATATTAAAGATAGTGACTTTACTATTTAGTCTTATTATTGTTATTGTCCCATTGCATGTATTTGATTTTACTTGAAATAACAAAATAAAAAAATGAAATCCGACAAATGCAAACTATAAAACAAATAGAGCAAACATAATCAGTTTATTTATATGCGTAATATTGTACAGACTTATGTGTATTGTATGAAAGAACGATAAAATTCAAGTTTACAGAACTGAATCAAAAGAGCTCGAAGGAGC
>ULTJ01001502.1_pt1 | contig 55795 bp, 56 predicted proteins | sample 1957491 | NCBI WGS metagenome assembly ULTJ01 (sample SAMEA4835731, study PRJEB28245) | human gut metagenome | biome: gut microbiome; material: fecal sample | place: Denmark | collected 2008 | reverse complement strand
CCAATCTTACCTTAATTTCGGCATCTGGAGCCTTTCGGGACAACAAAATTACAGTTTCCACATGTTACGAGCCTACATACATTCCGGTCACTGTTACCGGTTTGATATGTCCGGTTTATATAATTTTTCAACGCAGATCTCCCGTGTTGGAAACAATATCAATCAGATCGCAGCAGTCGTAAACGAGACATATTCCGTCACCCCCTATCAGATGAAAATGCTTCAAAATCATATGACGGAGATTCATGGGATCGTAAAAAAGGCATCCGAAGAGGGATTTAAAATCATAGAGTTCAAAGAGAAAGAAAACTGGGCAGGTGATATAGATGGCGATTACAAAAATTATAAAAGTAAAGGTTAATGCAAACGCAGCGATCAACTATGTGAGAAATCCGGATAAAACAAATAAGCAGCTTCTTGTATCCTATGATGGCTGCTCAGAATCTAATATCGAACTCTGCTTCAAAATGGCGTTGACCAACAAAACAAGAAATCAAAATAGCAACAACGTGTTAGCCTACCATTTTATACAGTCGTTCGCACCTACGGACGAGGTAACCCCTGAACAAGCACATGAGCTTGGAATGAAGTTCATGGAACAGACATTTGGCGGAAAATACTCATTTGTCTGTGCCACCCACGTCGATAAAGGACATATCCATAATCACTTTGTCATGTGTTCTGCAGAACGTGGCATGACCGGAAAAAAGCTGGATGATAACCTCTCTCTGCTCCACACAATACAGAAAAACAATGACAGACTGTGCCGGGAATATGGACTAAGTGTGATTGAGAAGAAGTGGGGAAAAGGGAAAAATTATAAAGAATGGTTTGAGGATAAGTCGAATCCATCCGGCTCAAAGAAAACACAACTTCGGAAGTTGATGGATCGAATTATCATGGAATCTCTTTCATTTGATGATTTCCTGCAACGTATGAAATCGGAGAATATCATAATTGAACAAGGCAAATCTAAGAAATATGGTATCGTCACAAAGTATCGTTTCCCAGATGAGGAGCGCTTTCATCGTGGGTATTCGCTTGGCTCTTTCTACACGGATGATAACATAAAGAAGAGAATTGCAAGGCGACAGTCCTACCTTGAATCACAGGAGAAGAAAGCAGAAGCTCGGAAAGAAAAGAAGAAAGCTGCGTATGAAGCAATGACGCCCAGAGAGAAAAAGCTGGATAAAAGCAAGCTGAAAATCTTATCTATGCAGGATGTATCTGGAAGCATATCTCAAGATAATATTGGGTTGCAGAAGTGGAAGAATGTACAGAATGCCAGACGTATGCAACAGATACAAAAAGAACTACATGACCGGTACGGAATACGCTATACGGAAATAGTCGGACAGATAAAAACACTTCGTGCTAATACGAATTATCTGAATACCACGATAGAGAAAAATCAAAGAGAGATTGCCGAACTTCGACAGTTTATCAACGACTGCATGATGTACAAGAAGCTGAAAATCTACTCCACGAACGAAGAAAAAGCTGAGGATAAGGAGGCATACTACCAGAAGCACGCTCAGGAACTGAACGCTTTCCACGACGCAAAATTTTCTCTGGAAAGCCGGAATGTCGACCTGTCCGCCGTCACCGCAAGTAACATCAAAATTCTTCAAAAACGACTGGAGCAAGCCGAACAGGAACAGCAAAATCTCCGGGAACAACAGCTACAAAATGAACGAGAAGCCAAAGAGCTTCAAAGCTACCAGAAGGAAATTGACACCTACTTAGGAAAAAAGCATGAGGATATTTAGGGAAAAAGTTTATTTGACCTCTCCAAAATATTTCTCACCACATTCTCCAAACTGAGTAATTTACCTTGCATCAGTTTGGAGATTTACATAAGCGCTAAGGATACACCCTAATAAATCGTCAGCAATTCTTTTGTTTACACTTTCCATATCAGTAGTGCAATCTTTATACCAATTACGCCATATCTCTGTTCGTCTTCCAAGGAATAATATTCTCGCATATGTTCAACGGCATACTCAATCGACTCATCACTTGGATTGCCACATTCCTTGGGTGATATTTTTTCAAACAAATCCCTGAACGATTTACAAATGTACAAATCTTTAACAATAACTGCAAGTTTATTATTTTCGCTTAAAATATTTGAAAAGATAATCGTATCTCCAATATTTATTTTTCTTCTTTTGTCATCATATAAGCGAAGCTCCACTGTTTTCTTTCCAGATTTTATCTTCTCGAATGGTGCATCCTTCAATTTCATATAATGTATCATCTTGTAACTCCTCGTATTGAATTTTTCAAGTGCGAATATCAAATTTGGTATGGTAAGTCTTAGTAAATAATCAAATGTGAGCTGGCTTACTTCTTTCAATCTTTCTGAAATTAAACATTCTAAGAGCCAATATCATGCATGGAATCCACACGTTATTCATGAAGATCCTTATAGATGCATGGGAAATGATTCCTGTCTCTCCTAAAGCAGTGAGGCATACTACAAATGAAAATATCAAGAAAATTCCCAACACGAACATTGCACGTGCCATAGATTTTTCCATCAAAATATGTACACCATATATAGTGATTCCTAACATAACTAAAAATGCCGTTGCAAATGCGGTTATGCCTATAATCCCAAATTCATGTCCTAAGGCCGCAAAAACATTACCATACCCAAAAAGTCCATTAGGGATACTTCCTGTCTTATCCATCTCATTAATAAGCGCTGCACCTGATACACATTTCTCTGAATCTAATATACCAAACTCATAAATCTGCGACGCTATAAATCCCAGCGAATAAACTAGTGCAATGCAAAACGTCGCAACACTTACACGTTTCTCCTTTTTAGCATACATCAGCCATAAGGCAAAGAATGTTCCTATAGTTGCAAATATCAACGTGTCGCACCCGGAATCCATAGGAACCAGATCAGGAGCACTATTACCACAAACAGCAAATATAAATCCAATACACTCAGTCATCATGCCAAAAACAAAACACAACGACTGCCATTTGCTTTGTATATAACCATATAGTGCAAATGTTACAGCCAATGCTATAACCATTGCCACCAAAGCCGCGGTTCTGTCTGTTCCCGCTCCAAGACCCCAAAACGAATTAACACCAGGACCATTATAGTTGCTCCTAATGTCTACTCTGGCCACCAGAAACGCAAAAATTGCATATAAGATAAGAATGCCAACCCAGGCAAGCTGTATTTTCCCATTCTTATTATCTGCTCCCAAAAGCTTCGCACTGACATGTGCTGCATCTGAACAGCTGTTGCGTATCTTCTCATAAGGCAATATGTATAACACAAGACCCATAATGACATATATGATGTTCTTCTTAATTGTATCCCCAAGACTGACTCCACCTATGTATCCACCATAAAACGAACCATCCGCTTTATATATGAGAATATACATAAAAAGATATGCCACCATTACAATAGCAAATAAAATTATCCTTTTCATGATGTTGTTTTCTGAATTTATCTTCATTTTATCCATCACATACTCTCCTTTTCAAATACCTGACGTAGTGTATTTTCAGGTAATGCATTTATGTATACTCCCGTTCCAGTTATAGTCTCTTTAGCTGTAAACTCAAATTCTTTATTATTTTCCATCTGGTTCATTTTCAATCTCTCCTTCCGACATTTCATTTCTAGATTACTCAAAATCATATTTACTTCTTCCGTACCACTTATTATTATTAATAAGTAATTCCTCAAAAGTCACTGGTTCAAATCCATTAATGTCCACCCCACAATTCAATGCACATGGAAGATTATCTCTAATGTATTCAAAACCATTATCCCTTGAATTATGAATATGTCCATGGATCAGCCACGAAATCGATGTCTGCTGATTCTTAGCCCTTCTAGATCCATTCCACTCCAAGAGCGGATAGTAGCACAATGTTATAAGTTTTTCATCCAATCGTATCACCTTCATATCGGAGACAGATTCGAAATAATCATTGATATTCGTAATGTTCTTTTGCCATTGAAAATCATGATTTCCTACAATCAGATGTTTCCGACCTTTTAATTGTTTCAAATAGGTTTTCACTGATATACCGGAACGATATGATAAATCTCCCAAGATATATACTATGTCATCTTCTTTTACTTTTTCATTCCATTTTCTGATTAAAAAATCATTCATTTCCTCTACTGTAGCAAAATTTTCTCCACAGCCTTCTAGATTTCTACCACATGTTAAAATGATATTTGCATGTCCCAAATGCAGATCACTTGTAAATAATACCGCCATCCAATCACCTTCCTTTAAAACTGCAATACCATATATCTCCACACGACAGTGTAATGAACAATTTACACATTAACTGAACTACATTCTATCATGCCCCAATCAAAGATATATCTCCTCGTCTGTTGTAACGCAATAACACCCCAATCTGCCCCCTTGCCTCTTATGTCCGGCACCTGCATCAATACACATATAATAATCTGTTCTATAAAAATTATAACTCATATCCTCAGTTAGTCTGTTACATGGTACATGCCCGACTATAAGATATTCATCCAATTTCTTTTTATCTGATTCTGGAATTTGATGCAAATCCGCCCCAATCATAAAATTATACAAGTTACATTGCACTGCTTTTTCAATACTTTTCTTAACGCATATCGTTCCATCATCATTCATAACATAATTATCACAATCAATCCCTGTATGGGTGACTATTATATTTCCAAAAGCTCTCGAACTAATCTCTGAATAATAAGGCAGGCTTTCCAAAAAAGCCAATAGACTCTTTTGATTATCAGTACTCATTTTCTTTATCTCTTTAAGTGTGTCACCTCCGCCGAACCTAGTCCACATTCTTTCATCCAATGTGCCTTTCATGAACATAATTGCGAACAACTCGTGATTCCCCTGTAACAATTCCATTGAGTGATTCAATAAAAACGGAGCAATAAACTCCAACAGCTTGATACCATCAGAACCTCGGTCAAATATATCTCCCATAATAATCATATTATCTTTTTCTCTATCAAACCTTATCTTCTTTAGAAGCATTTTAAAATCACGTAACTCTCCGTGAATATCTGATACAAGATATAACATATCATCAACCTTTCTAATCAAAATCACTTTCTTCTTTATTTATAGCATATAAAAAAGATTCATTTTGTTTTGCCCAAATAATCCTTGCCATCACTCCAAATAGTATTTCCTCTGCTGACAAGATACATAAATAAACAACTATTCCAAAAAGAATTTTCATCAGAGCAAAACCATCAATCAGATACATATCAACAGCAATAGAAGCCAATTTTATATTGAAGGGAATAGTTGCTATGGCTGAAACCAGAAACACCCATGTACTTTCCTGTTCTTTTATAAAGCTGACACTCTTTATCACCATAAAGACGAGCAGTATTCCAAGCATAACACCCCAGCATCCACTTTTCTTACTACCTGATAATGAATTATATAATATATAACCAATATTACCTACTCCCACGATCAGCTTCGCTAAGTTATATTTCATATCCATACAAATACCCCTCCAATCAACATACATATATTTGCAATTATCAACATCGGAATAACAAGCTGAAATGCCATGATTAAAACACTTGTACAAATATTGGCAACTCCAGTTATACCTGTCTTTGAAAAATATTCCTTTCTATTTTTTCGGGTCGTCATTTGTAGTATATTTGCTTTTGCTGCATCGACTACAGATACACCCATCAAAGAACTTATCGTGTGTTCACCATCAAGTTCTTCGGTCAAACTAATATTAAGCAGCGCACCAAAAATATTTTGTATCGCAATATAATACATTGCAATCTTATATCTAAACAAACAACTTGTAACATCTACCTTTACCATCATAATCATCATAAGCCCAGCTATGAGGAGATTCATTTCAATTCCCGCCATGTTAATCTGCGCTTTTTTTAATCTACTATCTATCCCATAATCATCAATTAAAACATATGCTCCAGGCATAATTCCCTTTGTCATTATACCCACCTCGAATAGCTTTCCTTGATAACTAAGGCAAGCCGTTGCATGACCAATTTCATGTAATACTACACCCGCACCAATACCAAGACCATAACCAAGCACCATATTTATGAAAAAAGCATCGGCATCTCCCCAATATACTCCTTTATCAATAATTAAATAAATGCCATAAAATAATACTGGCAAAAAGGATATCAATAATAAAAAATTCAATATCTTCGGAATAATAGAGTTAGTGCTCTTTCTGTTTGGAATATAGACTGTATGTATATGTGCACCGTCTAATTCCATAGTTCTTCCTTCGTCTCTGATTAATAAGCACGCATCCAGATGTTCATAATATTTCACACACTCATTACGTGAATATCCCTTAATTTTAAATATATCTCTATCACCATTTAAACTTTTAAGGTAACGTGCCTCTCTTTCCGATAATAATGTTTCATCATCTGTCGCACCATTTCTGGCAATTACACCATCACTTGTTCTTTTTAATGTGACCCAGTTTGACATACACGGAAATTTTCCATCTAAATTTACCTTAGACATTTTTACACCTCCCTCCAATAGTTACTCCACTCATATTCTTTGTCTTTTAGAGATAATTTAAGCTAGAATATCATTGAGATAGTCTGATTTACTCATCTCCATATATTTATTCAAATCAACCACATTTTCATTGAAAAGCATAAGCGTTTCCTTTTCGCCATTCCACGGGTACAGCCTATCCGCATGAAAATGTCCAAATGCCCACCGGCGATAATTCAATGTTGACTCTATCTCTCCAAGATACAGTTCCATCGATTTATCTATCTGTGATTGATCAATGCTTGCAAAGAATAAATCTCGTGGTTCATATGCTATTGGGCAAGTATGTGAAATTACTAAATCAACTGATTTTTCTTTTTCAACAAAACTTCTACCATACTGCATTTCTTCATCCGAAAGCTGTTCGTTCTCAAACCACTGCCAATGGTTGTGAAGCCTTATCCATTTATCTACACTATAAGCCCCTGGAATCGATAATGTCTTATAACCAGCAAACCTATATACTGCCGGTATATCGACTAAATATTCAATATTAGGAAACTCTTTTTCTACATATATCGTGCCTTCATATTTATCTATCTTCGACCACCTATCCGGGTACTTTTCCATTACGTACGACACCCTTGCTTCATGATTTCCTCGAAGAAGGATAAATGTAAACGGAAATCTTGATAAACTTTTCTTAAAGTTTGAATCCCTTTTGCCAGTAATGGCATAATTACATCCGACATCCCCAAGAAGAATCATATAGTTGATACACTCATCAAGCTTTAATCTATCTCTATTCTGACGGTAAAAATACTCAATAGAGCCTGCCTCTCCATGAATATCTCCTAACAAAAACCAGTTTTCTTTCATCCTCCACACCTCCTAGAAACTCCGTGTAAACAGTGCAACGTCGTTACTTATCAATTCTAAGCAGATCTCTTTTGCATTATCCTTTTCGCAAAGCACTGTATATGTAATGTTTACCATATTTTTATTGTTTATTGAGCAATTCACATCACACGCCTTAACCAATGACGAGATATAAAAATAACCATTTCTTTTCTGAATATCGTTAATCGTATCCATCATTATGTCATGAAAATCATCCTCTTCTTCAAATTTGTATGATAATGTATGGATGATACAAAATGATTGTCTTTGAATATATTCAGCATCTACAGACATGTAGTACTTAAATTCAAGATCAAAAGATTTTGTATATACATAATCCAGATTAAATCCATTAGCGTACCCATAACGTTTGTCCTTATCTACAGAATTAATTTTCATATGTATCTTCTCATTGATAATCGAATTAAGTTTATTAAATTTCTTAATAAATGTGCTATAAGGTTCTTTTTTCAAAATATCATCTTTGGAATTTTTCAAAAACATCTTGTATCCACCTCACATTTTACCTATTTGTTAATCCCCACATTTTATATGTATAAGTCCACATCATTTCTTCTGATATTAGTTACTTGTCTTTTTATCCAAGATACTATCTATTTCCAAATAATATATCTGTACCTCAGCCTTCGCATAAGTTCTGGCATCTCTTTCAATCGGCTGCACATAATATTCCATCTGTCCCTCTATTGTTTCGTCTCCCGGTTTATAATCGCCAATATTCGTTATCCAGTCATTTACACCTTCACCTGTAAAAGCCAATAAGTTTCGCTGTTCAGGAGTTGCACTAATGTACATTTCAGAAAGGAGATTTTGATAACAGTGACGACACTCATGTAATACTGTTATGAGCAATTCTTCTGCAGTTCCTCCCGGCAAACTCCCATCTTTTATAGGTTTTGAATTAACAGTAATCGTCTTTGTCGCATGATTATACGTTCCAAGTAAAGTATCATCTTCAATATCTTCAAACACGATATTTATCTTACATAAGCCAAGATATCTTGCCTCACAATAGCAAACAGCCCGTAAAACATCACACTTCTTTTCATAATCCAAGGTCTGGAAAGTTTCATCATCTCGAATTAGTTTTATAGTATCAATATTCTTTTCGAGTCTATACTCATCACCATAATTTTCAAGAACACTCACTTCTCCTTCATTTCTAGATATTCCATCTTGAATATCGTCTGCATTAAGCCCATATTCCTCACAGATTTTTTCATAATAATCCTCATTTAATTTTTCATTTTGAAAACAATTGAGTCCTATTGGAAGTGCTACGACTGCAATTACCGCAGCAACTCCAACATTTCTTCTCACTACCTGAGTACTCCTTAGAAATCTTGAAATTATAATCTGTTTTATTCTGTCTTTTCTCTTAACATTCTTAGTTATTATAAGGATTATCCCAAACACGGATATCACTAATAGCCCTATGCATAACCAGCTGATAAATCCAACCGCATATTCTCCAAGTGTTGAAACTGTGTATAATCCAACACCTGAAAGAATATCCTGGATAACACCCTTATCACACCGATTATAGTTGTAACTGATAACAATTCCAAACATACTGGTTAATAACATACAAACAATCAATCTTGGAATCGAATTATTATATTTTGCTATGGGTGTGACATATGGCAGTATGTTGTATATGTCATATGCAAAAAAAGCTCCATACAAAATATGGTCAAATAAGTATTCCCCCTTAGACTGTGTTGATTTATCCTTGAGTTTAATCCCCTGTTTTCGCATGTTACCAGCCTCCTTCGTGTATCTATATTGTTTTCTATTATGTAATTCTACACATCTTTATGATTTCTTCTCGTTAAAGCTCAAGTACAATTCTGCATAATCAAGTTCATCAACATCAAAAAATCTGTCTATTGTACTGCAGTAAAGCGAAAACGAGTAATATGTTCCACTAACAGCAGGATAATTTTTCCAGCCGTTTAGTACATATAGTATTGCTCCTTCCTTGTCACATAAATTAACATACACCCTAACTCTCTTGATGTTTTCATAATTATTTCCTACCATTTCTATAGAACCATTTACGTGAATATCGTTATCCTCACTTAAAACACCATACAACTGGTCTATCTTAAACTGTTCTGATATTCCATCCCTACAACGTACAATTACTCTTTTTCTTTTATTTGTAGAATCTGACTCCTTGTTTTTATCCATAAATAATCCTTTCAAAAAAGTTACTCCATATATTTATTTGCTCTATTTCCTTATAACTCGGCCAACCAATCAATAGACTATTACTCAATAGTGTTCAGAAAATATGAAATCGATTGTATCTTTTTAAATCAATCTCCAAACGGCATTCTGATTATCTCTGCACTTCTTCCTTTATCAGAAGTCTCTGAAACTCTGTCAGCTTCTTTTGATCTACGCTGCTCTGCCGATTTCTTACTTTCTCTTTCCTTGCGTTCCTCTTTTTCTATTTGTTTATCCAGTTCAGCAATTTTTTTATCCAACAGCCTCATGAACTCATCGTCAGTGACGTCTAACATTGGGTAATCCTTATCTTCTCCATCATAACTTCCCTTATTATTCTCTTCATCGTTAACGCCAAAGAAAAATTCTACACAATCAAGAATCCCATGTCCAGAACACGTTGCTATTCTTTCATATGGATTTATGGTTACGTTCTCCAACAAATAAATTAATGCAGTTGTTGTGGCATTCTCATCATACCGATCAATATCTATATCCATAAGATAACCCATGGCTTCTATGTATTCATCGCCTTTGATAATGTCCCCGTCATAACAGTATGCTTCCACTTCTGAAAGCCTATCCATGATTCTGCTCAGAGTAAATGGCATGGGCAGTCTGTCGAAGAAGCAGGCAAATTTGATCCGGTTATCAATATGCTCATCAAAGTTCATACGGTCAAAATCATAAAGAGTTAACAACAAACCTTTCCATAACATCTCTTTACTTACTTTATCTTTCTTCAGGCAACGCAACATCTTCTTCCTTGTTACTTTCTCAATATCTCTATTATTACCTATCTCTACATCCTTTCGTCTGAATCTGCTTTTCCAATAAATTTCATTACCCTCTACGCTGGTTACCCCAATAAATGCATTATCAACTATCACCTTCTTGATTCCGGTCTTGTCTAAGCAAATAAGTCTGCTGCCTTCAAGAATCAAAAGACTGCCATCTGCCAGCTGATTGAGAATATTACCCTGCATGTATGAATAATCGCATATGTCGTCTTTCACATCTTCTATCTTTATTATGCCACCCTGTATATCTTCGACAAATACAGATTCATCATTATCGAAGCGATAAATTCTGCCATCTGCCAGTGCCTCTTCCATAAGTAATGCATCCTTTAGTGCATTACGTTCTCTCAGGAAAGTTGATACATCATTTTCTCTTTTCTGTATATACAAATGGATATTTTCTTCATCCTTCTTTGTGAAAAATATCACTTCATCGCAGATATAAAAATCAATCCAGGTATCAGATGACAGAATTTTCTGTCTGTCATCCCCGTAATCATTAAGAACACTCTTAACACCTTCGTAATTTTCTCTGCCATGAAGATTTCTCTTCATGATTGGATCTTTACAAAGCGCCTCTGTGATCCATGTTATGTATTTTCTGAGATCAAATGAATCCTGTTCATGTGTCTCTGTATTGAGCAGAACAACATGATTGGTATGACTTGAAATCACCTGAATATCAGATAGACGAATTTCCCTTGCAAGAAATGTTTTGATCCTTTTTCTTGTCGTATTGGTGATCATATCTGCGTTGACCAGCCGATCAAGTACATATAAAATTCTTTCAACACAAGATCCAAATGCAGCTCCGTCTCCGGTATATATTTTTTTATAAGCCGACTCAGCAACATCCCCTAAGTGGTCAAATGGCATAAATGGATTCATCTCTGCACCTCCTCGCTCCATACATATTTAGTTACATCTTCCATCGTATCTACCGGAACTAACTCTACACTTAACCTGCAAAGCTCGTTTCTGTCTACAAGCCTCTTGTAACACTCGGATGGAACAATAACTTTTTTTATCAATGATCGTTCTGCAGCAATACACTTCTCAAATGTTCCACCTACCGGTCCTATATTTCCATAAAGATCAATAGCTCCGGTAAAGGCAATACCGTCAGGAATCGGTCTTTCTAACAGACACGAAAGGATAGACATCGTTATTGTTAAGCCTGCTGAAGGTCCATCCTTCTTTACAGCATCCGTCATATGAATATGCAGCTTTGGCAGCTCTTTCTCCATATATCTTCCGGCATAACAACACGCAAGTGTTACCGATTCCAGACAGGAGCCTTCTAATAAACCCGTTACAACAACTTTCTTATCCTGATAAGGATTAACAACTGTTTCCACTGCCGTGCATACACCAATACCACTTGTTGTAACAGCGAGAGCCTGTGCTAATCCGCATTTTCCCACTGCAAGTGGCGGCACATCATTCATCCCTACTGTTCTCTCCTGCCCCAAAGACTCGCGTAAAAGCTCCTTACTAATGACCACACAATCGTCAAATTCACCATTATTGTTTCTTGCAATTCTCATAAGAACGTATTCGAGATCTCTCTCCGCATCACGCATACCGGGAAGAACATCATACTGATTCACATACAGTTCCAATGCGTCACCGGTTATAGACAGTTCACCAATCGAGAACTTCTCCCTTAACTTCGGCAGAATATAATCAGTTATGATTATCTTCTTATCCTGAATTGAATAGTTACTATATTCAACAACCTCCATACGATCTATGATTGGTGAAGGGATACAGGTAATATCGTTAAATGTAAGAATCACAATAAAGTTATTTTTTGGGATCTGGCACTCAAGGTACTGGTCATATATATACTCTTCATTCGGATCAAGAAATTCATATAAGGCATTAAAGAAATTCGGTGTAGCTTTATCTACCTCATCTAAGATGATCACATCTGAATAACTTCCATGACCACTTTTTTCAAGTTCCCGAATGATCATAGAAGGTCCGGCATTACGAACTGTTTTATTCGTTCCCTTTATGATCTCGCCTCCTCCAGCACCTCCTACATTGATCTTAATACAGTTTCTTCCTGTTGCTCTGGCTATCGCCTTTGCTGTACTGGTTTTACCTGTTCCAGCTCTGCCCTTTAAACCGATAACGGTCATCCTGCCTGTATTTTTTTCCAATTTCTTTGATAAAACCGCGGTTTCAATTCTCTCCCCAAGATCATTCTGAAGATAATGAGTCTTATTCAGTTCATCAACTATTGAGCCGATAGCCAGGGGTGCTATATCTCCTTTAAAGATATTTGCCAGATAATGTACCACGTCTCTAGCATACTCCTTCTGGCTCTCATCATTTCCCCAGTTAAGGATCTCAAACAGCTTGATCGCCTTTTTCTGTACACACTCCTCATACTCATCATAACAGACAAAGAACTTGTGCTCTGCACCAGTGATGTTCCGTACATAAGTATCATGAAGTTTCTTATAATCTTCTTCTGTATAATAATAATTATCGATTTTCTGTACTGAAAAATCCGGGAAAGCTGTCTCTCCTTTTGTCACCGTCTTGACAACTATGGTGCGGATTACATTGTCAAGCTTATTCATATCCATGTTCGCAAGCTTGTATATAAGTATTCTGCAGCTTTTTGCCGGAATCTTCTTCGGAAAATCAATACCATATTCCCTGCAATACTTCGGCACGATAATCTTGTTGATTGTCTCAATGATCTCTGACTCTTCCGCATCCTGAAAATATATCGTAGTCATGTTGGCTCTTAACGACATCGGAATATCCTTGATGTCACTGCATGTAACGATCACGAACATATTCGCAAGGCCTATTTCCACCTCAACAAACTTATCAACAAACGAAGTTTTCTCTATTATTGGAAGGAGCGTATTTCTGATTCCAGATTCATAGAGCTCAAAATCTTCTATAACAAAGACTCCTCTCACTCCCGCTTCCTTGATATGCTCAAATACCTGACCAGCCCGAGCATTATCATATATCTTTGATGTACCAGTAAGAGAATCGGTCTCCTTCATCTGTATACCCGCCAGATTTATCACTGTATGTCCCCGCCCTATAGAACCGGCAATCACTTCAGCAAGATGATTGAGTCCTACATCAGGATGCCCAATCAGACATATTGTTTTAGGAGCTATACCAGATATGTTAGCAGCTTCAAATTCTGTATATATCTCTTCAAGCTGCTTACGATGACCAATATGTTCCTTCTCTATCTTTTTCCTTAAAGTATCTATATCTATGTATTTGTAATCTGCATCACGAACCCAGTCGATGTCCAATATGTCCCCCATCTGTTTCAGGTAATTACGTTTTTCTGATGATGAGCAGTTTTTATCAAGTCTACATCTTATTGTTTCATAAACATTACGAAACTCCGGTGGCATAACTTTTTTGAGTACGTTATATAGTGCGTCCAATTCTTCCTGCTCTTTGTATATCGTCACTTCAGACTTTTTCTCTTCTTCAGCATTCTTGTCTGCTAGTGCCAGTTTTTTATTTCCCAGATCTTTCTGTATTTCGGGAGTAAACTTCTCAATACTTCTCTGAAACTTCACTTTCTCTTCTTTCGGGATTTTATCGGTCTTTACAAGACTTTCTTCCATATCTGTCACATCACTGCAGGAACAGACGTACCACTTCTCCTCATTTTTAACTTTGTCCACGGATTTGAGGCCTGAAATATATACTATCTTATCAGCACATCCATCGAAGTATTCAGGTTTACTATTCGTTACAACCCGCTTTCTCCTACCATCAGCTTCAACTTCCAAAGCAGCCATACCATCGGATGTAACTGTAATGTTAGTAAGCCTGACAATCTCTTCTAATGGTTCACCCTTGTCAAGGCTAGTATAATTCATCAAGTAAAAAGCCCTTTCATCCATCTTTGTTGTTACATCATATAATGTTTCTTCAAACGTCATTGCGTTATTTCTCCCCAACCTTTTCTTATCAATTGGTATTATATTTCCGCTCATATCGCATCACCTCATTTCCGAATTTATCTGCAACGCATCTTCCGTCCGGAGTATTCCCCTGTCAAGATATTCCAGTTCTAATCCCATATCCACGTACCCCTGAACAACTATCCTATAGTACGACTCCGTAGGTTTCTGATATGGTCTAATATTCGCATTCATGATATAGGCCATCGCATTGTACATTTCACCATTTATGGTAACTGGAAGTGTCTCTTTACTATAAAGTCTCGGATATCCCTCATAACGGTCCAGACTCTTTTCACACTCACTGTCTATACTCCATACAGTTATAGGAACCTTTTCTCCGCTTGCTTTCTCAATAGTCGCATACATACGAAAAACAAGCTCATAGTCCATAAGATATCCGTTCCCCACTACATGTGCAGTGGGGCAGCGGTACTTCATCTGTTCCTTGTTCAGATTACTTCCATACGCAATATAATAACTCATATCATGCCACTCTCCTTCCGCCATCCATATTTTTCATCAGCTGTGATCTGACACTGCTGAATTCATTGCCAACTATTCCTACCTGATTCATAAAGCTTGACATTTCCTTTCTTTCGAAAGAACACGCCTTCATATGACTACATCTATAAGCATTATTATATCCCCTTGTCCTTTTCAAATAGCAACCTGTACAGCAAATAGCAAGTGCCAATACAATATTTGCTCTAACCTCTTTCTCATCAAGAGTCGCGTTAAAAAGCCTGAATTCTATTCCTTTTCCTTCAACGAAACTATGAAGATTAAGAATACGATATCTTGTATGATCATAATGATTATGTGATGAACCACTATTTCCATACCATATATTCATTATTTTAGCCAAAGATATTTCCCGTCTTGGTATATCGTTAATTACTTCGGCAAAACCAACTTCTGTCTTATGGCACCATCTCATGACCCTGTCCGGGTCAACCCTAAGTACTTCACATAACATATCTTCGTTACGTGCTGTAATATTAACTATGTTGCGGAGCTGAATAGCAGATATGCCTTTTACCTCCACATGAACATGCATTCCACAAGACTGATTCACAACCCCTCCCTTAGCCTTGATCTCACTTGTTATCTTTTCGAGGAGCTGAATATCCCTATAATCAAGAATAGGCGTGACAAGCTCACATTTATAATGATCCAGCTCCGGATTCTGGCGGTCAGCTGTAACCGAGGGCTTAATAGATGCATCTCTGACTATCTTCCATGTACGACTCATGCTATCAATAATATGATGTTCGTTATACACGCCGCCCTTATAGATCTTCTGTGTGCCAAGAGTTCTCGCAACTACTCTTGCAGCAGTATCTCTCGATATACCGGTAAACTCTATCTCACATCCAAACCTGCGCTTTTTGATTCCATGCTGCTTACGATAAGCATCTATTTTTTTCTTATATATACCATTTATCCACTCATTAAGGTCTTCTCTCACAGTACCAGGATGCTTGAACACAAAATCTTCAGAATATCCTGTGCAGTAATGATTAAGATCTATCCACGTAGAAAACATCTTAATATCTGTCTGACTATTTATACACGCATTCATATGTTCACGATAGCCCATGCGTGTGTTCAATTCTTCAATATCATTTACTACAGAACATTTTAGATACAACCAATTATGTACCACTCTGGAAGTTCCTTCAAACAATATCTCTCTATCACTGTTGAGCCAATACTGAGGTATTCCTTCTCCCTCAAAAACCGGATTTTCATTGTTGCAGAAAAACCTGGCATGATATACATCTTTCCAATCCATACCATGCTTACTAATTCTGGTTGCTCTGATCACTTTATGATGAATAACCTTATCCTCATTCCAAAAAAACTCATGATAAATAGGTTTATCCAGTTTCTGATTTACATACTGCATTGAATCCGAAACGAACATTACCCGCCCATATTCTTTCGCAACCAAAGGATCGACTTTCCTGCCTGTTGCCGCATCTGCATATGACTTGTTTTTACAAAGAACCGGAATATGACAGTTCTGATAGTGAAGCTCAATAGCTCTCTCTATTTTGGTTTTTGACATACTGCACCTCCTTACCATCAACAATTATAATTATCAAACTTCATCTAATACATATCAGTTTATATGAACACTCTATTGTTTTAACTTTAATATTTCAGCAAACATCGCTACACAATATCTACTCACTTGTAACTTTCATAAATAAATACTTCATAGTCTTCACTATTCAGTGACCAGCCGGAGTCTGTATCACAGCCGTCCACCGAATTTAGGCTGAGACTAATCGCTCCTTTCAGGTGGGATTTTATTTATATTAGATCTTCTATATACACTAATCCAACACAGGACTATATAAAAATGTATGGTGTATAATTGTTCCTGTTCTATAGTCGTAGTGTAGCCCATAATTAACATAATTACGTTATCGCTTTTATCAAAAAAGTTATAACTTATAACAAACACATCAACTATAACTTAGAAGATTTTCATACATTTATGTATCTATGTGCTACTAGCACTAACAACCAAATATGGGAAAGAAAATTCGTTTGGTGCGCCCCCTCCCTAGCGCAAAAGATTCAAAGATATTAAGTGGAAATATATAAGATACTTTTTAACATGGTAAACGCTCCATAGCCAATACCCTGCCGTATTCTTGAAAAATTTGAGATAATCTTCCTAAAAAGTTGGAAAATCCACGCAGATTTTCCAACTTTTAGGAAGTTTGTTGTCTATGGATACACGATTAATTACTAGAAAGAAACAATTAGAAAATTTGACTTTACTCATTCAAGAATGCCAAAACAGTGGTACGAAGACAAAAGACTGGCTTGCACAGAATAACATTTCAAAAGACCAGTATTATTATTGGCTGAGGTTTGTACGGGAAAATGCTTATATCAAAAGCAAAAATAGGGCTGCTCAGATAAATCAAGTAGTGAGGATCGAGTGCGAATATGTTTATACTTCACAAAATATTTCTACAGATACGATTACCATAAGTCACGGACAGTTAAACATAAGCATACCGGCGACGATAGACGTGAACACAATCCGGACAATTATGGAGGGGCTGTACATGTTCAATAACGCCACCTGTTTTACTAGCATTTACATAGTATGTGGCAGAACTGACCTGAGATATGGCATAGACAGTCTTGTCGGAGTCCTCACATCGCTAGGCATCGAGAATCCAGCAGCTGCCAATACGCTGTACTTATTCTGTGGAAGATTAGTCAATTCCTTTATCGTAAGGATCAAGGGTAAAATCATTTTTAATGATGGCAACAAGCCAGTCTATACCGCTGCGTAATCAGTGTAGCCGAGTGCAATGTAGATATGTTCAAAACTGGCATCATTCAGCATTGGTCATCACTCCCACACAGCGGCAGGCTATTCCCTGCGGATACCCTCGACAAGAGTTATCATGATTTTACCGAATGGGATAGCTGAACATTTTTCTGCTCAGGGAGGCTCAAGCAATGCAAATCCTAATGATTTTTCAGGCATTTCTGCCAGAGCAGCCTTTCTCGCGATTGACAACCAGTATAAGTACTGATCTTTTTTGATATTGTTTGCTTCACAATAAGCTCTTACACTTAACCCTGATGCTGCATGGTCTGCAAATATCTGCTTCCATGCAGCCATCCTAAACTGGCGGGGTCCTTTGTTAACATAGTTACAACTCCTGTAATTAGTGGAAAAAGTCTAAAAAGTAGAAAATCCACTTATTCAACTTTTTTCACTGTCTCTTTAAAGAGTATAATGTCATAAGTTTCCAGGCTGCTAGGCACGAGTGGTTTACCATTTACGGACAGATGATGGGATTCTGCCCATATCAGCTTCTTGAAATCAATTTACTATTTTTAATTATATACTTTCTCTTCAATTTGTTATGAGCTTATCATAAAAAAGACAATATGTAATCATAAGGGGAAGAAGAGTTCATTTATATATCTTTTATAATTTCTACCAATAATATGCCTCTTGATTCTCCAAACACTGCTTATCTAACTGATATGCTATAATCAAACAGTAGATACATCTTACTATTCCTATCACCCACCCAAAACTAAATATTGCTGCAATTCCGATACATAAAATGACAATACAGATCATTGTTCCCCATAAAGGATTAATAAGTAAACTCATAAACTGACAAGAAAAATACGTTTTTGCTACAACGCCTAAAACCTTCAACAAAATCTTACCAGCATAAAACATACCAATCACATAAAATGGAATTATAAACGATGACCAATTTACTTCATTTTCATTGCCAAACATAACAGAGATCATAATCACCAAACCTATAACTCCAAGTACTCCAATACGTATACATTCTCTTTTCAACATATCCAATCCCTCCTAACTTATACTACTGAAATATATCCTTCCAAACCATTACGAGTATGTATAAATGCACATCCAAATGGTATTGTTGCTATCATTTCAGGTTTTAAGCGTGTGTCACGATTCTGTCTTATTGTAACTGACTTATTATCTGTCCTAGGCTCCAAAAACGCTTTACTATAACCACTACTTGATTCACTATACAACCTGTCATATTCCCCGAACCAATATTCGGAAATGGCCTTACAACTACCATAATTAGAATGATTAAAAGCAACTATACTACATGCCCTATTAGTAATCTTCATACTGTCTTGATACTGCGACACATCAGTTCCCGAAAGAATCAATCTCACATTTCTGAAATTATCTCTAATTATCGGAACGTCTATATATACATCATCCAGTACAAGAGTAAAATTCTGCCCCTTTTCTGCCTCCGATCGTATTATTTCTAAACATTGTTTACTTATTGCAGAATTACTTCCATAAACTTCCTTTATTATTACTTTACCATTATTCAAACCTTCTGAAATAGACGACTCTCCAATTGTATTTCCTCTAGATAGTCGTTCTAACCTACACACACCTTTAACAGTCCGTTCAGCCATATTTCGATCAAAACGATTTAACAAATCAAGCGCTTTATCCCTATTAGAAGAATTTGTTAATAATTCCTGCTGCCAACCTATTCCTAGCCAATCAATACTATACATTCCCTGAACGGTCATTGGTTTATTTAATACCTCACATACATCTAAAGCATATGAGTAAAAGAAAACCAGATCAGTATCAGCATTGTCAGCTGTCAGTATTGATAGTAGCTGTGTTTTACTGAATCCCGAATATATATTTTCACTCCAGTGACTAGCATTTATTCCATATCTTCCAAGTCTTTCAGCCGTAATATATCTATTGCCATTATGTATAATTACAACACAGTCCTGTGAACTTCTAATAAGTCCTAATAGCAACACACTCCTTTCCTCATCACTACCTCCGGAAACAATAATAGAGTCTTTAAATGTATTACGAATAAAATCATCAGAATTCACATAATTTCTAGCTGGAAATGCCTGTGTTCTATTTATACCCGCCACATGTTTCGAAAGATAAGTTTCGTTACTATCAAATAGTGTTGATAAAATATTTATCATACATTATCCACCTCCCTTCCAAACACCTAATCAACTTTGAACTTAAATCGGGTTCCATCATAAATGTTTACAAAGCATTCTCCTGTTTGCATTTCATTTATATAAAAATCCTCAATTACATACCCCTCTCTCCGATTAGAATAACATCCACCTGGACTCATAGTTATATAATCTGCGATTTCTTTCCCAAAATCATCCTGCATATACTGTCTAGTGGTAAAATCATTCGGTTTAAAGTATAACTTTGTACATAAACCAGCCAATAAGGTTCTGCCATCTTCTTGTCCATAGATAGAATAAACCTGTTCTATACTTTGACATCCTATCATAGCTTTTAACCCCTTTGCTCTACCTACATTTACTGCTTGTGCAATGTCTATTTTTCCTATAACAGGTAACTCATCACATATCAGATATACGCTACCTGCATTACTGTTTCTGGACAATACCTCATTCAACATAAGGTTAATCATGGATCCGAATATCTTAATCTGTGTGTCCTTGTAACTCGTATCATAATTAATGAATAGGACTTGATTATTCTTATTTCTTACAAATTCTCGTATTGAAAAGTCACCATTCTCTGCAAATACATCAACTAATGTTTGTAACGCAGTAGTTACTAATTCTCCCCAAACCCCAATAGCCTGCTTATTGTCAGTCTCCGTTCCAAGAATCCTATTTAGGACACCTGGTTCACCACAGTTATTAATTATTCGAATATAGTCACTTTCTGTGAAATTCAAAAAGAATCTCTTTAATCCTCCATTAGTCCAGTTTTGTCTTTCATGTAGATTGTTCATGCCTAACTTAATAAGACTGATGATTATGCAATATAACAATTCCGATGCTCCCTCAACAAAGAAAGGTTCATTAGTATTATCCTTATACGAAAATAAATGTTTAACAAACTGTCTTGCATTTAACTCGATCATATTCAAATCATAACCATCTGCTAATATATCTTTAAAAAGGTTCCATTTTATACTTTTATTCGAATTTATTCCCTGCTCTAATATTAAATCTCCTTCTCGAAACATATCCTCAAAGTCATCCTTTGCTTGTACAACAACCATACTATAATTACCAGACTTTACCCTAAGCTCGCTCATCATTCGTCTTATGCAATATGTCTTTCCAGTACCTGTTGCACCAATAAAACCGACTCCTTTACTAAGATGCTCCTCCGTTAAAGATAGTCTTGCTCTTCTGTCCACGCAAGCACCTGGTAAGCTTACTATCGCTCTATCATAATCTTTTGGACTAAATTCCTTTATATCTCTTCCATACAACACTCTTTTTACTGTCTGTCCATACAAAATTCTCACCACCTTTCAAATATCCGATATCTTTCTATATCGCGACTATCCTTAAAAATCACCTTTTCACTTTGGGTTTGTTCTAAATAATCATGTCCAGATTTCATTTGCTCATTTGAACGAACATTTGATAAATCTATTATCTCTGGCGCCCTTGGTGGTTCATCACCAAAGGATTGAATAGTATTTGTTTTTACATCATAATATCCATTAGTTGGTGAATGATATCCCTTTTTTTCACTTATTTCACTACAATTATGTGCTGCAAGATGTTCTTCATGACTTAGCAGCTGAATATTGTCCACACATCCTGCATATTCCGGATATTCGTTGACTGATTTCATATGCTGACCTTCGTAGCCGGAGACATGCCCCTTTTCTATAAGCTCATTCTGCTGTTCTACAGTCCAGTCCACCGTACCTTTTCCATTACATACAAGTTCTTTCTCTCTTGACCAAGCCTCTTTTACAGCACGCTTTCGATCCTTATTGAGCTGTAATTTTTCTTCTCTTGTCATAGAATCCCTCCTATTCAAGAGCCCTCAGCTCATCATTTAAGAAATCTTCCAAACAATTCCAATCAAGAAAGATCCCTCCTGATTCATGTTCTAACTGAATGATTTTACCCCATGATGAAATTAAAATGATGTCTCCGAAATTCATAACACCAATCTCTATACATTCGTCAGAGGACACTCCCTTATTCATGGAAATAATCTTCTCTATAGGATAAAAAACTGTCCCAGGAACATCGATTTCAATGCCATTAGATATCTCATATAACTCCTTAACAGCTTTAAACTGTTCAGGGTAAAGCTTTGTTATTTTGGCTATCTCTTCTTTAGTGGCAGGTGCAGAAATATCCATTCTGCACTTGCCCTCTAAAGAAAGTAAAATACTTTCCACTGGATTCATTATTTGTCACCTCACTAATTTAATTTTGTAGCATCATCACCATTCACATTAACCATAAGAACCTTCTATTTTGACATGCATATACCTCAATCTGTCTATCAGTAAATTCGAGTCTCAATTATTATTCTTTTATGTTGTTATTGTGTCCAAATCGTTTTCCTGTAGCAATATATTCAAGAATATTATCAGCCCAGAATTTTGAAACATTCTGCATATCTTTTATTTGTGCAATAGGCGTATCCCAGCAAACATAATACATATTATTATCTATATCTCTATATCTATGAGTTACTGTTAATGCCTCATCTCTCCCATTAAAGCTTGGTTGGCGAATTATATAAGCTCTCCAACTACCATTTTTATATACATACTTAAATCTAAATTCGACATCTGAAGCATTATGATTGGAATTCCCATAATATATAACTGATCCAACTGTTATAGAAGTATCATCCATTTTTCTTTCCATTCTATCTGCCACCTGCCTTTGAATATCATTGTGGCTTGTAGAACTATTTTGCGCACGATAATTCGAAGAATCTCTTTGTTTTTTATCTACTATTCCTTTAACAATGCTTACAATACCAACAACTAAAATAATCATCACAACAATGTATGAATACTCTTCCATAACAGTCACCTACCTTTTAAAATGTTCTCCCAGTAGAAAGATACTCTTGAAAATTATCTGCCCAACGTTTAGATATAATTTGCATATCATGAATAGTTGAAACACTCCTATCCCAACAAATATAATAAGACCCATTATCACTCAACATATGGACATGTGCCCCCTTAGTTCTATTATTAAAACTAGGCGTTCTTAATATGTACGCCCTCCAACCATCGCCAACATACCTATATTTAAAACGATACTCTCTGTCATATTTATTATGATTATCATTTGCATAATAAATTACAGGACCGAATTCCTGCGAGTAATTAGCTGTTCCTTGCAAATTATCCAGCTGTTTTATCATAGGGGCATTTGCCAGTTCACCAATATTATTCCTATATCCATTATGTAACGTATTATTGCAACATGCATAAATAATCACTCCAATCAAACAACAAGCGCATAGAAAGAACATTCATATTCACCTCGCTATTCATAAAGAGTTTTAAAGCTTTTCAATAGCACTTTCATATCATTAAAATCATTAAAAATAAGTGTGCCCTGTGATAACCATTCAATAAATCTGTACTCATTTCTTTTATTAAATGTAATTCCCTTATCAATATATAAATAATAAAAGTTTTGATCTTTCTCAAATCCAATTCGGCATCTTCGTGTACTGCAACCAGAAGGTAAAGTGCACCTAAAAACATGGCATAAATGGTCATCTAGTGTTGTCTTTAGAATAAGATACTGTTCATCAGTACCATACACAAACTCTCTCATACTCTCAACCTCCTGTTATACATCTATACGCTTGTGTCAAAACCTCCACTAATAATTCTTCGTTTTTACGGTTCAATATTACTTACACTAACAATTTCAACAGATTCATTTTTACCCTTGTATCCATATGCAACTTCACGAGTATCCTTCCATTTCATATATAAATTCGACAAATCACCTACGCCACCACACATCTTACAATTAGCAGTTCCATTTTCCTCACTATCAGGTGTCTGTGGAATCCAAAGATTTTCTCCCATAAATGTATACTTTTCCACTCCCGAAAACACCTTATCAAATAAACTAATACCAAGAACATCCCTAATATTCGGAGATAATCTAATCCAAACAAAATTCCTATCCTTGATCATATCTAACAAATCATTGTACTCATGCTCAGGTGCATCATGATACATAAGCATCATAAGCGCAATATATCCTTTATAAGCATTCATAATCTCAGTAGCGAAATATGAGCAATTAGATGAGTCCACATCATTCTTATACCCATTCTCATAATCTTCAAATCGTTTTCTCAAGAGACATCTAGGGCAGCAAGGCGTAACTCCTGGATAAACAAATATTAACTCTGCTCCAGCACCATTTTTGTACATCATTGCAGCTTCATACAACATTCCATACTTTAATGCAAGATATGCCGTTCTAGCTTGTGCATCAAAACTATCTGTACATCCCAAAAGCAAATAGTCCTTATTTGTTCTTACTTCGAATACACGTAAATATCCCATAAACTCTTCATCTGACATTCTTTCATCTAAGAATTTATCAACAGCAATGACTTCTGCCTTAGGATTAATGTCAAGAATTTCATCCTTAATTACATCAACCTTTTTCTTGTGAATTTCGCTAACATATACCTGCTGAGTCGCAACATTGCTTTCACTAACAATATCTCCATCAAAAACGATGAACTTCATAAAACCATGGCGTGCTAAATCCTGTAAAAAGCCTCTTGAGCCTCCTCCTCCAACACACACTATTACCTTATTCAGTACTTTATTAGGAATATCAATCTTCTTAAAAAGTTCTTCATACTCATGCGGATTACTTACACGTGTTTCAATCTTTGTATTATTTACTATTTTGCTATCGACCTTAATATTTGAAGTAATTTCCTCCTCCTTTTTCAAAGGCTCAACCCTTGATATCACACCATTTTCAATATCTAAGCTTTCATTTAAATATGTTCTATTCCACTTTGTGGCATAGTCATAATCATAACCATCTCTAGTTGCTCGAATAATAACTTCACGTTTTACCCTAACAACATGTTTCTCTTTATATGCAACATAGAAATACAATTCGAATAATCCATTTTCCTTGGATTGAACAATCGGCATCGTAAAAAAATCATGTTTCCAAAAATCCATATGTAATTTTGCTGTTGCTACATCATGGAAAGAAGGTACCACCATTCCTAATGGATGACTATGAACAAACCCTGTAGGTACATACCCACTATTCTTCCATTTATTATTTTCTCTCGACGTATTCTCAACGTTATAATAAAATGACCCTGGAGAATTAGCAGAATCAACATCGAAATAATACAAATTAACAATCTTCATATCAGCCATTGAACCTATCATCCCCCCAGTTTCAGCAGGATATTTTCCTACATTCGCTCGCATTTTATCCAAGACTTTCTCATCTATAGAATAGCGTTCAGGGTTGACACTGTCCTTCTTAGACCCTCTCTTATTCTTCATTTTGTCTTTCTTAAACATTTTCACGTCCTCCTCTGCAACTGTTGTTTTTAATTATATTAAATCCATCTACTATGTAACCTCCAAGCACTGCCATATACTTATTTCTCCTCTACCTCAAAAAAAATGTTCTCAACTGTACCACACAGATTTACACATGCACCATCAGTTTCATCAAGCTCCTTATTTTTAAGCAACTGCCTGCCAATAGCTTTACTTACTAGTACTCTGATACCTCTTGCACCATACTTTGTCTGATAGCTCTTAAACTCATACATAAGTCTTTCATCGATGTGGTTTAACTTCAAATTAAAATCAGCTATTTCTTCACTTACAAATTTAACGATAATATGTTCAATAGCATCATCTGAAAGAGTATTAAAAACAACAAAATTACCAATTTTACCGCTTATTTCTGGTCTTCCGCAATGCCTTGTAAATGCATCTCTACAGATCTCCGCCTTATCAAATTCTGAAGCCTCATTATACTCGTCCATATTAATTTCGAGATTCGAAGTAAACATAAGAATACACTTACTAAGATCAATCGGCTTAGAATTATCTGACATGCCTAAATATCCCGTATCTATTGCTTCCATCAAGCTTACAAGCAACTTTTCATTAGCTTTCTCTATTTCATTTATGACAATTACATGGTATGGATTTTTTCTTACGGGATCCAAGATTGTCCCTTTCCCATAACCTGCATATCCTGGAGGCGCTCCTAAAAAGCGATGAACTGTGTGCTCCCCTATAAATTCACTTCCTGCAATCTCTATAAATCCATATTTGTTCCCATAAACGTCCGATAATACAGCTGCAAGCGACTTTGCCGTTTCTGACTTGCCTGTAGCCGTTGGTCCTAATAAAGCAACTGGCAATAGTTTCGCCTTCTTACTTCGTTTATTAATGACAATCAAAACAGACAAATCATCAATACATTCATCCTGACCGAATACTTTTTCTTTAAGTGGCTTTGAGATATCCTCTGGAAATACTTTTTTTGCTTGTATCTCTGTTTCCTCAATCTTACGAAGCTTATTTTTATCAAACACGCTATGTTTAGGATATTCGTATACTGTATTATCATAAACAGTTTCCATATCATCCACATCATCATGATGCTCCATAGAATACATTTCCTGCCATGAATGGCAAAAATTAACTAAGTCATCCAAATTATCAAATGTCGCCTGACCATTACACAGAAAACTATTAAATAACTCCGAACACCCTTCTGCTTTTATTCCAAAATCAATATATACTGTAAATACACTATCGATATTTTCAAAACCTATTGCCGCATTTCGTTTACTACAACATGACGGCAATACACATTTATTAAATTTCGTACAGCATCCTGAAGGTATACTATTAAACATGTCATTAAAGTCCTCATACGTTCCAAAAGCAAACTGTTTCATACATTATCACCTCTTTAACCACAAATTGAACAAATAAAACCAACAATTGCTAAAATAGCCACCACCACAACACCCCAAAATAAAACTACTGCTAAAAAAGAGGCAACTGTAACAGACACGCATCCACCCGCCGCAAATGCTACCGTTAAACCTACTCTTTTTCCAGTAGTATCACTCTCAATAATCGAATAAATAGCAAAAGCTAAATACGCAACCACTAACACTACTGTTATAACAGCAATGAACCCATCCATAATTAACACCTCCAAATTATATTATGGTTTCCCACTACAGTAGCAGCTACTATAATTTCACTGCCGCTGTTTCGATTGGTGACCGTCCAATTCTCATCAGGTAGGATGCTACTGTTATCTATCACTGTTTTTCACTGTGGAATCCTCCGCCCGGTAATGTCTCCTGATTCTCGCCGCCATGGAATCCCCCGCCTGGTAATGTCTCCTGGTTCTCGCCGCCATGGAATCCCCCGCCTGGTAATGTCTCCTGGTTTTCGCCACCATGGAATCCTCCACCTGGCATAATATCAACAATAAACTTCTCAACAACTTCAACTTTTTCTTTTGTGTTCATGACTTTTCTCCTTTCAAAACTATGTTTTTTCTACCTGATAAAAATAACACTCTAACCAATTCTACATAGAATTACTTAAAAATGTATGATATACTGATTAAGTAATTCTTCCATAGGCTACAGTTGTAGTGTAGCTCATAATTAAGTTAATGACGTTATTGTAATTTTCAGATTTGTTATTTTTTTAGTGAATAACAATTACGACGGAGGTGATTATAATGTATTTATGCATAGGAGTATTATTGACCTTAATAACCAAATTTCGGAATGGAAACTCATATGATGCGCCAAAAGGCAGAAAAGATTCCAAAATGTCAAACGAGAAAATATGTGAGATATTATTTTCAACATGTCTTCACGAAGATGATATGTATTCAACACAGAACATTTCGCCTATAATCAATTGCAAACCGAACTCCCACCTAAAGAAAAAGGAAATTGTTGATTATTTCAAAGATTTTAATATTTACGATGAGAAAGATGCGCAAGATCTCCGTTCAGATTTCATGACAATAAGTAATGACATACTAAATAATGTTATAAAACCTGATTATATTAAAGCATTCATAGAATCCTTAATTATAGTAATAGAGAATGATGATTCTATTTTTGCCGACACTATAGTAGGAATGAATCAAGAATATACTAGAAATAACTTATTAAACAACTGGAGAGCAATTGATGTCAGGGAGTTTCTAGCTAATATTCTTTATTTTTGTTATTTGAGACCCGATAATGAAAAGGGAGCAGATACCCTCTTGGCATTCAATACAGAATTTATAAATGCAAGACTTCATTCATCGAACTACGTTTCATTTAAAAAATATAATAACGGAGAACGGAGATTAGTATTTAATATAGAAAAATATAAACTTCCTAAAGAATTAACTAATTCTATGGTAATCCATAGCACATCTCAAAAAGTGCTTTTTCGCGAAAAAGAATTTAACAATATAATTTATGATTTACAAATTAACCAAGTTACTAATATTTTTCTTCATGGAATGGGTGGTTGCGGAAAAACAAGTCTTGCAAGTATGATATATTTTCATTTGAAAGATCAATACGACTGCTATGGATGGATTAACTACTCCGGCAATATTAAGCAAAGTATGATATCTGATATTTCCATCAATTATAGCGATGAAACAATGATTGAAAATGATGCAACGAAAAAATGGGAAACTTTAAAAAAAGCATTCAAAAACAGCTCTCAATCAAAATTGCTTGTAATAGATAATGTCGATAACATTGACAGCATTAATCAACACCCAAGGCAAGACAAAGAACTTATAAGAATGTCTTCTTGGAATAATATAACAATTATTATTACATCCAGATTATCAGAATTACCTGGATATGAAACATCATATGAAATAGAAAACCTAGGAAATGCAAATGACGACAAAAAATGTATAGAATTGTTTTATCATTACTCTCCGGAATCAGAAAAATACCGTTCATCCAATGAAGAAACTGTTAGGACATTATGTGCTCTTGCAGGATATAACACAATGGTTATAGAGTTGCTTGCCAAAGGCTGCTATCATTCTTCTCACGACCTAAACAAATACTATCAACGTATAAAAAATAACTTCAGTTATGCAGACGATACATTAGTAGAAACTAATCACGACTATACGATTTTAAAAACCGATAAGTCTGACGACGAATATTATGACATAGGAAATGAGACTGTCGCAAGTCAGCTATATAAGCTCTTTAATATTAAGACAAGAAGTCCTCTTCAACAGTTAATATTATGGGATTTTCATTGTCTCCGAGAAAATGAAAGAGTATTCACTCAAGAAGCAACTGATTGGATGGGGTTTAATCTGAAGGACATAACCCCACTTGTAAGAGAAGGCTGGATAAAACAGACAGATGATTATTTCTTTATTCATCCCTTGGTGAATCAGGCAATTTCCTGCTCAAAAGAAACAAATTCCACTTATTGGTCCATAAAGCAAGATATGATCAGAGAAGGAAAATGCTTAGATGGAATTATCTCTTCAATCACCGATAATTCATTTTTTAATGAATCCGATAGTTTTGAGACATCGTTGAGGAAACTTGTTTTTGTTGATTGTCTGTCTTATAAAGGTGATATATTATCTGCAAATGACTGGATCAATATTGCCGATTTTGCCAGGAAACGCGGAAATATCAATTTGGGTAAATACTATTATAAAAAAGCTCATGATTATTTTTCATCAGTTTCATCCAAGAATGATATCGATATGAAACAGTACTGGAAATGTACATATTATTATGGCTATATGCTTTCATACACAAAGTCTGGCTATAAAGATGCCGAACTCACACTTAAGGAATCACTTGAATTGGCAGAGCAGATTATAGAAGAGGAAGGAAACACTGATAGCAATATTCTCATGTTAGCTACCAGCCTAGACCATTTAGGGTATATATTAAGCAATTCCCTTAATAATGACATATTAAGAATCACTTTGGCTGACATCTATCTTAATGAAGCTGTAAATTATCGTGAATTTCTGTGTTCAGCACATCCTGAACACTATCGATTATTACACGATTATGCATGGTGCCTTGATAACCTTGGTGCATTTTATACGAACATTGATGTTACAAAAGTTATATTTTCAAAAAATACCAACCCAAATGATATAACTTATCTAACTATGGATGAAATATTAGAAAATAAAAGGCAAACAGAGAAACTACTCAAGACAGCATTGGATATACGAATATCTCTCGCAAATGCCAGAGGAAATATAGATTCTACTGAGGTAGCATGGACATATTTTAATTTAGCAGAAATGATATATACAAATCTAACCGAAAAGCCTACCTCTAACATTATAGACATTAATTATTATCTGGATACTACATTAAAGCAATACAAAATGCAAAATGCAGAAGTGTACATAAATAACGCCATAGAAATTTACCAGAGACTTGACCAACGATTCCCTGGACAGCATATGAGTTCTGAGGCTCGCACAACGGCTTTATATGGCAAACTGCTGATGTTATGCCCAGAACGGCATGATGAAGCATTAGAACAATTTGACAAGGCCTTGACATTATATATTACTTTGGATAATGATAATCCTGGTATGTATAGACAGGAAATACACACATTGCACATTCTTTACCACTTATAGTTCACGTATACGGATGACAAACGCCCATGGTCTCCTAAATAACAACCGCCTCTAAATGGGGTGGTTGTTATTTAGATCATTTTTCTTTTTTTCAACAGCTAGGTAGGTCGTCTGACCACGGCAACAAACCTTGTTGTGATATAACATAGTTGTAACTTTCTATATACGTTTCAGGGATATCATCTTTGTGTGAAATGGCACATATGTATATTCCGTTGCAAATGAACCGCTTGCACGGACTTTGTGATCCAGCCTCACGGAGACTGAGCCAACATACTATTTCGTTAACCACCAGGCTTTTTGAATAATCCGTGTCCCTGCTGTCCGAGGATAGGAAACCGCAAATCCGTTTTAAAGGGAACCACCATTCCGGTGGTGGAAATCTTTATCATAAATCCCTTAGAATGTAATCATGCACCGGAAGGTGTAAATACATTCAAAGGAGGTCATGACTATGACCAAGACCAGAAAGGCAGATCATCCAAGACAATTCCTTAAGGATTTCAGAGGAGTCTGTGTGACTGATGGTTATCAGGTATATCATACACTCGAAGTGGAACGTGAAGATCTTGAGATTGCCGGATGCTGGGCGCACTGTCGCAGACGTTATGATGAAGCAGTCAAGGTGCAGCTCAAGAATGAACAGAAAATGAGTCTGGCTTATCTTGCACTTTCCCAGATACAGCAGATCTATCATGAAGAAAAACAGCTTCAGGATATGACACCGGCAGCGAGACGCAGGCATCGTCAGGAGAATATCAAGCCACTGTGTAAATGTCAATGAAAAAGTTTACCGATTAACTCACATGAACTTTTAACATCGCCATAGGAGCCACAGTTATTTGTAAGGAAAATATTGTATCTACTCTTCTCATCCTTCTTCACAGGTGCAATATCTACACAAGTTTTACCCATATTCTTATCGCCCTATTTTGCCATAAACTCTTCAAAGGTACCATCATCATACTTATTATGTAATAATTGTAGTTGTATAGCTAGTATTCTGAATCTTTGTTTTTCAGCAATAATCATATTTTTCTTTTAAAATGCAATCAATAAACTCATCACTCATATTCTTCCCAGTAACATTTTCCAACCAAAGCCACTGTCCGTTGCAATTATTTTCTATAAAATAATATTCGTTATCTGCTGAAAGAATTAAATCTATGGAAGAAAAATATAAATTCTGCATCTTCATGAACACCTTTATTTTTTCGACAATTTCTGTCGGAAGTTCTATATATTCATGTTTTACCATTAACGGTGACAGTCCCCTCACATCAATTCTAGACATATCATTTTCCTGAGAGTAAATGGCAAAAGCATACATTTTTTCTCCAAAGACCACGACCCTAATATCATATTTCTTTTCAAGATATCCTTGAAACATAGTTGGACATATATTTAACGACTCTATATTACTTAGAATATCTTCCTTATTTACAAGCCTTGTCATGTACGGATATTCAATACCTTTATATTCATAATGGGGCACAGTCAAGCTCTTATTACAAATAATCTCATTTTCACTCAAAAAAGCCTCAATAGCTTTACTATCATTACTTATTAAAACTTTAGGTATTTTAAATCCTGCTTTTTTTGCAACATTTAACTGATATAGTTTATTTTTTGCATATAAATTATCCTTAATCTCATTAATCCAAAGAACATCATCACACAAAATATAATATAAACCATTTAAAAAATGTTCAAATTGACCTTTTACAAATTTTTCCACTCCTGGATCAGCAAAAGAAATATTTTGTTTTATCGGTCTTCTGTACCACACAGTACATATTTCAAAACTGGATACTTTTCTTCCAGAATCTTGTATTTCTAATTTAAATTGTTCTCCATCAAAGCTATAAACTACATTATCAGAAAAATCTTCTGTATTTAGTCTTATAACTCTATCTGATAATCCTCTATCATTCATTCTTGATATAATGTAATCAGCATGTTCATCATTTTTTGATGTAATAATTAATACTTTATTTCGCATGTCCTACTCCAAAAAAGTGCCAGTTAGAAAATTTCTAACTGACACTAAACATTGTGTTCTTAGTCATCTTCTGAATCTGATTTTGTATCACTATCTCCGGATGACGGTGATGTCAATACAAGTGTCCCTCCCATAAAAATTGTATCAGACACCTGTTTTTCTGCATCATAAGGATACTCTGCATCAAAATCTGTATATCCTCTTTCTTTATTCGAAACAGCATCAATAAACAACATTGCAAACGGCAATAAATCAACTTTTTTCTGTGCAACCATTTATAATTACCTCCTCAAATTAAGATATTATAATTATATCAGATTTTACGTTTTTTTCAATTCATCTATACAATAATTGTATAGATAATTTTAATATTTAGCCAAAACTCCTATACAATTTCTATCTACTCTTCCCATCCTTCTTCACAGGAGCAACATACACAGGATACTTGCCATTATCACCCTGATTTGCCATGAACTCTTCAAAGGCATCAGCACCATACTTATGCTCCCCCTCTGCCACACCCATCATAGGTGTAATCATTGAAGTTGTATAGCCATCAATCTGATCCTTGCATAAACCGTAACACCCTTTCACTACATATAGTACATCGCAAATTATTTTTTCTATAAAGCAATCTATATCATCAATTTATCCGTTATAAAACAAATAATACTATTTATTTATCTTCTTTGCATATGCGTACATTCTTTTCAGCAAATTCTCATTTTTCAAATCACTCGAAATGTTCAGGCTCTGTTCAAATCCCTGATATGTACTAAATCCCAGCATATATACCGCCATTGCCATTGCCAGTTCCTCATCTGCAAAATTCAATTTATTTGCTATCGCTCTCAATTCATCCAAAACTGTGTCATGTGGAATTGCAATATCCTTATCTGTAGATACAACCTTTGCGATCGTATTTGGAAGCTCCATACACATATCATAAAATGCAGTATCACAACCAGTGACAAGTGCATAGAATTGATCCATACTTACCCTTCTAATCCTTCTATGAGATACACTTGAACCATTAACTGTGGTTGCCCATTTTATATTTTGAGATTTTTTAGCAATCGCTTCTACTAAAAAGCAGGCACAATCGTCATTCTGTAATAACTGGTTCTGCATTTTGATATACGTTTTTCCGGCTGAAGATGAATTCATAGTATTATGCTTGTTTTTCATTTCAACATAAATTGTTCTAACTCTATCCCCTTCCGGCAAGATAATTCCCTCTTCATTGTGGTAGATAACATCCCATCCACCCTCTTTTCCATTATCCGGCACACGGCAATCTTTTATATACTGGAATATTCTCTGATGAAAGTAACCTATATCATTATTTGCTGATTTATCTCTCTGTCTGAAGATCTCATTTCGAATCAATTCATCCCAGCTATACTGATACACATTTTTATCAAAAATCATTTTTACTGGATCTACAATATTACTGTTGAATTTTTCGATATCAATTGGCAATAATTTCTTATCATATTGAGCAATTGTAGCTGCAACATGCTTTGTAAAATCGTCCTCTGAAATAAACCCTAATTTCCACATTATTAAATAGCCTCCCTCATTTTTTCTGTCTCACACACCATATCCAATGACTTACTGATCTCTTTCGCAATTTCATATGCAAGATTTACTGGAACAGCATTGCCTACCTGCTTATACTGTGATGAAATATTTCCACAGAACTCCCAATCGTCAGGGAACGTCTGACATCTTGCGTTCTCTCTTACTGTAAATGGGCGAGCCTCCAACGGATGACATCGCTCAGTTTGTTTTTGTGACGGAGATGTCAAAACAGTGAGTGAAGGTTCATCTAAGCTCATTCTTCGTAATATACCAGTTCTACCACCTTCCATGTTCCAACAGCTCTTCATATATTCTTTTGCAATTGCCGGATCTATATCTTTCCAATATCCACCTGGTGGTACTAATTCAAATATTTTTCTCTTTTTCTCACCATATGGAACACCTGGTCCCTCAGGACAATCAAGTAAAATATCTCTAAGCACAGGTTTATAATCATGCTCTTTAGGGAATGAAAATGTAATAGTATTTTTCAAATCATTCCGGATTCCAATTGTAATAAGTCTTTCTCTTTTTTGTGGCACGCCATAATTCCAGGCATTTAATACCTTTTTATCAATTGTATATCCAGCCTTCTCAAAAATATTTAACATTGTCTCATATGTCTTGCCACCATCATGTGTTAATAATCCTCTCACATTCTCAAACAAGAACATTTTCGGCTGCAATTTTTCCAAGAAAACAGCATAATGATAAAATAAAGTTCCTCGTGCATCTTCCAAACCCAATCTTTTGCCTGCATATGAAAACGCCTGACATGGTGCTCCTCCTGAAAGTAAATCAAGTTCGCCCTTCTTGATTCCAAAATAGTTTTCTAAATCAAGGCATGATATATTTGCAATATCATCATGAATTACATTCCAATTAGGTCGATTTTTTTTTAACGTATCTGAAGCATCCTTATCAAATTCTATCAACCCCAATGCATCAAAACCCCCTTTTTCTATTCCTAATGCCAATCCTCCAGCACCGGCAAATAACTCTATTGTAGTTTTCATATATGTACCTCTTTCAAAATTTTCATTTATATAAACATATCACATTACATGTACTAAAAAACGTACTCGTCTAAAGATTTTTGTTTTCATCTCTATCTTGAATATATGTCATGATATCACCATAATCCACTCCTAACGCATCACACAGCTTATCAAGCACAGGCATTGCAACATATTCATTCTTAACAAGCTTAGTCATGGTATTTGGTGCAATATCAGCTTTCTTTCTTAGATCCGCACGGCTCATTTCATTCTCTGCCAATCTAATCCATAATTTCTTATATGAAACCGCCATATTTACCTCCATATCTAATACAGCAAAATACAATAGAATTATACTATTTTTCTATCAAATTCGCAATTGAAGCTCCCAATATCTTGCGATATAAATCAAATAAAATCACTCAACAGCAATCAAAAAAGCCAATAACAAAGAGGCCTATGATGAGATTGCTAATGAGATCTTCAAGCTCCGGGAGCAGCGCGAAAAATGTACGGTTGACACTGCCGCTAGGGACGCACAGATTGCCCGCATCAACGAGCTACAGGATTTTATCAAGCAGCAACCCGCACACCTTGAAGCCTTCGACGAGGCTCTGGTAAAGCGCCGGCTTGAGCGCATCATTATCTGGGAGGACCACTTCACTGTGGAGCTTAAGTCCGGACTGAAAATTGATATTGAAGGATAATCCCATAGATGCACGAAACCCTCTCGACCATGATGGCCGGGAGGGTATTTTCTATTCTTCTTTATTTTTTTTATAATTTTCAACCCATGTTTGTCCAGGCTGCAAGTTATATCCATGTTCTGCTGCACTAGCAATCTTTTTTTCTGATGCATGCCAGCCTTCTGGTAAATTTCTTATATGTTCTGTTACATCAATTGGATCATCTACATGCTTTCTGTCAGATTTCAGCTCTACTAAATCAGTCTGTTCCTGTTCAAATTCATCTGATTGATAACCTGTATAATCTTTATTTTCATTGTCATATGAAAGACCATTCTCTGAACTAGATGCCCCACTTTTTGTAGATTCAGCAATTTTTGTTGTTACAATAGCTGCTGCAACTATACTTGCTCCCTTTATCATCTTTGTCATCTTTGGGTGCTTTGCAGAAAATTCTAGAATCGATTTTCCTATATTTTTTATTCTACGCTTCCAGTTCTGTCCAAAACCAACCTCTGACAAATTTACCTTTTTACTATTATTTGATTGTAAATTTGCATGCGAAATTTCGATTCCCACTGTATCCTCATTTTTATTCTCATCAACAAATTTTACAGGGGTTGGTGATTCTTCGTTTTTATCTTTCTGCGTTAACTGAATGCTCACTATCGGTTCAGTCAATTGGATTATTACACATGGAATAACCGATCCATCTCCAAAATCTAGCTTTTCTTTTGTTACTGGATTAAAGTACCAGTTCGTTGGGTTTTGCCAATTCCCATCATGAGCCTCTAAATGCTCCGCTCTTGTGAGAAATTGTATATTTTCCGGATCACCTTGATACTCTGGATATTTTTCAGCGCTCTTCATATGTTGACCTTCAAAAGCCCTACCATTTTCATCATAGGCTTTTCCCTTATCAAGAATATCCTGTTGTTGTTCTGGAGTCCAGTCTCTTGTGCCCTCTCCTTCCCGAACAAGTTCTTGCTCTTTATTCCAAGCAACAAGTATCGCCTTATTAGCTTCTGATGTTCTCCTAGACATAGGCTCACTCTCCTATGCCTAACAAATCATGAAGATCTTTTAGAAACGCAATAAAGTCATCATAAATTTCATCATCCTCTATTCTTCCTGCTGCCTGATTATAGATTGCTATTTTTTCACTACCTTTTTTATAGAGAATAGGATCTCCTGATGCTAACGCACCAATAACAACAAACTCTTCACTTGGTCTTGAATCGTCATTCACATCAATAATTGGCCTATGTTCAATTCCATATAACTGAACACCTGCCGGAAGAAATAACTCTCCTCCATCAGAAAAAAACAACCATTCTTTATATTTTTCTGGTAACTTAACACTATACTCTTTCTCAAATTCTGCAATCTTCTCTTCTGTGGTTTCTTCAAGAAAGCTCATTTTTCCTTTTTGGTCGAATTTATCTACAATCAATTTTAATTCTTCAGAAATCATCTTTATCACGCTCCTTATACAATCTTCTTATTTCGATAGAACCCCTAAGTAGTTAAATAGTGTATTCAGTCGTTTAATTTCTTCGTTATATATCGACTCTTGGTCATTAAAGCTTTGTACTCCAAGTGTAGCAACTATATGCTGCTTTGTATCAGAAATCTTATCCGCTGAAAGCAAATAGTCTAATAATATTCTATAATCATAAAGAATATATAATGGAGACATTACTGATGTTATATCCAAATTATTTACCGATAAAGAAAGTTTAGCCAAAATCGCTTCTATCAGCTTAATTGACTGCCATGATGTGTATTTAGCATTTCTTTCAGAAGAATCATATAGTACCTCATATAATTTTCTCATCTCGCTAACGTTAAACCCTTCAATAAGAATTTTATCGTAGGCGTTTATGACTTCTGCAACTGCAGTCTCGGTAAAAACAACTGGTCTCTTAACCTTTTTCTCATGTTTTTGACACTCATCAGTTAAATGTGATAAATCAACCGAATACTTTTTCCTTATGTTTGAAATGAATGCTTCTTTGTTTATCAAAATTCTTTTTTCAATTATTGGCTCACTGAATACACATTTCATTTGGGCTTGATAGAATTCAGAATCAATCAATAAATGGTCTGACGGAATATTAAATGGTTTTAATATTCTCTTTGTTTTATCATCCATACCGTCGATATCGCCAAGCCACATTATCAATTTCCCATTAGTATTAAATCCAAATGGAATATTCCAATCATACTGATACAGTCCTGAAGAATCTTTCTTCGCAATATATCCATAGCTTTCTGAAAATATTTCTACTTCATATTCTGGCATAGCCAAGAAAAACCCTAGAGCTTCCTTTTCAAAATAAATTGGTGTCAGGAAACCTTCGACAGAATGTTCTTCATCTTAACACAAACCGGGAATGTTGTAATAATCCCTATGATCATATTCGTAATTCTGCTCAGTACAATATTCAAATTTTTTCTTATAGCCAGTAGGATAAAATTCACCTATAGTCTGGTTTTCCTTAACGGCAGTTCTATATGCGCCATCAATCATCTGTTTCGTATGTTTGGGCAAGAACTCATTTCCACATCTTTTACAACGTAATACAAGAATAGGCGAAAAATGCAATATCCTACCTTCAATGGTACAAGTTAAATCTGTTTCGACAAGCTCACAGCCCCCATTACAGTTTGAGCACTCATCAAGCCTATAGGTCTGATATTCTGTTAAAAATTCATCGTATGAAGCGAAGCAACATTCCACAACTACTACTCCTTCCTTAACATCTATTGCACTGCCTACAACCTCCCAAATGGTCGAGTTGCCGGATTGGTTGTCACCCTTTTTTGTTTTCCCAAAATCACTTCAAAATGCCTGACATCTAATCCACTGTCTCAAATCGTGACATCTAATCCGAGGTCACAACCTGACACACATTTGCGCCGTAGATATGTTTCCATATAAAACAACCGAGCCTTTTCAGAGGTCGGGCTTCAAATCCCAACTTCCGAAAAAGCCCGGAAATACGCCACTTTTCAGCCCTTATTTATCTTTTCTTGACAATGTTCAAGGATGTTCTGCTCTCGCTCCGCTCGCCAGAACGACTGCGCCTCTAAACCTCGAACTACGCTTCGCTTGTTCTCGTCAAGAGGACGCATGTCTCCACAGTAGCCCGCATCCAATCGAACTTCGTTTTCAACTCGTTCTCTTGGGCGTGCCTTGTATGGTCCTCCGTAATCTGCTCTCACTTCGCTACACTCGTGACAAGATTCAAGGAAGTTCTGCTCTCGCTTCGCTCGCCAGAACGACTGCGCCTCTAAGCCTCGAACTACGCTTCGCTTGTTCTCGTCAAGAGGACGCATGTCTCAACATGCCCGGTATTCACAAACTGATCCACCGCACATGCCTTTTTCACATAATATCCATGCTCCTGCAAGGTTACAAGATCTCTTGCGAGAGAGGTTGGCTTACAACTGATATAGACAATCTCACCTACACCGTAGTTGATGATCTTAAGGAGAGCCTTTGGATTGATGCCATCTCTCGGTGGATCGAGGATGATGAGATCCGGTTTTTCCTCGATGGTGTCGATGACCTTTAAGACATCTCCTGCGATGAATTCACAGTTATCAAGTCCGTTGCTCTTTGCATTTTCTCTTGCGGCTTCGACTGCTTCTTCTACGATCTCTACGCCGATAACCTTGGATGCAACCGGTGATAGCATCTGTGCGATCGTTCCGGTTCCACTATATAAGTCGAAGATCAGCTTGTCCTTGGTATCTCCGGCATATTCACGAGCTTTGCTGTACAGTCGTTCTGCACTCTTTGTATTTGTCTGGAAAAATGAGAATGGTGAGATCTGGAAATGCAGTCCCAGCACTTCTTCCTCGATATAATCTCTTCCATATAACAGTGTCACTTTCTCCGGCACAACAGCATCCGCCAGAGAATCATTTGCTGTATGGAGGATACCAACGACCGTTCCGTCAAGCGGAAGTGCCAGAAGCCCTTCTACATATGCATTCAGATCCAGATTCTCTAATCCGTCCGTGCTGGTTACAAGATTTATCAGAAGTCCGCCATTTGTCTTGGACTGGCGAAGCACCAGATGACGAAGCAGTCCTACATGCTGCATTTTCTTATGGTAGGACAGTCCATGCGCCCTTGCGAATTCCATCGTATAGGAAACGATCCTGTTATAATCTTCGCTTACGATCACGCAGTTGCAGACAGGAACAATGTCGTACATACTGTTCTTCTTATGAAGCCCCAGTACCAACGGGCCATCCTTATATTCGTCGCCAAATGAATATTCCATCTTATTCCGGTATGCAGTTGTAACAGGCGAGCCGATGATGCCCTCCCATTCATATGGATGTGCCTCCGAATCGATCACGCCATCTAACAGCTTCTTCACCTGTCCGGCCTTTAACTCCAACTGATGTTCATAACTCATGGTCTGGTATGCACAGCCGCCGCAAATGCCAAACTGCGGGCATGGTGGTACTGCATCTTCGATCTCAGAACGTTCCAACACATCTAACAGACGTGCCTCTGCCTTATCCTTCCGTACCTTGGATACCATGCAGGACACCTTTTGTCCGGGCAGCGCTCCCTTTACGATCACCTTTTTGCCATCCAGTTCAAAGCTTCCCTTATTTGGGAAATCATAGTCTTTTATAACACCTTCTATAATCTCTCGTTTCTTCACAGCCGACCTCTTTCTTGTCTCTAATAATCTCTACTCCTCTCGGTCGCCCCACATATCTTCAAATATGCTGCGCATCCGGCGTTTTGGTTTCAGTTCATTTTCCGCAAAAAATGGTGTTCCATGCTGGTCAAATTCCAACAGCATGTATTTGCCATTCATGCCATCACGCGGATATGCCAGACTGCCCGGATTTACGATATAAGCTCCACCATATCGTTCCAGATTCTGAACATGCGTGTGTCCATACATCACAATATCGTAACCATCATATTTGACCAACTCCTGTAAGCGGTCCGTTCCATAATGGACACTATACCGGTGTCCGTGCGTGATAAATACCTTGTACCGGCCGATCATGAATTCTTCCTGCATCGGAAGATCAGAAGTCCAGTCGTTATTCCCGGCAACCATATGGATCGAGCAGGTTACATTGTCATAAATATATTCTTCATCTCCGCAGACATCCCCCAGATGGATAAACATATCGATGTCACCCACCGTATCTAAGACATCCCGGATCGTATTGGTTCTTCCATGTGTATCACTAATTATCAGTATTCTCATTTATAACTTCCTTTATCAAACGAAGTGCGTTTCCTCTGTGGCTGATCGTATTCTTTTCTTCCGGTGACAGCTCTGCTGTGGACTTACCATACTCCGGCAGGAAGAAAATAGGATCATAGCCAAATCCATTTTCGCCGCGTTCTTCATATCCAATGATTCCTTCAATCGTGCCACGTCTGGTAATGGTCTTTCCATCCGGGAATGCAGCCGCGATCGCACATACGAATCTTGCTGTACGCTTCTCATCCGGTACGCCGGCAAGCTTATCAATGATCGCTTTATTCTTGATCCGGTATGAAGTATCTTCACCCATAAATCTTGCAGAGTAGATTCCCGGTGCTTTATCGAGATAGTCTACCTCCAGACCGGAATCATCTGCCAGCACCAGACAATTTGTCATCTTACGGATCGCCTCTGCCTTGATGATGGCATTTTCTTCAAATGTCTTCCCATCCTCTACGATGTCAGCCTGAATCCCGGCTTCCTTCATCGACAGGATCTCGTATCCACAATCCGCAAGGATCATGCGGATCTCTTTCATCTTATTCTCATTACCCGTAGCAAAAATCAATTTCTTCATCTTGTCTTCTCCTTTTCTTTCTGTACTCCACCTGCCATATCGAGTGTGGCATGGCAAAGATACATATTATTCCGCAAGACGCTTTCGCTCTATCCTCATGTAGCGGTACTAAGTTCGCTGCATATAGCCGCTCACTAAGGACCGACATGAGTAACTGAGACCTTAGCGAGGTTTGACCGAGGTTAGTTCGAAGTTACACAGCGTGGACAGGCTTGCTGCATAACAGTATCATTTGCCATGCCACGCCCGATATAGCAGCACTTCCTCAATCCCCCACATCCGTGAAGGCTTTGAGGCAGACATTACAGTCATTCTCCTGCTCTGCGCTCGACCACTTCGTGCCATACAGGCTGATATAGCCCTCGCCATCCGTGATATCGAAGTTCGCTGTTTTCTCATCATTATTATATTCGATTGCGATCGGCATCGTGGAATCCTGTGTGTTCACATGCACAACCACCGCAAATTTTCGGTCATCCGGAAGCGGTACTGCCTCATTTAGATTGATCGTATAATAACCCTCGTACTGCATTTCACCGGATGCCACCTTTGTCCGCTGCTGCAAATCGGATGCATCGGTAAAATCCGTCACAACATACACATCATATGTCGTTTTCGGACCTGTCGCATAGAAAGAAACCGCCTTCAATGTCTCGTTCTTTCCGGCCGTATAGACATTTGCAAAATAAGCCTCCGGCCTGTCGTCAAATCCCATCGTGCCGACCTCACCCATCAGATCTGACTGATAGATCTTGTCGTAATTGTCACTGTTTCCAAGCTTCGTATATACTACGCTGTTCATACCGATATTGGTATCATAATAAGAGATATAAAAGAATCCCTCGTCACCAAAATCCTGCCCCCAGCTATTCTTGCAGATAAATGCGCCGTCTCCCGCCGGTTCTGTATTAAAATATTCCTTCGGATAGTTGTCATCCCAGCCAACGATCACCACGTCATGATTCGGTGTCTGATCTCCATTATAATAATAGGAACTGCGGTTTCTGTTATAATAATAAGAACTACTCGTCGCATTCTTCATATCACAATAAATAACCGTTTCCACGCCACCATATTTGTATACGGATGATTTGATCGCCTCGTAATTCTTGTCCTTCAGGATGATGGCTTCTTCCAGATGCTTTACCGCTGACAGCCCATTTACCGTCTGGTTATCTCCGTACGGATCATTCTCCTCAAGTACCGGTCCCTGCCATGCCGCAAGATAGGCTATACTCATATAATATTCGCCACCGTCAAACGGGCTGACATTAAAGCTGTTATTCAGTGCCATATGGTCAACAGAAAATACCGGATTTTCCGCCGGACGGATTGTACTTTCCAGTGCCGCAAGTGATGCAAATGCCCAACAGGTTCCATAGATACCCTGATCTCTGACAGGAGAAACACGATCATGCTCTCTCATATCATATGCTGCCGGAAGCTTTTCTTCCTCGGCAATCTTTTTTAACACCACGGCATTTGTCTCCAGATTGATATTACAACTGTAGTTTAATGCCTCGCAGATCTCATTCACCGGCACATAGATGATATCATCCTTTTTCTCTGGCTTGTCGATTGCCTGTATTGCATTTCCATTGATATTTACCACATCCGAATCACCATAGACCTTTACCAGACTGTCTCCTTTGGAAAATGTGATCGTCCCATTTTCATATGCATTCACAAGGCAATCCAGTTTATCGGTAAATGTCGCGATAGGGAGCATCAGCTGCAAATGGTCACTGAAATACGGCTGATACTCCGCTTCTGTGATCCTGCTGTCATTTATATATAATATAATGCCCTTTCCATTTGCATTCGTTACAATCTCTTTCAACATAGTTTCTGCGGCAGCACCCGCTTCTTCCGTCTTCTCAATGCTTACATCCGGATGTCTCAGAAAACCCAGATACAGAAATACCCCCAGAATAACAACCGCTGCCACGATCAAATACTTTTTCAACTCTGTCTCACTTTCTTTTTGGCGGCTTCGGTCCCATGAATTGATAGAAATATGATTTGATCATACCATTGTAGATCTTACGATTCTTATCCGCCTTTCTTCCTATATATTTCTCCGCCTCACTGTATGACGTGATCAGGAACATCGACCAGTCATCCAGTCGTCTGAAGCTTTCCCCGATCGTCTTATATAATTCAGGAAGATTCTCCCGATCCTCGAGACGTTCACCATATGGCGGATTCGTGATGATAAAGCCATATTTTTTCGGATGCCTGAGATCCTTTACATCTCTCTGTTGGAAATGGATATGTTCATCCACTCCCGCTGCCCTCGCATTCTCCATCGCACACTTTACCATCTCATTATCCAGATCATATCCCTGAATATTCATCTTCACATCATGGTCGATCATATCATTTGCTTCATCGATCGCATTGTACCACATCTTCTTGTCGCCGACCTTCGCCCACTCAGAAGCCAGAAAGTCTCTGTCAATTCCCGGTGCGATCCTTGCTCCGATCATAGCTGCCTCGATTGGAAATGTTCCGCTTCCACAGAATGGGTCAACCAGTACACGATCCTTATTCCATGGTGTAAGCATGATCAGTGCCGACGCCAGAGTTTCCGATATCGGTGCTTTGCCAACCAGTTTCCTATAGCCACGCTTATGAAGGGATATTCCTGATGTATCAAGTCCTATCGTAACAATATCCTTAAATATAAATACACGAACCGGATATTCTGCTCCATCTTCCGTGAACCATGATACATGGTAGGTCTGTTTCAAACGTTCTACCATAGCTTTCTTCACGATAGACTGGATATCAGATGGGCTGAACAGTGCGCTCTTATTTGATGTAGCCTTGGATACCCAGAATTTTGCATCACGGGTCAGATACCGCTCCCATGGAATACTCTTGGTTCCTTCAAATAATTCATCAAATGTTACAGCCTTAAAGCTTCCGCACTTGATCATGATACGTTCAGCTGTACGAATAAACATATTTGCTCTTGCAACCGCATCTTCTTCTCCTGCAAATGTAATTCTTCCGTCTTCTACCTGAACGATCTCATATCCAAGATCCAGGATTTCTTTTTTCAATACTGACTCCAATCCAAAATGACATGGAGCGATCAATTCGATTCTGCTCATATGTTTCCTTTCAATCACAAGTGCCAGATTCAGACATTTCTGTCCAAATCCAGCACTATTATTTTCTGTCTGTTAATTTTCTTTCTTATTTTCTGCGCTTTCTTATAATAACCACGCATGCCATTCCAAGCGAAATGAGCATACCTGCAACTGCTGCCTTCATTGCAAATGCATCACCGGTTTTTACACCTGTTTTCTTCTGATCATTTTTGCCTTTATCACCGGTTGCTTCTGTCTCATCCTCATGAAGAACCTCTGTTGTCTCATCCTCGGTATCCACATCTTCCGTTTCTTCCTCATCCGTCGCATCTTCTGTCGTGGTATCTTCACTGGAAGCTGTTTCTGTTGTAGTATTCTCCGTTGTAACACTTTCTGTAGTAGCACTCTCTGTTGTAGCACTCTCTGTTGTAGATGCTTCTGTTGTATTAGAAGCTGCCAGACCGACTGTTACCTTTGCGGACGGTGATGCATAATAGTTTGCGGACTCTTTATATCTTACAAAATAATCGCCTGCTGCAAGACCATTTACAACTGTTCCTGTTACAGCCGTCCATGTAGTCTGGTCTGTAGAATATTCCATTGTCGCTGCGGCATTCGCAACAGATCCGTCTTTCTTTCCTGTTGCACTTTCATTAACTGCTGTCAGCCCTGTCGGTGCTGCCTGTGGTGCTTTCTCGATCGTATAATTCTTTACGATCTCTCCGTGATAGGTCTTGCTCTTTGCTGTTATCTTAACACTTGCTGTTCCGACATTGATATTATCTGAAAATATACAGGTATAATCCGTTCCTGCTATCAGCTTCTTGCCGTCATATGTCACAGTCACTGTTGGTTCCTTTGCTGTTCCATCATACACATAGGCGGTTGGGTCAATGGATACCGTAACCACCGAATCCGTCAGTCTTCGGTAACGAAGCTCTACACTTCTTGCCTTTGTGCCTGTTTCATCTAATATCGTATTATAGGAATTCGGCTGTCCATCCAATGTGTATCCGGCCGGAAGAAATTCCTCAATACCGCCCACAGCTTCATCTAATGAAAGCAACCCATAATTGCTTAGTCCGCTTGGCGAATTTGTAATCTTATAAACAGATGTCTGATCCATCTGCAGCTTTTCAAGCCACCATTCTGTAAATGTTGCACCATCATGTTGCTGTTCTATATTACTGTTTACCAGTTTAAGGCCACCCTTTGCATACCATCCAAGCTGCGTAAGATCTGCTCTCACATTTTCAAATGTTAATGTATGTTCATTCCCTGTCGCTGCATTCTTGATATAGCCACTATATTCTCCATTTTCTATCACAAGAGAACCCATAATCTCGAAATAAACAGCCTTTAATTTCTTTTTATTCAGATCAATCGTAAGATTCTTATTTCCCGCATCAATATATGCTGATGTACTCTCACAATTATATAGAAGCTTCAGTATATCACCGTTTCCGGCAGCCGCCGCTGCATCTTCCAGTTTAGAATAAGTTCCCTTTGCTGTTCCGCTTGTATCCTCTACCTCAATGCATTCTACCGGATCATTACAATCCACACAGGCTCCATCCTTCACCTGTGAATGTTCACATGCCGCCTGTGTCTCTGTCAGCCCATTTGCCCCTGCAAATGCTGCTACTGCGACAAGCCCTGCCGCAATGATTGTTGCTAAAAATTTTTTTCTCATTTACCCTATATCCTTTCTTTTCTAATTATGTAACCTTGGGTATCTGATGATACCCTCCAAATTCCCTGTCCATATTATACATACTTCCCCCATGCATCACAAGTAAATTTATCTTAAGCATAGTGTTTTTTTCTATATATCCATTAAATACTTACCCACAAAAAAGCCCGGGCATAATTTCTTAACTGTTTTCTCACGCCCGGGATCTATTTATTCTGTTATTCTCATATTCAAACCACGTTATCCTGTTTGCCATAATGGTTTGCCTCACCTCTGTCAGCGGTTTTTGGTCAATGCACCCTTATACTGTACAATTCCACCAACTGTATTGATCACTCTGTAACCTGCCTGTGTCAGTATTCTTGCCGCCAGTGCGCTGCTGCCTCCGTACTGACAATATGTGAGTAATACTTTATGTTTTGGAAGATTATAATTGCCACACTGAATCTCGGATAATGGCACATTAACAGCCATCGGTATATGCCCTCTCAGGAATTCTTCTTCGGTACGAACATCCACGATCACCCCGCCATAACGAACTGCCTCCTGCATGATATCGCGAACGGGTATATTGTGAAATCTCATGCTTTCACCCCCTGATAAGCAAGCGATTTAATTTCTTGCGAGCAAATAATTTTGTGCTCATTATAGCTTATGCGATTTCCGTTAAAACGTTCGGCATATTCGGTCTATCTCATATTATAGTTATCTTCCTGTTCATTATATGGGGAATACATCTGTCCGGCATACGAATTCATGCTATATGGGGTTGCCGGATTCGATGTTTGATCTGCCACCGCGTCAGATCTTCGATATGGATTCACACCGGCATTTTGCGGATATGATGTGTTTCCGGTATATCCGGTATTCTTTGGGTTCACTGTATTACCCGTATAATACTGATTCGACACATATGCATTATTTCCGGTATAACCCTGATTCTGTGGATTCATCGCATTACCCATATAACTCTGGTTTTGTGGATATGAGGTATTTCCTGCATATCCGTTATTCTGTGGATTCATTGTATTACCCATATAATACTGATTCGACACATATGCATTATTTCCGGTATAACCCTGATTCTGCGGGTATGCGGTATTTCCCGGATAACCCTGATTCTGCGGATAGCCCATCGGATTTGCCTGCTGAGTCTGATAATAATAGCTTCTGCCCGGCCTGCGGTATTCGGTTCGATAGAATCCATAATCAGCTGTCTCAGGTCTGCCGTCAATTCTGTGATCATGATTGGAACATACCAGAATCAACACAACAGATATAATATATGCCCCTATCAGAATGACATAAATCCATCCTTCTGCAATCAAACCATAAGAAGCCGCCATGATCGCGTAATCATATGCCCCATGAATACATACCGGCACAAAATACGCCCATGCCATGTAACCGATCATTCCGCCTCTGTCACCGGCATATGCTTCTTCTCTCGCCTTTGCATATAACGCTCCCATCACGACACCGACCGTACAATGAAGAGGAATCGCTGTAAACGCCCTCATAATTCCGGTCAGTAGTCCACCCTGATACACATATAACACATTTTCCAGAATTGCAAATCCCAACGAAGAACATACGGCATAAATCACGCCATCATAGCTATGCTGCATCTCCTTACTTTTCCATGTGATACATATCGTAACCAGATATTTACCTAATTCCTCGGCTACAGCTATAACAAAGAAACAGAAGATAAGCAGGCGAAGTCCCAAATCATCTGAATCACCCATGACAAATGCCTGACCTATAAACTCTACGATAGCTGCCGGAACAGTAGTTGCTGCACCGGTCGCCAAAAGTAAAATCATCAACTTAACCGGCGGTTTCTCTTTGCGATCCCTGTAATATATAAATCCAAGCAACAATAATGCCGGAAGTGCCGCTACGATAAAAAGCACTCGTATATTATTCATCTTATTCTCCCCATTTATCTTACTTTGTCTCTATATCATCTATAACCTCTTTGATCGACTCCAGCTTATCCGTATCATAGCCTTCTGTTGCTGCCGAACTGTCATAGACTTGTGCAAAGTCAGCATTATACTCATCTTCGCTGACATCTTCTCCGTTCCAGTCATATGTGTAAATCGGCATCCCATTCTTATCAAATCTCAGCCCGGTTCCATCCTTCGCTCCATAATGCCCCTGTGCAACCAAGGTCAACTCTCCATCAACAATACTGTAAATATAGTCATAATAGGAATCCATCAGCCCATCCGAATTGCAAAGGAGATTCTTTCCTTCTATGTAAGTAAAGTACAAACGGTTCAATCCGTTTACATGAACGGAGCCATTTGAATAGTTTACAATACGGACACCGGATGCCTCCGACTTTCCTACTTCTACCAGCTCCGGTATATCATCATTGTCCAGGTAAATCAGCGTATACCCCTGCTGTCCCTCTGTATCTGACACATGTTCCAGATAATCAACATATGCAGTCTTCCAGTCATCACTTTTCTTTGATACCGAAGTTTCACCTTCTCCATCCAGCTCTGCCTCATCTGATTCTTCTTCAGATACAGTCTCGGTCTGTGTTTTATCGGAAGCAGGTCTGTCCGGTACTGCTTCTAATCTCTGTTTTCCAAATTCCGTCTTCTCTGTCGTTACTTTCTGTTCTTCTGTGGTCACATCTTCCGTGACATGCGCCGCTTCTGTCGTTCCATTGTTCATAGCTCCTGCTGACTCCTTCTCAGATGAGCAGCCGGTAAGCAATGTACCAAAAAGTGCCCCGAAGAACAGTAAAAATTCAATTTTTTTCATCTATAATACAGCCTTTCCAACCGGCAGTTTTCTTCCACTATTCCAGTCTGTAAATTCTCGGTAATATATGTTTTTACACTGATAAAAATTATACCATTCAAACAGCAAACACGCTATACGCTAATTCCTTTTTTCTTCTAAATCGAGATTTATTTTTTACCGGAATTTATCTGCTATTTTCAACATTTCGCCTAATAAAGAGTCACAAGTGACTCTTTCGCACCTGCGCGGAATCGCGAAGCAATTAACTACTTCTCCGCAAAGCGCGATAAAAAATATAGGAGACGCAAAACTTACGTCTCCCATACCATTTATTCATATTTTTTTGAGGAAAATATATGACAATAATTATTTTACATTGAAGGCTTTCATACCCAGATATACGGCTGAAGCACCAAGCTCTTCTTCGATTCTTAAGAGCTGGTTGTACTTAGCTACACGCTCAGATCTGGATGGTGCACCGGTCTTGATCTGGCAGGTATTTAAAGCAACTGCAAGATCTGCGATCGTTGTATCTACTGTCTCACCTGATCTGTGAGATGAGATAGCTGTGTATCCGGCCTTGTGAGCCATCTTGATCGCTTCCAATGTCTCTGATACAGAACCGATCTGGTTTAATTTGATCAGGATACTGTTACCACAGCCAAGCTCGATACCCTTTGCAAGTCTCTCTGTATTTGTAACGAAAAGGTCGTCACCAACTAACTGTACTTTGTCGCCAAGTTCTGCTGTAAGCTTCTTCCAGCCTTCCCAGTCTTCTTCATCCAGACCATCTTCGATGGAGATGATCGGGTACTTCTCAACCAGTCTCTTCCAGTGAGCGATCAGCTCTTCTGATGTATATACTGTACCGGCCTTTGGCAGCTTGTACTCGCCAACCTTGCCTGTCTTCCACTCGGATGAAGCTGCATCCATAGCAATCTTGAAGTCCTTACCCGGTTCATATCCGGCTTTCTTTACTGCCTCGAGAATTGTCTCGATTGCTTCTTCATCAGATGCAAGTGCAGGTGCAAATCCACCTTCATCACCAACTGATGTAGCAAGTCCTCTTTCCTTTAAGATAGCCTGAAGTGCATGGAATACCTCTGCACACCATCTGAGACACTCTTTGAATGAAGGAGCACCAACCGGCATGATCATGAACTCCTGAACATCCAGACCGGATGATAATGCATGACATCCGCCATTGATAATGTTCATCATAGGAACCGGAAGTCTGTTTCCGCTTACACCGCCTAAGAAACGATATAAAGGTACATCCAGTGAAATAGCTGCTGCTCTTGCTGCTGCGATTGATACAGCAAGGATTGCATTTGCACCCAGATTTGACTTGTCCTTTGTTCCGTCTGCCTTGATCATTGCCTGATCTACCGCATATGTATCAGATGCATCCATTCCAACTAATACGTCATTAATTGTTGTGTTGATATTTTCAACAGCTTTCTGAACGCCCTTACCGCCAAAACGATCCTTATCGCCATCACGAAGCTCTAATGCTTCAAACTCACCTGTTGATGCACCACTTGGAGCAGCTCCACGTCCGACAGTACCATCTGCAAGAATAACTTCTGCTTCTACTGTAGGATTTCCTCTTGAGTCAATAATCTCTCGTCCAATTACTTTTTCGATTTCTAAATAATTCATCATTATCCAATTCCTCTATTCACAAGATTTTAGTTAGTTTTTTCTAACCAACTAAAAAATAGCATGTTATAACCACTGTCGTCAACAAAAATACGTCGAATTAATTGAGAATTTCTATCACATATTTCGCTTGATTTTTACAAGAACACACCGTATAATGCAGCCATGAGTTAGATGTGTCTAACCATTGTATGAACGGTTCTAAAACGACACATACTAATACTGTCGCATTTGATAATTTAATGTTACAGGAGTTTCAGATTATGTTTGAAGAATATTTGATCACACATTGTTCGCCTACATTGGCGTCCTTAAAACCTGCCAGCCTGTTTCTTTATCATTTTTCTTCCGGAGAAGAATTATACGAAAGTGTGGCTGTCTGGGATGCACAATTTCAGAAAAAAGGGATCCGGATCACAATCCTGCGGGAAGATGCTGAAACTGCCTTGATCTATGTCTACAGACCGGATGCTATGGTTCGTGAATTATCAAAAACGGAGATCATCTCTTTTCTTGTAAGCACAGGATATCAGACAGGAACGATCGATCAAATGCTTGAACAGCTTCGTACACGTCTTCATGGTTCGGAAGAATTTCCGCATGAGATCGGAGTCTTCCTTGGCTATCCGTTAAATGATGTTCTCGGATTTATTAAAAACCACGGAAGTAACTGCAAGGGCATGGGTGACTGGAAGGTATACGGAGATCTGGGTGAGGCTCAGAAAACATTTGCCAAATTTAAAAAATGTCGTGAGATCTATGCAAATCTCTGGCATCAGGGACGAACGATCTGGCAGTTGACGGTTGCCACATAAGTATTTATACAAACAGCATCCGCATAAAAAAATTAATATTTATGCAAACGACGTTCACATAACAAAATGAATATAGGAGATTCCCGCAGGCATTTCCATACGGAGATCTCTAAATATAAAATACATGATTATAAGGAGGAACCTACTATGAGTAAGGTTGCAGTTGTATATTGGAGTGGCACAGGTAACACAGCATTAATGGCACAGGCTGTTGCAGAAGGTGCAAAGGCAAAAGGAGCAGAATGTGATCTTTTAACATCCGCAGAATTCACTGTAGATATGGTAGATAACTACGATGCGATCGCATTCGGATGCCCTGCTATGGGTGCCGAAGTCTTAGAAGAAAGCGAGTTTGAGCCAATGTTCGCTGAATGTGAACCGGCATTAAACGGTAAGAAGATTGCCATCTTCGGTTCATATGGCTGGGGAAGCGGCGAATGGATGGATACATGGGAAGCTCAGTGTCAGGCTGACGGTGCTGTATTTGCAACAGCTCCACTGATCTGCCATGAGACACCGGATGAAGCAGGTCTTGCTGATTGTACCGCACTTGGCGAAGCACTTGTTTAATAAATAATAATACACATCTCTAAACACAACCAAAACACAGGAATCTGCCATGTGGCAGTCCTTCCGCTTGTACATTATCGTACAATCCCAAAAATGCTCTGGCAAACCACACCTCTGCCAGAGCATTTGTTATATTTATTATTCTATTTTTCTCTATACCGCTCCATGCTCCCGAAGAAGTTTCTCGACATCGGTTCCTTCTACCGCCTTTAAAAGCTCTTTCATTGCAATCTTCTCTTTTAATCCAAGCTTCATGTCCGTGATCTTTCTGCCATCACGGATCGCTACGGTCGCATTTAACAGATCCCGTACATCATAGACACTGCCCCAGACTTCCGGCACACCACGGTCGATATTCAACAGAGTATATACTGCCTCCATACCGGTACGGATCGAATACTCGGTCGTAAATATCGTATCTCTTGCTGTCTCTGCAAACTGTCCGAGGAATGCGAAGTTTACTGCGCCCTCCGGTACGACATCCGGACGGTCACCTTTCTCACGAGGCATGAAAAATGCTGTAATATATGGCATCATAACCGGCACCGTGTTTGCGCTGTGCTCAGCAAGCTCCGGTATTTTCTCCTCCGGTACACCGATATGATAGAGCCATTCTTCACAGATCTCCTTACCGGTACATTCCCGCATAGTCTTCTTTACATAATCACCCGGTTTATTCGAGAACAAGCCATATACCCATACAAGCACCTGTCCCTTTGGCTGATTACGGAACTGCGGCTGACGGTTGATCGTCCAGGAGAGCAGCCATTCGGAATCTCTCGCAGTCACGATACCACCTGTAACTACCTTGCCGGAAAGAGGATCTCTCTTACATATATTCTTAATATACGGAAGGATCTTTTCATCCAAAGTCGTCACCGTTGCACTCATCCAGTTTGACTGCTCCGGATCGTAACAGAATTTGTCCGGATGTCCGAAGGATGGATCCTGTGCAGCGATCTTCCGCCACATATCCCATCCGCCGCCTTCGCGGATCTCGGTCTTGAACTCAGCCGGTTTGTTCTGGCTTCCGTATGAAGAATTCTCCACGCAGCCGCCATTTGTGATAAATACCAGATCATTCTCGGTCAGGTCGATCGCATCTGCTTCACCGTCACGGATAATATCAATCTTCTTTGCCAGCTTTCTTCCTGCTTCGATCTCGAATTCCACATTTATAACCTTGGTATTATAATGGAACACCACACCGAATGATTCCAGATATTTTACCATCGGAAGGATCATGGACTCATACTGGTTATATTTGGTAAAACGAAGTGCCGTGAAATCCGGCAGTCCTCCGACATGATGGATAAACCGCTTAATATAGAGCTTCATCTCAAGTGCAGAATGCCAGTTCTCAAATGCAAACATCGTCCGCCAGTACATCCAAAAGTTAGAATTAAGCACTTCTTCGTCAAAATACTCATCAATCCGTTTATTATATAATTCCTCATCCGGAGTAAAGAACAGCTTCATGATCTCCATTGCACCCTTATCGGATAATCCAAACTTCTTATCGGTATGTGCATCCTGCCCCCGATTCTCAGTTGCCCGGCACAGAGAATAGTTTGGATCTGCCTTATTCAGCCAGTAATACTCATCCAGTACACTGACACCCTCTGTCTCGATGGACGGAATCGAACGGAACAGATCCCACATACACTCAAAATGGTTATCCATCTCACGTCCGCCACGCATAACATAACCGATATCGCTGTACTGATAACCATCACATGCACCACCCGGAATCGGGTCTTTCTCCAGAATGTGAACATGCGACCCCTTCATCTGTCCATCTCTTACCAGAAAACAGGCTGCCGCCAATGCACCAAGTCCCGAACCTATAATATATGCCGATTTCTGATCCACACCCGCCGGCTTCTTAGGTCTGGCAAATGCTTCATAATTTCCACTTGCATAATACATACGAATTACCTCCAATCTATACAGCCTGCTCACAAACAGACCAGTTATCTCAAAAACTGTCTTTATTATAAGATACCCCGTTTTTGCCCTCAATAAACAAAAAAAGTACCGTGATAAAAATATATTCACGGTACTTGTTCTGTCTAAAATTTTATCATTTCCCCTGTTTTGATGGGATAACCGGTCTGAAAAATAAGACACATTGTTTTTTCAATGTATCTGTCAGCTCTCTGTTTTTTTGTGAAAAACATCTGTCCGAAATGCTTCCAGTGCTCTGGTAATATTGTCATGCATCACCAGCCCCATCTTATCTACGATCACATGTGGGTCCTGCTTCATGCCATTCTCGATCCATTCAAGCAATACGCCGACAAAGGAGCATTTGTAAAAATCAGCAATGAACTTCTTATCTTCATCCCGTACCTGCATATCCTTCGCCTTATCATCGATGACTTTGATCATCAGATCATATGTCAGACTATACAGATATTTTTCTACCTGATCTCTGCTGATCGAATGATATGCATTCATCATAAATGTCTTATTCTCGCTCACCGCTTCAAAGATCCGAAGGAAGCCTTCCTGCCAGGTATCATAGGTCTTATTCTCACCCAGTATCCTCGTTGCATCCTCCACGCACACCCATTCTACCAGATCATAGATATCTTTAAAATGATAGTAAAATGTCATTCGGTTGATGCCACAGTCTTCCGTGATATCGGTTATCGTAATCTTATCAAGCGGTTTCTTTGTAAGAAGCTTCTTCAGTGATGCTTCCAACGCACGTTTCGTTATCTGAGACATTTCCTTGTAACCTCCACGTCTATTGTTCATCAGAAAAAAAGTTATCCTTACTATACCACACCCACCAGAATTTTGTAAAATTAAAAATAAACTAATGGCATGAGAAAAATAAACTAATGGCATGAGAAAATTCTATACCTTTATTACGCAAGACGTTCTCACTCTACCCTCATGTAGCGGTTCTAAGCTCACTGCTTTCAGCAGTTCACTAAGTACCGACATGAGTAACTGAGACCTTAGCGAGGCTTGCCCGAGGTTAGTTCGAAGTTACACAGAGTGGGCAGGCTTGCTTCATAAAGTATAGAACATTTCTCATGCCATCATCTTATATTTTACACGCAAAATTCTGATCTGGATGCAGTAATAAAAAAAACGGCCGGCCAACTGTAACATACAGAGACCGGTCAAGCGAAAAAACAATCTACATAATTCAGGGTGTGAGAAAAGCCCTGCAGAAGGAACTGTTTCATATTGAAGCTTCTCTGTAAACTTCTGTTGACTTTCTTCGGACCGATTACTCATAATTGTTGATTTAAGACTAAACAACATTTCTGTCGTAAAACCTGCCAGACGATTCAATTCTTTGGATACCATATACATAGCTGCAACCGGCTGTCCGATCACATTTTCATTCATTTTCTTTCTCTCTTTCGCTCATCATTACTTTTTATGATATAAGTTTATCAATTAGAAAAAACGCCCGCTATCATACGCAGGTAAAATCATCTGATGAATCTGTAAAGTTGTGTATAATTAATGTATAATATTGTTTTTTTTATTTGTCAGCGTCACTATTGTAAAATACTTTTACAAATATTTACCAATCTCCGATTTCCATATTTCTTCCAGTTGTTCCAGCGAGAACGC
>ULTJ01022648.1_pt1 | contig 61904 bp, 54 predicted proteins | sample 1957491 | NCBI WGS metagenome assembly ULTJ01 (sample SAMEA4835731, study PRJEB28245) | human gut metagenome | biome: gut microbiome; material: fecal sample | place: Denmark | collected 2008 | reverse complement strand
TTAATGGCAGCCGGAAGAAGCTTCCACTCAGCTTCTTCCATAACTCTTTTCTGAAGAATCTCAGGCGTATCGCCCTCTTTAACTTCAACTGCTTTCTGGAATATAATCTCGCCCGTATCCATTCCCTCATCAACATAGTGAACAGTAGCACCTGTCACCTTTACGCCTTTTGCAAGTGCAGCCTCATGAACATGAAGTCCATAAAAACCAACTCCGCAAAATGATGGTATGAGTGATGGATGTATATTAATAATTCTGTGTGAATACTGATGTACCATTTCTTCAGGAATCTTAACAAGAAATCCTGCAAGAACAACAAGATCAACATTAAGTGAATTAACCTTCTCAAGAAGAGCCTTGTTAAACTCGTCTCTTGTCTCGTATGACTTAGGAGAAACGCATATTGCTTCTATTCCATTATCTTTTGCTCTTGTAAGTGCGTAAGCATCTGCATTATTGCTTATTACAGCAGCAATCTCCGTATTGGTAATTGTCTTATCCTTAATACCATCAATAATTGCCTGGAGATTAGTTCCGCCTCCGGATACCATCACCGCAATTCTTAGCATACTGTAACTCCCTTCTCGCCAGCCTTTACTTCACCGATTACATAACCTGTCTCACCGGCTGCTTTTACTGCTGCAAGAACCTTATCAACATCTGCACTGTCAACTGCAAGTACCATACCGATACCCATGTTGAATGTGTTATACATCATCTTTTCTTCAATCTCACCGTCATTCTGAAGCATCTTGAAGATTGGTGGTACTTCATAGCTGTCTTTCTTAATTACAGCATGTGCACCTTCTGGTAACATTCTAGGAACATTTTCATAGAAACCGCCGCCTGTGATATGGCTGCATCCCTTGATACGAACACCTGCATTCTTGATTTCCTTTAATGTCTTAACATAAATCTTTGTCGGAGCAAGTAATGCTTCACCGAGAGTCTTTCCAAGTGAATCATAATATGTATTAAGTGATTCTTCTGTTATAGTAAATACACTTCTTACAAGTGAAAATCCATTACTGTGAACACCGCTTGACGCAATACCGATAAGAGTGTCTCCTGCTTTGATATCTTTGCCTGTTATAAGATCTTTCTCATCAACAACGCCTACTGCAAAACCGGCAAGGTCATATTCCTCAACAGGATAAAAACCAGGCATCTCTGCTGTCTCGCCACCTATTAACGCACATTCTGACTGAATACATCCGTCAGCAACACCCTTAACAATCTGAGCAATTTTCTCAGGCTCATTCTTGCCACAGGCAATATAGTCAAGGAAGAATAAAGGTTCGCCACCGGCACATGCAATATCATTTACACACATGGCAACACAGTCTATACCTACTGTATCATGCTTGTCCATTGTAAATGCAATCTTTAACTTTGTACCAACACCATCAGTACCTGAAACAAGTGTAGGCTTTTCCATGCCTTTGAACTTTTCCATAGAAAACGCACCTGAAAATCCACCAAGATTTGTAAGTACCTCAGGTCTCATTGTCTTTGCAACATGTTCCTTCATTAACTCTACCGATTTGTAACCTGCCTCAATATCTACACCAGCTTTTTTGTAATCCATTTTTTCCTCCATATTATGCATTTCATGCAAAAATTTATTTTATTTTTAATTAAAATTAATTAACACATAAAGAAATTAATAATTCTTATATCCTACTTCCTGAAGACGGGCGTCCTTCTTCTGTACGCTCTCTTTTAAGCCCTTGCTGTAATCCTTTAACTTAACAAGGAGTTCCGGGTCTGATGTTGCAAGAATCTTTGCTGCTAAAAGTCCTGCATTGGCACCACCGTTAATTGCAACTGTTGCAACAGGAATACCTGATGGCATCTGTACTATTGAATAAAGTGAATCCCTGCCTCCGAGAGATGTCGTATGCATCGGGATACCGATAACCGGCATAGGGAATATTGCTGCACACATACCCGGAAGATGTGCTGCCATACCTGCACCTGCAATAATAACCTTAAATCCCTTTTCCTCTGCTGTCTTTGCATACTCAAAGAACACATCCGGTTCTCTGTGTGCAGAGATAATAGTCATCTCATAAGAAATACCCAACTGTTCAAGGATGTCTGCTGCTTTTGCCATAACAGGCATATCAGAGTCACTTCCCATAACAATACCAACTTTAGCCATAATTTCCTCCATTCCTGTTTTGATTCAATGCCGCCTTAATGGTGCAAAGAAAAAAAGCTAAAAATTCTTCTTTCTATTTTACTTTATCTTGTTAAACTCGTCAACCTCAAGCCGCTTTTTTTCTTTTTTGCTTTCTATTACATGTTTTATTGCAAGATATGGATGGTAAAAAATCATTCTCGGACCGGAAAAACGCATAACTTCACGTATTTTTTCTCTCATTTCCGGCTTGTAACAATGAACTTTACAGTTAGAACAAAATGTCTTTGTCTCCATAAACGGGCATTTGTCACTTCTTAACTTTGCATAATCGTCAAGCTTTTTACACTCATCACAAAGCACGCCTTTTGTTTTATGTTTCTTTTTACAGTACAAACCAATCATAAGGGAGACAACCTCTTTTTCCTGCTCCCTTTTTGACTGTATTTTTTCTGCTGACATTTTACTTTCTTTATCTTTCATCAGCTCATCCTTCCGTTTTCCACGCTGTATACACGGTCAACCATACGCATGCTTGATTTTCTGTGCGATACAAGCACAATTGTCTTTCCATTTCTCTCTTCATGAAGAGATTTAAGAATTACAGCTTCATTAAGACTGTCAAGATTACTTGTCGGTTCATCAAGAAGCATCATATCCGCATTATGTAAAAATGCTCTTGCAAGCCCGATTCGCTGTTTTTCGCCACCTGAAAGCGTTCCGCCAAGTTCTCCTACAGGTGTGTCATATCCTTTTGGAAGTCCCATTATAAAATCATGCACAGACGCTTTTTTACATGCCTCATAAACTTCCATATCTGTTGCATCAAGTTTTGCTATTTTAATATTATTTTTAATGCTGTCCGCAAAAAGATGTGTCTCCTGTGTAACAAAGCTCTCCATATCTCGAAGATTTGAAGTATTTACATCATTAATATTTTTCCCGGAAATATTAATGCTTCCGTTATCCACATTCCAGAAACGCATAAAAAGCTTCAGAAGTGTCGATTTTCCGCTTCCGCTTCGTCCTGCAATTCCTATAACAGAATTTTTCGGTATATCAACTGACACATTATCAAGAATTGTCTCATCTCCATATGCAAATGTAACATTTTCTGATGATGCCCCATTGAATTCTATATTCTGCTTTCCGCTGACCTCTTCTACAACCGGCTTCTCCTCAAGAATATCAAGGACTCTGTTTCCTGCTGCAAATGTGTTCTGTAATGTGCTTCCAAGTGCCGCAAGTGCAACAACAGGCCCAAAAGAACTCATAAGTGCAATAACAGGAATCAGCACACCATCAAATCCAACCACTCCGTTTACAAATAACATTCCGCTTGCGAAAAGCATTAATACGTCAAAAAATAAAATCACTGTATTAGTAATTGCTGTATTCCTTCCCGAAAAACACTTCATCTTTGCTTCATTTTCACTGAGTTCTTCCATTTTTTCATTCATCTGTGCAAGACGTTTTCTGCCTGTTCCAAACTGCTGTATCTGCGGCAGTCCTCTGAGACTGTCAAGCACAAATGCTGATAATTCACCTGATTTTGTACGAAAAACCAGTCCCATGTCACCGCTTAACTTTGAAACTGCAAGTGGAATTATAACACCTACTGTAATATAAGCTGCAAGTGCAATAACACCGAGCAGAGGATTATAGCTTCCGATAAAAATACACATTATCACCGTAAAAAGTACTGCTATCACAACAGGTGAAATCGTATGTGCATAGAATACTTCAAGAAGTTCTATATCAGATGTAATTACAGAAATCAAATCACCTTTGTCTCGTCCTTCAAGCTTTGCCGGACAGAGCTTTCTCAACGCTCCAAATACCTTATCTCTTATTAATGCAAGAAGCTTAAATGCAATAAAATGATTGCATGACTGTTCCGCATATCTTAACACAGCTCTGAGTACCGCCATTCCTGCCATTGCTACAAATATAACAGCCAGATGCAGACTATTTTTTCCTAAGACACTTAATATTGCAAATCCGCCCGAAATCGTTATAAATGATGCACAAAGATGTCCCATAAGTCCCATCAGAATTGCAAGAATCATATATCCTGTCATCGGTTTAACAAGTCCGATAAGACTTGTCATGACTTTAAATCCGCTTCTTTTTTTATGTGTATTCATGCTGTCTCCTTTCCAAAACTTTCAAGTTCCTGCTGTGCATTCCAGAGTTTCTCATAAACTCCGTGTCTGTCAAGGAGTTCTTCATGTGTTCCGCACTCTGCCACATTGCCGCTTTCAAGAACATAAATATTATCTGCTCCTGTTACGTTGGCAAGTCTGTGTGAAATAAGAATTACTGTCTTTGTCTTTGCAAGTTCGTATATTCTTTCCATTATTTCATTTTCACTTTCAACATCAATATTAGACGTTGCCTCATCAAAAATGTATACAGGACTGTCATGCAGCAATGCTCTTGCAAGTGCAAGTCTCTGACACTGCCCGCCGGAAAAATTAGATGCTTTTTCAAGAAGCTTAGTATCAAGTCCATCCTCGCCTTTAAGGAAATCTGCAAGATTAACTTCTTTAAGCACTTCCCATAGTTTGTCATCTTTGGCATCCGGACTTCCCATAAGAAGATTCTGCCTTACTGTTCCTTTGAAAAGATAGCTGTTATGCCCTACATATGTAATATGCTTCATAAGGCTTGCTTCGCTTATCTGCGAGAGTGAATTGCCGTCTATTGTCACATTTCCCGTATAATTTTTCATATGTCCCATAATAATTCCCGCAGTTGTTGACTTTCCGCAGCCGCTCTCACCGACAACAGCTGTAAAGCTGCCACTTTTAAATACCATGTCAATTCCATGCAATATTTCCCTGTCATCATCATATGAAAATGCAAGATTTTTGCACACTATATCTCCATCCTGCGGACACTCTTTTCCGTTTTCATTATTATCTTCCGGCAAATCAAGAAGTTTAAATATCTTATCGCTTGATGCCATACCATTCATTGCAATATGAAAGAAGCTTCCGAGCTGTCTCATCGGTATGAAAAAGTCAGCCGAAAGAAGTATTATAAGAATCGCCCCGGCAAGACCGATATGCCCTGCCTTAAACTGAGTAACAGACATTACAATTCCAAGTGCCGCACCGCCATATGCGATTAAATCCATTATCGTAATCGAATTAAGCTGCATTGTGAGCACTTTCATAGTAATTTTACGGAATTCTTCAGATGCCTCATTCATCTGTTTGTGTTTGAATTCATCTGCCTGATAGATTTTTAATGTTGTAAGTCCCTGAAGATTTTCAAGGAAAGTATCGCCTAGTGCCGTATATCTGCCCCAGTATTTACTGAGAAGTTTTTTTGCCCATGTCTGCACAGCCGCTATCGCAACAGGTATAAGCGGAACGCATATAAGAAGTACAACCGCAGACGGAACATTTATAAAACATAAAATCACAAATAAAGTAAGCGGTGCAATCATTGCATAGAAAAACTGCGGCAGATACGCACCAAAATATGTCTCAAGCTGGTCAACACCCTCTACCGCAACCTGTACAACTTCTGATGTCTGAACCTTTTCCTGATAAGAAGTTCCAAGCTTTAATAACTTTTCATATATCTTTTCACGCAGTGTTTTCTTTACTGCCTTTGATGAAAGATAACTCATCTTGGACATCCCGACCGCACACAGAAATCTTATGACAACCGCTGCTGCCGCTATTATTATAGTTGTATAGATTCTTGTCCTTGTGACATTTTTTTCTGCCATAGATGCAAGAAGCACGGATATTGCCGCCATCATGACAACATTGGCAGCAAGCGAGCACCACTGTATCGCAACATTGAGTGCTATATACTTTTTACTTTCTTTGACTGTACCAATCAGCCTTTTATTAATCATCATAAATGTAAGTTTCCTTTCTTCTTTTGCAGCGAACTTTTGTTAGTTTACACTAATAAATATATCATATAACTTACATCTGTTCAAATTAATATTTTATAAAAATGGGTGGGAATTTTAGGGAAAAACTAATAAAAATATTTTTGTATTTCTTCCGGCAAGTACTTTGCTAATTCTTCTGCCAGTTCATACACCTTTGTTCCCGGTGCAATCTGTGCAGGTGTTTTTCCCACTCCATTCTCAATAATTCTTTTAGCATATCGAATTGCCAATTTCGGATTTCCTGACTTCATCAATATTTCAAATATATTATTCATATTTTTCTCATACTTACCGATCCCAAGTTCCTGAAATTTTTCATTTAAAAATTTCACATACTCTGATCTGTGATTATTTGATGTATAATATGCAAAATGCAACATAAACCAAAACTCAATACACTCATTGCTCCATGCTGCATGATACTGAATATTGGGATTTTTCTGATTTAATGCTTTTGTTCTCTGAACGACTCCATTAACATCACTTGAAGGAAAGCTATCTTTATCATAAACACACCATATCTCCCCTTTGGCAATTTTATTATCACTTACATACTCTTCGGCTCTTCCAATTACCCGCATTGTCTCAGCCTGACATCCTTCAATTTCAATCAAAACCATATCCCGATAAATTGGATTATCTTCAATATACCTTTTAAACCCCTGAAAATACTTAGGTTCTGTTGCTTGACCTTCACAGAAGATATAATATCTAAACTCCTTCTTTTCCAAATATTCCTGTTTTCGCTTTTTCTTCCAATTTTCTTTTTTCTGTCCACCTCTCTTAGCCATTTACCTTCCCCCAGTCTATAATTTTTTTCAAGTAAGGATCGGCACCATATTTTCCTTCAAGATACTGCTTATCAAACTTAGCGTCTTTTCGTACTGATTCTCCTTTTTTATTCTTAAATTCTACAAGAGAATACAATTTTGAATTCTGACGTTGGCCTTTAGCAACAAACCATATTTCATCTCTTCTGAATACTTCGCTGTTCATAGTAGATAAATCATGTGATGTAAAAATCAGTTGTGCACCATTTTTATTCTTTTCCATATCGCTAAAAGTCATAATAAGATATCTCAACAATACCGGATGTATCTTTGCATCTAGTTCATCAATCACAAGCGTTGTTCCTTTCAAAAGACTTTTTGCAATAAAAGGAAGCAGACCAAATAATTTCTTTGTTCCACTTGACTCATCAAATAAATTCAATTCAGCTTCATAGTCATTTACTATATGCTTTGTAAAAACCTCAATTCGGTCATTTTCATTTTCTTCAACACGAAAATCTATAATATCCAAATCCATTTCCTGAATCATCTGAAGCATTAGTCTTTTTACATCTTCAGATTTTGATACAGCCATACGCAATTCCTGCATAGGATTTCCATAATTTAAAAAAGCAATTCCTTCATCAAACCAGCCCAACACATCCCGAACTACATCATTTTTACTATAAGTTATTCCCAGATAAGATAACAATGGCAATGTGTCTGATAATTCATCACTTGTTTTTAACTTTGCAAATGTACCTTTTAATCTAATTTCTTTTTTATCCCGTTCAAAAAGTGCAGATTTTCGCCCTGTTTCTAATTTTATACGATCCAATCTTTCATATTCGATTACTTCTTTTTTTACAATTAATTCATATCTATACTCAGCCAATGCAGTTCTAAAGAACAATTCAAATTCTGTAGGCTCATTAATTGTCTCTTTATCAAAAGCAAATGGCTCTATAATAAGCTTCTTCATCCTTATTGCAATATCTTCATTATTACTTGTCGCATATAATGGTCTCAACACTTTCATAACCAGACTATGCAATGCTTCCAAAACATTTGATTTGCCACCGCCATTCGGACCGTATACCGCCGATACCGGCAAATATAATTCCCCATCTGTACAATTTATAACTCTGTCTTCATGCTCAGAAATCGCAGCAGCTTGCATGTCAAACGTTATCTCTTCCCGTATACTCTTAAAATTTTTCACTGTAAATTGACATAACATATTATTTACCTCCACTTATCAAAACTTCTTACTTATATAATATATTATATCCATTTTCTCAATTTTACAACATATATTTGAGATAAATTCTCATATTTTGTATTATAATTAGTTATATTAAAAAATATGCGGGATATTCATAATCGTGAATATCCCGCACATCTTATTATATCGTTTTACAATATCTTTAAATATTTAGTTTTAAATTAATTTACAAACGGAGTAAACTGAAGTTTTTCGTATGTATATTTTCCCCTGATTTCTTTTGCCTGTTCTTCGCTTATAGGCTTTTCTGTTTTTAAAGCAACATCAGTAGCATAATAATACTTCTGTCCGGGCACCTTGTCATCTGTATACACAGTTTCTTTCATATCCAGCTTTGCATTGGAATACTTAAAATATGTCCAGTTGGAATATGCGGCACCGCTTGAACCTTCATTAGCGATTGTTCCGTCTGTACACAGATAATATGTATTGCGTTCCCAGCCTGCAACTGCATGAACATCCGTGCCATCCTGAATTGTAAATATATCATAGATTATTGTGGTTCCGTCTTCATTCACTGTTCCGCCAAAAATCAACTCATCTATGCCATCATTATCAAGGTCTTTTTTGATATATCCAAGTGTCTCATATCCTGACTGCTTATAAAAGAACACAGGTGATATATCAACTTTATCCTGACTTGAATAACCGTTTTTTAGTATATTGGCAGCTTTTTTTATCAATTCATCATATGGTGAATAATCAACCGACGGCTTTGTCTCTCCGGTAGTCTTTTCTTCTGCCTTTGCTGTTTCAGCAGCCGCCTGTGTCGTTTCCTGTGCTATCTGTGAATTATTTTGTTCACTGTTACTTTTATTTTTTGCATTACCACATCCTGCAACAGTCATAACAAGAGCCAATATCAATGCGGAACTGATTAACTTTCTTTTAATCATATGTATCTCCCTTCAAATCATTATGTATAATTCCACAAAAAATCTCACAAAATTGTATATCTTCTAGAAATCTCCATTGTGAAATTCCAAAAAATAAGCGTCAAATCCGGGAATATCATTAATATCTGTTCCCTTGTATATACCAAACATTATCGCCGAATCACCGTTTAACATTTTTGTAAAGTCGCCTGTAAACATAATCTTTTTTCCCGAATAATATTCGGTTGCATAATTGTAACGGTCACCGCCAATCGTAACCTGTTTATCAATATTTTTTATAAGCAGGGCATATGAATAATCGTAAGACGGCGACTTGCGTAGCATCTGCTGCATTGTGCATTTTTTGCCATCAACAAATGTAAAATTCCTCAAATATTTTGCCATAACTGTTGGCAATGGAAACGTATCTGAAATTCTTTCAGGTAAACATTCTGCCAGAGGATTACCGCTACTGTCAAACCATGCTCCCGATAGCAGTTCGTCAAGTACATCTCCATCATATTCCATAAATGTGAGACCTTCGTACTTACCGTTTCCAACAGGTCCGACAACTCTTCTATCAACATTTAACGGATTAGCTTTCAATACCTTTTTTGATGTGGCAATCGTCTCGTCGCTTGCCCCTGACGCAAGAGCCTCATTGATGCACACCTTACCATTTTTATCAATGATATAATTACCAAAAGGATTTATCCCGTCCTTAACCAACATTCCGTTGCCGTCTCTGGTTACATCCTTATAATAATCCATTAAATGCCCATTAATGTCTGTAATCCTTCCGTCTGAATTGACATACAACGCACCATTTTTGATGTCCTTGTATATATCATATGTAAGTTCAACCGTTTCCTGTTCTTTTGACTCTTCTTTCTGCTGTTCCTGATTCGCAACATTGTCATAATCAAGGTTATTGGTTTTGCGGCATCCTGCAAAAGCAACCGCCGACGTCACAATCACAAACAATGCTTTTAATGTTTTTCTATTCATTTCGTACCTCCTTTCATATGTGTAATATCAGGCGTTTATTAACCGCCCTTTCTTCAAACCGGCTGTAAATACAGCCTGTTGTTTTGTACATATTAAGGATAGCATTTGGGGTGGACAGGATGTGGCAGTGGTGAAAAATTTTCCAAATAAATCATCTAATTCTTTTCGGCTTTTCAGCAGGCGTCTGTATTTCTTCCATTATTTCATTAAAAAATCTGTTCACTGCATCGCCTATAACAGAACCATTTCACTAGATTACTGCTTTCATCAAATTCATATTATCCTCTTTCAATTTTGTACAAACTTGCGAATTTAACTCATAAAACTTTTCTTTCGACATATATTCCTTATAATATTTTTCATACATCAAATCCACATTACATATAGTTGGTCTATGATCATAAATCGTACAAATATTATCTTTTAAATATTTACAAACACCGTTTCCTAAATCAAACTCCTTTAAAAGTCCGCTTTTATCTATATATTTGCAACATAGTCCGCATTTGTCACACTGAAATTTCATATTTTAAAATCTTCCTTTTGAATTTAATCTTTTAAATTTCAAGTATCATGTCAGGATTATTCCAAAAATCTTCAAATTCATTTATCGACTTAAATTCCACTTCAGTTCCATACACTTTGCACACATCATTCAACGATTCATTAAAAGCTGCCATATTATCATTTAATATTGCCTGACTCATTCCCTCAAAAGATTCTTTTATAACTTTTCTGTTCTGGGCATTTAAAATTTCAAATTCTTCTTCTAATTTTTGCCTGTATAATGATATCTGCTCAGCCATTTCATTATATCTCGCTATATTGGCTTCACAATCCGATATTTTATCAAAAAATTTCTGAACACTATTATATATTGTTGTTCCAATAAAATATCCAACCATATTACCAACCATTTCACCTATAATAGGCAAACCTACTGCAGAACCAACACAAAGTCCAATTACGCCTCCATATAAAGACGCTGCCATGCCAGTTCCCTTTTCCCCCAATTCATTAATAAGCTCTCCCGCTGATATATCTCCTTGCAAATATTTTTTTACCGATGCCCCAACTTCACATGTTATACTTGCGACCTGACCTATAACACCTGCATCTAACGCAATCAATTTTCCGCCTATTTTCTCTCCTGCAACTTTCAATGCGGTTTTTTCCGTCTTTTTTATAACTTCTTCTCCAACAGTCTTAGTTAAACTTTCCGCACTTTTTACAGCAATCGCTGTACCATACGATGACGCTGCCGCTTTAGCCGTGTCAATCCCTACATTTAGTATAGCCTCTGGCAATTCTTCTTCACCATTAATTACAGCATCAATATTTTGAACAGCAGACATTCCTGCTCCCATAATTGCACCGCTCTTTGCCGCCTCTACTCCAAGTTTATTTGCATTCTCTATGGTTTTTTCAACAGTTTTTCTATCTACTGCTGCCTGTGCCTTAATTTGTTCTTCAGTCATTTTTTTCTTTTGCTGATTACTTACATTATTTTTTTTTGCAGTTTCAACATTTGATTTTGAGCCTTTGGATTGATTTAAATTTGCATTAATCTCTTTATAATTTTCTTGTATATTAGCTATCTCTTTTATATCCTCATCACTTAAAAAAGTATTATTTTTATTTTTGTTTACAACCTTTTCCAAAGATATAGTATGATCCGTCTGTGACTTATGCTCATTTACATGTTTTTCTCCATATTTATTTAATGCAGCGTTACCATTTCTATGTAAATCTTTGCCTGTATATGGATCTTTTATCGTCTTTTTATTTCCGTACTGTTCTTCTTTAAATGCCTTTCTTTTTTGAACATCATCATACTTAGATCTGTCTCTTTTGGCATTATATGACTGTCTGTATTCTGATGAATTTACTTTTCTTGCTGTATTAAAAGAAGCCAAATCCACATCATTTTTTTCATCTTTTTCATCTTTTTCATTCATAATATCCACACTCCATTAATTAATATTAATCTTTTTATTCAATCGTAATTTTTGTCGGAATACTATACCCTTTTGATATCATAACTTCCTTTTGCTTTTTAATTTTATTTTCATATTCAGTTGACATATTTCCCTTTTCTGTTACAATATTGGAATTAATAATATCAGACAGTGCTTTTACAAGATTACTCATTATCCATACAGACTCTTTTTCTCTTGCCGTCCAATTTTCCTCATTATTTCCTTTTTTACTCAATATCTCCTCAACATTATCTACTGACTTTTTAGTAAGTTCATTTAATCCTGTAATCACATTAACTGTATCTGCAATTTGTCTTGTTACATTATTTTTCTTTGTACATTCTGTTTTAGCCATCTCACATTCAGCCTTAATTTTTGCATATTGCTCTTTTGCCTCATCAAGTTTAAAGGTCACTGCAACTCCTACTATTGTAGTGCCTAATATTCCTCCTGCCAATCCTACAGAACTACTAATTGCAGATGCCAATCCTATTGCAGCAACATTTGCTACTTGTGGTAGTATCGCTCTTTCTACTGAATCTATATTATTTGAAATTGCTACTATTTCATTTTTTAATTCTATGTCATCATGTTTTATCTTCATTTTTTTTGTAACATCCACTGCTTTTTTTAATGTTGTCTGATATATATATTTTTTCTGATTTACAGCAATTTCATACACTTTATCTAACTTATCATTGGTATCTTTAATAAGCTGTTTTGTTTCATACGTCAACCTCTCTGCACTGTCATTTATCCCTTCAATTTCATCTTTAATATCTTTAATAGCTGCATGACTTCCGACAGTATAAACCCCTGTTGCTGCTACACCTAACACTCCCAAAATTAATGGTAACATATTTTTTCCTCCTTAAAATGCTATTTAACTATTCCTCTATCACTTCCACCATATCGCCCTGGCTCCGCAACCACATGTCGATGCCCTTGCCGAACACCTCTGCCGATATGGTATATACGCCGTCTCCCTTATCAAGTATCTTGGCTGTCGGAAGACGGTCAAGCACAGCTTCAACGCTGCTGCCTTTGTACTTAAACTTTACCTTCTGAAGCTTTCCACCATACATGAACTGAACTCGTTTCCTGAACTCGCCCTCTTTGAAGCGGTCCCCGTAAGGAATTTTGAAATGTTCTTCAAGAACATGATAATCCTCGATTCTGTCAATTCTGTATATTGTCGGGAAGGCATCATTTATAACATCAAAATCTGCCCGTACAGCTTCATCATCAATAAATGCGGTCAGATAAAAATAATATTCCGAAAACATTATTGCAACAGGCTTTACTTTTCTTTTAACCACAGCTCCATCTTTGGTTCTCCGGTAATCCATCTCAAGATAGCGGCTCTGGTATATCGCCTGTCCTATATCCCACATTTTATCCATAAACTCGCTTTTATGCGTAAGTTCAACGTAATGAAATTCTTCATTGCTGATAAGCTTTTCCACAAGCTGCTGGCTTGTCTTTGGCACACAACATTCAATGAGCCTGTCAAGAATCCCTGTCATCTCACTCTTTGTAAATGCCCTGCTGTCCAGAAGTATCTTACATATTGCAAGTATCTCACTGTTACTTAATTTCATCTTATATATCTGTTCCAGACGATGTCCGTCCAGCTTTTCATCATATATAATCGAATTAACAACACCGCTTTTTCCTACTTCCTCATCAAGAAAATTCCTTATCGCACCAATGTCACGCTGTATTGTCCTGCTGCTTACGCCCAGCCTTTCCGCTTCAATATTTTTATTAATCACCTCTCCATCCATAAAACGCTGATACAGATTCAGTACTCTGCTTACCTTGTCGTTATAGTCATTCTCCATATGCTGTTTTCTCCTTTGAGCAACTTCAATACTCATAATTGTTCACGCTTTAATCTACTAACAGTAGATCACTTTACTATGACAATTACCAATATTTTATTTGCATAATCTGTTATTTTTTGCATACTTAAATGATAGCAGTTTATATAGACACATATTGTCCATAAAATGCATTTTTTTATAGCAATTTAGGCATTTTTATCATCTGTGACTAAATTTCTTTTAGCTGTAGATAATTATATCATTACAAAAACAATATTACAATTATGTATTAGTATTTTGACTCTTTTTGTGGAGGATTTAATGAAAGATATTGATTTTGAAAAGATTGGTAAGAAATTAAAAGAGATTCGCTTATCTAAAGGACTGCCACAGGATGCTGTCGCTGGTGCCGCAGAAGTCAACACTTCACATATAAGCAATATTGAAAATAACCATGTAAAGGTTTCACTGCCTACACTTATCTATATCTGCAACGCCTTAGGCGTTACTGTTGATTATGTTTTATCCAGTGAATATACCGCAGATAATTCGTCAATTGACAGAGAAATTCTTAAAGAAATCCAGACTTTTTCGGATGATGATAAAGAACGCATTCTTCGTATTATACACGCTCTAAAATAACAGGCTGTTATTTTTAGTTATGCAGAATCAGACACAGACAGCAAACGGCGTGTGTGCACCTTTACGGTACACGCACGCCGTGAACTTATTTTTACACAAAAGCTCTGTGATTATTTTGTTTTTATGCATACTTTCTTACCAGAAAATGCTATTCCAAACTTTATAATATCCGCAATTCCATCTTCCGTCAGTTCTGAATCATATCGCAATTCGTCAATCTGAACCAACGCCTCTTCTGCCAGACTCACAAGTGCTGCTTCGCTTAACTTTTCTTTCCATTTTAATTTCATGATAATTCCCGGATATTTTTCTTCTCTCGGAATCAGACAAATATCATATCTTCCGTCTCCTGATTCTCTGTTGGATTTAATTTTGTACTGATTATCCATCAATGCAATTAATCCAAGCATCAATCCATGATAAAATCCCTCTGTGCCGCCATCATAGAAGCTGATAGACTTATCCATATATTCGGCAACTGCATTCTGCAACTTCTTATAATCATTTGCATAAAGACTTTCTGCAATTTTATTTGCCGTATTCCTTGTTATAACTCCAACCTGTAAAAAATGTGATAATATTTCACTCTTGTAGACAGCCGCAATCTCCCTGTTTGGAATCGAAACCTCGCACAGATACGAACCGTCTGCCTGCAGTTCTTTCTTTGGTGCCTTCAAATAACCGGCAACCAACAACAGACTATAAATATTGGCTGGCTCTTCAGTAAGTGAACTGTATACAACATTCTGATCTATACGTGCAATTATTCGTTCTCCATGCAAAAGAGCATAAAGTCTTTCAGTTATATCATCAGTCGCAACTTTCAAGAGGTCTTCCAAGATTTCATTTTTTCCTGTATTTACCCAATATGCCTGCGGAATACCGCCTCTTGAAATATAATTAATTACTGACCATGGATTATATATTTCTTCACTGCCAAATAAATAACCATCATACCAATCCTTTAATTCACTTTCTTTTTTCGACATTCCATAATACTCAAGCATTTTCTTTACTTCATCACTGGTAAAGCCAAAGAAACTGTCATATTCTTCATCCATCACAGTATTTACAGAAAGATTGTTAAGTCCGCTGAAAATACTTTCCTGTGCAATGCGTAATATTCCTGTCAGAAAACCATATGACAGATTTTTATTATCCTTGAATGCACCCGAAAAAAAATTCCTCATAAAGCCAATTATCTCATCATAGAAATCTTTTGAATATCCTTCCTGAATCGGGGTATCATATTCGTCAATAATTATAATTGGAGCTTTCCCATAATGCGCTGCAAGCATTTTTGATAATCTCTCAAGTGCAGAAGTAAGTTCAACCTCATTTGCAGAAGAATCCAGAATCTTTGTAAAATAAATTTTTTCATATTGCGAAAGCTTATCACTATCAAGCAGTTCCTGATGTCTTCCATACTCTTCCTGAAGCAGCCCGCGAATCTTATCTATTGTCGCTTCCCATGTATCAAATTTGACATCTTTAAAAGTAAGAAATATAACCGGATATTTTCCCTGATACGTCCGATACTCTTCCCCACAATTCCATATAGCTTTATCAGCAAAATATCTGCTGGTATCTTCATCCGATATTTCAAAAAATACCCTCAGCATATCCATATTCAAAGTTTTTCCGAATCTTCTCGGTCTTGTAAACAATGACACCAATGGTCTCCTGTCAAGAAACTCCTTTATTAACAGCGTCTTATCAACATAATAATATTCCGATTGTGCACGAACATAATCCGAGATACCAATTGGCAGTGATTTTATAGTTTTTTCATTACTTCCTTTCATATCCGTCTTCTCCGATCATCCGCAATATTAGTCTTATTTCATATAAAAAATTATACCCTGCAAAATACAATTAATCAATCTTTTTTAATATCCGTTAATTCAGCTATTTGTTAATACGGCAAAAAAGCAGTGTGCATACACCCATATGGCATATACACACTGCAATTAAAATAAATATATTCTTACAGCATATTAAAATCTGTATTATCTTTGCTTATAAGTCTTTAAAAAGTCTTCCATCTTCTCTACTGCATCTTTAAGAACTTCAATTCTAGGAAGATATACAACTCTGAAATGATCCGGCTCGCCCCAGTTAAATCCAGCACCATGAATTATGAGAATTTTCTTCTCACGAAGGAGGTCGAGTGCAAATTTCTCATCATCATATATATTAAACTTCTTTGTATCAATCTTAGGAAAAATATAAAATGCCGCCTTTGGTTTAACTGCACTGATTCCCGGAATGTCATTAAGTGCTTTGTAAATATATTCTCTCTGCTCGTAAATTCTTCCACCCGGAACTATATATCCATTGACACTCTGATGTCCGCCAAGTGCTGTCTGTACTATTGACTGCGCCGGAACATTTGAACAAAGTCTCATATTAGAAAGCATGTTAAGACCTTCCATATAATCTTTTGCAATGCTCTTGTTGCCGCTTAAAATCATCCAACCGATTCTGTAACCCGCAATCATATGCGACTTTGAAAGCCCGCTGAATGTAACGCAGAACAAATCCGGTGCAAGCGATGCAATTGAAATATGTTCTTCGCCATCCATGACAAGTCTGTCATATATTTCATCTGAAAATATTATAAGCTGATGTTCTCTTGCAACTTCAACAATCTGATCAAGAACTTCTTTTGGATATAACGCACCTGTCGGATTATTTGGATTGATTATTACAATAGCCTTTGTCCTGTCAGTAACTTTCTTCTTAATATCATCAATATCAGGATACCACTCTGACTGCTCATCACAGATGTAGTGAACAGCCTTGCCACCGGCCAGTGTTACACATGCTGTCCATAGCGGATAATCAGGAGCCGGAACCAGCACTTCATCTCCATTGTCAAGCAATGCTGACATACTAAGATTTATAAGCTCACTTACACCATTTCCTGTATATATATCTTCTATTGAAACGTTAGGTATATTTTTAAGCTGTGCATACTGCATAATTGCTTTTCTCGCAGAAAAAAGTCCTTTTGAAGTTGAATATCCCTCACAATCTGTGAGCTGTCTCTGCATATCATATATAACTTCATCAGGTGTCCTGAATCCGAATGGTGCAGGATTGCCTATATTTAGCTTGAGTACATGTGTACCATTTTCTTCCATCCTGTTTGCCTCATCAACAACAGGACCTCTCACATCATATAAGACATTATCTAACTTTGATGATTTCTTGAATTCACGCATATTAATATTTCCTTTCTCAGCTATTTTTTCTCCATAAAGCCAGTCAGCATCAACGCCAAATGTCATCGCAATAAATTCGCCAATATTTCTTCTCGGCACTGCTCTACCGCTTACATACTGGCTTATCTGGCTTTTCGACAACTTAACTCCTTCATTTGCCGCCGCAGTAAGCAAATCCACCTGCTTCATGTTTTTTTGCTTTAAAAGTTCATTAAAGCGTTCTGTAAATTGTGTTCCGTCAGCCATAATGCCCTCCAAAAGTTTATTTTCATATCAGAAAGTTTATTTTTAATTCTTTTCATTTCCTTTAAAATAAACTTTACCACCTTTTTATGCGTTATTCAAGCAAAAAGTTTAATTTTCATGTTTTTTATATTTATCAAGTACAAATTCATAGAAATTTCTTACTGCCGGACGCATATATATCTGTTCATTACTCACCATATACAAGTCACGGCTGTATGGATGTGAACTTATCTGTATTATACTCACATCCAGTTTATGCAGCAATTCCATATACGGAACTATTGCGATTCCGAATCCTTGTGCAACAAGCCCCGCCACAACCTGGTCTTCTTCTGTTTCATAAGCTATCTTCGGCTTATCTTTTACCGCCTCAAATAGCTGTTCAACAACATCCCTCATACCTGATTCTTTCGTAAAATATATCATCGGATATGATATCAGTTCCGCTAATTCAACCGATTCTCTCGCCGCAAGCGGGTGATTTTTCGGCGTTATAAGTACCAGCATCTGCTTTTCTACCGCAACACTTGTAAATCTATACTCAGCCGTCGGTTTTGAGCAGAATACAAGGTCATACTTCTTTTGTTCAAGCTCGTTAAGCAGCTTTCTGGTCGCTCCGCTATGAAATGTAAAATCTATCTCATTATCTTTATTTTCTTTTAAAAACTGTGACGCAAGCTGCGGAACAAACTGTGTTCCAAATGCACGTAGAAACCCTACCCTTATAACACCATCACCTCTGGCTTCTCTCTGTATGGAATCCACACCTCCGTCAAGTGTTGAAATAGTCTGTTTTGCACATGCCAGAAATTCATCCCCAAATCTTGTAAGTGTTGTATTTCTTCCATTTTTTTCAAAAAGCGGAACACCAAGTTCATTTTCAAGCTGCGATATTGCATGGCTCAGACTCGGCTGCGTTATATGCAGTTCCTGTGCCGCCTTTGTATAATGCCCTACTTCGGCAAGCTTAACAAAATATCTTATGTGAAAAAGATTCACGAAGTTACCCTCCTGTTTATTTCCATAAAATGACGAATAAATAATATCATTTTATATAGATTTTATCTATAGTTTTATAAAAACTATTTATTTGAAAAATAACACACACTGCGATAAATTTAAAAGCGTTCTATTAAGGAGGAAATCATGGAAAATCTAGAAAACAAAAAACAGACATTTCTTTTCAGGGGTGAATTAGCCCTGCTGGCAGCCGTAATTATCAACAGCTTTGGTGTTGTATTAATGCTTTATTCGGGTGCAGGAATCTCGGCAATTTCAAGTGTACCTTATGCTTTTTCAAAAGTGCTGCCGCATATATCTCTCGGTACATGGACTTATATTTTTCAGGGAATTCTTATCATCACTCTTATGGTTTTACGAAAAAAATTCGTTCCACAATATCTTTTCAGTTTTGTTGTCGGATTTGTATTTGGAAAACTGCTCGATTTTTACGAATTGTGGATTAATATTCTCCCAAAATCAATTCCAACATGTGTTTTTTACTTTGTAATAAGTTATATTCTTCTTTGCATCGGAATTGCTTTATCTAACAGATGTCAGCTTCCTATCGTTCCTACTGATTTATTTCCACGCGAAATGGCTGATATAACAGGTGTCAGATATTCAAAGATAAAAATTGGGTTTGATGTTACATGCCTTTTAACAACAGCATTTATGACAGGCTACTTTTTAAGACACATCGACGGTCTTGGAATCGGAACAATTGTCGCAGCTTTTACAATGGGCAAAGGCATAAGCATTGCCGGAAATATTATCGACCGTCATATGACTTTCAGATCCTTCATGTCTGTAAATGAACAGTCTGCATAAACCCGTAACGCAAGACAATTTGATTAAAAAAACGACACTTTTTTACAAAGAAAAGCCGCACAGCTGATTATTCAATCATACCGTGCGGCTCTTGTTATTTATTATTTTATTAATTATGTCCTTTTTCTGCTTTTTTTCTTAATATAACAGTTGCTATTATCAAGCCCGCTGATACAAGTATAAAAAATACTGATACAGCCATAAATGAGTAGAGACTCTTATTAATAACATCAACAAACATATTATAGAAATAAACAGGTTTGATATTAAGATGCTTATATCTGCCCTGAATAAACAAAAACAACGGAAGCACACCTGTCATTATAGCTGCTGCAAGCGTAGCATAAGTTACATATCTAAGACCTCTGTGAACATAATGATGGTCTTTTATTGTAATTACTATATCTACAACAGCAAGCACTAACAGAATTACAATAAGTATGATAAAGAACTTGTTATACATATTTCTGAAGCTGACATAATAATTAATATATGTTATATCAACATCTGTCTTATACTCTTTTTCAATAGATGTAACAAATTCTTCAATAGCAGACTTCTGTTCGTCGCCTATTGCAATATTATTATCTTGTGCATATTTATATATGTTATCTGTAAGTTTCTTTTTGACACTGCTTGTGTCAACAGATATATCTTTCTTATCTATTCTTGAATTATACACCTGCTTTATATCAGATGTCATCTTGTCAGCATCCACTATATCTTCAAATACTTCATCAGGAAGCATCATCGGCTTACCTAAATCCATTGCGTTTTCAATGAATTTTTCATGGACACTCTCATAATATCCTGTCTTTGCAGCACTTTCAAGGAAGATATTGCTTCTGAATATCCCAAAGCTTGCTCCGACAAGATAACCGGCAATCGCAAGAAGACCAGCTAATATAAAAGATAATATAATGCTCAAAGGATAAAACTTTCTCTTTGAGTTAGATTTCTTTTCTGACTTTCTCTTCATATGCTACCTCCTCCTAATATACCAGCTTAGGTCCGGATGTTTTTCTTGCATATACATACAATCTCTGGGTATATGAAGTAAGTGGAGTAAATGGATAACATGTATACATCGTTATAATCTCTTCATTACTATCAAAACCAAATGCTGACCTGTCATTCTGGTCTGCAATTCTTGTATCATATACCTCATATGTATACTTTCCATAAGAAGTAACTACTGTAAAAACATCGCCTATTTCAACATATTCCAAAGGAGCAAACGAAGTGGCATGATGACCACCAAGAAGAATAGGTGCGCCAAAACCAAATATAGGTGTACCGGCATACTGACCGACACCATTCCTTAATTCTGTTCTACTGTCTCCAAAATAGATATTCTCTTTAATTCCAAGTCTCTCACATGTAATCTGTGCATACAGTTCACCGAGAGCCGGATACATATCAGATGAATAAGGTATCTCCTCTTCCTGATTCTGTGCATTCTCTAATTTAAAATCAGGAACACCTGACACATCAACAGTCGTTTCAGTTGTCTCTCCTGAAAGAATCGACATAACTGAATATACCGCACTGATATATGGTGACAAGCAAATGAAAACTAATAAAAAACCAATTAAAGAAAGAAAAACTGGCATATAGATATATGCCAGTATTCTTTTAACGTTTTTACGTTTATGCATAATTATTCAATTAAGCAACTTTCTTCTTGCTAACGAATGCACAAACAACTAATCCCATTGCTAATACAGCAACAACACCAACTGTAGCAGCTGTTGTGAAACCTGTATCCTTAACTACTTTAGCAGAAGGAGCAGCAACATATGACTTGCCATCCTTAACAGCTGTGATTGTGTTAGTTGATGCATCAAATGAAACTGTAGCACCAAGCTTAGCAGCTGCATCTTTGATATCTGCCATGATAGCTGACTTCTGGTCTGCTGTAAGAGAAGCGATATCCTTTACACCATTAGCTGTAGCTGTTGCAGCATCAATCTTAGCGATAACGTAAGCAGCATCTTCATCACTTACTGTGTTGTCTGCTAAGAACTGCTTTGCAGCGTTAACATACTCTGTAGCAACGCCTGCACTCTGAAGTTTGCTGATAATATCATCCTTAGAAGCTGCGAATGCTGAAATTGACATAGCAAATACGAGCATTAAAGATAATACTAAAGCTGAAATCTTTTTAATCTTCATGATAAAATCTCCCTTTCTTATGGTATTTTTTAGTTCTCTACTAAGATACCACCTTTAGAAAAATGTGTCAATAAAATCGTGAAAATATATCAAAATTGTTTTGATTTTTGTGCACTTCTGCCATATTCAGCACGTAAATAAGTGCTAATTTTACTAAACCTGTTAAGTAAAAAGTACCTAATATCTTCTGAAATTTCTGTGCGAATGTACGCTGTACATATTTCCCATCAATATTCTTATTACTCTTTTTATCATATATATAATTCCTGCAATCAAAGCCCACACAATCCAGCCTGCCAGTGCACCGGCCGTATTAGTAACAACATCATCGAGCTGGCTGTATCCTCTCTGTGTTATATATTGCACAACTTCAATCATAACCGAGAATATAAATCCTCCCATAACGCATACCGGCATCTTCCTGAACATTCTGAAAATGCATGGCATCATAAAGCCAAATGGAACAAATAATATTATATTTTCTATAAAAAAAGCATGTTCCTGAGCCGTATATCCCCATGTATACAGAAATGTCATATCAATTGCCCTTCTGCTTCCGGGTTCCCTTGAAAAGAATGTAATCCACAATAATGCTTCAATATAAAATATAAACAGACACCACAATACAAATTTTAATTTTTTATGCCATCTGAATATCGTATATATAAAACATGTAATAAGAACTGCTGCAATTATAAAATAAGGAAACATATCCGTCAGTTTCAATATATCTTTACATATATCCGTAATAATCTTCGAATAATCAACTGCCATATGCACCGCCAATTCAATGTTATTTTTTAATATTTCCCATCCCGGTGATAAGAAAAAAGCCCCTTAACGGGACTTTCTCAAAACATTATTAATGCGGAAAATGGGACTTGAACCCACACGTGGATAATCCACACAAGAACCTGAATCTTGCTCGTCTGCCATTCCGACACTTCCGCAAATATACAACCGATGCCTGTTATTAACATCAAAGCACTCATAATATTGTATATTATGTATTATTATTTGTCAAGTGCATGCTTTCTTCTATTTCTTCCATAAGCCTCATGCCTGCCGTATCTGTAACCGGTATTGAAAATACAATGCTTTTGGCTTTGCTCTCAAATCCCGCTTCATCCATTATTGCTCTCATAATATCATTTTTATTCTCTGTCTTTGTAACAATAAATATCATATCCTTTTCAGGAACAAGTGTAACTCCGAGAAACTTTTCTGCTTTTTTTGCACCGGTTCCCTTTGCATGAATAACTGTTCCTCCTGCCGCATGCACTTTCCTTGCCGCATCCATGACATCTTCAGAATATCCCTGATTTGCAATAACTACAACAAGTTCATACTTTGTCTCTTTCAATACAGATTCATCTCCCTTCACAAATTCCTGCCCGCATGTCAGATAGTTAAGTGTCTTCTTGCCCCCTATACTGCTTATCCGGATTGCAAATGCAATCCCAACTCCGGGAATGTCAATCTTCATTTCTTTTGAAAGCTTTCGCTTCACTTCACTCCACTTACCATCTGTCACAACATGAAATAATACACTTTTCTCACTGCCTTCAAGCCCAAAATAATCAAGTATTTCATTGGCGGCTGTTCCGCTGCCCGCTGCCGTCATGGATACTTCAAGTCCGGTATCTGTATAAAAATCCATAAACTTTTTTGTAAGATTACGATTGATAATAGTAACCATCAGATATAATTCACTCATATTTACACTCCGTCAATCTTATTTGTGCATTTCTAAAGTTCAATAATTGCATCTTCATCCATGGCTTCATAAGCATATACCGCTTCACCTTTAGACGTATGCTGTTTAATTTTGTATACAACGCCGAGAATCTGGATTGTAATAAGAGGCGTCATTGCAACCATTGCAACAACCCCGAATGCATCTTCAACAATATTGCCTCCGACAGCTGCACATGCCCCCTGTGCAAGTGGAAGAAGGAATGCTGCCGTCATCGGTCCCGATGCCACCCCTCCCGAGTCAAATGCAATTGCCGTAAAGATCTTTGGTATAAAAAATGATATCCCTATAGCCAGCACATATCCCGGTATCAGAAAATACATTATAGGAATCCCCCATAATACTCTCACCATAGCAAGTGCCACTGACAACGCAACGCCGACCGAAAGACTTATTCCCATTGCTTTCGCTGATATTGCACCATCTGTAATTTCTTCAACTTGATGATTAAGCACATATACCGCCGGTTCTGCTTTAACAATAAAATATCCAATCAACGCACCTATCGGGACAAGTATCCATTTATAATTAAGAGACGCAAGTACCTTTCCAAGATAATTACCCGCTGGCATAAATCCTACGTTTGCTCCTGTAAGAAAAAGTACAAGTCCTATATATGTATACAAAAGTCCTATCACGATTTTCAAGAGACTTCTGCCTGTAAGTTTCAATGAAACCAGCTGAAAAATTCCAAATACTATTATAATAGGGAGCATTGATATTGCTATCTCTTTTATATAAGATGGCATACCACTCCCAAAAAGATGCCATAATTCCACAGAATCAGCCACTTCCGGTACCACAGCAGCACTGTAACTGCTCTCAGCCGGTCTGTAAATCATGCCAAGCGTCATTACAGCAAGAACAGGTCCGATAGAACATAACGCAACAAGTCCAAAACTGTCATCCGCTGCATGTTTATCATTTCTTATGGAAGCAATACCAATTCCCAATGCCATTATAAATGGTACCGTCATCGGTCCTGTCGTAACACCACCGGAATCAAACGCTACTGCCCTGAAGCTTTCAGGCACATAAGCCATAAGAATAAATACTATAATGTAAAAGAATGCGAGCAATGGCGGAAGTGCAATTCCTATTAGCATACGAATAAGAGCTATCGCCAAAAAGACTCCTACTCCTGCCGCAACTGACAATATAAGTGTCATATTGGGAACGGATGGAACCTGAGAAGCCAAAACCTGTAAATCAGGTTCTGATATTGTAATTATCACGCCAAGTACAAATGACATGATAACAATGAATACTATTTTTTTACTTTTTGTCATACATGCACCGACTTTTTCTCCCATCGGCGTCATTGACATCTCCGCACCTAATGTAAAAAACATCATTCCAGCCATTACCATTACAGTTCCTACCAGAAAGCAAAGAAGTACACTCGGTGTAACCGGGGCGATTGTAAATCCCAAAATCAGAACAATTGCAACTATAGGCAGCACAGCTTTAAGTGCTTCTATAAATTTCTCACGAAGTTTCGCATTTAAAACCTTCAATAATTCACTCCTGTCTATTTATATACAATTTACATTTACAATTAATATTCCATAAATTCCTGGATATCTCTCAAAATATCTTCAAGTTCTGCTCCTTCATCCTGTATTGTAAGATGAAGAGGTTTACTGATATCAAGGCTGAATAAACCTACAATTGACTTAGCATCAACACAACTGTGTTCAGACTCAATATCAAACGAGCAAGAATACTTGCTTATTACACTAACAAATCTCTGCACCTTTTCAACTGAATCCAACATTACTGTCACTGTAAACATATTCATCCTCCTCCAGGTACCATAAGAACTTTTATCCTTTAAATATGTACCTTCTGTTTTTTACTTTAGTTTGTGATAATCCGATAATACTACATTTAAAAATTAAAAACAACCGAAACGCCTTAAATTTCACGCAAAATTGTAAAATATATTACATAAGCGGTGCAAGCAGTCTTAATATCTGTCCTATTAGTTTTTTATGCCACGGATATTTTTTACAATCTTCTTCTGTAATCTTCTGACATTTTTCAAGTGTTTTCTGATAATCATTTTCGATATCTGCCACAACATCATTTTTATAAATATATGCTCCGCACTCAAAATGAAGATATAAACTTCTGAAATCAAGATTAACAGTTCCAACAGTCGCACGGCAGTCATCACTTATGAATTCCTTTGCATGGACAAATCCAGGTGTGTATTCATATATATTAACGCCATGTTTTATAAGTTCCGGATAATATGTCCTTGCCAGAAGATATGCATAAACCTTATCAGGGATATGCGGCATGATTATAGTTGTCTCAACGCCCCTTGCTGCACAATATCTCAAAGCGGCAATCATCTCATCATCCAATATAAGATATGGTGTCATAATATGAACATATCGCTGTGCCCTGTTTAATATGTCAATGTAAACACGTTTTCCTATTCTCTCAGATGAAAATGGGCTGTCACCATATGGAATGACATATCCATTACTGCGGATAAGTTCATTTTTCAAATCAAAATCATTCAGACATTCATCCTTATCAAAATTAATAATATAATTATCAATTTCTTCCTGTTCAATTCTGTCCTTCTTACCGGCTACATTCCACATTTTCAAAAACATGTACGTAAAACTTTTTACAGCATCGCCTTTTACCATAACTGCTGTATCTTTCCAATGTCCGAATCTGTCAAGTTTATCAATATACTCATCAGCAAGATTAATTCCGCCTGTAAACGCAGTCTTGCCGTCAACTATAAGTATTTTTCTGTGGTCACGGTTATTCTGTACTGTAGAAAGGACCGGCTTTATCTGTGAAAACGGTCTTGATTTTATTCCCATATTTTCAAGTTCTTTGTAATATCCATATGGAAGCAATGCAAGCGAGCACATTCCATCATACATAAAACGGACTTCTACACCCTGTGAAGCCTTTAACTTTAATATATCAAGAATGCTTCTCCACATATAGCTGTCAGTCACTATGAAATATTCCATAAAAATAAACTTTTCTGCAGCCATGAGCTGCTTTTTCATCTCTTCAAACTTGAACTCGCCAAGCGGAAAGAACTCAATATCATTATCATAATATGCCGGAAAGTCACCGGCATTATGTAAATAAGAAGCCAGCCCTCGTTCTCCGTGCAGCTCACTTTTAAGCTTTTCGAGCACTACATCACTTGTTTTGGCTTTCTCATGCAGTTGTTTATCAATCGATGCAAGTCTAGACCTCATAATCTTAGTGCCAAGCTGCAGATTAACAAATACATATATCATGGTTCCAAATATAGGTATTATAAGCACCGGTATAATCCATGCCATCTTAAACGCCGAATTGGTATCCTCATTAAAAATATGTATGACAACAAACATACCAAGAAGTACAAATAATAAATGTATAAGCACAGAATATCTGTACAGCCAGTTGATAAGTATGAAGAAAAATGCAAACTGCATCAGAATTGCAATTATTACAAATGCTGTACGTCCAAAAAGAACTCTTGTTATTTTTTTCAGTTTCTGTGTCGATTTCTTCATATTCAATACCTCTTGCACTATAACTCTCTATCTGACTAATTGCTCTGATTAATATTTATAATATCATTTTTTCTATTTTATTTCCACTCCCCGGCAGATTTTTATATTATTAATCCAAAAATGCCGCCACTTTTTATCAAAGCAGCAGCATCTGTTTTGCTATATTAATTTTTAAAGATTTGTATATCCCATCAGATATTTATCTACTTCTCTTGCACAATCACGGCCCTGACGGATAGCCTTTACAACAAGAGACTGACCTGTATGGCAGTCACCGGCAGTAAATACACCCGCTGCATTTGTTGCAAACTTTCCTTCTTCTGTCTTGATATTTGTACGTTCAGTAAGTTCAACACCAAATGCATCTGTGACATATTTCTGTGTTCCAAGAAATCCTGCGGCAATAAGAACAAGCTCACAAGGAAGTTCCTTCTCTGTTCCCTCTACAGGAACCATCATTCTTCTTCCAGTTTTCTCGTCAACTTTGGACTCGAGGCTTATAACAACAACCTTCTCAAGATTTCCTTTTTTATCTTTCTTGAATTCTTTTACTGTTGTTGTATAAATTCGTGGATCATGTCCAAATACCGCTATTGCCTCTTCCTGACCGTAATCAGTCTTGCATACAAGCGGCCACTGTGGCCATGGATTACTCTCTCTTCTTGTATCAGGTGCCTTAGGCATCATCTCAAGCTGTGTAACTGATTTGCAGCCATGTCTTATACATGTTCCGACACAGTCATTGCCTGTATCACCGCCACCTATTACAATAACATTTTTATCTTTTGCTGATATAAATTTGCCATCGCTCAAATCAGAATCGAGAAGGCTCTTTGTAGTTGCTTTAAGAAAATCTACGGCAAAATAAATTCCATTGGCATCCCTTCCCGGAGCATTGATATCTCTTGGATTAGAAGCTCCGCATGCAAGTACAACTGCATCATACTCATCAACAAGCTTTTTTGCCTTGATTTTTTCTCCGACATTTGCTTCTGTTACGAACTCAATTCCTTCAGCTTTCATAACTTCAAGTTTTCTGTCTATAATATGTTTTTCAAGCTTCATATTAGGAATGCCATATCTTAAAAGTCCGCCAATTCTGTCAGCCCTTTCAAATACTGTAACATTATGTCCTCTCGTATTTAGCTGGTCTGCAACTGCAAGTCCGGCAGGACCTGAACCTACAACCGCTATTCTTTTGCCGGTTCTTACCTTTGGAGGCTTTGGACCTGCCCAGCCATTAGCATAGGCATGTTCAATAATAGCCATTTCATTTTCTTTCGTGCAGACTGCATCACCATTAAGACCACATGTACATGCTTTCTCACAGAGTGCAGGACACACGCGGCTTGTAAATTCAGGGAAATTACTTGTCTTATGAAGCCTGTTATATGCCTGCTCCCAGTTTCCTGTGTATACAAGGTCATTCCATTCAGGAATAAGATTATTTAAAGGACATCCTGACGTCATTCCTTTAATATTCATTCCTGACTGGCAGAACGGAACACCGCAGTCCATGCATCTTGCACTCTGACATCTCTGCTCTGCCTCTGAAAGTGGTGTATGAAACTCATTAAAATTCTTTATTCTCTCCTTTGGCGAAACAGCTTTTGCTTCTTTTCGCTCATATTCTAAAAATCCTGTTGGCTTTCCCATACGTATCTCCTTTCCATCAAACGAACCGATGTGATGTGTGCCTCGGCTGTACACATCACTTTGTGGCCGCATAAAATGCTTCTATCTGAGCCTGCTCACTGCTAAGTCCTTTTTCTTCCATCTGGACTATTGTATTTAACATCTTCTTATAATCGTGAGGTATGATTCTCTTGAACTTTGGAAGGTATTCACCAAAATTATCAAGAACTTCTTTGCCTTTCTTTGAATTTGTATATGCAACATGTTCTGTAATCAAATCTTTTAATTCAAGTACATCATACTTATCTGTTACAGGTTCAATTGATACAAGCTGTTTGTTCATTCTCTTATAAAGGCTTGTATCTTCATCAAGAACGTATGCGATACCGCCGCTCATACCTGCTGCAAAGTTCTTTCCTGTTCTGCCAAGTACAACCACACGGCCGCCTGTCATGTATTCACATCCATGGTCACCACAACCCTCTACAACCGCTGTAGCACCTGAATTTCTTACGCAGAAACGCTCTCCGGCAACACCATTGATAAATGCTTTACCGCTTGTAGCTCCATAAAGTGCAACATTACCTATGATGATATTTTCATCTTCTTTATAAGCACATCCTGTAGGCGGATATACAATAAGTTTACCGCCTGAAAGGCCCTTTCCGAAGTAATCGTTGCTGTCGCCGACAAGTTCAAGCGTAAGTCCCTTAGGTATGAATGCACCAAAGCTCTGTCCGCCGGCACCGTTACATTTTACTGTAAATGTATCTTCATCAAGTGTCTCACCAAATCTTCTTGTAATCTCAGCACCGAGAAGAGTACCGACTGCACGGTCTGTATTAGTTACATCTACCTCAACACTTCTCTTCTGTTTTTCATCAAGTGCCGTTGCAAATTTCTTCAAGAGAACTTTCTCATCAACTGTCTTTTCAAGCTGGAAATCATATACATTTTTCTTATCGTAATGAATCTTTGCAGCTTCCTTAATATATGGATTATCAAGAATCTGTGAAAGATCAACATTCTTTGAACGTCCGCTGCCAGGAACATCTCTCTGTTCGAGTAAATCTGTTCTTCCGACAAGTTCATCAACTGTCTTCACACCAAGTTTTGCCATGTATTCACGAAGTTCTTCTGCTATAAACCTCATAAAGTTGACAACGTATTCAGGTTTTCCTGTAAATCTCTTACGAAGTTCAGGATTCTGTGTTGCAACACCTACAGGACATGTATCAAGATTACATACTCTCATCATTACACAACCCATTGTTACAAGCGGTGCTGTTGCAAAACCAAATTCTTCAGCACCAAGCATAGCTGCAATCGCAACATCACGGCCACTCATAAGCTTACCATCTGTCTCAATAATTACCTTATTACGAAGTCCGTTCATAGTAAGTGTCTGATGTGCCTCTGCAAGTCCGAGTTCCCATGGAAGTCCGGCATTGTGGATAGAACTTCTCGGAGCCGCACCTGTACCACCGTCATAACCTGATATAAGAATTACCTGTGCACCTGCTTTTGCAACACCAGAAGCAACTGTACCAACGCCTGCCTCTGATACAAGCTTAACTGAAATACGTGCATTTTTGTTCGCATTTTTCAAATCATATATAAGCTGTGCCAAGTCCTCGATAGAGTAAATATCGTGATGTGGTGGAGGTGAAATAAGTGATACACCCGGTGTTGAAAGACGTGTCTTTGCAATCCATGGATATACCTTTTTTCCAGGTAAATGGCCGCCTTCACCAGGCTTTGCACCCTGTGCCATCTTAATCTGTATTTCCTGTGCACTTACAAGATACTTAGATGTTACACCGAAACGTCCTGACGCAACCTGCTTGATTGCTGAACATCTGTTTAATCCGTCAGATCCTACAGTAAGTCTGTCCTCATCTTCACCGCCCTCGCCTGAATTTGACTTGCCGTGAAGCATATTCATTGCAATCGCCATTGTCTCATGTGCTTCTTTTGAAATAGAACCGTAAGACATAGCACCTGTCTTAAATCTTCTTACAATCGAATCAACACTTTCAACTTCATCAATATTAATTCCTTTCTTAGGAAATCTGATGTCCATAAGTCCACGAAGATTCATGGCACCTGTATCTTTATTTACAAGCTTTGTATATTCCTTGAAAATCTTATAATCGCCTGTTCTTGTTGCAAGCTGTAAAAGGTGAATTGTCTGCGGATTGTAAAGATGCTCTTCTTTTCCGCTTCTTAACTTATGTGCACCATTGCTGTCAAGTGTTGTATCAGTAGGAAGTCCCAATGGGTCAAATGCCTTAGAATGAAGTGTTTCAACATCCTCCTGGATATCTTTAAGGCTTATACCTTCAATTCTGCTCACTGTACCCTTGAAATATTTATTAATAACATCTGAATCAATACCTATTGCCTCAAAAATCTTAGCACCCTGATATGACTGTATTGTTGAAATACCCATCTTTGCAGCAATTTTAACAATTCCGCCAAGTATCGCATTGTTATAATCATCTACAGCAGCATAATAATCTTTATCAAGCATATTAAGGTCTATTAATTCCTGAATGCTCTCCTGTGCAAGATATGGATTAATTGCTGATGCACCATATCCTAACAGTGTTGCAAAATGATGGACATCTCTTGGCTCACCGCTCTCAAGAATGACAGCCATTGCAGTTCTTTTCTTTGTCTGTACAAGGTACTGCTGAAGTGCAGATACAGCAAGAAGCGAAGGAATTGCAACATGATTTTCGTCAACACCGCGGTCAGAAAGAATTATAATATTTGCACCCTCTCTGTGTGCTCTGTCAACCTCTACAAAGAGATGGTCAATTGCTTTTTCAAGAGATGTATTCTTATAATAAATAATAGGAATTGTCTCTACCTTAAATCCGTCAACCTTCATATTTTTAATCTTCAAAAGGTCTGTATTTGTAAGGATTGGGTCATTAATCTTTAACTGTTTACAGTTTTCTGCTTTTTCTTCAAGGACATTTCCATCTGTTCCGAGATAAACAGTTGTTGATGTTACGACTTTTTCACGGATTGAATCTATAGGTGGATTTGTTACCTGTGCAAAAAGCTGTTTAAAATAATTAAATAATGGCTGATGTTTATTTGAAAGCACTGCAAGCGGTGTATCAATACCCATCGCACCAATTGACTCTGAACCGTTAAGTGCCATAGGAAGAATAGATGTCTTCAAATCTTCATATGTATATCCGAATGCTTTCTGGAGTCTTGCTCTCTCTTCCTTTGTATGCATTGGCACTTTCTGATTTGGAATCTTTAAATCATGAAGCTGTACAAGGTTGTTATCAAGCCATTCGCCATAAGGCTGCTTTGTTGCATATTTTTCTTTTAACTCATCATCATCTATAAGTTCGCCCTTTACTGTATCAACAAGAAGCATTTTACCAGGTCTTAATCTGTCCTTTACCTTGATTCTGCTCTCAGCAATCGGAAGGACTCCGACTTCTGAAGAAAGAATAAGATAACCGTCATTAGTTACATAATAGCGGGAAGGACGAAGGCCATTACGGTCAAGAACCGCACCCATTATATCACCATCAGAGAAAAGAATTGATGCAGGTCCATCCCATGGTTCCATCATAGTTGCATAATACTGATAAAAATCTTTCTTTTCCTGTGCCATTGCTTTGTTATTGCTCCATGGTTCAGGAATTGTAATCATTACAGCAAGAGGAAGCGGCATGCCATTCATAACAAGGAATTCCAGTGTGTTATCAAGCATAGCTGAATCCGAACCATTGGTATTTACAACAGGTGTAATCTTTGCCATCTCTGATTCAAGATATTCCGAATACATTGTCTCTTCTCTTGAAAGCATTCTGTCGGCATTACCCTTAATTGTATTAATTTCACCATTATGAACAATAAATCTGTTAGGATGAGCACGTTCCCAGCTAGGATTTGTATTAGTAGAGAATCTTGAATGGACAATTGCGATTGCTGATTCATAATCTGCATCCTCCAAATCACCAAAGAACTGACGGAGCTGTCCTACAAGGAACATACCCTTGTATACAATAGTTCTGCTTGAAAGTGAAACTACATATGTATCTTCATTAGTCTGTTCAAAAACACGTCTTGCGACATACAGTTTTCTGTCAAAATCTATTCCCTTAGCCACATCTGCCGGTTTCTTCACAAAAGCCTGCATAATGTAAGGCATACAATCCACTGCTTTCTTACCAAGTATCTGAGGATAAGTAGGCACTTCTCTCCAACCTAAGAATTCAAGACCTTCTTTCTCAACAATGATTTCAAACATTTTTTTAGCCTGATTTCTCTTCAGTTCATCCTGTGGAAAGAAAAACATACCAACGCCGTATTCTCTCTCATCACCAATCTGGATTCCAAGTGGTTTTACCGCCTTCTTGAAAAACTTGTGTGAAATCTGAAGAAGAATACCAACACCATCACCTGTTTTTCCTTCTGCATCTTTTCCGGCTCTGTGTTCCAGATTCTCAACAATACTTAATGCATCTGAAACCGTCTGGTGTGTCTTAATTCCCTTGATGCTTACAACGGCACCGATACCGCAGTTATCATGTTCAAAGCTCGGACTGTACAGTCCCGGCTGTCTGCTCTGTTTTTCCATAAGTCGTTATCATCCTTTCGCAATGGTTTTTTCTTGTCCTATAATATACGCCATTTTTATATGCGTGTAAATATCTTTTTTTATACATTTGTCTGATTATTTATCATTTCGCTTAATTTTATTGTATTATCTGTAATTTTACTTATTTTTCTTAGTATTTATTACAGTTTAGATGTAATTTTATTAGTTTTTCACGAAATCAATCTAAATTTTATTTTTCATAATTTATATTATACATGTATCAATCATTAAATTGTGTCAGAATTGTTCATATCTTTTTTACTGTTTGTTTTGCAAATCGCTTGTTTTTTGTCCGATATTATGTTTGAATCTAAAAAATAAAGGCTGATTCGCAAAATTTTATTTTAAAATTCAGCGAACCAGCCTAAAATTATAAACTAATTTCTATTTTTTCTTAAATTTATAAAGTTATACATATCTAACTTTTCTTCTTTTTTCCTCTGACAATGAAATCCACCGCTTTGGGCATTACATCAAATACTGTCTTTTTAAGCGAACCCCCAAACTCTCCATCAAGAGTCCATGCTATTTCATTTGGAGATTCAAATTCAACATGATTGGTCTTAAATGAACATACCATATCCGACTCATCAAACTTCTGTGTCATAAAAGCATTGACAAGCTGCTGCAGGTCCATAGGATTCTTTATTTCACGTATGAGTGTCACTTCAAACAGCCCATCCTGCAAATCAGTAGAACCACCTACAAGAAACTTCATGCCGCCAACTGATTTTGTATTACTTACCATTCCATATACAAAGTTTCCTTCAACATTCTTTATATCGCTTTTTACTCTTACATAGCATGGCTTTAATGTCATAAACTGCTTAGCAGCTTCAATTATATATGCCTGATGTCCAAGTACATTTTTCAGTTGCTGCGGAGTATTATATGAAACCTCTGTAAAAGCCCCGAATGCAGCAACATAATTAAAACTTCTCTGTCCGTCAACCATTCCTATATCACAGTTGAATGTTCTTCCTTTTACAATAACCTTAGCTGCTTCAATCATATCTTTGGGAATTCCGAGACTCCTAGCAAAATCGTTAGTTGTACCGCTTGGAATATATCCTATAGGAATTCTTTCATCAAGATGCAATACCGCACCAACAGTCTCATTAAGCGTTCCATCGCCACCGCTGCACACTATGACATCATGTGACAAGCCATTTTCTATAATATAATTATATCCATCCATGGCAGCTTTTGTAGGATATACCGTAACATCATATCCGCCTTCTGAAAATATCTGTACTATCTGCATAAGTTTATTCTTTAATTGTGCCTTACCCGAATTGGGATTAAATACAAATAATAACTTCTTCATAAACTCTCCTGTGCTTATTATCATCTATCCCACTTATCACACAAAGCATTTATCTGGTCAGCAAATTTTGCAAGATCTTTATTTGCCCCTCCTTCATTGTGGGTTATAACAGTCATAAGTCTCTGTCCGGCTGCAACAAGTCTTGCAAATACGCCCTGATTACGCTTAACAACTGTCCTTCTTGACTTCTTCTGTTCATTACCATGTGAAATCTCAACATTACCGGCAAGATCATAAACAGCTCCGGTGTAAGGTGCAAGTGTATCATATCCGTACGCATCGTGAAGTAATGCCGCAAAACTATCACATACTGAATCTTCACCATGAACTATAAATACCTTCTGTGGCTTCTTTTCAAATGAATTAATCCACTTTACCAGACCTTCCCTGTCTGCGTGTCCGCTTGTTCCAGGAAGCTGTGCAATCTCAGCACTTACCTGTATCGGTTCACCAAAAAGCTTAATTTCTTTGGCTCCCTCAACAATAGCACGGCCTGTTGTTCCGACTGCCTGATATCCCACAAAAAGTATCGTACACTCCGGTCTCCAAAGGTTATGTTTCAGATGATGCCTTACACGTCCGGCCTCGCACATACCTGATGCAGATATAATTACTTTTGGCTTATTATCAAAATTAATCATCTTTGAGGCTTCACTTGTTGTGGCAAACTTCAACCCTTCAAATACAAGCGGGTTGATTCCTGCATCTATAAATTTCATTGCTTCTTCATCAAAACATTCATGTGTATTTTTACCAAATATGTTAGTAGATTCAATTGCCAGCGGACTGTCAAGATATACATCAAATGGTCTGTCAATAAGCTTCTTTTCTTTAATTTCGCGTATAAAATATAAAAGTTCCTGTGTTCTTCCGACTGCAAATGAAGGAATTACAACATTACCTCCACGTTCAAATGTTCTTGTAAACACCTTTACAAGTTCTGCCGCATAATCAGGCGTTCCACCATGGCTTCTGTCGCCATATGTAGATTCCATAACAACGTAATCTGCATCTTTTATATATTCCGGGTCTTTTATAATAGGCTTATTAACATTACCTATATCTCCCGAAAATACAATTTTCTTTGAAATGCCATCTTCATCAATCCAGACTTCAATACTTGCTGAACCAAGAAGATGTCCGGCATCTATAAATCTTATTGTAATTCCGTCGCATAAATCAATCTTTTCTGAATATGGACAGCCAACAAACTGTTTCATAACATTAACAGCCGCATCCATATCATACAGCGGCACGAATTCTTTCAACGTACCGTTGGAACGTTTTGCTTTACGGTTACGCCATTCAGCCTCAAATTCCTGAATATGAGCACTGTCTTTAAGCATTATCTCACACAAATCCACAGTTGGTCTTGTTGTGTAAACTTTGCCTCTGAATCCATTTGTATACAAAAGCGGAATCAATCCTGAATGGTCAATATGTGCATGTGTAAGTAATACATAATCAACTTCCGATGCCGGGATTGGCAGTTCCTGATTCTCATAAACATCATTCCCCTGCTCCATACCGCAGTCAACAAGTATATTCACACCACACGCCTGAAGAAAATGACAGCTTCCTGTTACTTCATGGTCAGCACCTAAAAAATTAAGTCTCATAACTATCCCTCTTTTCAGTTTATATTTTTAACGTATATTTATAATACAATTTTATGATAAACAAGGCTAATTTTCAACTAAAATTCCTATAAAATTCCTAATCCGTCGAAAAGAATTTTAATGCCTATGAGAATAAGTATAATCCCACCGCATATCTCTGCTTTGGACTTATATTTTTCACCGAAAACACTTCCAATTTTTACACCTGCTGCCGAACAGACAAATGTGACACATCCGATAAATATTACAGCATATATTATATTAACCTGAAGAAATGCAAACGTAACACCTACCGCAAGTGCATCTATACTTGTTGCTATTGCAAGCAGAAACATTGATGCCGGATTCATATTGGCATCTAATCTTTCTTCTTCGCCAAATGCTTCTCTCACCATATTAGCACCGATAATCACAAGAAGAATAAATGCTATCCAATGCGAATATTTAGTTATTTTATCAGCAAAAAAGCTGCCAAGAAAATAACCAATAAGAGGCATAAGTGCCTGAAAACCACCAAACCATGCACCCGCAATGCACATATGCTTAGGCTTTATCTTTCCAAGTGACAACCCCTTACAGACTGAAACAGCAAATGCATCCATTGACAAACCAACTGCCAGAATAAACAATTCAATTAAACTCATATTAATCTCCATTTCTTTTGTAATTTTTATATATTTTCCCCGCCGGCATAACAAAAAAGAGACTCCGGACAGCTTTGTATTAAAAGCTATCCACGAGTCTCATCATTTACAGTAATACCGGGTATTAAACCATTATGTCGATATAACTACACAACTTATGTTATGCCGATTACTCCCTCAGGGAATTAATTACGTTTCTAAATAATATCATTAATGATAAAATATATCAAGTAGATTTTCAGATATTTTTATAATATCAAATCATCAAGTTTAATCTTAGGAACATGGTGTACCTGATTCGCATCCCTGTAATATTTTATATCTCCTCCATCCGGAATATCCTCAAGCACAACTTCTTCTTTCGGATATCCAAGTGCGATGCAGTAATCAATCTTCATATCATCCGAAAGGCCAATAACACCAGCCAGCTTTGCCCTGTTGACATTGCCAAGAAAACATCCGCCCATTCCTTTTTCAACTGCTGCCAGAAGAATTGTCTGTCCGATAATTCCCTCATCACATTCCGCTTTTGCATTTTTATCTGTAGCCATAATTATGTATGCCGATGGTCTTTCCCCTTTAACAGGTCCTGCCCAATCCTTTAAATATCCTGCCCAGCCAAGACATTCAAATACTTTTTCATTCATTACCTCATCACATACAAGTTTATATCTTACCGGCTGTCTGTTAGCTGCTGACGGCGTATTTCTTCCTGTATCGACAAGTTCTTTAAGTTCATCTTCTGTTATCTTTTTATTTTCATAAAATCTTCTATATGAACGGTTTTTCTTTGCAAGTTCCTTTATCATATCTGTGTTTCCTTTCCATAAAATTCTTTTACAAACTCACTCATATAAATTGTATCGTATGCTCCTGATGTCTCATATGAAGAATGCATTGCAAGCTGTGCAATACCTATATCTGCCGCCTTTACTGACAAATTAGACATTACAAGATTTCCAAGTGTGGAACCTCCGGCAACATCTGAATTATTATAATATGTCTGATATGGTATATCTGCTTTCTTACAAATCTGTTTTACAAATGCACCTGTGCATGCATCTGTTGTATATTTCTGTCCGCCGTGATACTTAATTACAACTCCACCATTCATATCCGGTCTATGGATAACATCCGCTTTTTCAGAATAATTTGGATGCATGGCATGTGCATTGTCTGCACTTAGCATAAAACTTTTTGAAAGCATACGGTTAAATCCGCTTCCTGTAATATCTTTAACTGATGCGAGTTCTCTTAACACAACAGGCAGAAAATCAGAGCTCGCCCCCTGTCTTGATAGGCTTCCTACTTCTTCATTATCAAAGGCCGCATATACTTTTATATACTCATCTCTCTCCGGTTTATCCTGACATCTGGTCTGTATAAAGCCTGTCATAGTGCTGTAAACACATTGAAGGTCATCTATTCTCGGTGCTGATATCAAAGAGGCATTCTCACCCATAATACAGCCTTCCTGAGTATTATACAGATATAAATCCGTTCCTAGAATGTCACTCTGCTTTATTCCAAATTCTTTTCGTATCAATTCATATAAACCTTTGTCTGCTGCAACCGGCTGCATTTCTTTCTGCACAGATATACCCGTCTTTGAAGCATCATTTCCTCTTGTCATGTGTATTGCCAGTGACGGAATTATAAAAGACGGCTCAGATATATTGACAAGTATACTGTCCAATATGCCATCAACGTCACATACTATTCTTCCGGCAGCACCAAGAGGTCTGTCAAACCATGACTGTGTAATCATTCCACCATATTTTTCCACATCAAGTTTTAAACATGTATCACTATTTCCGTATTCACCATTATCTTTGAATTTAAACATCGGTGAGTCGGTGTGTGAACATACAATTTTAAATCCTTTCGGGCTTTTGCATGCCGGTACACGGAAAGCAATAATTGATGAGTCATTTCTTATAACATACCCCTTATATTCTCCATCAGGGCTTCCAAATGCATCATCCTTGTTCCAGAAGCCGTATTCCCACTCTTCTTTCTGGACAAAACCTGCTTCATCAAATATTTTCTTCAATGTATTTACTGTCTGGTATGATGTTGGACATTCTTTTATAAATCCAAGAAATTTTCTATTTTCTTCAAATGACTGCTCTTTCGTTATCTTCATATATATTTTCCTTTACAACCTTAAAAGCATATCTCCGTCTTTTATCCATTTCATCTTTCTCATCCACTCTGAAACAGCAAGTGTTATAAGTGCAGGAAGGACAAAATGCATAAGTATGATTTCTATTGCAACAACAGGAACTGACATTGTCTGTGTCATTGACTGCCATGCCATAATCTGTCCCACAAATCCGGCTGAACCCATACCAGAACCTGTCGGAGTGCTTGTCATTCTAAGAATTGCACTTGATACAGGTCCAAGTATCGCACTTGACACGATTGGCGGTATCCAGATAAGCGGTTTTTTTACAATATTAGGAACCTGAAGCATTGATGTTCCGATTCCCTGTGCAATAAGACCACCCATTTTATTTTCCCTGTAACTTGCAACCGCAAATCCAACCATCTGACAACAGCATCCAACCGTCGCCGCTCCGGCGGCAACACCTGTTATTCCCATGGAAACACCTATTGCTGCTGAACTTATAGGAAGAGTAAGAATCATTCCCATAAGAACCGATATAAGTATTCCGCCAATTACCGGATGCTGTTCGACATTAATATTAACAAGATTGCCAAGCCACATCATAAATGCTGATATCGGCGATCCGATTACATATCCAACTGCTGCTCCCGATGCTATGCACGCAAATGGTGTCACAATAATATCAACTTTTGTTTTTCCCGATACAAGTCTTCCGATTTCAATTGCAACATATGCCGCAACAAATGCACCAAGTGGCTCGCCTGGCTTTCCGAGTGCAAATGCAGACATTGAATTTACTGTCGGAAATGCTCCTATCATGCCGGAAACAGCTGCTGCAATCGTAACAAGAGGACTTGAGCCGAGCTTTACAGCAACTCCAACGCCGATGCCGGCACCTGTAAGTGTTTTGGCAACATTGGCAGCACCATTGATATAGCTTCCTATGTCACCACCGATAAACGTTCCGATTTGTGCGATTATCGTTCCAATAATCAATGTTGAAAACAGGCCAAGTGCCATTCCGCCAAGACCGTCAATAAATATTCTGTTTAAAATTTTCTTTAATTTTTCCATTTTCTCCTCACATATCCCATCGGCAGACCTGTAAATATCTTCCTGATTATCTTACTTTATATCTAATCTGACATCAGAAAATGTCACATCTGCATTTCTTGCCGCAAACATACAAAGATATACATTTTCAGGGTCTAACGCAGTAAGTTTGAAATCAAATCCACCTGTAATTGTTGTCTCATCTCCAAATGTACACGCATATCCGTCAGATGTGCTTTCTATCTGTACTTTTACTGTCTCGCCCGGTTTATAACCTCTTGTGCATGTGCCTCCATATACAAGCTTTCCGCTCTTTCTTGCAAAACAATTAGCAGGTGCATTTTCATGCGTTAAAAGAAGAGGTGCAGCTGCAACATAATCTCCCAATATATCAGGTGTTACTTTGTCAATATACATGTCATCTCTTACCATAAGCCCAAACGATACCTGGTCGTTCAGGAAATAATTGTTTATTTTCATTGAAGCTGAAAATATAAAATCATCTTTTACAGGTACTTTTGTATAGTATACTGCTATACCATCAGATACAGCTGATATTTTTCCCACATTTCCACAGACTGCAATATGGAAACTGTTATCAGAAAGAGCTTCCAGCGTAAATGTGTCTTTTGTCGGCATATCCATAATATCTCCAAATACTGATGGTTTCCATATTCCTGATTTTTCCCATATTTTACTGTCACTAAGATTTGAATCAAAAACAGTAGGTTTATAAGTTTCAGATGGTTTAAAATACTTTTTCTTTGAAGGCATCGGAGCATCATTTTCAAGTCCTGTAATATGGTTTGAAAGCCCCTCAACACCGATATTTTTTATCTCTGAAAGGCAAAGATATGCATTAACTCTTGCTCCCCACACATTTGTATGTGTGTTATCAACACTTATCGCCTTATCTGACGGCCATGCGTGAAGATATAGTGTTTCATCTGCACCAAGTCTGTCATACATTTCTTTTGTCATCATAGTCATATCGACAAGTGCTATATTAAGCTGCCTTGCAAGATCCCTTATCGCTTTCGGATAATCTCCACCCTTATATTCACCTACAGGTGCAGTTACATGAAGCATCTGTCCGTTCCATTTTCCATCAGGGCTTCTTCTTACTATCGGAGTGCAGAGAATCGGTGTGCATCCTGCCTCCTGAGCCTTTTTGATATAATTATTATAAAGCGAAAAAGCAAATGTTCCCTGTGTAAGATAATCACCCTCACCCTGTGTGTATCTGTCATTTTCAGTCTTTTCATCATTATGTCCGAATCCTATAATCAGATAATCATCTTTTTTCATTCCTGAAAGTAATGTCTGATATTCAGGTTCTGTTGTATAACTCTTGCTGCTTCTTCCTGAAAGTGCAATATTTTTAACTATAATTTCATCATCAAGATATTCCTGAAGCTTTGTACCGTAACCATATCTTGGCAGATAATACTTATCCTCAAAGCTGCTAAGTGTCGAATCTCCGACAACCCATAAATTTTTACTCATAGATATCACCTCTATATTTTTTCAAAAGGCGAAACACTTTTTAATGTTCCGCCTTTCATAAAATAATTATTTTACTGAATATACAATGCTTGTTACTGCGTTATCCTTTATTGCAAAACTAAGAACCATATTTCCGGATTCATACTTAATCTGTCCGTTTTCTTCCTTATATGAAGAACCATAAGCAGATGTTACTTTATCCTTTGAATCACCAATCTTGATTCCTTCTTTTGTCTTTACTGTATCATCCATAAATGTTACTGAATATACAACATCTACGCCATTTTTCTGATATCCCTGAAGTGTAAAGCTGTCATAATACCAGAACTTGTCCATTCCGTCAAATGCACAGCTCTTAGCTTCATAATAACCACCCTTTGGAGTGCCAAGCTTTGATGTAATATCTTCAACTTTTTCGTCTATTGCAATATTAACACCATTTGTAGTGAACACATAACCCGTGGATGTATTCTGGCTCTGCTGCTGTGTTGTGCTGCCATTGTCTGTTCCTTTAGAACCGCCGCAGGCTGTAAGACCTACGCATAAAATCATTAATCCTGCTGCTATTAAACTTCTCTTTCTCATTGTGAACCTCCATTTAAGCTGTTATTCCATGCTTCCTGTTTTTTTGTCTTGAGACTGTTGTAATCCGATACAATTTTGTTCCACTGTGATGCAGTTTCGCTCTCGCCTCTGTGATCAGTAAGCCTGTATTGGTCTTTTAAAATATTTCCAAGATAAACCGCTGTCTTTTCCGCTCCGTCAACATTGAGATGCTGACCGTAGTCGAATGTATCCGTTGTATAATCCAGTCCTATTTCATCTGCCTTATCGACCATGTTTAAGTATAACAGATTATTTTCATTTGCATAGTCCTGAATCTGACTTTCCCATTCATCATACCAGTGTGGGAAAATACTCGGTGCTTTTATAAGAACAAGTTTTATACCCTTTTCATTGCATAAATCTTTAATCTTATCAAGATATTCGTAATTTCTGTCTGAAAATGTATAATTGGCAAGTGGCGAAACCTTCGGAACCGTAGTCACCGGACGTACACCAACCTGCATAAGATAACCATTGCTTGTGACTTTAGGTTTGTTAAACATATATTTTATATCATCAGATGACAATTCACTCCATCTTGAATGATAACGCAAAAGCGGAAAAATGTAACTCCCCATCGTCTCTTTTTCTGTCATTGATTCTTTTATTGAATTCCACTTTGACTTCGACCAACGCATTCCATCAAGCGTCATTCTGTTATATGCTTCGCTCTTCGCATCAGCTTCAGACATCGCAAGCATACTGAGAACAACGACCTTTGGTGTCTCATGTTTTAATGTATCTTCAAGCAGGTAATATGACTGCCATATAAGCTGCTCAGAGCTTCCTCTTATGTAACTTGTAATTCCATACTCTTCCCACATCTTGACTGTTGAAATATTTTCATACACTTCACAGTCACCAAGAATAAGCACATCATTATTTTTTTCACTCTTATAATATTCTGCTATCATAGAGCCTTCAGGTATATCATTAACATACTTCGGTGTAAGAAGCAGTGTCAGAAGATAAAGGCATACAACCGGTATCAGGACGACTGCTATTACACGTATAATTTTCTTTCCCATAAATACGTCCTCCTAAAACTGATTATAAATAAACTGACTTGATTCATATCCTATTCCATACACACCAAACACTGCTATTCCAAGGAATAACGCAAGGAATATAGTAAATCTTAATGCAAAGCTTTTCTTTGAAAGACGTTCTCTTACAGATTCTTCACGTCCTGCAAAGCTTACAATATACATAATTATAACACCTGCAAGTAAAAGAATATAATCCGGCAAAGAAAGTCCTATATTAAACATTCCACTGCCAAAAACACTTGCGTAATTAGCTGTTGTAAACATTGATATAAACTGTCTGAACGCATCTGCTATATTCCTGTGATAATCAAGCATCTGGAGCACACAGACAATAGCTGTTGTTCTTATAATCTCAAATACTTTATATGCTGTATGCTTTTTAAGATGAAGCTTTCCGTCAACTTTTGCATATACAGGTTCAAGTTCCTGTGATGCAAGCATTATTATGCCGTTTAAAAGACCCCATACAATAAAGTTCCAGCTTGCACCATGCCACATACCTGTAACAAACCATACAACTATTGTTGCTGTATATATAGGAAATCTCTGTCCTATTCCTGTTGAAACATGCTTTTTAAGCCACTTTGAAGCTTTGTTCATCTTCTTTGACATGGAAATCGGATAGAATACATAATCCTTAAACCATGCACAAAGTGTGATATGCCATCTTCTCCAATATTCTGCAAGACTCTTTGAGAAAAATGGCTGTCTGAAGTTCTCCGGAAGTCTTATTCCAAAAAGTTCAGCGATACCTATTGTTATATCAATACCACCTGTAAAATCCGCATAAAGCTCAACAGCATATATTAACATTCCAAGAAATGCATATGCTCCTGTATATTTTGAAAAATCACTTGTAATTGTCGCAAGACCGATTGCAGCCCTGTCCGCAATTACCATTTTCTTGAAGTAACCCCAGATGATTCTCTGGATTCCCGACTCAAATCTCTCCCACGAAAATGAGTGTTCCTCAAACAACGTCTCTTTTAAATCTTTCCAGCGGCTGATAGGTCCCTGCATAAGCTGCGGGAAGAATGAAACAAATAAAGCAAATTTAAAAATATTGTTTTCTGCTTCTGTAACGCCTCTGTATACATCAATTATATATCCCATTGACTGAAATGTGTAAAATGAGATACCCATCGGCAATATGAAATTAACCGGCTTTAATGATGTAAAACTGATAAAAAGATTAGTATACTTTAATACCGCAAGAATTCCAAAGTTAAAAAGTATACATAAAACCATCCACATTCTCTGGTTCTTTTTTGTTTTTGCCTTATAAGCCTTCTTCTGCTCTTTTGTCATAAGGTCTTTTAATTTTTCCATCGCAAGCTTCTGTCTGTCAGAAGCCTTTTCTATCATTCGTGAGCAAAAATATGTTGAAATAATTGTGGCAATCATAAATATCGCACCACGCACTCCTGCCTGAAGATAAAAACAGACATTCGCACACAGAAGCATTATCCACTGCCACTTTTTAGGCACAATGTAATACATGAGGAGTACTGCAGCCACAAATATCACAAAACTAACAGATGTAAATAACATATATTCTCCATTCCTATCATTTTCTTTTTAATGTGCACATATTAATAAGTATACGGCGTCGTAGGTGTCGCCGGATATTTTGATACTGTACGTACATAATTATAATTGCCTTGATCAAGATATGCCTGAATCTCTGCATCTGTCTTCATAAAGCATGAAAATCCCGAACGCATTCTTGTAGAATCAAAATGATACCAGCCTGTACCGGCATCAACTAAAAGCCATGCATGATCACCTGTAGGTGAATTTTCATTTTCAAGCCACATTGTCTTAACACCTAATGCTTCAAGAAGTGCTTTGTCTACTGATGTGTAAGTAAAGCAGTCGCCTCCTGTATAATCAGACTTTTTAAGTTCTGTAAGTGCAAGCAATGCTTCATTTTCCCAGTTAGAACCGTCATAGGGTGTTCCTGTATAACCGATTTTGTTATGTGCATAATCAAATATAGCTCTTAACTTCTGTCCTGTAGACATGGAAGATGTGGTAATATTTCCAAGTATTTCCTCTGCAAGTGCCTGATATGTGCCAGCAACGGGTGCCGGTTTTTCTATTGTAATATTTGCAGTCTTAGTTGCAACATTGCCTGCCGCATCAACCGCCTTATATGTTACTTCGTATGTTCCCGGAGTATCTGTGTCAACCGCTGACTTGTCAACTTCTACATCTACTTCACCGTCAACATCATCTGTTGCTGTAATACCCGAAAGATATGCTATCTTATCTCCGAGGGTGAATGTTTTATCTGCAGTTCCACTTATAACAGGAGCTGTCAAATCACGTTTATCTTCTTTTTTACTATCCTTTTTTGTCTCTGTCTTCTGTGTTCCTGCATTATTTGCCGAATCAGAATTAGCATTGACTGTCTTATGAAGACTAATTCCTATTGCAACTGCTATCACAATAAGCAGTACAAGAAGCAAAGCACCTCCGCATACAAATGAATATATATGCTTTGATATATATTTTTTCACTTTTTTAATCTGAACATCACGTCTGCGTTTTACTTTAACGCCTTTTCTATTTGCCATATTTTAGCCTTCTTTCGCAAAGTATAATTTATAAATTTAATTGCATTTTCCGTTAAATTATAAAGCAAATACTTTACATTTTCAACTCTTTTAAGGCATTTTTAACATTAGTATTTAATTTAGTCCAATGCTACATCAGGACAGCATGAACATCCTATCCCGAGTCCGCCATATCCAATGTGGCATGCAACTCCCATTGATAAATCATCACATCTTACATCCATTCCCGGAAATTCTTCACGAATCTGTGCCTCCCACTCTTTTGTAACTTCCGGCGATGCACTTGATGCTGCAAGAAGATTGACTTTACCTGCTTTATACCATTTTTCAAACTTTGTATTCAAGTCATTTTTCATTGCTTCTATCATGACTTTTCTTGCCTTATTAAAACCTCTGCACTTCTGATACACATCAAGCGTACTTACATCAAATTTCAGGACAGGCTTAATATTCAGAACTGTGCCAAGTGCCGCTGAAGCAGCTGATATTCTTCCACCGCGTTTAAGATTTTCCAGCGTTTCAACACCGACATATATAACCATATCTGACCTTGATGATTCCAGCATCTTTTTTATCCATGGTGCCACATATCCCTTTTCTATAAGTTCAAGTGCATCAAGAACAGAGCGGCGAAGCGGTGCTGAAACCCTACCATTATCTACTACAAACACCTTGTTCTCATATTTTTCGTCTGAAGCAAGCATTGATGCTGTCGAACACGAACCGCTGAGTCCGCTGCTTATCGGTATGTAAATAATCTGCTCAAATTCTGTCAATGCCTCATCCCAGAACTTCATCACTTCAAGTGGTGACGGCTGCGATGTACTCACCTTTGCTCCATTTTTCAGTTTTTCAAGAAATTCTTCCCTTGTGAATGTCACCCCCTCATAACAACACCGGTTATCCACATAAAAAGGCATTGGAAGCACTTTTACTCCCAATTGCTCAGCTTCTTCCGGTGATATTCCGCTATGACTGTCTGTAACTACTCCTATTGGTTTCATAAAATATTCTCCATTTTCATAAACTATTATTGCGGCAGCCAGCCAAAGCTCATTCATTGGTTCGGGACTGCCGCTTAAACAATAAAGTTAATTATATCAAATATTTTGAAAATCTCAATATTTTTATAGGGTAATTAATAAATTTTTAATAGAACTTATTATTCCATTCCTATATCTCTTTATAAGAGCATGCAAATTTCTGTTTTGCCTGTTCTACCTTCTTGCTCTCCGCCTCTGGAGTAGGATATAAACCTTTATCATGCATAATCTTAAAAACATCATCCTGAATTTCATGCTCCTGCTCTAATATCTTTAACATTACGTTTCTTACATTTTCATGCACACATTCATTAGAAAATGTGTTGTAATTACCTGTCGCTGTTTTTACTGATGTAAGTGCATCATCAAGAGCTTCTTTTTCGCCGTAAACTGTCTCCATGTCAAATTGCCTCCTTTTTATTAAAGTTGATTGTAGAGCATATTGAAATGTCCCTGATGCTTATCGGAAATTTCTTTAAAACAATTTTTTACTTTGTCATCTTCCGCGTGCTCTGCAAGCATTTTAAATTTTTTTACAAGAAGTTCTTCTTCTTTAAGGCAATCATTTATTGCCGAAAGTTCTTTTTCTGATAACTCTGCCATTTATGCCTCCCCAATAATTTATTATCACGAACAATTACAGTATTGTTCCAAAATAAAATTTTTATACTTAATTTTTAATCTGCATATTTACAAACATATGTTCGTGTGTTATTATTATATCAAACAAGTGTTCGTTTTATTTTTATTTTACCGGAGGCAGCATGATGGTTATTCAATATGATATGGATTTAACAGAAAAGTTAAGAATTCTCGGAGACGCCGCAAAGTTTGATGTATCATGCAGTTCAAGCGGCGTTAACCGTAAGAATAACGGCAAAGGAATAGGCAATTCCAAAGCATGCGGCATATGTCACAGTTTTGCTGCTGATGGACGTTGTATCTCTCTTTTGAAGATCCTTTTTACTAATGAGTGTATTTTTAACTGCCGCTATTGTATCAACCGCTCTGATAATGATACTGTACGCACCAGTTTTACGCCTGAGGAAGTATGCACTCTCACAATGCAGTTTTACCGCCGCAACTATATCGAAGGTCTTTTTTTAAGTTCCGGCATAACGCACAATCCCAACTATACTATGAGCCAGCTTGTAGAGACTGTTTATCTTTTACGCGAGAAGTACCATTTTGGCGGATATATACACCTGAAGGCCATACCGGGTGCAGCGGCTGACCTTATTGAAGCTGCTGGTATGTATGCTGACAGAATGAGTGTTAATCTTGAGCTTCCGACTGCTGACGGACTTGCCTTACTTGCACCGCACAAGAGCCGCAAAACTATTCTCACTCCTATGCGTCAGATTCAGAATGGCATATATAAGAGCCGTGAGCTTCCTCTTATTGATAATAAGACTGCCTCTCTTCCCGGCAGCACTACCGATAACACTCCTGATAATTCTGACAGTAATTTTTATAATAACCACATAAGCACAGCAGACCGTTTTCATGCTCCAGGCATCATATCAGGCAGCAGCACACGCAATCTTTCTACAGTCCGCCCGGTAAACAATTCATTTGTTCCCGCCGGACAAAGCACACAGATGATTATAGGTGCAACACCTGAGAGCGATTATCATATAGTCACTATAGCAGAAGCATTATATAAACAATATGATTTAAAGCGTGTATATTACTCTGCCTTTGTCAATGTCAATAATGATGACACTCTTCCAATCCAGAATGATTCGTCAGACGTTCCGCTGCTTCGCGAACACCGCCTCTATCAGGCTGACTGGCTTATGCGTTTTTATGGGTTTAAGTCAGCTGAACTTTTAAGCCCCGAAAAGCCTAATTTTAATATTTTCATTGACCCTAAGTGTGACTGGGCAATACGGCATCTGGAACATTTTCCTGTCGAGATTAACCGTGCCGATTACTATACACTTCTGCGTGTTCCCGGTATCGGCGTCAATTCCGCAAGACGTATTGTGCGTGCAAGACGCAGTGCAAAGCTTGATTTTAACGATTTGAAAAAAATCGGTGTTGTGCTTAAACGTGCCATATATTTCATAACTTGTCAGGGACACATGATGTATACAAATATGCATATTGAGCAGAACTTTATCACCAACAATCTTATAAGTTCTGAACAACGTAAGAATTATGAGATAAGCAGCCATGATACTTACAGACAGATGTCTTTATTTGATGATTATAATATAAAAAGCGGAGTTTAATCTTATGAATGATACAGATATTACCAATAAAACTATTTATCTTTGTGATGACACTATAGAAGGCATTTTCACTGCAATTTACAAGGCATGGGATAATAACCCCAAAACAACAGATGTAAGAATCCGCAGCAGCTCATCTTCATTATCTTTTTTTGAAAGCTATGTAGATACAGACACTGACTATGAACTTGCATTAAAAGTACATAATACTATAATTAGAAAGCTGTCTTGGGATATTTATTTTTATATATACAGAACCGCACTCTCATATGAAGAAGAACGTGCCTCATATATATACTCATTTTTAAAAAAGGCTTTTAAAACGGGTCCGGCTATTATAAATATGCTCCACGATGATGATGTACTAAAGATATTTAATATTGATAAACAGGTCGGACGTGAGTCACATAGCTTTTTGGAATTTGTACGATTTGAAGAACTTGCCAACAGTGTACTTGTAAGCCGCATAGAACCAAAGAGTAATATAATTCCTCTTATAAGTGAGCACTTTGCTGACAGATTACACTGTGAAAACTGGATAATACTTGATACCGGACGAAACTTCGCTGCCATACATGAAGCTTCAAAGCCTGTGTTTTTTTCTTATCTCACAGAAAGTGAACTTGCAAATTTTTCTGTATTATCAGACACAGAAAAAGGCTTCCAGAATCTTTGGAAAACATTTTTTGACACTATAGCTATAAAAGAGCGATGCAATCCAAAACTTCAACAGAGTAACATGCCGCTTCGCTACAGAAAATATATGAAAGCAGAAAACAATCGGGGACATGTATAAACACATGTCCCCGATTATTCTCACAAACAGCCTGCTACAGTCTGTTTAATCTGATTTTACTTGTAGCCGCGTGCACCTTTTAATCGTGCCATAGCTCTTGATAACGATGCCTGCGAAATATGATATTCCATTATGCTTTGCTTTGTTCTGAGCTGTTCCTTAGCTCTTTCCAACGCTGCTTCGGCACGGAATTTATCAATTTCTTCCGGCTTTTCTGCCGAATATACCAAAACATCGACTTTGTTATGGTCAACCTCAACAAGTCCATCTGAAACAATAGCATTCATCCATGTTCCGTCAGGAAGCTTGAATTTGATTTCACCAATTTCAACTGTAGATGTCATCTGCTCATGATTTGCCATGATTGCCATCTGACCATCATAAGCAGGATATATAAGTATCTCACATTCTCCGTCATAAAAAACCTTATTGCAGGCTACTATTTTCAATGAAAAAGTGCTCATACATGACACCTCTCTTAATTCTTAGCCATCTGTTCAGCTTTTGCCTTAACGTCATCAATATTACCTACGTTAAAGAATGCTGCCTCAGGATAGTCATCCATCTCACCATCAAGAATAGCTTTGAATCCTTCAATCGTCTCTTTAACAGGAACGAAACGTCCCGGAGTACCTGTGAAGTTTTCTGCTACAAAGAATGGCTGAGAAAGAAATCTCTGAACCTTTCTTGCTCTGTATACAGTAAGCTTATCTTCATCTGAAAGCTCTTCCATACCAAGAATTGCAATAATATCCTGAAGTTCTCTGTACTTCTGTAATATCTCCTGAACACGTCTTGCAACATTGTAATGTTCTTCACCGACAACATCAGCTTCAAGAATTCTTGATGATGATTCAAGTGGATCAACAGCAGGATAAATACCCTGTTCTACAATCTTTCTTGAAAGAACTGTTGTTGCATCAAGATGTGCAAATGTTGTTGCAGGAGCCGGGTCAGTAAGGTCATCGGCAGGTACATAGACAGCCTGTACTGATGTAACAGAACCATCCTTTGTAGAAGCGATTCTCTCCTGAAGTTCACCTACATCATTAGCAAGTGTAGGCTGATAACCAACGGCTGAAGGCATACGTCCGAGAAGTGCTGAAACTTCCGAACCAGCCTGAACAAAACGGAAGATGTTATCAATAAACAAAAGCACATCCTGCTTCTTAACATCTCTGAAGTATTCAGCCATTGTAAGACCTGTCTCTGCAACTCTCATACGAGCTCCAGGTGGTTCATTCATCTGACCAAACACTAACGCTGTTTTATCAAGAACTCCTGACTCTTTCATTTCTGTCCAGAGGTCATTACCCTCTCTTGAACGTTCACCAACACCGGTAAATATAGAATATCCACCTCTCTCAGTTGCTATATTATGAATAAGCTCCTGAATAAGAACTGTCTTACCAACACCGGCACCGCCGAACAAACCAATCTTACCACCTTTTGCATAAGGGGCAAGCAAATCGATAACTTTAATACCTGTCTCAAGCATCTCTACTACCGGACTCTGGTCCTCAAATGTAGGTGGTTCTCTGTGGATTGACCAATGTGTCTCATTTTCGAGACTCTCACCACCATCAATAGTATCACCGAGAACATTAAAAAGTCTTCCAAGTGTTTTCTCACCTACAGGGACTTCAATTGCAGAACCGGTTGCTACTACCTTCATATCACGGCAAAGACCTTCACTGGCTGCAAGCATAATACAGCGAACAGTATTATGTCCTATATGCTGTGATACCTCCATAACGCACTTTTTACCATTGTTAATAACATAAAGTGCATCCTTGATAGACGGAAGATTGTTATCACTAAACTCTACGTCAACTACAGGTCCTGAAACCTGTACAATCTTACCTATATTTTCCATAGTTGTAAGTCTCACCTCACTTGCTTCTTCTTTTTCTTTTTCAAAGCCTTGGCACCACCGATTACCTCAGTGATTTCCTGTGTAATTGCAGCCTGTCTTACTCTGTTATACTCAACCGATAGTTCTTTTAACATTTCCTCGGCATTGTTTGTGGCGGACTGCATCGCCATCATTCGGGCATTCTCCTCACTGGCTGAAGCCTCAACTAAAGCACCATACATAAATCCTGTAACATAGTTATATACCAGTTTTTTAAGGACTTTTTTAGGTGATGGATATATAAAGAAATCGCCATCATTTTCATAAGTTCCTTTTTTATAATCATCGTTGTCATCTTCTGATGATTTACCATCTGGATTTTCATTACTGTTATAACTGTTACCACGTTTCTTCATTGCACTATCAAGCATTTCCTGCTTAATAAACTGGTGAGGTTTTAACGGAAGAAGCTGTTGTACTTCAACTTCCTCGCTGATGCTGCTCACCATTTTTGTATAGATAACGTATACCTCATCAAATACTTCTTCTTTATAAAGCTCAACAATAAGTTCAGATATAACTCTCGCACGATGAACTGACGGATTAGTTGCCGTATACCGGAAATCGGCATCCACAGGATAACCCTGTCCTGCAAAATACTGTCTTCCCAATTCACCGACAACATATAATTTATATTCATCCGACTCATCACACAATCTCTGTGCTTCTTTTATAACATTATGGTTATAAGCACCTGCCATACCCTTATCGCCTGTAAGCACTATAAATGCCTTTTTCTTGACAACTTCATGCTGGTCTTTGCTTCTGTTATCAAAATATATATGTTCCATATCCGGAAAGTGATAAAGTATACTTGAAATCTGTTCCTGCAAACCGAAGAAATACGGTTCTGTATCTTCAAGCTGCTGTTTTGCTTTTCTAAGCTTCATTGAAGACATCATATACATTGCTCTTGTGATTTTCATTGTGTCCTGAATGCTTCTTATTCTGTTTTGAATTTCCTTTGCACTAGCCATAACACATCACTCCGTATTACTCTGTCATTGTTTCACTTTCCACACTCTTAGGCATTTTTACAGCCTTGAAACTCTCTGCTGCTTTTACGATAGAATCTTTTATATCATCTGATAATGACTTTGTTGTCTCAAGCTGATTAATAATATCAGTGTGATTCATATTGAAATCTGCAAGCATTTCTTTCTGGAAAGGCTTAACCTGTGCTGCTTCCAAATCACTGAATACGTGTGCATTTGCTGCAACAAGAGTTATAACCTGTTCTGCCATGCTCATTGGATGTCCGAGCGGCTGTTTTAATAATTCCATCAAAGCTTTGCCGTGAGCAAGCTGTTTCTTTGTACTTTCATCAAGGTCAGAAGAGAACTGTGTAAATACTTCCATCTCTCTGTACTGTGCCAAATCGATACGGATACTTCCGGCAGCTTTCTTCATAGCCTTAGTCTGTGCAGCACCACCAACACGTGATACTGAAAGACCTACATTAACGGCTGGTCTCTGACCTGCAAAGAAAAGCTCACTTTCAAGGAATATCTGTCCATCTGTAATAGAAATTACGTTAGTAGGAATATATGCTGATACATCTCCTGCCTGTGTCTCTATTATAGGAAGTGCTGTGATTGAGCCACCGCCTGCTTCCGGTGTAAGACGGCTTGAACGTTCAAGAAGTCTTGAATGAAGATAGAATACATCACCAGGATAAGCCTCACGTCCCGGTGAACGTTCAAGCAATAATGAAATTGCACGATATGCAACCGCATGCTTTGAAAGGTCATCATATACGATTAATACATCTTTGCCCTGATACATAAAATACTCTGCAAGTGCTGTACCTGAATATGGTGCAATATACTGAAGCGGAGCCGGGTCTGATGCTGTAGCTGATACAATAATTGTATAGGACATTGCATCATTTTTCTTTAATGTATTAACAAGCTTTGCTATTGTAGATGCTTTCTGTCCAATTGCAACATAAATACAAACAACATCTTTACCTTTCTGGTTAAGAATTGTATCCATCGCAATAGAAGTCTTACCTGTCTGACGGTCACCGATAATTAACTCTCTCTGTCCACGTCCGATTGGGAACATTGAATCAATTGAAAGAATACCTGTTTCCATTGGTACAGTAACTGACTTTCTGTCAACAATACTTGGTGCCGGAAACTCTATCGGTCTGAAACCTACAGATTCGATATCACCCTGTCCGTCAAGTGGTGCACCGAGTGCATCAATAATTCTTCCCTCGAAGGCTTCGCCTACAGGAATACCTGCCATCTTACCTGTACGTATAACTCTTGTTCCCTCTTTGATGTCTGTATCACGGCCAAAGAGGATAACACCGATTTCATCTCTTCTTACATCCTGTACCATTCCTTTTACGCCGCAGTCAAATACAACAATTTCGCCGTAAAATGCATGATCAATACCATCAACATTGGCAATACCATCACCAACCCAGTTTACAACACCAATTTCCTTGTCTTTTGCTTCAAGTTCAAAATCATCAATAGAACTTTTAAGTATAGAAACGATGCTTTCTTCACTAAATGTAGTATTTCTTGAAGAATTAACAGCCTTTGCTATTCTGTTCTCAAGCTGCTCAATCCTTCCTTTTTCACTCCAGTCGAACTCTCTTGTTCCGACACGCAGTACGAAACCGCTCTTAATAGACTTATCTTCTTTTAATGTAAGTTCCATATCAGGATTGTGGAATTCTTTTGCAAGAAATGCCTTAATACCTTCTAACTGCTCATCTGTTGGAGCTGTAACATAGATTAACTGTGCCTGATTTTCTTTTGCTTCAGGCTTTCTTCCAAGTTCATCATAAGCTGTGCATATTTCATCAAACAGCCCAAAATCCATGTTATCACATAATATCTTTAAAAAATCTCTGATTTCCTTAGGAAATATTCTGTCAATAATGAGGTGTTTTTTCTCAATAGATACTGTTGGATTTTCAAATTCCGAACGTACCTGCGGCACAGCCTCGAGAACATCTTTTACCTGCTGCAGTAATTCCTTAGGAGTTTCTGTTTTGCGTAAACTTGTCGCATAATCAATCGCTGCCTGTGTCACTGTTTATCACCTGCTTTATCTAAAAATTCATTATAAAGAGAACTGTCAACGTCAGCTCCACTGTTCTTTCCAACAACCTTTACCGCTGCATCAACTACCATATCGGCAATCTCTTTCTCAGCTTTCTTTAATATCTGAGTCTTCTGATTCTCAGCCTCAACAGCCGCATCTTCTTTAATCTGCTTAGCCTTGCTCTCTGCATCACCAACAATTCTCTGGTATTCAGCATCAGCTTTTTTCATTGTCTCCTGCATAGCCTTGCTCTTTTCTTCTTCAACGCTTGCAATTGACTTTGCATACTGAGCCTTTAATCCATCAGCTTCTGCCTGTTTTGCAGCAGCTTCATCAAACTGCTTGTCAGCTTCTGCCTGTCTTGCAGCTATAATCTTCTGAACCGGCTTGAACAAAAATATCTTCATCAAAACGAAAAGCAGTAAAAGATTGATTACGGTAAATAATAAATTCCAATCTAAACGGAGCATTTTACCAACCTGCCTTTCAAATTACTGTAACATAATAATAATCATCAATGCGATAACGAAACCATAAATAGCAGTTGCCTCTGCAAGAGCACAACCAAGAATCAATGTCTTACTAATCTTACCTTCTGCCTCCGGCTGTCTTGCAACTGCCTCTGATGCCTTACCTGTTGCAATACCGATACCGATACCAGCACCGAGACCGCCTAAAACTGCAATACCTGCACCAATTGCTATTAATGTATTCATAATAATTTCCTCCATTCATTCAAATGCATCACTTATCTGTAACCGATGCAAAAATTTGTTTTGTTTAAAATCATTAATTAAATTGTTTTGCTTTATTCAATTGCTTCTTTAATATAAAGCGAAGTCAGGAATACGAAAACATATGCCTGAAGCAAACCGTCAAATATATCAAAGTAGAGGCAGAATGCTGCCGGAACCACGATAGGAACAACGATTTTTAAAAGTTCCATGATAACGTAAGAACCTAATACGTTACCAAAAAGTCGCATACAAAGCGACAATGGTCTTGTAAAGACCTCAAGAATATTAATTGGTGTTACGATTGCTATCGGTTCTGTAAACTTATGTAACCACTTCTTAACACCTCTCTGATATATTCCTGCACCTTCAACTAAGACGATACTCATAATTGCCAATGCTGCTGTTACATTCAAGTCCTTAGTTGGGGATTTGAAACCGAAAAGACCAATAATATTGGCTAATCCGATATAAACAAGCACAGTTGTAAGATACGGTACATATCTCTTGCCCTCAGGACCTGTCATGTCCTCAACCATACCTGTCAGCTTGGTAACAATTGTCTCAGCCACTGCCTGTCTTTTGCTGATGTGGTCAATACGAAGATTTCTCGTAAGTATGAATGCTACAAGCACCATAACTGCCATGATAATCCACGTTACAACAACAGATTCAGATACACCAATACCTCCAAATATCGGAATAGTGAATACTGTTTCACAATTCAGCTCTTCCATCAGAGACTCTGTCAAATTGCCCATTTGTTTTATCACCTCCAGATTGTAATATATTAACTCCAATCGTGGTTATTTTATCACTCCGAAAATGTTTTACAAGTCCTTTTTCTGCGATATTGATAAATTTTTCACATTAGAAATTAGATTTGTGCATTTTATACAATTTTAATAATTATCAAAATGTATTTTTGTGCCATTTTTGTTAAAAAAAGACTTGCAAAAATCAAATTTTTGTCAACAAAAAATGATTTACAAGTCTTTCATTATATTATATAGTCCTTTATTGCTACTTTACCATGACCCGTTAATTCTACTTATATTCTTCTCTTAATTCTTTTGCTGCTTTTACAAGATTATAAAGACTTGCAAGCGTCTCTTTTTCCCCTCTTGTTTTAAGTCCACAGTCCGGATTTACCCATAATTTATCTGCATCTATTTTTTCAAGCATCTTCTTTAGAGCTGATTTAATCTCATCTGTTGAAGGCACTCTTGGCGAATGAATATCATATACGCCAGGTCCTACTTCTGTCTTAAAATTATTTTCTTTAAGAGAATCAAGTATCTGTAAATCTGAACGTGATGCCTCAAAAGTTATAACATCTGCATCCATATCATCAATAGCAGTTATAATATCTGTAAATTCCGAATAACACATATGTGTATGAATCTGTGTTTCTGCTTTTACACCGCTGTGTACAAGTCTGAATGATGGAATTGCCCAATCAAGATACTGGCTGTACCAGTCAGTCTTTCTAAGTGGAAGCTTTTCACGAAGTGCTGCCTCATCAACCTGAATTACACTTATTCCTGCTTTTTCAAGGTCAAGCACCTCATCTCTTATCGCAAGTGCAATCTGATATGTGCTCTCTTTTATTGAAACATCTTCTCTTGGAAATGACCAGTTAAGAATTGTAACCGGACCTGTAAGCATCCCCTTCATCGGTCTGTCTGTAAGACTCTGTGCATATACGGACCAATCAACCGTCATAGGATGATTTCTTGATACATCTCCCCAGATTACCGGCGGCTTAACACATCGTGTACCATAAGACTGTACCCATGCCTTTTCAGTAAACACATATCCATCAAGCTGCTCACCAAAATATTCAACCATATCATTTCTTTCAAACTCGCCGTGAACAAGTACATCTATATCAAGATCTTCCTGGATTTTTACCCATTCTGCAATCTTTTTCTTATTAAAATCAACGTACTCTTCTTTTGGTATCTCATTTTTCTTATAAGCACTTCTGTTAGCTTTTACATCAGCTGTCTGTGGAAATGAACCAATTGTTGTCGTAGGAAACATCGGAAGTCCGAATTCAGCTTTCTGTATCTTTTCCCTTTCGTTAAATGCCGGAAGTCTCACAAAATCCGATTCCTTAATATCAGCTACTCTCTTTTTTACCTTATCATTAAAACTATTCACTCTTTTTATGCTAAAAAGTTCAATATTATCATTATATGCCTTTTCACTTTCAGGATTTTTATTATCTGCAAGATTCTTTAACTGTGAAAGTTCTGTAAGTTTTTCAACTGCAAATGAAAGATGCTTTATATAATCTTCTGAAAGCCTGCTCTCATTTTCAAGTGTGTACGGTACATGAAGAAGTGAACAAGACGTACCGATAACAACATTGATTCCTGCATTTTTTAATCCAGAAACTGTTTCAAGTGTCTTCTTATAATTGTTCTTCCATATATTCTTTCCATTAACCAGACCGGCAAATAAAACTTTATCATTTGGAAAACCATATTTTTCAACAAGTTCTATTGTCTTTCTGCCCTCGATAAAATCAAGTCCGATTCCGTCAAAATCCAGTTTTACTACATTTTCATAGCAGTCTCTTATATCTCCAAAATATGTCTGTAAAAGAACTTTTATACTACCCTTGCATTTAAGGAGTTCTTTATATATTTTTTCAAATAATGCTACATCATCATTTGTCAGATCATGTACAAGAAATGGCTCATCAAACTGAATCCATTCTGCTCCAAGCTTTTCAAATTCGCTGACATACGATTTATACGCATTAATTAATTCATCTACATAATCATCACATTTTTTACTTCCTGTATATTTTAAAAGCTTTAAAAGAGTGAATGGTCCCGCAATAACAGGCTTTGTCTTAACCCCTGCCGCTTTTGCCTCTTCATATTCATCAAACGGCTTGCTTCCTGCAAGTTTAATCTGTGTATCATCCTCAATTTCAGGAACGATATAATGATAATTGGTATTAAACCACTTTTTCATTGCAAGTGCTTTTACATCTCCGGCTTCGCCCTGATATCCTCTCGCCATTGCAAAATATCTCCACATAGGTGATACATCAAGATTAACATATCTTTCGGGAATAATATTAAATAATACTGCTGTGTCAAGCAGATTATCATAAAATGAAAAATCATTTGACGCAATATAATCAATTCCTTTGCTGCTCTGTAACAGCCATTGGTTTTTTCTTATCTTCCCGGATGTCAGCTTCAATTCATCTTCATTTATCTCTCCTCTGAAAAACTTTTCTGTTGCAAATTTAAGTTCTCTTAATGTTCCAACTCGTGGAAAACCAATTACCGATGTCTTCATAAAATCCTCCTTGTTTTGCGAAGCAAAAATCCGAATCCTATGATGAGGAGAGGATTTTAGCCTCCTTGTTTTTGCGAAGCAAAAATCCGAATCCTATGATGAGGAGAGGATTTTAGCCTCCTTGTTTTGCGAAGCAAAATCCAAATCCTATGATGAGGAGAGGATTTTAGCCTCCTTGTTTTGTGTCATTGGTTTTATGCTAACATCGTAATTCAAATTTGTATAATACATAAATTAATGCGTTTGACATAGTTTCAGACTATACCAAACGCATTATCTTTTACACCTGTAATTATCTTAATTCCATGATATTACAAACGGCTTATTATTATGGATTTCAACATCAAGATTAACACCGTATACTTTATTTATAAGCTCTGATGTTATAATCTCATCCGGTTTTCCTTTTGCTGCAATTTGTCCATCTCTCATTGCCGCAATTTCATCACTGTAATAAAGAGCCTGGTTAATATCATGAAAAACCATTACTATTGTCATGCCAAATTCTTTGTTAAGCCGTCGTATAAGCTTTAATATCTGAAGCTGGTATCTTATGTCAAGATATGTTGTCGGCTCATCAAGAAAGAGCACTTTTGTGTCCTGTGCAAGTGCCATCGCTATAAATACACGCTGCTTCTGCCCTCCTGAAAGATTGGCTACAGCTTTATCTTTATGTTTATATGTATTGGTTATTTCCAATGCCCACCAAACTTTCTCTTCATCTTAAAAATTTATAATCCCCAAGCGATGATCCAGATACCGTCAATGCCTTAATTCCATAATTAAGATTCCAATCGTCAGGAAGTGTATATGTAACTTTGATTGTTCCTGTATACTCAACCTTATTTCCATCTTTATCTGTTAAGTTGATTATTCCCGACAAGCCGTTATCACCAAACATATAATCAAGATAATTATGCACATATGGATCATCTGTAAAATCATGAAGTCCTTCTGCTGCGGTCTTAATATCTACAGAAACATTCGTTGCTGCACAACTTTTATCCAGTTCGACGATAACGTCACCACTTTTTAATTTCTTAGTTGCAGATGCTGCAAAAACCTGTGTTAAAGGACTTGCACTTACTCCTAGTACAAGCATAGCAACCATCAAAAATGCCATTACTGCCGAAACACATCTTTTTGTTGTTACTTTGACATTTACCATTATTCCTTTCTCCTCCTTAAATGTCTAATTATTGCGTTGTTAGATTACGACTAATTCCTGTTAATTATCTCTAACTTAAATGCAGTATCTGCCTGTTTTCCATATCTTTCGTGCAATATTGCACCATTATTTTGTACAGTCTATTTATAAAACAGCTTATAAAAAAGCAATGCCAGTGGTATATCCCGCCGGCATTGCTTTGTCTGTATCAGTTCGTTTTAAGTTTTTCTTTAATCTCATCTATATTATACTCTGGAGCCGAAGCTGTTACCGCATCATACATTGGCTTCATGTCATCCTCTTCTTCCTCAAGCTCAGATGCTATTATTGATAATGGCTTGCCCCTTTTAACTTTCTTTATAACAAGATTAATCTTAGCCAATTTTTCCCCTTCTTTTTTTCCCTCTTCCCTTCCTTCTTGTCTTCCTTCTTGTCTTCCTTCTTCCCTTCCTTCTTGTCTTCCTTCTTCCCTTCCTTTTTCTCTTCCTTCTTCTTTTGCTTCTTCAGCCAATATTTTTCTTACCTTTTCTTCATCATAATCATATATACTCACTTCAATTACCTCCGCTCTGTGCTCCTCAAAGAAATCAACAAGTATATCATCTTTCATACATTCATCCATTGCTGTCATTACTGCAGTCCTGATATCTATATTTTCAAAATCAGTCTTATATCTCACCTTTTCAACGAATGTCATGTAATCACGAAGACTCTTACATCTGTCAAGAATCGCTGCATCTCCATTAATATTTATAACACGTACTTTAAGTTCTATTTGTGGATTATTTACATAATTTTCAAACATATCAGATAATCGTATTATTTCCTCATTATCAATCCACTTTTCTCTGCCATTATAAAATGTTATAAAATGTGGAACCGGAAGCTTTATCATACTCCTTCTATGAAGCAAATCATTACTATACATTTCCCTGTATACGTCTGATAAATAGTGCAAAAATCTTAATGGCATATTGGGGTTTTTGCTTGACTGCTGTTCAAACATATATAAATTCATGCTAAGTAAAAATGACGCATCATTTTTATATTTCATATATGAGCCGCCGTTTAATGTTGTAACTTCCAAAGCATCCACATCTTCATAATTTGAATTGTTGAGTGCATTATACAATTCAAGAAGATTTTTCTTATCCCTGTAAATCATACAAAATACATTATCCTTAAACTTAACTGCTACATTGTCTTTCTTCTCTGCCATAGATATCCTCCTCTTCTTTGCAGGCTGATATCCGTGTGCACATATACTATTTTTATGTTTTTATAAGAGTATATTAGCATTAAAAAAAATCAAATACAAGCCTGCTTTATATAAATGTGTGTCACATGGGTAAAACTGAATGAACATTCAGCCCAAGATAAAAGAATCGTCTTCTCAATTCTTTTAATATATTAATATCACAATACAATATACTTGTCAATACTACAAATATATTTTTTATACAATAATACCAAGCTGTATTTATTATAGATTCTATCTATACATTTTTCTATTCTATATTAATACTGTAAATATGGCAGTTGACTCCGGCATGTGCATAAGTCCTACCGAACATTTCATTTTAAGGCATACACTCCCATGAAGAATCTGG
>ULTJ01047254.1_pt1 | contig 64695 bp, 66 predicted proteins | sample 1957491 | NCBI WGS metagenome assembly ULTJ01 (sample SAMEA4835731, study PRJEB28245) | human gut metagenome | biome: gut microbiome; material: fecal sample | place: Denmark | collected 2008 | reverse complement strand
CGTATCTTTTATTATGTATCTCGGGCTTTGTTTGTATATATTCCAGCATATTATTATTAGCAACAGACTTAATACTAATATAATGCCTATTTTTATTTTTGTTTTCACTTTATCGCCTTTCATATTTTCTGCTAAAACATTGTTACCAAACATCTGGTCCGTCCCAGTCGGAATAATCTGTTCTTTTTATGCAAAAATAATACTTTCCGGTTTTATCTTTATATATAACTATGCAACACCTTGGCACCTTTCCATTAATCAAGTTACTATAATCGGATAAAACAGTTTCATCACAACTGTCTTTTATATATCTGGGTTCTGTTAAATAAATTGCTATTAACTCATCACAGTTTTCCAGCATCCATTCTTCCGGATATATTTTATCTATCTGTATATCGTCTCTCTTTTTTTCTTTTTTAAAATAATACTTATATAAAAGATTATATGATACCATCGTTGTATTAAGCGTTTTTTTATCCAAATCTCTTAAATTGCCTTTATATTTATCAATACTATTTGTTACATTTACGCTTCTTTCGTTAAATTCTTTTAAATTATCAAATAAGCTATCTTTTTGTTTTTCACTTATTGCAAACTTTCCTGTATAATTACCGCTCTTTTTATCATACTCAAACTTCACTTTTTTGCAGAATAACGGTATTGTAAAATCTTTTTCATACCACATAACCGTATCTTTTATTATGTATCTCGGGCTTTGTTTGTATATGTTCAAACACATTATTATAAAAAACAAACTTAATATTAATATAATGCCTATTTTTATTTTTATTTTTGTTTTTTTCATATTTCCACCTATTATCTAAACAGAAAACATATTTATTAATTGATATATTCTATACGAATTTCCACTTAATTTTGTATACGTTATACTTTTTTCATCCAGATCATATTTATAAAAATACCAACCATTTCCCACTGCCTCATATCTTACATATATTTCTGATTTTTCAGAAAAAAATTGGTCATTTGCATCATCTCTACTATTTAGTTTATAGTATTTTTTCACATTTACTTCCGCATCTCCTGCCAACACCTGTCCGCTTATTTTTTTTGCAAATGCAGATGCAATATTTTCTCCTGCATAATCCACATTTCCGACCGAACACTGCAAAAGTATAAGTCTTTGAACAGGCTTTCTTTCAAGCGAATTAATATCATCAATATTCATTCTCAGACTATAACCTTTCCCGGGGCCATTTGATATTTCTGTCGGCGTTCCATGCATGTTCATCATAACCGCATATACGCAACATGCACTCTCATTAAATTTGCCTACATTTTCCCATGCTTCTCTAAACTTTTCTTCATTGTTTGTTTCAAACTTAACAACTGCATATATTTTATTTTTATAATTATAAGGATTACTCTCATCCTCTTTTATAGTTATTAAATCAGCCACATCACTTTCTGACTGTTCTTTTCTGTCCTCAATATAAAAATAATATGCAATATTTTTATACTCTTTACCTCTTATGTGCAAACATTTATCGTACTCATCTTTACACACACTGCAAAACATTTTTTCTGTTGTTGCACATATTGTATTTCCGTATATTTGTCCATCCCAATGTGAACACGCTCCATTCGGGTCATAATAATTATTTCCGCATATATTACAGAAAGTTATTTTATTGGCCTCACATACTGTTCCTCCGTAACTATTACCTTCCCAATGCGAACATGCTCCATTCGGGTCGTAATAATTATTTCCGCAAATATTGCATATTGTTGTTGTGCTACATTCTACATCACCATATACCTGACCTTTCCAATGTGAACACGCCCCATATTCATCAAAATAATTATTCCCGCAAATATTACATATTGTTATTTTATCTAATTCACAATAACCCTCATCATACCATGCACCCTCACTGTGCGGACAATCACCGCCCCAATAATTGTCTCCGCAAATACTGCACACATATATTTCTTTCGGAATACATTCTGTTCCGCCGTAATAACTTCCTTTTTCATGCGAACATGCTCCGCCAGCATCAAAATAATTATTTCCACAGATATTACATCTCTCCCACGGCTTACATTCAACCCCACCATATTCAACACCTTCTTCATGTGTACAGTAAACCATATTCTCTCCACATATATTACAATATTTTTCTTCATATGGTTTACATTCGCTTCCGCCATATGACGCACCCTTTGTATGTGAACACAATACACTGTTAAAATCATGACCGCATATATTGCATATTTCTATCTTATATACAACACATTCCACCTGTTCCAATCCTGCATATGCTTTACTTGTGTTTTTAAACATGCACATAAAAAAAACAAAGCACACAATCATCATTTGAAATAACAATTTAATTTTTTCATAATCCTCCTCTTTTGTCTTATTCACTCATCAGGCATAATTTAAAATAAAAAAAAAGTTACGCCTGTACTTTTGTTAATAAAACACATATTTTTGTATTTATACAAGTACAAGTGTAACTGATTAATATTTTCGTGTCAATCACTTTTATATTTTAAATATGCCTACTTTTTAAATTTCAACGCCACCGTCGTTATAAATGCCTGTATCGGAACCGTCAGTATCACGCCGATTGTACCGCAGAGTCCGCAGACTATTTCTGTTATTATGGAATTGTAACCCATAATCTGAAGGAAAGGCATCTCATAAGAATATATCGTAAGAAGTGTTCCCGTTGCCGAACCCGTGTATGCAAGGATGAGCGTATTTGACATGGTTCCCATCATATCGTGTCCGACGTGCATACCTGACATAAACAGCTCTTTTGCTTTCAAATCAGGTGCCTTTTCGTGAATCTCGGTTATAGCGGCAACTATAGACACACTTACGTCCATCACCGCACCGAGTGACGATATTAATATTCCCGCATACAAAATATCCGAAACATGCAGTTTTGAACTGTTGGCTATATATATCATTGATTCCGCATCAGACATGTTATATCCGTTGAGATTTGAAAGGCTGCCCGCAATCATTGCAAGACCTCCCGACAAAACTATGCCTACTGTTGTTCCTATTATTGCACAGACCGTCTTTGAAGAAATTTATGTAAAACTTTGTAAAATTTTTCAAAATATAATAATAGATTATCACTGCTTATTTTCTTCTTTTAATTCTTTCTCCTTAAACTCCCACTTTTTTAATGTATAATCCCAGTTCCTGTATGCCCACCTTTTTATACACAGATAATATTTATCATCTAAATTTTTATATATAAGTATAAAATTCTTTGGCACAACATCCCTATCTTCATCCGCTTCAAAATCCTCACTAAACAGCTTAGTTCCTGTTACATAATATCCTATAACATCAGAATCTTTATCAATCATTGTCTTTTTATCATGTTTCCATATATCTTCTTGTATTATTCTGTTGCCGGATTTCTTATAATTATAAAATACCGTAAGGTTATATACTCTTGTGGTCTTTTCTAATTGCTCTCTTTCTTCATCACCGCCATTTTTGCTATTTTCAACCGCTGTTAAATATCTTTGTCTGTCACTATTCAACTGATTTACCATATTGGCAGCCTCTTTTATGCTTATTTCAAATTTAGCCGTATATACATTAGCATATTTGTTATATTTTATATTAATTTTTTTACGTTCAAATATTATTTTTTTAACGGACTTTGGCATTGTAAAATCTTTTTCATATGGCATAACTGTATTCTTTAAAATTACACGCGGTGATTGTGCGTAACATAATAATCCCGCAATCAAAACAACATACGCCGCTATCACTAATGTTAATTTCTTCTTCATTCGGTCTCCCACCTTCAACAATAAATTATAATTTTACCAATCTTGTGGCTTACACCAATCTCCTCGTACATATCTGCATATACGAAAATAATATTTGTTATTTGTATCTTTATAGACAATCATATTACAAGCTGGTGCTTGACCCTCAATAGCATTTCCATCTTGAAACACAGAACGTGTTGGTCTTTTTTTATCTTCATAGCCACAATTTGTATCCCAACGTTGTGGCTTAGTATAATAGTATCCTAATACTTCAATATTTTCACCCAAATTCCATGCAGCACTTGTGGTTATACTTTTCGTTTCATCAGAATAAACATATTTACTGACATTTGTTGTATTCTTTTTTATTTCCAATTCTTTATATGACAATCCCTCTTCAGATTGTTTCATAGAATTTTCAAATCTTTCCAAAGCATCGTCTAACTGTTTAACGATTTTCTCTGCCTGGTCTTTACTCACTTCAAATTTACCATTATATAACCCTAAATCATACAACTGCTTAAATTCTACTGTTTTACAAAATATGGGTATTGTGAAATCTTTTTCATACCACATTGCTGTATTTTTTATAACTGTTCTTGGACAATATATATACGTTAATATTCCTGCTACCAGCAGCATATACGCCGCTATTGCTAATGTTAATTTCTTCTTCATTCGGTCTCCCACCTTCAACAATAATTTATAATTTTACCAATTCTGTGGTTTACACCAGTCTCTTAGTACATATCTGCATATGCAGAAATAATATTTGTTATTTATGTCTTTATAGACAATCATACTACAATATGGCATTGCATCATCAATCCTATTACCATCATAAAATAAAGACCTTGGCGGATGACTTCCATCATCACAATTTACTTCCCAAATTTGCGGAAATGTATAATAAAATCCTATCACTTCGATATTTTCTTCCAAATTCCACACATCACTGATTACACTATCTTTTTCGGTTATTAAGTTTGTTCGGTTTCTCACATCTGTTGTATTTTCCTTTATTTCAATTTCTTTATATGTTAATTTTGAATATGACTGCTTTTTAGACATTTCATATCTTTCCACAGCATCATCTAACTGTTTAATGATTTTCTCTGCCTGTTTTTTGCTTACTTCAAATTGACCATCATATAATCCAATATCATACAACTGTTTGAATTTTACCGTCTTACAAAATACTGGTATTGTAAAATCTTTTTCATACCACATTGCGGTATTTTTTATAACTGTTCTTGGACAATATATATACGTTAATATTCCTGCTACCATCAGCACATACGCCGCTATCGCTAATGTTAATTTTTTCTTCATTTGATTCTCCTAATATTTATGCACCCAATTACAAAAACCCCTATTCTTTGCTGATACTGCTCTGATTTGTGACTGTCAAACACATTTGCACAAGTGCATGTATTTTCATAACAGCATAGCAAAAAACAGCTATCCCTGTACTATTTGTGCATAAATAACATATTTTTGTATTTACACAAGTACAAGTATAGCTGTTTTTTATTTTTCTGTCTACAATTTTTATATTAATTGTTAAATATTTTTTCTGAGAGTTCAATTACAATTTTCTCATATTCGCTGCACGAAAAAGATGTTTTGCAAGAACCGATGTTGTTACTGAACCTACTCCGCCGGGAACAGGCGTAATAACCGATGTCTTTTCTGCCACACTGTCAAAATCGACATCACCGCACAGATTTCCGCTTTCGTCCACATTGATTCCGACATCTATTACAACCGCATCATCAGCGACATAATCAGGCTTTATCATCTTTGCAGAACCCGCCGCCGCAACAAGCACTTCTGCATTACGGCATGTTCCTGCCATATCTTTCGTCTTAGTGTGGCATACAGTAACAGTCGCATTCTTTTTCATAAGCATCATCGCAACAGGTTTTCCGATTACAAGGCTTCTGCCGACTACCGTAACTCTCTTTCCTGTCAGGTCAATCCCGGCATAATCAAGCATTTCAATTACTGCTTCCGCCGTACACGGTGCAAAACCGCTTACATCGCCTGCGTATACTTTTGCAAGATTAACCGGAGAAATTCCGTCAAGGTCTTTTACCGGGTTGATTCTTTCTTCTATTGCTTTTTCATTGATATGCTTAGGAAGCGGTCTTAAAAGAAGAATTCCGTCTATATTGTCATCTTTATTAATCTTGTCAAATTCTTTCTGGAATTCCTCATCTGTTATATCCTGAGGAAATACATATGATGTGCAGTCAAATCCAACCTTATCCATCTTTTTTGTCGCACCGCGTTCATACGAACAATCGTCGGGACGCTCTCCCACACGGATAATCGCAAGATGTGGCTTGATACCAGCCTCCTGCGATTCTTTTATAAGTTCTTCATTAATAGCCTGTGCAACAGGCAGACCCTTTAAAATTTCCATTTTCATACTCCCTTGTACTTTTATGCTCAACTTATGCCAAAAAATCCCGTACATTTATGCCAATATTATTGTTATTTACCTTACCTTGTCCATTACAGTCTCATAAATGCTGTCCGCAAGCTCATTTCCCTGTACCAGCATTTCATCAGCACGCATATTCATATCATCTGCAACAACCATATTTTTCATAAGCTTTGTATTAATAAATACGTTAAGAGACGCACCGTTTAAAGCAGCTTTTGCCATCTGTATGCCTACTCCGACATCACTTATTGCAAGTGTACTTCCTATAACAGAAAGTCTTTCAAGAATTTTCATTGATTCAAGAATTTTCTCCATTAATTCAAGAGGTGTTTCGCTTGCTGCCACAAGACACTTTTCAAGAACTTCTTCTCTGTGTGCTTTCTCTTCTTCTGTATCTTTTGGAAGTCCGTATGCTTTTGACAATGGTTCAAACGCTACCGCATCTTTTTGCATATAATCGGCAAGTTCATCTGTGAGCTTCCCTGCTTTTTCGATTATCTGCTCAATTTCTTCCTGATACTCGGCATATTTTTTCTTGCCCGTTGTAAGATTGGCAACCATTGAGCCAAGCGACATGCCAACTGCTGCCACATATGCACTCGCACCTCCGCCGCCGGGAACAGGTGCCGAACTTGATAATGTTTTTAAAAATGTATCCATACTCTGCTGTGTCATAATAATACGCCAATCCTTTCTTTATTTACATCTACTCATCAATCTCTCCCGTGCAGATTGTCACTGCCGGACCTTCAAGATATACTGTGTTATTTTCTCTGTCCCAGTTAATTTTCAAATCGCCGCCGAGAAGGTGAAGTGTCGCTTCGTCATCGCACATTCCATTCAAAACGGTTGCTACAAGACTTGCACATGCTCCCGTGCCGCATGCAAGTGTCTCTCCTGAACCACGCTCCCATACACGCATGTTAAGATTCTTTCTGTCAACCACCTGAATAAATTCAGTATTTACCTGCTCTGGAAATGCTTCATGCTTTTCAAAACCCGGTCCGATTTTTTCAAGTTCAAACTTCTTTATATCTATATCGTTGTCAAGATAAACTATCGCATGCGGATTCCCCATTGAAACACATGTCACATTGTATGACTTTCCATCAACTACAAGAGGCTGATTAATAACTGCAGTCTCTCCGTCTGCCGGCTTCAAAACAGCTGTATTTACAGGTACTTTTTCTGCCTCAAGAATAGGTGCTCCCATATCAACTTTTACAGATTCAACCTTTCCGTCATCCCCAAGCTTTAATTCAAGAGTCTTTACACCTGACAGTGTATCAACTTTTACTGTAGTTTTATCGGTAAGCTTATTGTCATATACATATTTTCCGACGCAGCGTATTCCATTACCGCACATCTTTCCCTGCGAACCGTCCGCATTGTACATTTCCATGAAAAAATCAGCCTTGTCTGATGATTTTATAAGAATCATTCCGTCAGAACCGATTCCGAAATGTCTTTCACTTACCTTAATTGCCGTCTTTGACGGATTTTTTAACAACTTCTTGGTGCAGTCAACATAAATGTAATCGTTTCCCGCTCCCTGCATCTTTATAAACTTCATAAATTTTCAGCCTCCTTGTTTTGCGAAACAAAATGCAACTGCCCTTGCAGGAGCAGAGGATTTAGCCACCATCATATATGCTTATCACCATCTGTGCAGATTCTACCATAGTATTACCGCTGTCCATGCTGCACTTCTGTATGTATCTGAATGCTTCCGGCTCTGACATGTTATTTCGTTCCATCAATATCGCCTTTGCATCATCTATTATTTTTTGTTCCTGCGGGCTTCTCCTTCTTGGCTGGCTGCGAAGCTTTCTTCTTCTCCTGACCTGTGCCTGAAGCATCATCTCTATTGTGGAACATAAATCATTTACTTTTATAGGCATTGCCGCACAGACAATATCATTATCCTGACAATCTCCCCAGAGGTTTCTTGATGCCACAAGAAGCATCTCAAAACTTTTTGGTTTATATTCGTTTAATTCTGTGTAAATCATGTTGTCTGACAGCTTATAACCACAGATAATAATTCCATCTGAAAGATTATCTGCCTGATTGATAACCTGTGCCCCCGTTATACACGGAATTGCAACTTCATATCCTTTTCGTACCAGAAGATTGCGGACTGCTTTCGCCTCCTCAATCTTTGGAAATGCCACAATTAAAGTTGACATTAATTACACTTCCTCCAAATTAGAATTTCGCAAGATATTCGTCAATTTCCCACTGGGAAACTCTTGTACGGTAATCTTCCCATTCTTTTAACTTGGCTTCGGTATATTTTTCTACTATATGATCACCTAAAACATCACATACAAACTTATCATTTTTCATACACTGGACTGCTTCATAAAGATTTTCAGGAAGTGTCGCAATACCGGATGCTGCTCTCTCTTCATCTGTCATCTCAAATATATTGCAGTCAACACTTGCAGGAACCTTTAACTTTCTCTTAATTCCGTCAAGCCCTGCTGCAAGGCAGAGTGCAAGCACAAGATATGGATTAGCCGATGGGTCAGGATTTCTAAGTTCAACCCTTGTTCCATTTCCTCTTGATGCCGGAATTCTTATAAGCGGACTTCTGTTTGTTGCAGACCATGCAATGTATACAGGAGCTTCATATCCCGGAACAAGTCTCTTGTAAGAGTTTACAAGTGGATTAGTTACTGCTGCCATTCCCTTTGCATGCTCTAAAATACCGGCAATAAAGTGGTACGCATCTTCTGAAAGTCCCAATTTATCTGAATCGTCAGCAAAAATATTCTTTCCGGTCATTGTGGCAAGAGACATATTAACATGCATACCGGAACCATTAATTCCATACTTCGGCTTTGGCATGAATGTGGCATAAAGACCGTGGCGTTTTGCTATAGTCTTTACTGTAAGCTTAAATGTCATTATATTATCTGCTGTGATTAAAGCTTCATCATATTTAAAATCAATCTCATGCTGTGCAGGTGCTACTTCATGATGTGATGCCTCAATCTCAAATCCCATATCTTCAAGTGTAAGAACCATATCACGCCTTACATTTTCACCTAAGTCTGTAGGACCTAAATCAAAATATCCCGCTCTTTCATGTGAAAGTGTCGTCGGCTGTCCATTATCATCAGTATGGAAAAGGAAAAATTCACATTCCGGTCCAACCTCAAATAGATAGCCCATATCAGCAGCTTCTTTTATGACTTTTTTCAAAACATTTCTTGAATCACCCATAAATGGTTTTCCGTCGGGTGTGTATACATCGCATATAAGTCTTGCAACTTTTCCCTGCTGCGGTCTCCATGGAAATATCTCGAATGTATCATAATCTGGGTAAAGATACATATCTGATTCTTCTATTCGTACAAAGCCTTCTACAGATGAACCATCAAACATGCATTTGTTATCAAGAGCCTTTGCTAACTGGCTTGATGTAATTGCAACATTTTTTAATACACCGAATATGTCAGTAAACTGAAGACGGATAAATTCAACATCGTCTTCCTCTACCATTCTAAAAATATCTTCTTTAGAGTATCTTCCCATAATCTGCCTCATTTCTTCCGCAAAATGTGCGGCGTGATATATTTTTATATAATTTAATCTTTTATATAATACAACATTTTTAATTCGTTAGTAAATACTATCTGACTTAATTTTATTTATTACTTGAACTAACGTCCACATTTTAGTAATATATGTGATGTACATTAACTTTTTATGAAAGGGATAAAAAATGGATACGCAAAGAAAAAAATACAAAATTAAAAAGAAGAAAAAACAGATTAATTATCTGCCTGCCCTGATTGCTCTTGTTCTTATTTTATGTGTGAGCATCGGCGTTGTTGTTTTTGCTGTTTCACACTCTAAGAAAAATAAATCAGATATTGCCTCTTCGGACAATGCTTCAGGCAATATAGAAATGACAACTGTACCGGAAACTACAACAAGTGAGCCGGAAGTTGAAATTAATGTGTGTATGATTGGCGATATGCTCATACACGAAGGTGTATACAAAACCGGTCTTGAAAGTGATGGAAGTTATAATTTCGACCATCTTTTTGCAAATATTTTGCCTGATCTGGCAGCTTCTGATATGAATATTGTAAATCAGGAAACTATTCTTGGCGGTACTGAAATGGGTCTCGGCGGATATCCCGCATTTAACAGTCCACAAGAAATCGGTGACGCTGAAGTCAAAGCAGGATTTAACATAATTCTCCATGCAACAAACCACACACTCGACCGTGGTCTTTCAGGCGTCAACAATACTATTGAATTCTGGAAAACCAAACATCCGGATACAACATATCTCGGAATCCACGACAGTGAAGAAGATGCCAAAAATATTTATGTATACGAAAAACAGGGCTTTAAGGTTGCTGTTCTTAACTATACATACGGAACTAACGGAATTGCAATTCCTTCATCAGCACCTTACTGTGTTGACACATTTGATGATGAGGCAAAAGTAAGAGATGATATCCGCAGGGCCCACAAGCTTGCTGACATGGTTATTGTATGCCCTCACTGGGGTACAGAATATGTATATGAATCAACTCCTTATCAGGATCAGTGGACTAATGTTTTCCTTGAAGAAGGCGTTGATGTCGTACTCGGAACACATCCTCATGTAATTGAACCGGTAAAAGAATTCACAAGAGAATCTGATGGTCACAAAATGGTTGTCTACTATTCTCTCGGCAACTTTGTTTCAAATCAGGATGAAATACCACGTATGATTGGCGGTATGGCAAAACTCACTCTCTACAAGAAAGGTGATAATGCTTCTATCAAATCTTATGAATTTGAGCCTGTCGTAACGCATAAACGCTACGGCTACAAAGAAATCACTACATATAAGCTTTCTGATTACACACCTGAGCTTGCAAGCCAGAACAAGATTCTTTCAGACCCTACATGCTGTTATACAGGTTACTTCGGATGTATATGCGGTGCTACATTATTTGATTATCCTACACACGGTCCAAGAAATTTCTCAGTTGACTACTGTAAGCAATTCTGTAAGGCTGTTTTAGGCGATATTTATAAAGACGAATAAACAAAACAGTTTGGACAATTTCGTAATGGCCATATGAATACACAACCCCCCGATGCCATAAATACTGAGGTGTCACAAAAATTATACTTTTGTGTACATCACACCGGCAACGGGGGTTTTCTGTATCTTTTATACTATATTTTTATTCTACATTCTTCAATGCTTCATCCATTGGAATTTTTCTTATTTTCTTATATTGCAATGCACCTATTATGGAATATGCTGCAACACCTATCACAAACATTTCCACAAGGACATACGACGGTGCTTTATATGCAAGCCATCCCGGATATGTCCCCATAATTGCTCTCCACAGGAATCCTATTGTAAAATCGGACAGTGGAACACTTATAACAAGTGAAATAAATACGACTATCGCCGTAGCTGCAACATACAGCCTCATTATCTCATTTCCCTTATAACCGAGAATCTTGACTATCGAAATTGCATTGGAATTCTTCTCAAGAATAATCTTTGAAAGAAGATAAACCATAAGCATATAAAGTGCTACGGCAAATACAAGCCATATATAAAACATTCTTCCCATTGAATCTGTAAGCTGGTCGGCAACTATTGTCATATCATTTTGTGTAAGCTTCGTAGCAACATATTTTTCATCAATATCAAGTTCGTTGTCAGTAAAATATCCCGAATAATATGTATCCTGTTTATCAAAATCATCACGGAATCTGTCTATGTCCGTAAATACCGCCAGACTTGACGGATAGACATAGCTTCCGGCAATTTTATAAGTATATTCTTTATCCTCATATTTTTCTTTTAAAGTTATTGTATCACCCTTTTTAAGCCTGTATTTATCAAGGACTCCGTCAGAAACATATATTTCATTATCTTTTAATCCCGAAAAATCAATATCAAAATACTGCGAGTCTTCATTTAATCCATATACCGTAAATTCATCATTCAGACCATTGTCTCTTTGCATTTCAAGCTTTGTTATGGCATATTTTTCCGCTTCATTATCTTTAATTTCCACAGGCATTTTTAAAATATACTGATATTTACAAGGCATATTATCAATAATTGTCTTTTTATAGTCATTAAGAACCGGCTGCATAACAAGTCCGAACAGCAGCATTATGCTTGAAAATGCAATTCCTATAAGCATTATTATGTAACTCGAAATATTCTGGAAAATTATTCTTGTCCTGAAACGTGTAAAAAATTTCCATTCAGGAAGCTTAACAGCCTTTCTGTTTTTGCGTTTTTTCAAATCACGCCTTATAAACTTCAGAGGTGACAATTTCAGCATTTTTGTAAGCATGAAAAGATTAATCACAAACATAAGCACACAAGGAATAATTGTTGTCATAACAAATGCATAAGGCGACCATATTGTCGTGTATACAGTAAGGCTGTAACTGTTATAGTAAATGGCAGCAACTATATCTTTAAATATCGTATATCCAAGTATATTGCCGATAATCGCACCGATAAACATAATTATCATCGGCAGTTCCATATAATGTATAACAAGCTCTTTACGTGTATATCCCGATGCACGGAGCGTACCGATAACCGTAGATTCTTTCTCAATTGTACTTATTGATGTAACCGCAAAAATAAATGCCATGATAATTATTACAATATATAAAAGCACCATTACCATTGCTGTATCCGAGCCCATATCGTCACCCGCAAAATGAATTGCCTGATTATCAGGCTCCGGTACAAAATCAGTCATCACCGCATTTTTTGCAAGGAATGTTTTAATATCGTCTGATTTATCTTTTTTCTCTTTATCTGTCAGCGATGTGTTGTCATATTTCCATGCATAACAATATTTTAAATTATTATCGCTTATTCTGTTAAATGCTTCCGGTGTCACAACAGCAACTGTAAAATTTTGTGCATCAAACATTAAATCCGTATTGCTTCTGAATAATGCACTGTAGTCAGATAAGGCAACCAGCCCTGTAATCTCATATTCTTTTTTATCAAGAGTTACTTTATCGCCCACTTTTAAATCTGCACTGTCAGCAAATTTTCTGTCTATTGCAATCTCTCCGTCTTTTTCGGGAATTCTTCCTTTGTGTACGCTCACACCATCTATATCTTCACGATTTTTATAAATTCTGTAAGTGTGCTCTCCCTCTTCTTCCTCTTTGTAAAAAAGACTATAAACAGTTATGTCCTCTTCGTCTTCAAGTTTGTTTTGCAATGTCCCGGTAATCTCATCATTTAAAATAAAATGCCCATCTTCGATATTATATTCTTCAAAACTATTATTGTATGTCTTTACCATACTTTTTCCGGCGACGAGAAATCCCGACACCAGACCGATTGTAAGTGTCATAAATAAAAATATCACAAGATATTTTCCAAATTCGTCTTTAAGCTCTCTTGGGAGTCTTTTTCTAAGCGGATTTTTCATATTTAACCTCTACTTTCCATTTACCATTCAAGCTGCTCGGCCGGAATTTTATTTTCATTATCATATTCTTTTCTTATTCTTCCATCATGCAGATGAACTACTTTATCCGCCATATTTTTTATCGCATCATTGTGAGTTACTATAATTATTGTATTGCCATACTGTTTATTTACTTTTTCAATAAGTTGTAAGATTTCTTTTGATGTATTGTAATCCAATGCTCCTGTCGGCTCATCACAAATTAAAATATCCGGATTTTTTACGATAGCTCTTCCTATTGCCGTTCTTTGCTGCTGTCCTCCGGATAACTGGTTAGGCAGCTTATCTTTATGTTCCCACAATCCCAGCGTGTTAAGAAGCTCATTCAAATCAAGCGGACTGTCGCTAAGATACGCACCGACCTCAATATTTTCTTTTACCGTAAGATTAGGAATGAGGTTATACATCTGAAAAACGTATCCGAGATGCTTTCTTCTGTATAACGAAAGCTGTTTTTCTTTCATGTCTTCAAGCTTTGCACCATCAATTATTATGTTGCCGCCGTCAGCCTCATCAATTCCGCCTATAATATTAAGAAGCGTTGATTTTCCCGAACCAGATGGACCCAGAAGCACACATATTTTTCCTTTTTCAACCCCGGTTGTCACATCCTTGAGGACATGATTCCTGTTTTCCCCCTCACCGTAATACTTGTTAATCTTTTCAATCTCTAAAAACATAAATCCTCCTATCTTGTTTCGCGAAGCAAAAACACTCTGCAATTTTATATTTATAACTTTTGTTAGTTTTCACTAACCCAAGTTTAAAAATTTAGTCTGTAATCATTCACGTTATATGCCATATGACATTTTTATGCGATACAACTTACCTACCGCGAATGTATTACAGACTTAAAATCCCGTCAGATTAACTTTTCGAGACTCTTTAAACTTATTGCTATTGTTGATGTATTATGTAACAGTGCTGATGTTGTAGGTGGAATTATACCCGCAACACCAAGTACAATAAGGGTTGAATTGATACCCATAATCATTCTGTAATTCTTATGGATACGTTTCATAAGTGCATTGCTTATATGTTTTAATGCAACCAGTTCATAGAGGTCATTTCCCTCAACTGTGACATCTGCAATTTCTCTTGCAAGCTCTGCTCCGTCACTTATTGCTATTCCTACATCTGCTGCAGAAAGTGCCGGTGAATCGTTAATTCCGTCTCCAACCATGATTACTTTATGTCCAAGCGATTTTTCTTTTTCAACAAATTTTGCCTTATCTTCCGGCAGAACTTCTGAATAATACTCATCAACACCTATTTTTGCAGCAACAGCTTTTGCTGTACGCTCACTGTCACCTGTCATCATTACAGCTTTCTTTATTCCCGCTTCTTTAAGCTTCTTTATAATATCTGCTGCTTCTTCTCTTATAGGATCCTCTATACAGATTACTGCCGCAAGTTCATTTTCGATTGCCATATACAATCTTGAATATTCATCCGGCAGGCCATCAAATAATTCCTTCTTATCATCAGGTATAATGCATTTTTCATCTTCAAATACAAAATGATAACTTCCGATTATTACTTTTCTGCCTTCTATCTGTGATGAAATACCATGTGCAACTATGTATTCTACTTTTGAATGCATTTCCTCATGCACAAGATTCTTATTCCTGGCAGCTCCCACAACAGCCTTAGCCATTGAATGAGGAAAATGTTCTTCAAGACATGCTGCAATTCTTAAAAGCTCATCTTCTCCAAGTCCATTAAATGAAACAACCTGTTTAACTGTAGGTTCTGCCTTAGTAAGTGTGCCGGTCTTATCAAATACTATTGTATCTGCCTCAGCAATGGCTTCCATATACTTTCCGCCTTTTACAGTTGCACTATATGTTCCTGCCTCATTAATAGCACTTAACACTGACAAAGGCATTGAAAGCTTTAATGCACATGAATAATCAACCATGAGTATTGATAACGCCTTTGTCACATTTCTTGTAAATAAATATGTGAGTGCAGTTCCTGCAAGTGAATAAGGTACGAGCTGATCTGCAAGATGTGATGCTTTGCTCTCAACTGATGATTTGAGCTTTTCTGATTCTTCTATCATATGAACAATATTCTCATACTTGCTTCCACCATTAGTAGAACGCACTGAAATTGTAATCTCGCCCTCTTCAACTACTGTTCCGGCATATACAATCGCAGATTCACCTTTTCTTACTGGCATTGATTCACCTGTCATTGAAGCCTGATTTACCATTGCTTCCCCGGAAACTACTTCGCCATCAAAAGGAATTACATTGCCGACTCTTATTCTTACATTATCGCCTGCCTCAATTTCATCTGATGGAACAAGTATTTCCTGTCCGTCTTTTACAAGCCATACCTTTCCTATATTAAGAGACATGCTTCTGGCAAGGTCGTCTACGGATTTCTTATGTGTCCACTCTTCAAGAATTTCACCTATGCCAAGCAGAAACATTATTGAGCCTGCTGTTGCTGTATCATTTCTTAAAATAGAAACTCCAATTGCTGTCGCATCAAGAACCGGAACCTCAATCTTTCCTTTTGCGAGAGTTCTTATCCCCTCCCAGATATACTTGAACGACCTTACTATTGTAATGCCTGCCCTTATAGGAAGTGGTACGAAAAGCTTATTGCCAACTCTCAAAACAACCCTGTTTATAAGCTTTTCCTTGTAATAATTATTAAGTTCCCTGCCTGAATTATCAAGATATGTCTGTGGAACATCCACATTTTTATAATTAAACTGCTGTAACAGTTTAATCACATGTGACCTGCTGCCGCTGTAACAGATAACTACATCATTAACTCTTTCATTAACTTTAACTTTTGTGACACATTTCTGTCCATCAAAGTAATATTGCAAAATGTCTGCCTCACGGCAAGTCATCTCATTCTGCTTTACCCTGACACGCATTCTTCCTCTAATCTCATCTTTAATAACAAATTTCATAAGATTGTGCCTCTGTATATTTCTAAATTATGTAATACTATTTATACAATAATTATTGTTCACTGCATCCACAGCCACATTCAGATTCTTCTGACTTAGCTTCCTCTAACTCTACATCCTCTGTAGCAGATTCATCCTCGTACTCAGCTGCAGCTGCCTTACGGTCATCATTAATCTGAACTGCTCCTGCATAAATGTCCTCGCAATTATCCTGTACATTTGCTGCAATCTTCATAATACAATCTTTCATTCTAAGGACAGCTGCTGTGCATCCTGTATATACTTTCTTGGCATCTTTACTTGAAAGAAGTTTGATTCCTGCTGTTCCAAATAAAACGCCTGCCGCAAAAAGTCCTGTTTTCTTTCCGTCAAATTTTACTGCCATAATTATTTCCTCCTTGTGTTTACGGGTTAATTAATTTCCTGTTTTTTCCATATTTTTAACGAAATATATCTCGTTCAATTTAGTTTACACCTGAAAAAAATCAGCCGCAACAAAAATATCCTTATTGATATTTCTTTATCAATAAGGATATTTCATCAATTTTTATTATATATAATCATTTTTTTATATAGAAAATCATATTATGTTTAAACAACATATTTTAGTTATAATTCCACAATCTATGCATGGAGGTAAACATGAAAAAATCTATATTTCAATCAATTATCCTGCTCGCACTTATAATGGTGCTTGCCTGCTTATTCTATCTTACCCCCGATAAAAAAAGCAAAAATTCCCATCCCGTATCATCAGGAAGTGTCTCTTACATAAAACCCGGAAGCGGAATAGGCGGTGGCGACATTAACGGAAATGCTGTCGCCGGCAAAAAATCACTTCCTATTTATTGTGTAAAACATGATGACAGTGAGAAATGCATTTCTATATCATTTGACGCTGCCTGGGCGGAGGTTATGTTGATGGAACAATGAAAACATTAAAAATACTAGATAAAATATGAAGAAAGGTATGTTTGAATACTCTTTAACTATAATACTATAAAATCATCCTTATATATGAAAAAATTTAATAAAATTTATCGAGCCAAGTAGCTGTTATTGCTTTTGGCTAAAAATTAGTTATGAACCCCACCCATTTTGTAGGAGGTTCTTTTTTTATGTCCTAAGCATGACTTTAAAAGGCTTATTTTTCATGTCAATTTTTAGAGAGCGAAAGGAGCAAAAACATGATGAAATGGTTTAAAAATGTTACTACTGTCGAGGAATTAAGAAAAGAATACAGAAGATTATTAAAGTTGTACCACCCCGATAATGAAAATGGAAGTGTTGAGGTTACACAGGAAATCAATGCTGAATATGACCGCTTATTTACCATTTTAAGCAAAGAAACACAGTCAGATAACCAATCACATACCTATAATACAGATGATGAAAATAAGGCATTTAAAGAGGTATTAAACAGTATTATCCATATCAATGCAGATATAGAAATTATAGGCTCTTGGTTATGGGTTCATGGCGGTTATGAATATCGTGAGTTATTGAAATCAACAGGCTTTAAATACGCTCCTAAGAAGAAAAGCTGGTGCTGGCACTACGGAGAATACAGGCGATACCACAATAAAGAAGTCTCTCTTGCTGAAATCCGCATGAAATACGGAAGCCAATCTGTAAGCCATAAATCTAAGCAATATGTACTGAATTAAGGAAAGGAAGTGTTTTATATGTGTATGATGAATTATCAGTCTGTAAGCGAATATAACAGTCCTTGTGGCAGTTGTTCCGAATACCTCAATAGTTGTATGCCGATTGTTACAAATGGTTTTCTAATCGAATGTGACCTCTGCTATTGTGAATGGTGCAGTTGCTATGATGATTGTATGAATGGGGGTGTTGATGATGAAGCTATTAAATTATGATGAACGAACCTTAATTTTACAAAATCTAAGACCAGTTACAAGACAAGTGAATAAAACATATACAAAGGCTCAATATCGTATTCTGTGCAATCTGATTAGACAGAAACGAATTACAGAGCCTTTTTTCATGCTTGTATTATCTTCCTTATATGGGGTAAATGACTGGAAACAGTTGAACTATGAGGAAATGTACGAACTAATTCATATTTTAACATATTACGATTATACGAAAGTGAGGTTATAACCATGAAAGATTTATTAGAGAAACTATATGAAAGTGTTATAAGGCAGGAAGATGATACTCTTGATATGGAAAAACGTATCAATGACTTTATGGAAGAATATATATCAAATTATGATGATATTTCCGAAAAAGATAAGGAACGTATAAGAGATATTGTATATTACGCAGTTCTGATAAGTGAAAAAGAAGCATTTCAACTAGGCATAAAATACGCTGTCAAAATGCTACTATCACTAGATTTATAAAATTTCAATCATCTTTAAAATTTTTTGTTTCTTTTCGTTATCGCAGTCTTTTAATGCTCTTAATATTTCATTATCCAGTGCTAATGATGAATTTTCGTACTGGTCAGATAAGAGGTAATCTATCGAGGTATTGAGAGCATTTGCGATAGCCAACAATGCAATAAGTGAAACTTTTGTATGATTATTCTCAATATTGGATATATGGCTGACATTGCAATCTACAAGTTGAGCAAGATTATCTTGTGTTAAATTTCTGCTGATACGGACAGCCTTTATCTTTAAACCAAGTTTTTCATAATCTATTGTCTGTTGCAATTAAACCACCTCACTTTGTCTACATAAATATTTTTATGGTCTAATTGTAATATTGCAATTTCCATGATAGAATAATCTGTACAAGTTAAATATATTTACACAAGCAATATGCCAAGGAGGTCTTTATATGATATTAGAATTATTAGGATTAGGAATATTAGGAGCAATCGGAAAATGTGCTTATGATGAAGCTAAACAAGAGAACACACAAAAAAACTCTTATCAGCAATCTAGCAAAACACAAACAACTTCAAGTCTCAATTCCGCTCAATTAAATGGAGAGATACGTCAGCTTGATGTTAATTCTCATATTGGCAGTATCATTGACGATACCGGAACTATATACGATATAATATTTTCACAGAATACTTTTAAAAATTTTCCAAATAACATTCCTAAAGTGAATGATAAAGTTACGTTCACAAAACAATATGTCAATGGTAGATTATGTGCAAGTGATATAAAGTACTTTAAAAAAGATGATGATTTTGCTAATGTGAGAACAAGAGAACCGTCTAACGATAGTTCAAATAGTAATCATGCTGTTAAATCAGAAACTACACACAATTTTTCTAAAAGAACAAATGAAACCAGTAAATCTAATGATAAACCAAAAAGCACTGAAGAATTGATAATGCAAAAAATAAATAGTTTACCAAGGACTTTTGATTATAGTTCAACAACTCTGAACAATAATGCTCTTTTTGGTGGTTGTGTAACAATGCTGGCGGATATATTGGATAGTGTAGTATCTTCAAATAATGTAAATCAGTTAAAATTAACATTATCAGCCAAAAAGCAACGATATAATTCTACCACTGAATATAATGAATGTCTTGAAAATAATATTGTATTTGAGTTATATAAATATGATAATTTCATTAAAATATTCAATATATTTGACAGCGATATGAATAATCTAAATAAGATGAATTACCAAACATTTTGTATGATAATGTTGAATGACAGTAAAAAGAATGTATCTAGTGCAAAGCAATTAGCACAGAATAATTCATTTATTCGTAATCTGCTAGTAAATTACTCATATAAAGATACAGAGAACAGGGAATTTGATTACATATTTTCATCACTAAAGGTTTCTGCAATAGCTCTTGCCATGCAATCTGTTCTATATGGGTATATAGAAATAAGTGATAAAAGGATTTCGGGCAAAGAGTTTTTTAAACATTTTTCATCAAAAAATAATATAGCCGCACTTGATACTGTAATAACACAGGGGATTGCAAATAGATTATCTAAACTTTACTAGTATTCAACCTCTCGCAGAAAGGTACTACTCTTATATAGCAACCTAATAGAAATAAGAACAAAATGTAACATAACGGAGATACTTCATAATCGAGGTATCTCCTTTTCTTGTGTCCAGGGGAATTATTTCACATAAGAATATTGTTTTATCGCTACAATTCCCATGATTTCATTAAAAATATATACAGGCAATATTTATAAGGTGCTATGCTTCCTTGAATTTTTTCCATTTATCTTCAATAGTTTTAGAGGTAAATTTTGTTTCTGTAATCCATGCCTTAAATCCATCTATGTCTTCTTTACTTTTGAAGTCATCATATTTTTGCCCACAGTCAGTAGACCAGTCGCTATAAAGATTAAGTAAGAATTTTTCATCATACTTATTTTTATTATTGTAATATTGTATCTGCTTATGTTGTTTATCCCTTGCCTTATTCCTTACTTTTACATATTCATCATTGGGAGAAATATGCATAATATCAGCGCAGGTTTTTCTATCATTTCTAGGAAGCTGACAGTATTTATCACTTTTTCTTGTTGGAAGATATAACCGACCACAGCAGTCACATTCTTTTACAGTTTTTGGAGAACGCTCTAAGTACATCTTCAAATCCAGCAGAAGATACTCTGAAATGGTATTCAGATAATAGACTGGCAGTTCCATATTTAAAAGCTGTGAATTTATTTCAAATACATTAGCTTCTTTTATTAACGGAGTTAAATCCGTGGTGTCACGCTTTAATACTTTTTTAATTAAATCTTGTGCCTTTGAACTGGAGAATATAAAAGGAACACATTTATTTATATATGTAATTTCAAAATGTTCTGCTTCAATCATATTTAATATTTCAGTAACTATGAGTTCAGTAACCATATTAGCCTGTTTGGTATGCAGAAAACCTTTTGAAGAATATGATATGTAAAAACTAATTTTTGAGTAAAGAGAATTTAAAAGTGCTTCCGTATCAGCAGGATTGAAAGAGTTACCAAAATATTGGCTTATAACAGTAGCAATCATTTTATTAAATTCTTTATAGTCTATATTGATTAGTGTAAGTGTCAATGCTCCATATGGAATAGTTTCATCTTCTGATTGATTTAACAGAGTGAAGCCTGTTCCTATGTCTAATATTGCAAATCCGAGCGAGTTATCATTCATAAGTATTGTTCTCCTTAAATTCTCTATGCATTGAAAACTAAAAACAAAAGTACAGATATAGTTTGGACTTAAGTGTACCACAGATGGTAACATTATCTCAAGCAGAAACAACACCAACAGCAATATATAAGGCTAGCTAACTGTTGAAGTATCTGCTGATAATAAATTACATGGAGGAAATCAAGATATGAATAATCAAAAGATTAGAGCAGTCATGCGTGATAACAATATTTATATGTGGCAGGTAGCAAAGAAGCTGAAAGTTAATGAAACATCATTCTGTAAATGGTTTCGAGAGGAGTTATCAGAAGAAAGAAAACAGCAGGTCATGTCAGCTATTGAAGAAATCATGTCAAGCAGACTGAAAGAATAAAAAGGATGATGAGCTATGGCTAAGCATAGAATAACACCATTTGAACAATGGGAAACCAAAAATGATAATGGTGTTGAAAAACGTTACTTTAGAATGGGTGCAACACTCATGGCATCCGAACAGATGAGGAGTTTATCTCCTAGTGCTTTCAAGACTTATTGTTATATGAGAATAGAAAGTGCTGGTAAGAGAGCTTTTAAATTTCCTCATGCCAAATATCGAGATTACATGAGCAAACCTACATTTACAAAGGTAAAGAATGAGCTTATCGCCAAAGGTTTTATTGATGAGGTTCAGAATAATAAAAACTTGCGTAAAGCAAATATCTATTCCTTTTCAGACCGTTGGAAATCGCTCTGAAATCCTTAGATATGGCTATATTATAGTATATCAGTAAAAATATTTTACAAGCTATATCGTACATAGCATGATACCAGTTGTAAATAAATTTTACAGTGGTATCTCAACAAATACCTGTTTGGAGAAAAAGTTTTTTACAAGATTATTCATTTTCTTGTAAAGAAAACTTACAGCAAAATAAAAGGAGGCAAAATTATGATAAAAAAACAAAAAAATGTAAACCATGAAGTAACAATTTTAAGCGAGGAAACAAAAAAGGACATGAAGCAGATTGTGAAGTTGTGTTACAAAATTTTTTCGCCTGCACTCACATTTGACCAATGTATAACGTTATTAAATACGATTGTAGATTTACAGATGAGCTATAGTGATGATATATCGGATTTAGAGGATGTAATTCGAGCTGTTCTTGTTTGTATTGAACTGTTTAATTGTAGATTAGGAAATCCAGTGTATGAAGATATAGATTTTTAACATGAACCAAGCCTACGGCTGATAAATTCATATCTGTAAATTTACATATAAATATAGGAAAGGCGGTGATTGCGATGTGAACATTCATGACAATACGAAATAAAAAGGTTAGAAGCCACCGACCAAAGTAAACTTCTAACCCCAATAGTAACAGGATTACCCTGCATGAACATTATAACGCATACAGGGTAATCAATTCTACTATTTTTTGTGATATGCCATAATTTAAAGCATATCATGTATAAAACAACAAAAGGATTGATTTATATGTCAGATAGTATAAAGAAATATACTGTTATACGAGAGTATAAGAATGAATACAGTTTAGAAGAATTTATAGCAAACATCATTCAAATACATATCAACAGTATATATTATGACATAGGAAAATTAAAAGAGTGTTCAAACCATGAGGTGACTGAAAATGAAAAACAATAACATGGTTAATGAACAGGAACAATTACGAACAGCGTGCTACATTAGATTATCGCGTGAGGATGGAGATAAGGCTGAAAGTCTTAGTATTGCAAATCAACGTTTACAGCTTACACAATACATAGATAATAGTTCTGAATTAACATTATTTGATTATTATATAGATGATGGCTTTACTGGAACTAATTTTGAACGTCCAAGTTTCAAAAGAATGATAGACGATATCGAGAAACAGAAAATCGAATGTATTGTTGTAAAAGATTTGTCAAGGTTAGGGCGTGATATGCCTAGGACTACATTTTACATTAAAGAATATTTTCCAAGTAAAAAAATACGTTTTATCTCAATCAATGATAGCGTTGATAAGAAATATTATGACGTAGATACCAGCGAAGATATGATGATTGATTTTAAAAATATGTTCAATGGTTTTTATCCGAGAGATATTTCATCTAAGGTACGTTCTACATTCAGAACCAAACAGGGAAATGGTCAGTTTATCGGAGCATTTGCCTGCTATGGATATAAAAAATCAGTTGAAGATAATAATAAGCTGATTATTGATGAAGAACCAGCTAACGTTGTCAGACGGATTTTTGATATGTATAACAGCGGTTTAGGTCAGCTTACTATAGTGAAGAAACTTAATGAAGAGGGTGTTTTATGTCCTTCTGAATATAAGAAAAAATGTGGTTTAAAATACCAGAACAGTAATAAGCTGGGAAATACAACATATTGGACGTATTCGACTGTACATAAGATACTTCAAAATGCAATGTACATAGGAAATATGGTTCAAAATAAGTCTTTTCGTCAAGTATGTAAGAAAAAGTCGGTAAGTTTACCTAAGGAACAGTGGATTGTAGTAGAAAATACGCATGAAGCGATTATTGATAAAGCTACATGGGATAAAACTCAAAATCTGTTAGCACGAGGAACAAGGCAGTTAGGATTAACTCAAAATGTTCATATGTTTGCTGGATTTTTAAGGTGTGGTGACTGTCAAAGAGCTATGGTAAAGGTAAAACGTAAAGGCAGTACATACTTTAATTGTGGCAGTTATAACCGCTATGGAAAAAAGTTTTGCAGTATACATAATATCTCTGAAAAAGAGCTGGAACAGATTGTATTACATGATTTGAATACAATTATTCAGTCAGTAAAAAATATCCAGCAGATAATCGAACAAGAACAGCAGAAAAATAAAGAAACCTATATCAATAGTTTAGGCGATATATCAAGCTGTCAAAACGAAATAGAAAGGATTACACGGAAAAAGGAGCGTTCATATCAAGATTACGCAGATGATATCATATCAAGAGATGAATATATCAAATATAAAGCTATGTACGAACAAGAAATAGCTGTACAGCAAAATAAGATTGATACCATTACTAAGTTAAGAGATGAACAAAATATCACAGTCAATCCGTGGATAAAAAGATTATTGCAGTATGAGGATATTGAACACCTTGACAGGGAAACAATCGTAGAAATGATTTCCATGATATATGTGTACGAAAACAACACAGTAAAGATTGTTTATAATTTCTCTGATGAACTGGAAATACTTTTGAAAAATGTCCAGCAAAGTTGTGAAATAATATAATCAATCTGATTTCCATCAATCTCACTGCCGCCTGGGGTGCCGACGATACAATAGAAATTCTTAATACTCTCGATAAATATAATGTAAAAGCAACATTTTTCATGACCGGCGGCTGGGTTGACTCTTATCCAGACATGGTAAAAGAAATCTGCTCACGAGGCCATGACCTCGGAAACCACAGCCATAATCACAAACAGATGAGCAAGCTTTCCGCCTCTGAACAAAAAGACGAAATAATGTATGTAACAGACAAAGTCAAAGAACTTACAGGATATGATGTATTTCTTTTCCGTCCTCCATACGGTGACTATAATTCAACGTTGATTAACACTGTATATGGATGTAACCATTACCCTATACAATGGAACGTTGACAGCCTTGATTGGCGTGATTATGGAGTTGAAAACATAATAAAAACCGTCACCAATCACAAAGCTCTCGGTAACGGTTCTATAATTCTTATGCATAACGGTGCAAAATATACTGCCAAAGCTCTCGGCACCGTAATTGAAACACTCCAGTCACAAGGATACACCTTCATTCCAATATCAGAAATGATAATACGTGATAATTTTCACATGGATGGAACCGGAAGACAGATTGCAGATTAACCACGCTTTTTCATCCCGACATTCACAGCTGCCATAACTAGCATGCCAACTGCATTAAATGCAAGCACAAGTATTGCTGCTGTCATTCCTATTCTGTCTGCAAGAAAACCAACTATCTGCGGCGTAACTATTCCACCAAGTGCTGCTATGGCAAGAAAAAGTGACATTCCTGCCGTAGAACCTTTGATAATGCTGCCGACACTTGATACTGTTGTCGGATATATTCCGGCAAAGAAAAAGCCAAGTCCCGCAATTGCCACAGTTATTACCGGAAGGCTGTGCGTCGCTGTAAGCAAAAAGAAAAATATTGTTGTAGCAACGCAATATGCCAGAATAAGTTTATTTTTATCAACTTTTGATGATAATTTTGCCGTGAGCAGTCTTCCAAGCATTACCATAACCCATGTAACTGATACAAGATTAGTCGCATATGCACTGCTCATTATGTTCATACTCTTAAAATATGTTACAAACCAGCCATTTACACAGTTTTCAAGCCCAAGATATAAGAAAAGCAGTAATCCACAGACATAAAATACAGGACTTTTGTAAAATGGCTGTGCCATGCTACCCTCATTCTTACCCTTCTTAGACTCAACAGGCCAGTTGTAATCTATTTCCATCCATACATATAAGATAACAGACAGTGCTGAACCGGCAATTATAGTATAAGCCGGTGCACGCCATCCAAATCCGTTTCCTATATAAAGCGATGTTATAAATGGTGCAAGAAATGCTCCCGCTGCAAATGTCATATGTAAAAGGTTAAGTGCCGTCGGCTTGCCGTTTGAATTATCATTGACAACAGCATTATTGATAATGCTGACAGAACCTCGTCCGATTCCGACAAGAACAAACGCTGCATATATTACCGGCACCGGTGGAAGAAGTGTTATAACAAAAAGCATTACCGGTATTAATGCAGAAAATATTATTATAGTTGCTTTTCTTCCTATCTTTGATGCCATCGGCGGATTCACAAAGCTTGCAATAAGATTACCTATTGCAAATGCAGATAAAAATCCACCGGCAACACTGTAATTAATTCCTGCTTCTTCTATAATATAAGGAAGAATTGCACCAACTAAAAGTACCATTGCACCATTTACAAAAAATGAAAAATAGCACGGAAAAAACAATCTGAATTTTGATTTCATTTTTACCTCCAAAAATATGCATACAAAATGGCACGAAGCTAACGATTAACTTCGTGCCATTTATGCGGATGACAGGAATTGAACCTGCACGTCTGTTGACAATAGAACCTAAATCTATCGCGTCTGCCAGTTCCGCCACATCCGCAAGCGATATATATATTATCACAAACAGATTTAAACTGTCAAGTTCATCCATTCAATCACTTTATTTGTACGCATTTCCCATTTATGATTTTCTGCACATATCTTATATGCATTTTCTGCAATATGTTCCAATTCGTCGTGATTCGTCAGCAGTCTTTTAATTTTATCAGCCGCGGCATCAATATTTTCAAGATTATAAAAAATAATATTCTCTCCATCAATAAAATTATCTTTCAGATATCCGCTTGTATCCGTAACACAGACAGCACCGTTTAACATTGAATTAAACACTCTGTCGTGTGCTCCCTGTTTAAACCACGGCATTACATTTACTGATATTTTTGAGCGGCTTATCATGTCAAGACATTCCTGTGACGAAACATTTCCGGCAGTAATAATATTTTCCGGGTGACGACATTCAAGCATATCCCAGCCGGCACCAAATGTATGAACCTTTATTCCACTGTCCGCAAGCCTTGCAATCACTTCTGCCCTGAAATAAAATCTTACAGACAAATCAACAAACATTAGGTTAGGCATTATCTGTTTTAACTCATCGTCCGTAAATTGAATACCCTGATTCTTTAGTTCTTCTTCGGCTGCATCTTCAACAATCATTTCAGGGTTTTCTATAAGCTTTTTTACAAGTCCTCTGTAGAATTCCTGATAATCACTGTCAAGATGTGCTATAAACCTGTCAAAAGAATTTACAGGTGTATAATTTCCCGTAAATATAACATCAATGTCACGCTTATCTACTGGCAGAAATTTATCTGAAAGAATATCTCTTTTTTCATTAAGTTCAGTTCCGCCAAGCACAAGAAATCCGTCATCAGGTGCAAGCTGCACACCAGGAAAAAACCTTTTCATATATCTTATATGGTTCTTGTCAATGCTTATCTGCATATAATTTTCCGGACGCAGCGGCAGATATTTATGATAATACAGCGGATGGTCAACAACCATGTTATAAACGGGAATTTTCGTTTCATTCCAGAAGCTTCCGCCTTCAAATGATTCGTCATAAAGCCCGTCTTCGCCTGCAATACCATTAAAATTAAATGTGAACGCCATGAATTTTTTTGATTTATCAGCCTTATAAAAATCAAAGAGCTGTTTTGCTGATAATCCGCTTAATACAAGGTCAAACCAATATATTTCATATCCGTGTTTTTGAAATGTTTTTGACATCTCAATACTGAAATATTCCTGTGTCTCCACTCCGCCCTTAAATAAAATGACGACTTTATCCATTTTAACAGTTCCTTATTGCCTCAAATATATTATCGAGTGCGGAAACGTCAAGATCTTCTGCAAATCCGCCATCCACTTTTGATGCTGCCTCAGGATTTATCGGAAGCTTAGCAACCGCCTTAATATCATGTTGTGCAGCAATCTCATCAATATGGCTCTTTCCAAAGATTTCATGTTTCTTACCGCAGTCAGGACATTCAAAGTAAGACATATTTTCAACAATTCCAAGTACAGGAATATCCATCATATTTGCCATATTAACCGCCTTTTCCACTATCATTGAAACAAGCTCCTGCGGAGATGTAACAACAACAATTCCTGCAACAGGAAGTGACTGGAATACGGTAAGCGGAACATCACCTGTTCCCGGCGGACAGTCAACAAACATACAGTCAATATCTCCCCATTTTACATTTTCCCAGAATTCCTTTACTGCACCGGCTATTACTGGTCCTCTCCATATAACAGGATCTGTCTCGTTATCCATCAAAAGATTCATAGACATTACCTTGATTCCGCCCTTCGTAACTTCAGGATAAATAACTGTTCCTTCTTCATCACACTTTGCCTTCTCTTTAAGTCCGAATGACTTAGGAATTGATGGACCTGTTATATCGGCATCCATGATAGCAGTTTTCAGACCGTTTTTTGCCGAATTAACAGCAAGAAGCGATGTTACCATAGATTTGCCGACACCGCCTTTTCCGCTCACAACCGCAATTACTTTCTTTACTCCCGCATAGTTATCTTTATTTTTTTGCTCCTCTACTCTTTCGGCACAGTTAGAGCCGCAGCTTGAACAATCATGTGTACATTCTTCACTCATTATATATACTCCTTTTCCCTTCTCCCAAATGTTGGATGTTTCTCCCAATTATAATATATTTTGGGAGAAAATCAAACTAATCGGGAGAAAAATAATTTACATAAAAATAATTTATTATATTATTCTAACCACTTGTACCGTTTTAATTAACGGTATCAACCATAAAAAGCTGCACCTTAACGGTTTTTACCCGTCAAAGTACAGCTCTTTTCATTACACAGATTATTTCTATGGCATATTTAATCATATCTGTATATTTTTTACATTTAACTTACATCAATAAAATCATTTTTTACCTGCAAATACAGGTGTTGAAAGGTATCTGTCTCCTGAATCAGGAAGCAAAACTACAATTGTCTTTCCTTTGTTTTCAGGTCTTTTAGCAAGAATGTCAGCAGCCTTTAATGCAGCTCCCGAACTTATACCTACAAGTATACCCTCTGAAAATGCAATGTTTCTCATTTCTTCAAAAGCATCATCATTTTCAATTTTTATAATCTCATCATATACTGATGTATCAAGAGTTTTTGGAATGAATCCGGCTCCGATTCCCTGAATTTTATGAGGACCGGCTTTGCCTTCTGAAAGTACAGGGCTTGTAGCAGGCTCTACTGCTACAATTTTTACATCAGGCTTCACACTCTTTAAATATTCACCTACACCTGATATTGTTCCGCCGGTCCCTACTCCGGCAACAAATATATCCACCTTGCCTTCTGTCTGTTTCCAGATTTCAGGACCTGTTGTCTTGATATGTACCTTTGGATTTGCCATGTTATCAAACTGTGCAAGAATAACTGAACCCGGAATCTGCCCATGAAGTTCCTCAGCTTTTTCAATTGCACCCTTCATGCCCTTAAATCCATCAGTAAGTACAATTTCAGCACCGTATGCTTTTAAAATATTGCGTCTTTCTATTGTCATAGTCTCAGGAAGAGTAAGTATTGCCTTATATCCTTTTATAGCCGCAACTGATGCAATTCCAATACCTGTATTTCCTGAAGTCGGCTCTATAATTGTAGCTCCCGGCTTTAAAAGCCCTTTTTCCTCGGCATCTTCAATCATTGATAAAGCTACTCTGTCTTTTACAGAACCTGTAGGATTAAAATATTCAAGTTTTGCTATTACATTTACATCACTGATTCCAGACTTCTTCATATATCTGTGAAGAAATAAAAGTGGTGTATTTCCTATTAAATCCGTTGCACTATGATACATATTCTCCATTTTCTTACTCTTTCTCCATTTCTTAAATGTTTCTGAGATATTCCATAACTGAATATATCGCATTGGCACCGTCTGCCGCAGCAGTTACAACCTGTCTTAACTGCTTTGTGCGGACATCACCGGCTGCAAACAGGCCATTTACTGTCGTCTTTGTATCTTCCGATGCCTTTACATAATTGCTCTCGTCGAGCACGCCGAACTCTTTTAACAGTTCTGTCTGGGGAATCATTCCGACTGCTGCAAAAAGTCCGCTTATATTAAGCTTTGTTTTATTGTCAAGAATTATACCGTCAATTTTTTTATCTCCGGTGATTTCCTCAACTCTGGCATTCACTATAATTTCTACATTTTCTTTTTGTTTTAACTTCTCAAGTGTTGAAGCAGAACCTCTGAAAAATTCACGTCTGTGGACAAGGTATACCTTTTCACATATGTCAGAAAGATACATTGCATCATCAAGTGCAGTATCACCGCCGCCGATTACTGCAACTCTCTTTCCTTTATAGAAAGCACCATCACATACAGCACAAAATGACAATCCTCTGCCATAATATTTTTCTTCACCCGGTACGCCAAGTGGTCTGTTTTTACAGCCTGTGGCATATATAACCGCTTTACTTTCAAGCGTTATATCTTCATCACAGCCTATTATCCATATCCCGTCTTTTTGCCCTAAAGACAAAACCTGTGCTTCCGTGAATTCGACGCCGAGACTTTCTGCATGCTCACGGAACTTTTCACCGAGGCTGTAACCGTCAATTCCCGGAATTCCCGGATAATTGTCAACTCTGCTGCTCTCTGCTATCTGACCTGTTCCAAGATATTCTTTTTCCACAACTGCAACATTAAGATTAGCTCTTTTGGCATAGATTGCTGCGGTAATACCCGCAGGACCGCTTCCTATAATAACAACATCTAACATATAACTAATTCTTCCTTTGTCGATACATCGCCCTCAATGTGAAATGAATTAAGCACCGGCTTTTCCGGCTCCATTAATGAAAGAATCATATAACTTGCCTTGCTGTCATATGCAAGACGTTTATCTTCTTCTGAAGGTCTTGAAGGTGATTCCGGATGTGAATGCCAGTTGCCAAGCGGAACAAGACCATTTGCCCTCATATCCTTAACTGCTGCAAGCTGCTCTTTCGGGTCGAGTGAAAAATGCTCATTTGAATGGTCAATATTTGTAAGAATATATACTTTTTTAATCTCTTTATCACCGCCATTCTTAACGCCTGCAATAAGTCCGCATGCCTCTTCCGGAACGCATGACTTTGCATGTTCTAAGATAAGCTCATAATCTTTTTTTGTCATCGAAATCATAATCTGCTCCTTTATTGAACATTATTTTTTCAGTAGTTCATTGCACTTTATTTATCAGTACATTCTACCTGTTCGTAGTCGATAAGTTCTGTTATTGTAGGATGACTTCCGCATACTGCACAACCATCTGTATTTGATGGAAGTTTAATCTTGTGGAATTCCTGATTAATTGCATCGTATGTAAGAAGGTAACCTGTAAGAAGCTTGCCTACACCTGTTATGTATTTGATAGCTTCCATAGCCTGAAGACTTCCGATTACGCCTCCCATGGCACCGATTACACCAGCCTGCTTACATGTAGGAACTGCATCCTTTGGTGGTGGATTCTTGAATACACATCTGTAGCATGGTCCTTCTCCCGGAACATAAGTCATGAGCTGACCCTTGAATCTGATAATTCCGGCATGTGAAAATGGCTTCTTAGCCATAACACAGGCATCATTAATAAGGAATTTTGCAGGGAAATTATCTGTTCCGTCAATTATGAAATCATAATCCTTGATTATGTCCATGATATTTTCACTTGTAAGGAATTCTCTGTATGTATTAACTGTAACATCAGGATTCATGGCATTGATTGTCTCTTTTGCAGACTTAACCTTTGCCTTGCCGATATCAGCTGTCTGATGAATAATCTGTCTCTGAAGATTGCTTAAATCTACATCATCGGCATCAACGATTCCTATTGTACCTACACCTGCTGCTGCAAGATACATTGCAGCCGGTGCTCCGAGTCCGCCGGCACCTACGATAAGTACCTTCGCATTAAGAAGCTTTCTCTGTCCTTTGGCACCTACTTCTTTTAAAATGATATGTCTTGAATAACGTTCAATCTGTTCATCAGTCAATGCCATAGCTTCCACCTCCCATGAAGTAAAGGAATTCTACATTATCGCCATCCTTTAATACTGTGCTGTCCTTTGCTGCACTTTCAACAAATTCTTCATTAATTGAAACTGTTACATACTCCGGTGTCTCAACATTTTCCATTTCGATAAGTTCCGGTAATGTAAGTCCGTCTTTTACTTCTTTTTCTGTTCCTGATACTGTAATCTTCATATTTTCCTCATTTCCGCCTGCCGGCTTTTTATTTTATTTATTTGAGATTTTCCTCAATCCATTCTACAAGCTGTGGTTTTCTTACAGCTCCGCTCTGTCTTGCCTTCTCGCTTCCTTTGTTAAACAAAAGAAGTGTTGGCACAGACTGTACATCGTAACTTTCTGCAAGCTCTGTATCAAAATTAATATTAACCTTGTATACTGCAAGTTTTCCTTCCATATCATCTTCTACATCACCGATAACAGGTGTCATCTTTTTGCATGGAACACAGCTGTCTGAATAAAAATCAACCAGAACGGGAATATCGCTTTTTAATACCTTGCCTTCAAATTCATCCTTATTAACTCTTGCTGCCATATATACCTCAATTCCTACGGGATTCCGTATTTATTCTTCTACCTTTTTAACAATAAGGTTATATGTACCGTCTTCATTATTAACAAGTTTAAGTATCTGATGTCCTTCTTCTTTAATGCTTCTTGGTACATTCTGGACAGGTTCTCCGTCGTTCATTCTTATCGCAATAACTTCGCCGTCGTCAAGCTCATCAATAGCAACTTTTGCCTTTACAAATGTAAGTGGGCAAACTTTATCAGTTATATCAACTGTATCATCAATCTTAATTCCTTCAATTTCCATTCTCAACCTCATTCCTGGCCCTTATAAGCCGCCTGTATTTCTTTTCTGAATTCATCTTCCCCAACTCTCTGAAGAAGAAGTCTGAATCTCTCGCCCGGATTAGCATTCTTTTCAAAAAAGCCAATCGCTGCATCTGTTACTCTGAATAATGTATCTTCATCTGTTATAAGAGGAAGAATTGTCTCGCCCTTGTAAATATGATTGCCGAAAAGACCTCCGAATGAAACAATATATCCACTCTTGCCTTCCCATGCATCTGTCGGACAGGATTTTACGCATCTGCCACAGTTATTACACTTTGAATAATCAACAGTAACCTCTGTGCCTGTGCACTTGATTGCACCTGTACGGCATGCCTTTTCACATACACCGCAGTTGATACATTTATCCTTTACCCATGTAACTTCCATGCCGCCTTTGATACCTATATCATTTTCCTCTGCTTTAAGGCAGTTGTTCTGACATCCTGTAACACCAAATTTGAACTTATGCGGAAGTTCTCTTCCGAAATAATGTTCGTCAAGCTTCTTTGCAAGTGAATATGTATCTATACATCCGCTAGGACAAATCTCAGAACCCTGACAGGCTGTAACTGTACGAACTCTTGGTCCGCACACACCCGGATTAACTCCGCCTTTTGCAAGCTCTGCCCTTACTGTCTCGACATCTTCAAAATTAATGAAAGGAATTTCAACTCCCTGTCTTGATGTCATATGAACATAACCTTTTCCATATTTCTCAGCAACCTCAGCAACTGCCTTGATATTTTCTGCTGTAAGATTACCACCTACAACCTGAATTCTTAATGAAAAATAACCTTTCTGCTTCTGTCTCATGAAGCCGCCTTTTTTTAATGATGCATAATCAATGTTTGCCATAATCGTTTTCTCCTTTTAGCTTATTAGTAAACATCCTTAACAGACTCTATAGCTTGTTTGAAATCATCTATTAAATCGTCAATATCTTCAATTCCGACGCTTATTCTTATCAAATCGTCAAATACACCGGCTGTTTCTTTTTCTTCCTGTGTACTATGGACATTAAGTGTTGATTCAGGGTGAATAACAAGTGTTTTTGTATCACCTATGTTTGATACTATAAGTGGAAGCTTTAATGCATCAATTATTCCGAATGCTCTCTTCTTGTTTCCTATTCTTATTGTTATTATTCCACCGAACTTATCGCCAAACTGCTCTGTTGCTATATTATGCCATTTGCTGCCTGCAAGTCCCGGATAATTCACTTCAATATCACTATATTCTGTAGCAAAAAATTGTGCAAGTGTTTTAGCATTATCACAAACACGCTCCATTCTAAGTCCGAGTGTTTCCATTCCTATGCTGTTATAAAAAGCATTCTGTGGCGAGAGACAGGCTCCCGTATTTCTGAACAACCCGTTTCTTAACTTCGCTGTATAAGCAAATGGTCCAAATTTCTTAAAATCTTTCATGCCCGGATACTTTTCTGTATCCCACTTAAATTTACCGCCGTCGGTTATAACTCCTGAAATTGCACTGCTGTTCGCATTAATATACTTTGATGTAGAATTGACAACTATGTCTGCACCGAGGCTTAACGGCTTTACAAGATAAGCTGTCGCAACTGTATTATCCATAATGAGCGGAATATCAAAGCTGTGTGCAAGTTCTGCAAGTTTCTTTATATCGGTAACATCAAGTCTCGGATTGCCTATTGTCTCCGCAAAATAAAGTCTTGTATGTTCATTGGTTGCAGCCCTGAATTCCTCAATATTGTTATTTTCAACATATCTTGTCTTAATTCCGAAGCTTTCCAGATCCCTGAATAAATCAATGCTGCCACCATAAAGACTGGCACTTGATACAATCTCATCACCGGCACAGAGTATATTGCAGAAAGCGTTATACAATGCAGCCATTCCTGAGGCACAAGCAACACTTGCAACGCCTCCCTCAAGTGCAGTCATTCTTTTTTCAAAAGCATCAATAGTCGGATTGCTTATTCTTGTATAAGAAAATCCCGGTGCTCTGTTATTAAATATTTTTTCTAATTCCTCAGCCGATTCATGCTCAAATGCACTTGACTGGTAAACAGGTGTAAGAGTTGCACCCGTGGCTTTATCGCCTCTAAAATCTCCATGTAATAACGCTGTGTTAAATTTCATATGTGACCTCTTTTTATATTAATCCTATCAACTTAATATGATATTATCATACACTTATTTTGGCAAATGTCAACCATAAATTCATATAAATCTTATTAATTTAGTATGATATTGTTTTTTTTCAGTGTTTCTGCTACAATAACGACATTGGACACCTGCCAGTCCACTCATAAATTTTACATATTAAGGGATAATTTTATATGACTAAAAAGAAAAAGATAAGTATATTTATTTTACTTGCAGTAATACTTATTTTTATAATGTTTTTAAGTATTCTGTCAGGAAGTGTATATATAAAACCACACGATGTTTTTAATGTATTAACAGGAAACGATTCTTCCTCAGTAAATGCACTTCTTATATTTAATATTAGGTTGCCGCGTATGATTGCCGGTGTTTTTGCAGGAATGGGACTAGCCTGTGCGGGCGTGATTCTACAAAGTGTTATGAATAATTCGCTTGCAAGCCCAAATACAATCGGTGTCAATTCGGGTGCAGGATTTGCCGTAATGCTCGCACTCTTTATTTATAACGGAAGCTCATCACACTCTGCTGTCTTTGCATTTGCTGGAGCTTTAATTACGACATTTCTTGTATTTGGAATCGCTTATCTTGGCGACAATTCAAGAACAACAATAATTCTTGCCGGAATAACTATTTCTTCTTTGTTGAGTGCAGGAATCAACACAATAAAATTAATAGACAGCGACATAACAATCAATATAACAACTTTTATGATAGGAACACTCAACGGAATCACTTCAAAGGCAATCATTATTCCGTGTATCGGAATTGCCGCCGCTGTTCTTGTTTCAATATGTTTTTCACGCCACTTAAACATACTTAATCTCGGCGATGACATAGCACGTTCACTCGGATTAAATGTCGGTGTGACACGCCTTATTCTTATGACTCTTTCAAGCATTATGGCTGGCTGTGTTGTAAGCTATGCCGGACTTTTAAGCTTTGTTGGGCTTATCGTGCCTCATATAGGAAGAAAACTTTTCGGAAACGACGCACGCATATTGCTGCCGTGTTCTGCACTTCTCGGTGCGATATTCGTAATCTCATGCGACCTGCTCGGCAAAATAATCGCAGCTCCGTATGAACTCCCGGCAGGCATTATCATGTCATTTGTCGGCGGACCGTTTTTCTTATATCTTTTACTTAAAAAGAAAGGAGGACGAAGAGTTAATGCTTAGTTTTAAAAATGTTAATGTATCTTATCACAGCGATACAATATTAAAAAACATTTCACTTGATGTACCATCAGGCCGTATAACAACTATCATAGGTCCTAACGGCTGTGGAAAAACAACACTGATATCAAGCCTTAATAAAACCGCTGATTTGACAGAAGGTTCAATCGTACTTGAAGGCACCGACCTTTCAAAAATAAGTTCAAAAGAACGTGCAAAACTGATTGCATTTCTTCCGCAGATACGCCAGGTAATCCCTGCAATTCCTGTAAAAGTGCTTGTAGAACACGGAAGGTTTCCACATCTTGGATTTTCACGCCGCAAGACAAAAGAAGACACAGACATTGTAAATAAAGCGATGGATTTTACAGGTGTCACAAAATATTCCGATATGTATGTAAACACTCTTTCAGGCGGTGTAAGACAGCGTGTGTTTTTTGCCATGATACTCGCACAGGACTGCGATACAATTATTCTTGATGAACCTACAACCTACCTTGACATTGAAGGCCAGCGTAACTTTTACAACATGATTCTGTCTTTAAAAAAACGGGGAAAAACTGTGCTTCTGGTTTTGCACGATATATCAAAAGCACTTGAAATATCAGATAAAATCGTAGTTATGAACAATTCAGAAATCGTCTTTGACGGCACACCCGCAGACTGCATCGAAAGCCATATTATCGAAGACGTTTTTTCGGCATCATGCCGCCGTCTTAAAGATGAAAAAGGTGAATATTTCCTGTTTGAATAATCCCTTATGGGCACTGACTCTGTTTTTCTTCACTCATAAAATTATCGGGGCTGCCACACCGGATTGGTGTGGCAGCCCCGCATTTACCTTAATTCCAGATTTCGTCCTTAAATACAATCTTTCTGTATGTCTCGAATGTAATCCATTTATTAAAGAATTCACTGCTTATATTACCATTCTGTGCATTAAGCTCAGAAAGAAAAGCTTTCAAATCTTTCTCATCCGCAATCTTAACAGCAAAACCGCGTCCGTTGATTACAGGAACATCTGAATAACCGTACTCGTCAAGGCTTCCGATTCCGACAACCATACGGTCGCGAACCTTAACTGCAACTTTATCACGAAGAACCACAATATCAAAATCATCAGGATAACTGTAGCTTTCACCATTTACAGGAATCTCGTCACCGACTGTATATGTCTTTCCTGAAGGTCTTACCTTGTTAATTGTCATACTGTCGAGATTATAATAGAACTCCTCAAAAATATCACCATTTGCCTTATATGAACCATATACAAACGCAGCCTTTAAATCCTTGCTGTCATCAACCTTTGATGTCTCTACAACACCGCACGCAGATGTCATGTTTGTAATTCTGTCGATAAGAATAAGCTCGCCGAGTGTCTTATGTTTCTTGAACTCATCAATAACAATTTCTTCCTGAAGTGCAATATCACATACGGCAATCTCATTTTTCTTTAATACATTGGCAGCAATATACTCACCTGTATTAACATCAATCTTATACTGTATATTTTTAAGGATGGCTGGCATCTGCTTTGTTCCGAGTTTTACAATATAATCAGTTCCCGGCGTAAGCTCGTTATCATCCATCCACAGAATTGTTGCAGTAAATGACTTGCTTATAGGAAGATTGTTTCCTGCCGCAAGAACACAGCCTCTTGAAACATCAACTTCCTTATCAAGCTGGATTGTAACAGGCTGACCCATAAATGCACTCTGTGAATCCTTGTCACCGACAAGAATACTCTTAACATGTGCATGTTCTTTGCTTGGAAGTGTTACAATGTCATCACCGACTTTGATTTCACCTGATTCAATCTGACCCTGGAATCCTCTGTATGTATGGTCAGGACGGCATACTCGCTGTACAGGCATATAGAAGCCCTCTTCCTGCTTCTTTTCAGTAACATCTACATTTTCAAGATATGTAAGAAGTGCTTCACCCTTATACCAAGGAATATTGTCTGATTTCTTAGTTACATTATCGCCCTCTGTAGCTGATACAGGAATAATGTATACACTCTCAAGCGAAAGTTCTTTTGAAAGCTCATCTATCTGTGATTTAATCTCATTAAATCTGTTCTCGTCATAACCGACTAAGTCCATTTTATTTACTGCAAATACAAAATACTTAATTCCCATAAGTGCACAGATTCTTGCATGTCTTCTTGTCTGGACAAGAACACCCTGCTTTGCATCGATAAGAATTACGGCAAGGTCTGCAAATGAAGCACCGACCGCCATGTTTCTTGTATATTCCTCATGTCCCGGCGTATCGGCAACGATAAAGCTTCTGTTATCTGTTGTAAAATATCTGTATGCAACATCAATAGTAATTCCCTGTTCTCTTTCTGCCATAAGACCGTCAAGAAGAAGTGAATAATCAATAGCACCGCCGCGGCTTCCGACTTTACTGTCAAGTTCAAGTGCCTTTTCCTGGTCGGCATATAAAAGTTTTGAATCATATAAAATATGACCTATAAGAGTTGATTTTCCGTCATCAACGCTTCCGCATGTAATAAATTTTAATAAACTTCTCATCCTAGAAATAACCCTCCCTTTTTCTTCTTTCCATGCTTCCTGCCGCTTCGTTATCAATAACTCGGGTTGTTCTCTCGGAAGATACGGCTGAAAGTGTCTCATCAATAATTTCATCAAGTGTCTTTGCTGTAGATTCTACACCGCCTGTAAGAGGATAGCATCCAAGTGTACGGAATCTTACGCTCTTCATCTCTACCTTCTCGTCCGGTCTTAATTTCATTCTGTCATCATCAACCATGATAATATTGCCGTCACGGTATACAACAGGTCTTACATCTGCAAAATAAAGAGGTACAATCTCAATCTTTTCTCTCTTTATATACTGCCATATATCTGCCTCTGTCCAGTTTGAAATAGGGAAAACTCTTATGCTCTCGCCCTTGTGGATTTTTGAGTTATATAACTTCCACATTTCAGGACGCTGGTTCTTCGGATCCCATGCATGGTTTTCATTTCTGAATGAAAAAATTCTTTCCTTTGCTCTTGATTTTTCCTCATCTCTTCTACCACCACCGAAAGCCGCTGTAAAACCGTATTTGTTTAACGCCTGCTTTAAAGCCTGTGTCTTCATGATATCTGTATATGCAGAACCGTGGTCAAATGGGTTGATTCCCTGCTTTACGCCATCTTCATTGATATATTCAAGCATTTCTATGCCAAGCTTTTTAGCCTGCTCATCCCTGAACTTAATCATTTCTTTGAATTTCCATGTTGTATTTACATGTAAAAATGGAAATGGTGGTTTTTCCGGATAAAATGCCTTCATTGCAAGATGAAGCATTACCGAGCTGTCCTTTCCTATTGAGTAAAGCATTACCGGCTTTTCGCACTCAGCTGCAACTTCACGGATTATGTAAATTGCTTCTGCTTCAAGTGCATCAAGATGTGATAATTTTTCCATTACATTTTTCCTCCATTCACTTAATATTTGTTAGATTCTTTTTTATCTATAATTATTGTTTCTGTGCTTCCGTCTGTTTTATGGATATTCCAGTCAAGGAAATGGTCTCTTGATTTTACCGTCATGCTGCTTCCCATTCCTCCTATATCCGCTCCGAGATAAAGTCCTATGGCATCAAACTGACACTCCTTTATACATGAGCAGCACCCCCAGCAATCCTTAGGATACTTAATAAATGCCGTTCCATCCTCATCTTTTTTGATAAGGCTTCCGGGACAGACCTGCGTACATTTGCCGCATTTTCTGCATTTTTCTTTATCAATTATTATGCTCATAGCTCTCACCCCTTCCCACAAGCTGTCTTGTGATTATCTTTATTTCTCCGTCAACTTTCTTTGAATTGACGTATTTGAGCCATTCATCACTCTTTTCAGGGTAATCAAGATTCTCATCAAAACTGTGCCAGCGTGTCTCTTTTCTCGCTTTAAGATGCTCTATAAGTGTAAGGCATACTGTAAGTCTTTCCTTTAACTCATATGCAAACATAAGCTCATGGCAGTCATCAGCACTGACATTTTCAGCAAGTTCCTGCAATTTCTTTATCTTTTCTTTTGCAAGTTCAAGCTGTTTTTCATTGAACTGATAATGGCTTCCGATACCTCCGGCATAAGCATCCATAACCTTCTGCATGGCATCTTCAAGCTGTTCTGTCGTGTATACACAATCTTTATTATTTAAAATTCTGTTATACTCGTTTACTTTTTCATCAAAAGCTTTATCAATGCCGCATACATCATCATTTTCATTATTTGCCTTTTTATCTTCTGTTGTTTCGCTGAACTTTTGTGCATCAAGCTCTTTTACCATAGTTTCCGCAGCAATCTCACCTTCAACCATAGCACCCGTAACATACTTCTGAGGACAGCCGCCTGCCACGTCTCCCGCTGCAAAAAGATTGTGAATTGTAGTTCTTCTTTCCGTGTCAACCCAATAGCCGCTCGCTGTGTGTCCGCCTACAACATAAGGTTCCGTTCCCTCAATCTCAACATTCTGCTCACTTGGGTTCTTTCCCGATTCAATCCACTTTAATGTCTGGCTCGGTGCCATGTTCAGATATGCTTTCTTTAACGATTCATCCTGTGCTTTGCTTATTCCTTCCGTTCTCAAATAACAAGGGCCTCTTCCCTCAATATTTTCCATGACAGTTCCGTATACTCTCTGTGACGTTGTAAGACCATATTTTGTCTCGTATATCTCGCCCTTTGAATTAACCTGCTTTGCACCGACACCCTGTGCTATCGTTCCTGTCGGAGCTATCGTATCTTTACATCTGAGTGCTATAAAACGCATTTCAAATGTTGTCATCTCAGCTCCCGCATTTATTCCCATTGCGTATCCCGCTCCCGTATTAAACGGCGGATACCACATTTTGTGTCTTGAAAATCCCGGATTGTTTGGTCTGTAAAGACCTGCCGCACCGCCTGTCGCACAGAGAACTTTCTTAGCCTTTATAAGATATGCCGTTCCACTTTTTTCTCCGTTTTCTTCCGTTTCATCTATACTGAATCCGTATGCTCCGCAGATTGTATTGTTTTCAACATAAAAATCCGTGATATTTACCCTGTTAAGAATTGTGCAATCCGGAAGTGCTTTTACCGCATCTGCAAGAATCGGCTTGATATTCTCACCGTTAATTTTTATGTTTCTATTGCCTCTTGCGACATATTTGCCGTTCTCATCCTTTAAAATGACAAGTCCAAGTTTTTCCATCTTTTCCGTGACACGGTTAAGTCCCTCAGACATTGTAAGAAGCAAATCCTCTCTTACAATTCCGTCTGCGTCTTTCTTTGCGTAATCAACATAATCTTCAGGCTTTCTGCCATCAACGATGTATGCGTTGATTGCATTTACTCCAGCTGCAAGACAGCCGCTTCTTTTTATATTGGCTTTCTCTGCGATAAGCACCGAATATCCCGATTTTTCTGCAATCGTCAACGCAGCATAACAGCCTGCTGTTCCGCCGCCGATGATAAGTATGTCTGTATTAAGTGTCTCTCTTTTTTTAATCTGCATAACACATTTCTCCAATCCCTAGATATAGAATACGTCATCTTCCTGCATTTCTTTATTTTCACACAAATATGCTTTCGTATCGTCCATTACATAGATTCTGTATATTAAAAGATTAACTTTTTCGCCAATCTCAAGTGAATCTTTCTCAAGCGACCACTCGCCTGTTATTTTTATTCCATGGACATCAATCGTAACGTCAAGCCTGTTGCCACGGAAAACAACGTCCTCGACAATTCCTGTCTCTGCCGCACTCATGTATCTGTCGAGCTTTCCAAACTTTGAAATTTTGACAAACTCAGGTCTTATAACCGCCTTGTCTGCTCCCTCTATCTTGTCAAAGCCGTTCAATGTATCATAATTATGTACTTCTGACGGCCTTCCGATAAATTGTGCAACAAATGGTGTATCAGGTGATTTGTAAATCTGTGACGGCGTTCCCATCTGCTCGATTTTACCGTGGTTCGTAATGATAATCTCATCGGCAACCTCAACGGCTTCGTCCTGGTCGTGCGTTACAAATATACTCGTAATTCCAAGCTGTGTAACCATGCTTCTAAGCCACAGTCTCAATTCAGAACGAACCTTTGCATCAATGGCGGCAAATGGTTCATCAAGCAGAAGCACCTGCGGATTCGGAGCTAATGCTCTTGCGAAAGCAACTCTTTGTCTCTGTCCGCCTGAAAGCTGGTTCGGATACCTTTTTTCCATTCCCGAAAGCCCTGTTATCTCAAGAAGTTTCATAACACGTTCTTTTATTTCGGCTTTCGGAACCTTCTGTAATTCAAGTCCAAATGCCACATTATCGTATACCGTCATATATCTGAATAATGCGTAACTTTGAAATACAAAGCCGATTCCTCTCTTTGATGCAGGAATATCATTAACACGTTTTCCGTCTATAAAAATATCTCCCGCATTAGGAGTCTCAAGCCCTGCAATCATTCTAAGAAGCGTTGTCTTTCCGCTTCCCGATGGTCCGAGAAGTGCGACAAGCTTACCTTTTTCAATTCCGAAACTCACATTGTCAGAAGCCCTGAAATCGCCATATTGTTTATAAATATTTTTCATTTCAACATACATATTTCACACCACTCTCAAGAAGCTGCCTGCTCCTGACCTTTCTTTTTCGCCCTGTATTCAAGTATATTTCTAAGCACAAGCACAACAACCGCAATAATAACAAGTATTGAAGATGCTACAAATGCCGCCGTAATCGAGTTTTCCGTTCCAGACATATACAATGCGTCTATTTCAAGAGGAAGTGTAAATGTCTCGCCTCTCGTCTTTGATAATGCATTTACCGCACCAAACTCGCCGAGTGCTCTCGATGTACAAAGAATAATTCCATATATTAAAGCCCATTTTATCTGAGGAAACGTAATCTTAAAAAAGATTTTAAATCCGCCCGCTCCCATAAGAGCCGCCGCTTCCTCCTCGTCTTTTCCCTGTGCGTTAAGCACCGGAATAATCTCTCTTGATACAAACGGAAATGTTACAAATATTGTCGCAAGCACAACTCCGGGAATTGCAAATGCGATTCTTACATTCGCTCCGAATACCGAATTAAACCATCTTATAACAGGATAAAACCAGCCGAGACGCCCGAATGTCATAAGAAACGCAAGTCCAACGATAACGGGTGATATTGAGAACGGAATATCAATAAGTGTCGCAAGCACCTGTTTTCCCTTAAATGAAAACTTTGTCGTAACCCATGCCGCACACAATCCAAAAAATGTATTGATAACAACCGCAATAACAGTTGCAAACAAAGTAACCTTCAAAGCACTGACAACATATTTTGACGATACCGATTTAAAATAAAATCCAAGTCCCTGCTTGAGCGAGCTGGATACAATACAAAACAGCGGCATTACAAGCATAAAAAATACAAATAAAACGCTTATTGTTATAAGAACATATTTAGTTATCTTTTTTCTTTTTTCAAATTTTTCCTGTTCATTCATAACTTTTCCCATCCTGTTTTTATCATCCGCCATTTTAACATTGTATGATTATATATTATTGGTTCTTTTTGCCTGCTTCATCTGGATAACATTTATCGCAAATAAAAGAAGAAATGATATTACAAGCATCACAAGTGCTATAGCTGTTGCCGACGCATAATCAATATAACTTAACTTCTGCATTATTACATACGATACAACCTGTGTATGCTCTTTGGCACTGTTGCCCGAAATGTAAATAACGCTTCCATACTCACCGATTCCCCTTGCAAATGCAAGCCCAAAACCTGTAAGTATCGCAGGTCTCAACTCGGGAAGTATTACCTTAAAAAATGTCTTTGACGGCGACGCACCAAGTATGTAAGCTGCTTCCTCATACTGTCCGTCAAGTTTTTCAAGCACCGGCTGCACATTTCTTACTACAAACGGAATTCCGATAAATATAAGTGCAACTATAATTCCAAGATGTGTGTAACTTACCTTAATTCCTATTGCGGCAAGCGGTTTTCCAAGTATTCCCGTATCCGAATACATCTTTGAGAGCGTTATGCCCGCAACTGCTGTCGGAAGTGCAAAAGGAAGCTCTATAAATCCGTCAAGAATACGCTTTCCCGGAAAGTCATATTTTACAAGTGTCCATGCAAGAATTACTCCAAATATTACATTTATCACCGCCGCTATAAATGAACAGACAATACTCGTCGTAAATGCGTAAACTACATTCTGCTTTGTAATCAGTTTTATAAATTCCGACGGTGACAGCTTCAGCGAATATACCATAACCGATGCAAGCGGAATCAATACAATAAGTGAAAGCATCGTCACCGTAATTCCCATTGTAAGCTTAAAGCCCGGAATCACTCTGGTTTTCTTTGCTTTTTTTAATTTTACGGTTTCTTCCATACTTATTTTTCCTTTCCGCTTTTATTTCTGTATATATATAAATATAATTTCCGCACAACTTCATACCCTATATAAATACAACTTCATATCTGCACTTAGTTACACAGCTTGTCAAACAATGCACCGTCATCAAAATACTGTTTATACGCATTGTCCCAGCCGCCGAAATCATTAATTGTTGTACATTTTACATTCAGATTAAATTTATCCGAATATTCATTAAGGATTTTTTCATCACTTGGGCGATATCCGTAATCAGCCACAAGTCTCTGGGCATTTTCCGAATACAGATAAGAAAGATATTCTCCTGCTGCCTGCCCTGATTTATTAACTTTTACATTATCATCAACAACCGCAACGCTCGGCTGTGCAAGAATACTTACTGACGGCGTTACAATCTCATATTGCCCCGGATAATTGGCGACTGTCATCATTGCTTCATTTTCCCATGCAATAAGAACATCGCCTTTCTGATTCTCAACGAATGTTGTCGCTGAACCTCTCGCTCCCGAATCAAGAACTGATACATTAGCATACAATTTTTTGATAAATTCATTCTGCTTAGCTGTATCCGTATATTTCTCCCTGGCATAACTTAATGCCGCAAGAAAATTCCAACATGCACCGCCGCTGCTTTTCGGGTCCGGCGTTATAACTTCAACACCGTCTTTAATCAAATCATCCCAGTCTTTTATATTTTTCTCATTTCCTTTTCTTACAAGAAAGACCATTGTTGAAGTGTATGGTGCGGAATCATTGTCATATTCCTGCTTCCAGCCGCTGTCAACAAGTCCGGTTTTTTCAATAAGTGAAATATCATGTTCAAGTGCAAGTGTGACAACATCTGCATTACAGCCTTCAACAACTGACCTTGCCTGACTCCCGGAACCGGCATGTGACTGTATTACATTCACCGGCTCACCATATTTTTCTTCATAATAGCTTTTGAAAATCTCATTATAGCTTTCATAGAATTCCCTTGTGGCATCATATGAAACATTGGTGATTGTCATTATATTCGATTTTTCACGGCCGCATCCCGCAAGCCCCGTAAAAACACATGCAGCTAACAAAACTGCCTGCATTTTATATATTTTTTTCATATGGTTTACCACCTATTCCTACAGCTTAAAATTCAAATAATGATGTCGATAAATATCTTTCTCCCGTATCAGGAAGGAGAACAACTATATTCTTTCCTGCATTTTCAGGCTTTCGTGCCTCCTTTAAGGCTGCACAAAGAACTGCTCCCGAAGATATTCCAACAAGCAGGCCTTCTGACTTTGCAACCTGTCTCGTCGTCTCAAACGCCTCGTTACTTCCTATAGTTACAATCTCATCAACTATACTTGTATCCATAACCTCAGGTATGAATCCGGCTCCTATACCCTGTATCTTGTGAGGACCAGCACTACCACCGGAAAGAACCGGTGAACCCGAAGGCTCCACGGCAACTATTTTTGCATTAATTCCAGCTTCTTTAAGACCTTTTGCAGTTCCCGTTATAGTTCCGCCTGTTCCAACTGATGCAATGAATATATCAACCTTTCCGTCTGTCGCTTCTGCGATTTCCTTTGCTGTTGTAACCCTGTGAATCTCAGGATTGGAAGGATTGTCAAACTGCTGTGGAATAAATGCGTTGCCGTATTCTTCCTTTAACTGTTCAGCCTTTGCTATTGCACCTTTCATTCCGAGTCTTCCCTGTGTGAGAACAACTTCTGCTCCAAGTGCCGTTACAATCTTTCTTCTCTCTACACTCATAGTGTCAGGCATAGTAAGAATAAGCTTTAATTTCTTTGCGGCACACACACCAGCAAGTCCTATTCCCGTATTGCCGCTTGTAGGCTCTATAATAACCGTATCTTTATTAATCTTTCCCTGTTTGATTCCGTCTTCAATCATCGCATATGCAACTCTGTCTTTCACGCTGCCAAGCGGATTGAAATATTCAAGCTTCGCTATTATGTTTGCACTAACATTATTGTCCTCTTGAAAGTTACATAACTGCAACATCGGAGTACGTCCAATAAGCTCTGTTATCTGTTTTGCTATCTCTGCCATAATAACCCTCTTTTCTTTTTAAGTTCTGCAACTTTTATCATAATACACTACTATTCATATCGTTTCAATAGGATTTAAGAATTTATTTAAAATTTTTTCCAGTTCTTCATCATCCGGAATGTTTCTCCGGCTGTATGTAAGCTCTGCCATATATGAAAGAAAACGTGCCCTTAGTACATCATTGCTTATCTTTTGTTTAGCGTAAGGACGCAATTTTTCAAGATAATCAAGTATTTCTTCTATATTGTCAGGCAGAATATTGTCAATTTCTCCGGCAAGAAGTGTTGTGATTCTTGGGCTTGCACCACTTGACGATATTCCTATTTCCAGCTTTCCGCGGCTTACAACCGACGGGAATATAAAATCACATTTATCTTTTACATCAACTACATTAATAAGTATTCCTTTATCGTTACAAAGACTTGTTATATGCTCATCAAGTTCTTCATCACCTGCCGCTGCAATAACAAAACGCACACCTTCTACGTCGCTGTCCTCAAACTCTCTTTCTTCCCACTCAACACCTTTAATATTTTTAATTCTCTCATCAACCTTTTTGGCAACAACCTTTATCTTAGGTCCATAATCCAGTATTCTCTTCACCTTGTGAAGTGCAACCTTTCCGCCGCCAACAATAAGTACCGAAACATCCTTTAATTCTACATAAAATGGAAAATATGCCATAATTGTCCACCCTCCTCTAATACAAAATATCCGCAAGTTTCTGATAAGCCTCACCCCAACGCTCATTAGGCTTAAAATTGTAAAGACTCTTATCAAGCACATAATATCTGTTATTTTTTACTGCTGTGAGACTGTTCCATACAGGATTGCTCTTTAAAAGTGTGTCAACATTCTTTAATGCCGCCTCAGTATTAGTTCCCTGAATTATCACAAAAATAAAATCGGGGTCTTCCTTTACAATAGCCTCGAGACTCAGATCATCAAGCAAAGAACTGTCGCTGTCGGCAATATTTACACATCCCAAATCTTTTAAAATCTCGCCGCTTACAATTCCATCGCTGCCCTTCGCCTTGATATTTTTGGAAGCTGCACGAAGAAGCAATATCTTAGGATTGCTGCCGTCAATCTGTTTTTTTGCATTTTCAACTTCTGTCCGCACAGAAACACCATTTTTTTCATATAAATCCTTGCGTCCCGTTATATCTGTGCATATATCAAGCATTGCTATATAGTCTTCATAATTATTAACATCAAAATATGCAACTGTAATTCCTGCATTCTCCAATGTTGCAATCATTTCGACATCAGGCTTTGTATTGGCACTGGCAATAACAAAATCAGGCTGTGAAGCTATAAGAAGCTCTACATTCGGTTCAAGTATCGCCCCAAGCTTGACAACAGAATCGTCGAGTCCCAAATCAAGGCTGTCCCACGCATCATTAACCGAAGCCACAAGCTTTCCGCCCGCAAGAAGCCACACATCAGAAAAACTTCCGAGAAGTGATGCTGTTCTATCTGCCGATTTTACGGTAACACTTCTGCCAAGTGCATCTGTAAATGTAACACCGTCCTGCACATCAGCATTGGCATTATCAGAATTTTTCACTCCGCATCCTGCAAGTGCAAATATTGAAATTAATGTTGTAATAATTAGTACGTCTGCAATTAATTTTTTAACTGTCTTCTTCATATTCTACCTTTCCTACCGTATTACTATGTTTTATTTTTCATAGCGTACTATAATTTCATATAAAATGCAACAAAAATATGCTACAATTGTTTGAGGTTTTTTATTGAAAATATGGAAACGGAGGATAATTATGTATTCAAATTATTTTACTGAAATAATACCCTATGCCGGATATGATATAAAACAGATTGCATGGCACGAATGTATGGCATGCGGCAACGGACACATAGGCGTTCTCACATCTGGTGCCCCCAAAAACGACAGCTTTATTTTTCAGAATACTGAATTTGTAATGCCATCAGACGAGCCAAGATGTGTTCCCGCAGAAGTAACAGAACAGCTTGACGAAGCAAGACAATCTGTAATAAATATGGACGACACATGGAATATACATAACAGAAAAAGAACCAATATGTACTGTTATCATCCGGGACACCAGTTAAGAATATCTTTAAAAAATGCCTCAGATATTACAGACTTTGTGCGTTCTACAGATTATGAAACATCTGAGCTGGTTTCATCGTATAACATGTCAGAATACAATACGTATGCAAATCATATAAAAAAACGTACCTTCACATCATCTGTTGACGATGTAATAATCACAGAAATATCAGGTAACAGTTTCACTGTTGACATATCAATTGATGATTTTGAATCAATGCACAAATTTGGCAGACAAAAAAGCGGTGACGCACCCGAATTAAATATGAAATATACGCGGTTTGCAACTGATGGATTAATCGGCTTTTGTGCATTGTATCCGCAATACGAAGAAAGTGAATTAAAAAATGGAGGATTTGCAGGCGTAACACGCATTATCCCTTATGACGGAACAACTTCCCTATCTTTTACGGACACTGATATGCGTGCAAAATCATGCCTTGACCCCAAAAATCCCATCATAACATTTTCGGGCAAAAAACTTGTTCTTATAACATACCTTGACTGGACTTATAAACAGCCTGATAAAATAACCGCAGATTTTTTCACAATTCCACTTGTCTCACAGTGTATAAATAAAATTAACAAAACATTAATAAAATACGCTGACGCAAGTTCTTTATTTTCATATGAAGCTGCACTAAAGCCTCATATAGAAAAATACAGCAGTATTTTTAACAATGTCAGCCTGAAACTTAACAACACCGATAAAGCTCTCAGCAACGAAGAATTATTACAAAAGCAGAAAAAAACTGATTACATACTGCCTGAACTTCTGAAACGTGTATACAACCATGGCAGATATGCAATGTATTCCTGTGCCGGACATACTGCACCTCGTCTTTCGGGGCTTTGGACAGGCGAATGGAATATGCTGTGGAGAAGTGCCTACACAATGGACGCCAATGTAAATATTCAGGTATCAGGCATGAACACATGCGGAATGTGTGATGCAGGCAAAGGTTACATCTGGTTTGTGCTAAAACAGATTCCCGACTGGGAAATCAATGCCAAAGCCGTTTACGGCATGAAAAACGCTGTCCTCACCCACGTAAATACCGACGGTCACCGTGCAATGATGGTTGAATATGACATCAATTATCCATTTCAGTACTGGAATGCTGGAGCAAGCTGGATGATTATTCCGATTTATGAATTCATGCAAGTCTATGGCAACGTCACAATCACAACACACGATGAAAATATAATACGTATATATAATAAAAACATTTTCCGCATTAAAGAAGACATTCTTCTTCCTTTACTTGCAAAAACATTCAACTTCTGGGAACAGCTTTGTACTCCCGAATATTTTACAGATTCAAACGGAAATGCCCGCTTTGTAAAGGGAAAAACATCCTTGGAACCAGATGAAAAATACCTTATAATACCATCGTTTTCACCCGAAAACAAACCGCTCGGTTATAAAAGTGCAATCACTGCCAATGCGGCTATGGATATAGCTGCTGCCGTTGATTCTCTTAATATGTACAAAAATATACTCTCAGACATAAAGCCTAATGGTTATCAGAAAACCCTTGAAAAAATCACACATCTGATATCGTGCCTGCCTGTATATATGTTTGATAAAAGCGGTGCAATAAAAGAATGGTCCATGAACGAATACAAAGAAAATAATGCCCACCGCCACATAAGCCATCTTTATTGTGCATGGCCATCATCAGAAACACAGCACAATCACGCACTTGCATCCGCATGCCGTCAGGCAATAATTAACCGTAACCGCGAAAACACGGGAAAAGACGACACCGCATCACACGGCTGGATTCACAAAGCTCTCGTAGAAGCCCGCCTCAAAAACCCGGAAGCTGTATATAATACGCTTTTGCTGCTTTTTAAAAGCGACATATTTTACAACACATTTTTTACAGACCATAATACAGACCGCTCAAAAGGCGTATTCTGCACAGACACTCTTCTCGGAATAGTCGGCATCATAAACGAAATGCTGGTGTACTCTGACGAATGTACGGTCGAACTGCTCCCTGCATTAAACACAGGTCTTATTAACGGCGAAATATGCGGTCTTCTCACAAAATGTGGCATAAAAATAAACCGCCTGTCATGGGATAATAACAAGCGGTCTGTATACATAGATATATCTGCATTACGTGATACATCATTCAATCTTATATATGATAATGAATCAATACACCTTGATATGAAATCTGGCGAACAGACATTACATAAATTCTTTCATTGATGTATACACATGGAAACCTTTATCAGTCAGATACTTTTCAACTTCAAAGCTGTCTTCTGTTCTGAATACAATAACAGGCTCCTGGTTATGGCTTACAAATGTAAAAATGCAGTCCAGATTAGTACGTGCATTTTTAAGTTCCTTTAAAAAATCAGACATATTTGTAAATCTTTCCTGGAGTCTGACTGCTATTACGAATCTTTCAAGTACAGTATATCCCTTTGAAGAAAGCACATCATTACATCTGTCAGGGTCGTCCACTATCATATGAAACACACCAAAATCCGTAGCATCATATGTTGACAGTCCATAACATTCAATATTATTTTCCTTTAAAATTTCAACAACATTAAATAAGTTACCCGGATTGTTGGAAACAAGTACCGATAATTGCTTAATCACAGATTAGCCCTCCTTTAATTTTAAATACAATTATTGTATTGTACCACCTCTGTATGACATAAGCAATGTTTTAATTATTTTATTCTCTCAAGCACACCCAAATCCATCTCACACACTGTATCGCAAAGCACCTCTATATCCTCCGCACTGTGATTCGCCATAATTATCGTCCTGCCCTCATCTGCAAGTTTTTTAAACAACTCTCTCATCTCTGCAACACCATGTTTATCAAGACCGTTCATAGGTTCGTCAAGCAGAAGCAGCTCGGGATTTTCCATAAGTGCCTGTGCAAGACCGAGACGCTGTCTCATTCCAAGCGAATATCTTCCGACATGTTTTTTACTGTCTGGGTCAAGCCCAACCATTTTAATCGCATCACGAATCTGCTCTTTTCCAATCTTCCTGTTTATGCCTGCAAGAAATCTCAGATTATTATATCCGCTGTAATTATATAAAAATCCCGGTGTCTCAATAATCGCACCGATATTGTCAGGCACATCAATATCCTTGCCAATCTGTTTTCCGTTTACAATTATTTTTCCCTCTGTAACCGGGACAAAGCCGCATATACACTTCATAAGCACTGTTTTTCCTGAACCGTTTCTTCCGATAAGTCCATGTATCTTTCCCTTTTCGAATGATACATTTATATCATTAAGCACCGTCGCCTGTCCGAAACGCTTAGTAACATGTTCAACTGTAATTATATTTTCCATATATCTGCCCCTTTACACCTCGTCTGATGAATTAATACTTGTTTTTCTTCCTGCCGCAACTGCGATTACGCTGAGAACCACTATCATAACTATATATAGTGTCAGCACATATACAATTCCGGGATATTCCGTCATTCCGCCAATATCAATATTATTAAGTGAATTCCAGCTCATTGGCGATACTCTTGTAATCATTGACTTTCCGTCAGCGACCGCCGTAAATATAATAAAAAATGACGCCACACATACACCTATAAATTTCGTTCCCGTTATTATATTAAACACATAAATAATCAATCCTGTAAGGACAAAACTAAGCCACATCAAAAGTGTCGAAAAAAACATTGCCTGAACCGGCGTAAAATACTTTATAACAATTCCAAGCACTTTAACAGTATCCGTAGCATGCCCAAGCACAGTCTGAACCGTGCTTGTTCCTGCAAGTCCAAGCACATTCCCCCATGTATTATCCCACTTGATATGTCCGATATTTAATACAATTGTTGACATCATAAGAACAAACATATAAAAAAACGAACCTGCAAATATGTATAAAACCTGCCCGATTCCCCATGTCGTCCTGTCAGTCCTTAACATAACATACATCTGATTGGAATCGACAAAAGGTGCATCACAAAAAATAAACACAAGCGGTATCATAAATTCAATCTTCATATATCTGAAAATAAACAAAAACGGAAATATCCACGGACTCATAGGTTCACCGACATAACTGCATATGTCCCATAGTCCTCTTGTATACAGATGAACCGACAATATTGAAAGAATTATAAGCATCCATATCCGTCGGTTGCCGCCCCATTTACGTACATTCTGCCAGCATATTCTTAACGCTTTCATCAATATCTCACCTGCCCCGTAACAGCATCTATAACCATAACTTTGGCACTTTCATTATATTCCTTATCACCGGTAACCATCTTCTTCGTTATATCAAAATCACACACCCAGCATGGTATTATCATCATCTTTTTCTCCTGCTGGCTGTAATACGATATATAACCTAATTCAATCGAAGTCATATTACCTTCTTCTGTAAGTCCGATTGTGTAATAATTACTTTCCTTTATCCTCTTTAATACATCATCCACGCTTTTTAGCGGCTCTGTAATCTCCTCCCTGCTTTCGATATTATATATTCTATAACAGTTAATCCAATATACTTCATCTCTTCCAACTACAAATTCTAATCTTGTCCCATTAACATCGCCTGATGTCAGATGCTTATACATATTTGTAAGATATGCACCATCAAGCTCAAGTTGATATGATATAAAATATGCCTCATCATCACTAGTCCATACAACCGGCTCTCCGCCTTCTCTATAACGTCTTGCTTCCTTACTCGGATAATATATCTGAGCATCTTCACCTATTTCATTCATTCTGGCTGTCGCATTCTCTGCATCTATCGCAACTGTCTTGTATAGCTTTGCATTTAGTCCTAATATGTCCAGTATTTTTTCAGTAACCTTCAAAGCATCATTTAAAGGAAATCCATCAAGTTCCGTAAGCGGAAAGACTTCATCCATATTCTTTATAAATCCATCACTTCTCTGACCATGAACATAATTACTGTAACTTTTCTTTTTTGCTTTTAATGTTGTATATGTTATTCCTATGTTATTGGACACAAACCTTTTATCTTCTGTCTCTTCTTCATAATTAAGATACTCTTTTAACCTATTAGCCCTATCCTCATCGATACCATTCAGTTGTGCAGTATATTTATACCACTTTGACGGATTTGATATACTTAATGTTGCATCTGCCGATGTTACTCCGTTAAGTTTTCCTGTAATCTTTGTCATATCTTCGCTTATACTTACTTCCTCTGTTGCTTCCTGAGTACCGATGTTCTGTCTCTCCCAACTGTAGCTTTTTCCGTCAGGATATAAAGAACAGCCGCTTACCATAAGCATAACCGCCGCTGCTGCCGCTGCACCGATCCTTTTAAAATTATATTTTTTCATAAACCCCTTTAACTCCCTTCTTGATTTTATCTAGATTCCTTCTTTTTTCATTCTTCTGTCCATACACCAATAGCATAATAATCCAAGAATAATAAGATACCCTGTTATCGTCATCAGCCCGAACAAACGGTCAAGTTTAAAATTACGCACATATAAATAATCGCTAGCCATCAGTCTGTCCAGCACCAAATACTTTGGAAAAAGATATCTAAACGTCTCTGCAACAGAATATATAAGCAACGGTGAGGCAATTGCCACGAATCTGTTCGGTATAATTATTGATATAAGAAGTCCTCCAAGAACATATACCGCAAATGCTGCTCCGACAGTAATTATCCTTATTGATGTATTAATAAACGGATTTACCGCCACCGCATCAAAATATGTTGTACCATAATAATACCAAAGATATTTTGCATATATATATCCTTTATCAGCAATCATTTCGTATACAATATATACTGTAAGTCCCAGCATCGTTGTTATCCATGAACCTAATATACATGTAATTATCTTACCTTTTATATAACTGTCCCTGCTGCTTCTTATCGTAACATACGGTATTCTTCCCGAGCACCAGTCGTCAGCAAAACTTAACGATACTGGTAATGCCGCCGCAAATATAAGCAATTTATTAAAATTACTAGACGACACTAACATTTCAAATCCATTCATAACATTATTAACCTGTTTTTCATAATGAACCATAATTCCTACTATAAGAATGATAAGAATTCCGACAGGTATTTTCCAGCTTAACACCGAATGTAAGTATTCTTCGTAAATTACTCCGATAAGTTTATGTTTTTTCCCCAATTTGTTCTTTTTTTGCATTATTTTTATCTCCTCCTTCCGTTATATTTGCAAATTTTTACTACACCTCACTTTTCTTTGCATATTACCAATATAGATTGCCACTATTTTTATGTAAATACTATCTGACAATCTTTTCCTGAACGTCAATTTTAACGACACGAACGTCAATTTTTTGCGTTGACTGCCCTGCATTATTGGTTTATTATATAAATAAAATATCATGTGGTACGAAAGAGGGTTGATGATATATGAACATATTAATCGTTGAAGATAATGATATACAGTTACAAAGCCTTTATAAGATTTTAAGTGAAAAATATACAGAAGATTCATTCACATATATGCTGGCAGATAATTACGATGAAGCAATCTGTATCATCAATACTAACAATATTGACATCTTTATATTAGACATTGCTTTAGGTGACAATCCGAACGGCGGTATTGACATTGCACGTTTTATAAGATTTAAAAAAAATATGCCTTACACTCCTATAATTTTCATAACATCCATTGCGACGCAGATTACTACTGCACTCAACGAATTGCATTGCTGCAGTTATATTTACAAACCATACAAACCAGACGATGTATATTCTGCTTTTAATTTCTGTATTCATAAAGATATTGAAAAATCGTCATATATAACATTACAGGATATTAATTCAATCAGCCTGAAAATTAATTTCAGCGATATTTATTTTATAGAAGCAGACTCGCACATCCTTATTTTTTATACAAAAAGCGGCAGATTTCTGATACGCAATAAATCCATGGATTCAGTAGAACAAAATCTTCCGGATGAATTTGTCCGCTGTCACAGAAAATATATAGTTTGCGTTGCGTATGTCACTAACTATGACAAAACCAACCGAATGATAACGATATCGACAGTAATAAATAATAAGCCACAAAATTTCCACATCGGTATTGGCAAAAAATATAAAGATGAATTTGAAGAAAGGTATTAAAAAATGCAGAATTTAGCAATTAATTTTTTGGTCAATATATTAATTTTTATATCTGAATATGCCATAACACTGCTTATAATGCAGTCACTGCTCAATGTAAAGCTTACATTCAACTGCAAAAACATAAGCATTATCATTCTGGCAATCCTTATCATGTCAACGACAGACTTTTTCCTGCATGACTATTTCTTCTGTTCTATATTAATTCAGATTGAATTAATCATATCGACTGCTTTTATTTTTAAACCGAAATTTCAGGATTTAATTTTCAGTTTTTTTCTTGAAGTTATATTTGTAATCGCATACCAGCTTATTGTTGTTGCTGTTCTTAATCTGTTTCCTATAAAACCCTTTGGCAGTTTTTATCAGATAACAGGGAATCTTTTGTCAATTTTATTTATTATTATATCATCACGTTTTATACCATTTCATAAAATACTGCGTGCAATAACCAGCCGCTCAATCCTTCCAAAATTCATAATTTTTGAAGGCTTCCTTCTTATGGATATAATTATTGTATTTGCCACTATTGACATTCACAATTTTATTGAATCATTAATATCATTTATAATCGCCGCCGTAATTATTTTATGTGTCAATTACGTATTATTTTTAACTGAATATCAATATAAAAAATACGAAAATGAACTGAAAGCATATAAAGAATATCTGCCGATTGTAGACGAACTGATAATGCAGATACGAAGCAAACAACATAACTTCGACAATCAGCTCCAGACATTTGAAAACATGCCTTTGATACACAAAGATTATGATTCACTCGCATCTGCAATTAAGACATACACCAACACGGTATACGCAGAAAACAGGCTTGACCCTATTATAAAATGTAACATGAAACTTGTCGCCGGATTTCTCATAAGCAAAAAAAATCAGGCAGCCTCACAGAATAAACAACTTAACGTAACGCTTGCCGACGATTTCATTTATTCTGCACTCCCTGAATATAAACTCATTACCGTACTCGGCATACTTATTGATAATGCCGTTGAAGCCACTCCGGTCGAAAATACTATTTTTCTCGACATTGCATCACAAAACAACCAATGTTACATAAAAATAGGCAATCCCGGACCGATGATTACATCTGATTTTCTGCATAATATATTTCTGCCCGGTTATACAACCAAACATGCAAAAAATACAGGTCACGGACTTGGACTGCCTTCATTAAAATCGATTGTAAATAATAATAACGGAAATATTACTTTAAGCAACGAAAAAATCAATAATATCAACTATATCATCTTTGAAGTTACTGTCTGATATTATATTTTTTCTCAGTTTTTTCACGGCGTATATCCATCACTAATAAGCTGCCATTTCCCATTTTCATCTGTTTTTTGGAATATCCATTTCCAGTCATTATATGTTGTATTTCTGTTCATTTTACCTATTTTTTTGTTTCCGGTAATAATTTTTGTATGCAATGTTATTTTACTGTCGGACGCAGTCTTATAATTTTCCCCACCTGTCTGCGTATACCACATATCTGATATGCTGCATCCGGCATAAGATTTTTCAAAAATACTTTTAAGCTCACTCATTGCATCTTTAACTTCAAGTGATGTAAAAGGAGCCGAACCATTAACTATTCGTCCCTCTTCAATACATACACCGCCTTTGGGTGTATTAACAATATTTTGTATAATAAATACTATAATTACAGCAATTATTAATCCACTCACTGCTATCACTATTTTTCTTTGTTTTTTCATTTTACACCCCCGCTTTTTCTGCTATTTTCTTATAATATTGGAGATTTTATTAAAAATAATATTTTAAGACTTCTTTTAGATATTCTCTCCTATGTAAAGCTTATATTCTAATCTCTTTGCAAACTCAGCAATAACAAAGCCACATAATCAAAGAGCATACCATCCTAAAAGCAACTTGACTCTGTCATTAATTGTTCCATGAATTTTGTCACTGGATTTCTCATAAACAAAAAATTAGACTGCATCACAAAACAACCAATGTTACATAAAATATCAACTATATCATCTTTGAAGTCACTGTCTGATATTATATTTTTTCTCAAATTCTTCTTCAGGTACCGGGCGTGAAAAATAATATCCCTGAAACATCCTGCAGCCCATCTGTATAAGCATTGTAAGCTGCTGGGATGTTTCAACACCCTCTGTTATAACTTCCATTCCGAGTTTCTGTGCAAGGAAAATAATACTTTCAAGAATATCCTGGCCTTTCAACTCATTCTCCGTGGCATTTAAAAATCCCATATCAATCTTTAAAATATCAGCACTTATATCTTTAAGCATATTAAGAGAAGAATATCCGCTTCCAAAATCATCAATTTCAATCTTAAAGCCATAATCCTGAAGGCATTTTATAATTTTAATATTTCTCTCAAAATTATCCATAATAGTTGTTTCAGTTATTTCAAGCTTTAACTTTTCCGGATTAATTCCATTTCTTTCAACAATATCTACAAATGTTTCATAAACATCAACAAGATAAAAATCTTTTGTAGATATATTAACAGATATATGATACTGTTCTTTTCCCAGTTCTTTCCACTCTTTTAATTTAGCTGCCGCTTTTTCCCACATATATTTGTCAATTTTGTAGATAAGTCCTGCCTTTTCAAGCACATCAACAAATACTGCCGGAGATAACAGGCCTTTTACAGGATGTCTCCATCTCACCAATGCTTCAGCACCTCTGGCAATTCCCTTAAAATCAACCTGCGGCTGAAGATACATAACAAATTCTTCATTATTTAACGCACGCTCAAATTCACCGATAATACGTCTCTCTTCAATTGAATTTTCAAGCATTGCATTATTATAATATGCTATATAACTGTGATAATCATTTTTAATTGTATCGCCTGCAATATTAGCCTTATCGCACATTATACTGACAGGCTCATCCAAATTTTCAATATCATAAACACCTATAAATACATGCATTCTGAATGCATTATTATCAAACTGTTTTTGAAATTCATTCAGTCTGCTTATAATCGCTTTTTCATTGAATTTTTCTTTTGGCATACATACTGCAAACCTGTCATTTTCAATTCTTGCACATATTGAATCATCTTCCAGATATTTATTAAAAAATTCTCCTACTTTAACAAGAACTTCATCACCTTTTTTCAGTCCAAATAATTCATTAATAAATTTAAAATCTTTTATATTACTGCACAATATACAATACTGTATGCCACTGTTTTTATTTACGATTTCATGTACGTGGCTATAAAAATATTCTTTATTATATAATCCTGTAAGGTTGTCGTGTGATGCTTTATACTTTTCAATTTCAATCGACTTTATATCTTCGGTCTTATCATTAAATACAAAATAATCGCATATAAAATTATTTTTATCATCAAATATACGTTTATATATCACATCATAATTTTTACTTTCACCATCAACGACTTTCACAGCTGAATACTCAATATTATTTTCTCTTTTATCTGCAATTTCCTCAAGCCATCTGTGATATCCCGTTTCCAACTCACTATACTCATCACACAAACTAAATACTTTTTTTATATAATCATTACAATGTATACATTTTCCCCTGTTATCAAAACATATAATTCCGCTATTCATATCTTTTATAACAAGTGAAAGCGTATTTTCAATCAATTCCTCAGGAACATAACTCAATGTAAAATAATATATAAACACTGACATCAACCCAAATGCTACAACTGAAATATCATAAACAGAATTAGATTTAAAGAAAATAATATCTAATACAGCTGCTATAAAAAGTGATACAAAAATAACTTCATATCTTATTCTGTAAAACTTGGAAGATTTCATTATCATAAACATGTATGAAACGAGAAGAAGAAGCACAATTGCAAAATTATATATAAAATGTATTTTTACAAAAATACTGTCTGTAAATCTTAAATGTAATTCGGCATCTGTAATAAATTCAACTGAAAACATCTGACCTGTCCATATATTGGAAAATAATAGTACAGTATCAAACATACCATATATAACCATAGCTTCTTTAATAATTCTGACTTCATCAAATAAGCCTGTATAATATTGTGTATAATACATCAATAATATAAGAAGCCAGTCATATCCTGCAAACATAAGACCACGGCAAAAAGTTACTACCTTGATATTATTGGAAAATGTAAATATCATAAATGTAATACCAAATAGTACCGCACCTGTTTCATACAAAAACACTATTCTGGCAAGATTCCCTTTTTTATTCTTTGCCTTTAACGCACATGCTCCAAGTAATATTATAAGCAATATTATAATGATTCCATAAATTATTTTCATAATATCTCCACGTTATTAAAACAATGTTTATAGTCCCATTTTTAATTCAACCGATTATACTTTATTTTATAATTTCATGTAAATAGTGCTATTGTTGTATTTTCTGTTCTTCATTTAGTACATGGTACCTGTATTACAACTTATTTTGTTGTTGCAATCATGTCGGCAATAGCCCAATTTCCCTGGTATTTTACAAAATAAAATGTTGAATCAATAACATCTTTTCTAGCACCGCCGGATGTAAGTGTCATATTCTTGGTAAATGCAATATGACATGAATAACAGTTGTCGTTATATTCAATATAATTATCAACTACCACACCTGTATAAGGATTACCTGAAAGTACATGGTCACTTATAAATGTAATATCAGGACTTACCGAATAGTCTTTTGCAAGATTCCAATAATATGAATCCTCAATAAGATATTGCTGTACAGTTGCAAGACCGTGACCTGCACCGCTTAAATCATTAGTAAGGAAATTATCCCATATTTTTGCCATGTTAAGAGCCTCTTCTTTTCTGTCTGATGGCGTATCAGATGAATCCCCTCCTGCACCGGCTGTAATATTGCCCTTAGAATCTACATTGACAGCGACTTCTCTTCCTGCCGCACTATAAATCTTAATTTCAGGTTTGTTTACAAATCCTGTCAGCTTATATTCTACAGATTTTGGCATATCAACATACTTAGATACATTAACAAAATCAGGATTTTCAACCATTTTGCCTGTTTTATAATTATCTGATACCTTAATTCCATTAACAGTAACTGTGTAATCCTGTGGAATCAAAACAGTATAGTCAGTAGTTTTAGCAGAAAATGCCGGCTCGATTGACTTGATTTTCCAATCAAATACTGTAAGAATCCCAAGAACAACATGCTGATTTTTCGCTTCAAGTGTCATCCTTGCAGCCAGTTTGTCATCAGCATATATATCATACTGCGGCTCTTCTGTATTATAACTTCCCTCTGACTTCTTATATGTATATCCGGATACACCATCAAATTCTGACATATACATATTGACAAATGTATCTTTCCCTTCAAATTCACTGCTTGCAGGAAGCTCTATATTGTCCGCAAGAGTCTTATCATCAACCATTTTTTCAAAGTCTTTAAGAAATCCATCCATAACTTTATCTGACTGTGAATTTTCATATTTCTTAACGCATGATCCTGTATATATATATACGCAGATTCCTATAATTAACAAAACAACAGCATATATGATAAGCCCTGTCCAATAATTTAATTTTATATTAAATTTTCCTGTTTTGTTTTTAGTATTGTCTTTCATTATTACAATTCTCCTCCCTCGTCTATTTAGGCATTACAACAAACGCTGTTGGCAGTTTCCATGACGAATTCTGATAATAAAATGTCACACTCGTCATCTCATAGCTGCCATTGTAAACCATAGTTGAAGAACTGCCGCCGTCAAGATTTGCTGCATTAACAGCACCGTATTCCTGCATGACTGAAATAAGGTCTGATGCCGTTGCTCCAAGATGTCCTGAAGCACCTCTTCCATCTGTAACCAAAAGAAGAATTGCACCGTCTGCTCTTTGTCCTATAACTGTTCTTGGATTAGCTCCACTTCCCTGCCCCTTTAAAGCTCTAGCCTCATTATTAATTATAAGTGAAACAAAATGATTATTTGCATCAGAACTTTCTTCCTGGAAAGCAACCGCATCCCTGATTCCGGCTTCAGCTACATATTTTTCAAAATCTGCTGCCGACATCCCATCTATATCTTTGATTACAAGAAGATTGTCCTTATTAAGCCCGATAAGGTAAAGTCCTGTCAGCGACGAAGGACTATTATATGTAATATTTCCATCCTGTACAACTATTCCAAGTGGTGAACCCCCTCTGTTTCCTGATGAAACATAAAGACCTCCGTTGACACCGGCAACTGCACCTGCACCGCTTACAATCTGGTCAAGTTCCTTACCATAATCTCCCCATGGATATGTAGTTCCTACTTTGACCTGTGAAGGGTCCTTTATAATAAGCATTTTACCAAAAAAAGATCTTCCTGATATCTCTACCATTCTTATGCCATTCTCATCAAACTGCTCCGCTTCCTCATTATTATCCTTTACTGACTCATCCGAAGCAGATATATTAATAAGTGATGTATCAATATCCGAATCAAGAGTTTCCATCTTATTAGCATTAATTACCTCATTAATCTGATCATCTGTACAGAACCATGATGCAAGAAACTTCATCTGACCAGATTCAAGAACTGTTGATATAAAAAGATTTCTTGCTGATGGTGCCGAATTACTGCATATCCGTTTAATCATAAAAAATAAAGTTCCTACAAGCATTATCACTGTAACAAGAATTACTAACAATACTCTGACTATGTTTCTGGCTATTTTCTTCTTCATACTAATCTCCATTCTTTGAATTCTTTCACCATTTTATTTATTAATCAGTAATATATTTTTATAGGTCAGAAAATAGATAGCCTTTTTCTTCAGACTATCTATTTTTATCTTTAAATCTTCTCAGGAATTATCAACCAATGCATATTCCAACATCACATTTTTATTTATTTTAACATAAAACATAAAAGAATAAAAGGATAATTGTCATTTAATTCCACTTGTTTATGCACGCTTATAAATAATTGGTTCATCATATCCAAAAGTTCTTTTTCCGTTAACTTCCATACTTTCAGATACTTCCAGACAGCTATCCGAAAACCTTTCCCAAAGCTTAAATGTCATTACCGGAGAAAAACGGCTTGTGCTGCCTCCTTCCCAGACACCATTCTTTTCATGATAAAGTGCTGGTATAAACTTTTCAGATTTTTTCAGTTCAGTATAATCAACATTCTTCATGGAATTATATGAAAATGTATTCTTATCTTCTCCTGCCGGAATTTCATATGATGAAAGACTAATTCCATCCTCAGTTTCTGTAATAAGAAAAAGATGTGGTGATGCATGTCGCTTTCCATTGATTTCATAATAACTTTCTTCAACAACAAATTTTCCATTAAAATCCACAGGAATATTTTTTATTTTATCATTACATATGGTATTGATGTGTTCTGCGTAAGGATATATTTTTCCTGTCTTCTGCATCATATCAAACTGCTCTTTGTTATCAAAATGTCCTGTCATCATTCCTATAAAATTATCAAGTTTCATCTTGTTGCCTCCATCTTAAATTTATATACAATTAATCCTGCAATGTTTTATTTTTCAGTTGCAGCCCCGGCAGTAACAACACCATTTCAATGTTCAACCGCCATGGTGAGTGAACCAAAATCCCACCGTCTGTGTTCTCAATTCTTTGTTCAGAACCCCTTTTACATATATGCACCAAATTGCCCAACCTGTCAACAAATATTTCCAATATCTATGCGGGTTTTCAAAATTACAATAATTAATGCATGGAAATAATAAAGAATGAATTTCTTCACAAGTCGCCCGTTCCCCTCCTAGTCACCAGGCACGAAAAGAAAAAAGGGAATGGTCAACCAACCATTCCCATCTTAATGAGCCCACCGGGGTTCGAAGCCGTGAGACCGCTTAAACACTGGTTTTCTTTGGACTCCTTTATGGCATTAGTCCAATAGGAGCCGATAGCTTGTGTAATGATTTTTATGTACTGCTTATTGATGAAATAAGTGCCTGAAAAGTGCCCGAAATTTCAATAATGATTATACTATTATATTTTGATGAATTTATATATCTCCTTTTAGGCTCACTAAAGATTTTTTTGTTTCAAATCCATCTGGATATCTCATCTTTAATTTATTGATATTTGCTTTAAAAATATCTTCAAGAGATATATCTAGTGCTGTCGCAGCTTCTGCCAAATACCAAGCTACATCTCCAAGTTCCTTTGCCAAATGTTCCTTGTCCAATTCATGTCCTTGAGCCATCCATTTTTTTACTATATCAATAGCTTCTCCTGATTCGCCACATAATCCCATTACACTATTTATTAATACATCTCTTTTGCTTAGTTCAGGATTTAAAGTCGTCATTGCCAATTCCTGATATTCATTAATCTTCATTCTAATCTCCATTTCTGAGCAACTTTTGTTGCAAAGAGGCGAAGAAAAATTTGTGCAGGAAATTGTCGATTTCTTT